>Ga0187892_10000392_pt1 | contig 114602 bp, 95 predicted proteins | sample MA1701073metaG_FD_139345 | JGI IMG/M metagenome (GOLD analysis project Ga0187892, IMG submission 139345) | Bio-ooze microbial communities from a basaltic lava cave in the Kipuka Kanohina Cave System on the Island of Hawaii, USA - MA170107-3 metaG ... | reverse complement strand
AGAAGCGCAAGAAGTACTACCCAAGCTGCATTCATGGCGCACTCCAGATAAATGGACGGCCGATATTCTAATCCGGAGGTAAGCCCGGGGCAATCTACTGAACCACGGTCTTCAAACCCTCGCGGTACTTGTTGTTACCCAGGCTAGGCGGGATGTCCATGTCAAGAATCTTCGTGGCTAGCTTGACGCCATCCAGAAGTGGCCCAACGGGGGCCAAATTTCCTGGCCCCCGGCACTTTCAGGTCTTTCCGGCCCGCGAATAAACCGCCCCTTTGTCCGAATCCACAGTAGTTGGAGCCAAACGGCCGGGTCGGCGGACCGATCCTTGGTTCCAACGCTTTGTTTGGATCGATTGACCTCATGGGCATTATTATTGCAATCCACGTATTATTGATCGGAGTAATGGCACGGTCCGCGTCTTTGATTTGAGGTATCTGATGTTCGGTGGCTTGTTCAATAGTCGTCTGAAGGCCGCGGAAAACGCCCTGAAGGAGGGCCGTTTGGACGAGGCCTATCGGCTGGCCATCCAGCCGGACCTGCGGGGACATCGACGGGGAGCGGCGGTGCTGGCGGGGCTGACCGAGAAGTTTGTCGAACGCGCTCGCGGCTTTTATCGCGAGGACCGTTTCCGAGACGCAATGTTGGACCTCGATCGAGCCGAGGCCGGCGGGGAGATGAAGAAAGAAATCGCCGAGCTTCGCGGGTACGTCCAGACGGTGGCGGCGGAGCAGGAGCGGCGTGACGACTCCCGGCGAGCGCGACTGGATGCGGCCGTGAAACGGATTGAAGGCGGATCGCTGGCCGCGGGGCGGGACATGCTGGAGCGCGTGGCCGCCGAGGATCGGGCCGCGCACGAGATGCGTCGCAAGGCCGAAGAGCGGGCCGAAGACGCAAGGAAGATGATCGAGCACGCGGAGCGACTGCTGGCGGCGAGTCAGGTTCCGGCGGCGGCGGAGCGGGTGCGGAAGGCCAAGATGGTGGACGCGCACAATGACCAGGTGGTTCGGCTGGAGGTCGAATTGTGCCGCAAAGTCATGGAGAACGCGCGGGCGGCGATCATCGAGGGGAAGCTCGGCCGGGCCGCGGATGAGTTGGCATGTGTCGGCGATCTCGGAAAGGCTTTGCCCGGTCGGCGCGAGCTGGCGGAGTTGCTGGCCGTGGCGCGAGAGGCTGCGGCTTGTGTGTCCGGGCATCGGTATGCGGAGGCTCGGCGGCAGGTGATGAGCCTGGCCCGGCAGCTGCCTGAGGCCGGTTGGTTGAAGACCGCAATCGAACAGTTGCGACAATTGGATGAACTCCAAACCGCACTTTGCGCGGGTCCGCTGGGGGACCGGGTGGTCATTCAAACTGCGGCGATCGGCGCCATAGCGAGCCGCGACCTTCAAGTCGCGCGAACGTCCGCACGGGCTGAAGCCCGTGCCTCGCGAATGGATGACACGGTTGCGCTTCCAGGGCAAATGAACGTTGCAGGTAGTATGCCGGATCGATTGCTGATGCTGGTGGACGGCGGCGGGAGTTACTTGTTTCTTCGAGGCGGACAGGCATCGCTGGGGCGGGCGGCCTCGGAGCATCCGGCGGACGTTCCGCTGTTCAGCGACGTGGCCGAGCGGCACGCCAACGTGGCCCGCGTGGATGACGACTATTTCCTGTTCGGGGTGAAGGAAGTTGAAGTCGGCGGGCGCAAAACGCAACACCAACTGCTGCGCGACGGCGACCGCATCGTGATGGGAAAGAAGGCGAAGTTTACCTTCCGTTTGCCGAGCCGGAAAAGTCCTTCGGCGGTGCTGGAGTTGAGCGATACGACGAAGATGCCCAACGACGTGCGGCGGGTGGTGTTGTTCCACCAACATGCGACGGTGGGTAATGGTCCCAACGCCCATGTATTGTGTCGGCACGCGGGGACGCCGCTGGTGGTGTTCGAACGGAATGGACAACTTTGGATTCGTCAACAGAACGACGGACATGTGGACACCGGAGCGAAAGCCGTGCGCCTTGGCGAGTCGGTCGAAATCGGCGGAGTGAGCCTGGTGATGCAGCCGTGGAAGGCTTCTGGCAAGACGGTTGCATAAACGAGAGTTAAGAATTGCCGATTGCCGATTGCCAATTGAAATGAGACGAAGGTCGGACTGTAATTGGCAATCGACAATTGGAAATTGGCAATATTGAATCGCCGAATGGCGAATGTCTAAGTAGACGCCGGAACGACTGCAATGGCCTACACTTTCAAACATGGCGATCGACCGCTGGATGAATACACCATCCAGCGAGCGGTGGGTCGCGGCGGCTTCGGCGAAGTGTACTACGCCATGAGCGACGGCGGACGCGAAGTGGCCCTCAAGTACCTTCGCGAGAACCCCCAGGTCGAGCTGCGCGGCGTCGGCCACTGCATCAATCTGAAAAGCCCGCATCTGGTGTCGATCTTCGACGTTAAGAAGAACGCCGACGACGATTACTTCATTATCATGGAATACTGCTCCGGTCCGTCGCTGCGTGATCTGCTCATCGCTGAGCCGAACGGGTTCGGGGTGGAGAAGGCGGCCTTTTTCGCCCGCGAGATCGGCAAGGGACTCGCCTATCTGCATGAGCGGGGAATCGTCCATCGGGACCTGAAGCCGGCCAACATTTTCTATGATGACGGGTACGTGAAGATCGGCGATTACGGTCTTAGCAAGTTCATCTCCGTGTCGCGGCACAGCGCCCAGACTGCCAGCGTAGGAACCGTACACTACATGGCCCCGGAAATCGGCAGCGGCAACTATTCCCGCGGCGTGGACATTTATGCCCTTGGCGTGATGCTCTACGAAATGCTATGCGGCAAGGTGCCGTTCGAGGGTTCGTCGATGGCCGAGGTGCTGATGAAGCACCTCACCTCCCAGCCGGAACTCGATAATCTTCCGCAACCGTTCGCCAGGGTCATTCGTAAAGCACTGGCAAAGGACCCAAAGGACCGCTACCAGACCATCGAGGAGATGGTGGATGAAATGCTCGCCGGGGAAGATATCCAAAGGAGCCTGGCGGGCTTCAGTCCAAGGAGTCTGGAAGGGGCGGTGCGGCTGGGCGGGCGCGATCGCGCCGACTCTCCGCTTCCCTCCCCGAATCCGACGCCCGCGGCCAAGGGTGGTTTCGCGCTCGCCGCCGATGTGATGCGCGAAGCGCGCCGTGAGTACCGCGAAGCGGCCCTGCCGGGGAAGGTAGCCCACAAATACGAGCGCATTTCACGGAAGATCGAGCAACGGCTGAACAAGCTCGGCGGTCGTCCGGGACAAGGATTTGTTCCGGGTATGGGGCTGCCGCAGACCGCGGGTGAATACAAGAAGCGGCTTCTCTTGACGATGTTGCTGCTTGTGGGTCTGTCCGTGGGGCTGGGAGTCATCTACGCCCACGTCAGCGATTCGGATGAAGGCGGCGGAACGGCGGGAATGGCCGTCGCGGCGCTGGCGGGCGCGGTGTTGCTCGGGCGAAAGGCCGCGCAATGGTTCGGTGTCGAAGATGGTCCTCGATGGGCGGCGCGGATGGTGCGCGCCTGCACCGCGGCGCCGCTGTTGGCGATCGCCTGCGCACCGCTGCTTGGAGGCAACGCGCATCATAGCAAGATAGGACTGGCCGTATTTCTGGGCCTGCTCGTTGTGGCGACCTTTGCGGACTGGGAGAAAACTTGGCACTCCGCCTGGGCGGGTGAGATGAGCTTCGGCAATGCCTTTGGAAAAGCGATCGGCGCCGTCGTAGCAACCATGATCGCCTCTCTCGTCACTGAAACGGAACCGGATTGGTTCGTAGGGATGAGCGCCTGTGTCGCCGCAGCCGGATCACTGGTCATACAGACATTCTCTTGGAGACCCGCCCACCGAAAGGACGGCGGACCGCCTCCGCCCCCCAGCAGCCCGCCGGGCGGGGGTCCGCGGGAACTCAACTTCACCGATGAGACGATCGCGTTTCCGCCTCCGTCGCCCCCTATCGCAGCGACTCCGAAGGCGGACGGATTGGACTCCAGGTTGGCTCAAGGGCTGCAGATCGCGGCACAGGCACGTTGGGCTATCACGCGAGCGTTCTGGGGAGTCGTCGCCTTCGCACTCATGGGCGGGACCATCGTGACTTTCCTGATTCCGCTGATCTCCACGCCGGATAATCCACACGAAATCACCCTGGCGATCATTCTGTGCACCGGGTTCGCGGCATTCACACTCTTCGCTCTGCGCAAGACAGGGCCAATGAAGCGGGTCGGGTTCTGGCGGGAAACCCTCCGACCCTTCTTGATCTCTCTCTGTCTGTTCGGAATCGGGGGAACGACGACGGGCATTGCACGGGAATGGAATTGCAACTACCGCTGCCCGGAAGACTGCGATAGTGAGCAGGACCGCTGGAATGACGAGCTGATCGACCTTAATCTGAATGGCGGCGAGTTGATCAAGGCCCAAGCCCAGATACGAGACGCTCGTAAGCACCTTGCGATGGAGGTTGGTCCGGTCCATTTTGGGCTATCAGGGCAGGAATGGCGCCTGCACGACCGATGTGTTTCCGATGGGGGGAGAGTCGGTCTGGTCAGCGGATTGGTGCTATCGTCATTGTCGTTTCTGCTGCTTACCTTCTTCACGGGCGGCAAGCCGCGATTGGCACAACCTTTTCTCCAGGCAAACGACACCAGCACCGCAGATGATCGGTCGGACGCGCCTGCCGGCGGCGTGAAGTCGCATCGCGGCGTACTTGTCCTCATCCTTGGCGTTTTGAGCCTGATTACGTTCCTGTTCCCATTGGGGATTTGCGCCTGGGTGATCGGAGGGCACGATCTGAACGAGATGCGTGCGGGGCGGATGGACCGCGAAGGCATGGGGATGGCGAAGGCGGGCAAATTATGCGGGATGATTAGCGTGTTCGTCACTGTCGCTGTTTGCCTCGTCGCTCTCATCATCCCTTTCCTCTTGTAGCCGGCCTGTCAACTCATCGACACGGAGACCGACCGCTTGCGGGCCGATGCGGTCGGCGATATACGTCAGGCATGGGCCGTCTTTCACGAGGTGATCGTCATTCACTCATTTGCCTTCTTCCCACGATATTGCTTGCGGCCGGAGGTTGCAGATCCGGCGCGGAACGGGGAAAGATCCTCAGGGACAATGACGCGCTGCGCCGGAACAAAGAGCGTCTGGAACGTACTGTGGCACAGCGGGATGCGACGATCGCCGCGCAACAAAAACAGCTTGAAGACCTGCAAGGGTTCGACCCGGACCGTCCGGTCGGCGTGTTTTCACCCGTTAAACTGGAGATCGCCAGCCTGTCGGGCGGCGCGGATTACGATGGCAGGCCCGGCGATGACGGTATCACCGTCTACATTCGGCCCCGTGATGCGGATGGCGACATAGTAAAGGTTCCGGGGTGGATAAAGGTCCAGCTTGTGGACAACACGAACTTGGGTTCGCCGCGCGTGCTGGGCGTATTTTCGTTTGACGATCTCGACAAAGTGCGAAAGACCTGGCATGGAAAGTTCGGCACCCAGCATTTCACGCTCAAGTGTCCGTTCCCTTCCGGCATGGAACTGCCGAGGTCGCGTAGAGTCCTGGTGAGCGCGGAGTTTACCGACCTGTTGACCGGGAAAACGCTGACGGCCAGCAAGGAAGTTGAATTCTCCTTCCCGAAACCATGATTTGGCCACCGCCCCTGGATAATGCGCATGGGTAGGACAACCGAATTGAAATGCGGTAGGCACGTGCGGATTAGACCTTCGATCCGCCGATTCCGCGAGTACACGACTCGGATTGTTTTCGTCGCGATCTTGTCGCGATCGGTTCTTGCGGCGGATTGGCTCCAGTGGGGCGGTCCTCACGGAGATTTCACGGTCGATTCGAAAGGGCTCGCCGAAAAGTGGCCTGAGGGTGGGCCGAAACAACTGTGGAAAAGACCGTTGGGCGACGGGTATTCATCCATACTTTGCAAGAGCGGCCGGCTTTTCACCGAGTACCACAGTGGCGACGATGGAGTGGTGATTTCACTGGACGCTCAGACGGGCGCTACCATCTGGGAACATCGTTATTCTCCCAAGTTGTGGCCGGACATGACTCGAGAGTTCGGTCTAGGTCCCAACGCGACGCCCTTAATTCTGGGCGACCGAATTGTATCCATCAGCATTGACGGTCATGTGCGCTGCCTCGACTTGGACTCGGGAAAACTCATCTGGGAGCACGATCTGCCCGGCGAGTTCGGACGCCGAAAGCGCGTAGAGGAATACGGTTATTCCGGCAGTCCTTTGCCGTACAAGGACACCATTATCGTGCAAGTCGGGGGCGACCATCATAGCGTCGTGGCTTTCGATGGAGAGCAAGGCTCGATCGTGTGGAAAGGCGAACCCGGCGGTGTCAGCTACGCCCCGGCCACGATCACCAGGCTTGCCGGTCAGGATCAATTCATTTATTTCGATCCGGAGGGCGTAGTTGGGCTTGATCCGTCGAACGGCCGCGTTCTATGGCGATTCCCGATTGAGTTCAACAATGGGAATCATCTGACGCCGATCGTCCAATGTGATGAGAACCGCATATGGGTGGCCAGTCAGTTTCTTACCGGAGGTGGAAGGCTGCTGGCCATCACGCCGGGCGAAAAGGCGATGCACGCCGAGCAAGTCTGGTTTGATAGAAAACTCCGTGCGTCGCACTGGACGTCGATCCGGCTCGGCGACTTCATTTACGGCTCCATTGGTGACAACAGCGTTTCATTCTTGTCGGCATTCCATTGGAAAACCGGCAAGGTCGCCTGGAGAGAGCGCGGATTCCATAAAGCACAATGTCTGTTTGCGGACCAAAAACTTCTATTCCTCGACGAGAACGGCCGGCTTGTGATCGCCAGGGTTTCCCCGACCGGGGTAGACATCCTCGACTCCGCACAGGTGACCGATTCCGTTTCCTGGACGCTACCCACGCTGGTTTCGACGAATCTCTACTTGCGCGACCGAAAACACATCCTTGCTTTGGAATTGGCCCTAAGTCCTACAGTACAGAATAAGTGACCTCTTTCGCGTCGTTCTTAACCAACAATCCTTCCTCAATCCGAGCGCGCTATTTCAGGTCCGAATAACATCGATCCGCCTTCGGCGCCGGCTATAATAGAATTGCTATGCATGGTGGCCGTCGACCGGCCAGAGGGGGTACCTGCTTTACGACGACGGAGAGGGAACGAATGCACTTTGTTGGCCCGCGTGCGGTACTGCTTACTCTCTTTTCTTGCCTGTTCCTTGCCGCGGCCCCCAGCCAAGCGGAAGCGCCGAAACATTTCGAGGGCTACCAGATCGTCCGTGTCGAGGTAAAGACCGAGGCCGAGCATGCCGCGCTGGAGCAACTTGGGGTTGAGATCCTTAACTGCGCGCCGGGCATCGGCTCGATGGATGTGCTGGCTTCGGCGGAGCAATTGGCCGAGGTCCGGAAGATCGTAGGCACGACCATAGTCCTGCAGGACGACGTGCAAGGGATGGTGGAACGCCAAATGGCCCCGCCGGCGGTGGCCGGTGCGGACCCCTTTGACGATTTTTTCCTGAGCTATCACCCCTACGATGGCGAAGGCGGAATCGTCTGGTACATGAACGAACTGGTGACCAGGTATCCGGCGTTGGTGTCGATGGTCAACGTGGGCACCACGCTCGAAGGACGCACGATCTGGGGCGTCCGCATCACGAGCAATGCCGTGGCCTCGAAACCGGCTGCGGTGTACTTCGGCTGTCAGCACGCGCGGGAGTGGGTCGCCTGTACCGTGCCGGCCTATCTGGCCAACCATCTGGTGGAAAACTACGGGGTCGATGCGGAGATCACGGACCTTGTGGACAACGTCGAGTTTTTCCTTATCCCGGTCTTCAACGTGGACGGTTATGTCTTCTCCTGGGCTGCCCCGGCGAACCGCTTCTGGAGAAAGAACCGACGACACATTGTCAATGATACCTACGGCGTTGATCTCAATCGAAATTGGGGAGAGGGCTGGGGCGGTCCGGGATCAAGCCCAATGGCGAACAGTCCCACGTATCGCGGGACGTCGGCCTTCTCCGAACCGGAGACGCAGGCGCTACGCGATTTTTTCATCGCCCACCCCAATGTGAGGGTGCAACTGGACATCCATAGCTACGGGCAATTGATTCTCTGGCCCCATGGACATACCCCTTCACTCCCGCCTGACCAGGCGTACTTCCAGGAAATCGGGGAGAAGATGAAATCGCTGGTTTTCGGCGTTCATGGCCTTAGCTACAACATCGGTCCGCTCTACACGGCGCTATATGCAGCCAGCGGCGTTTCCGTGGACTGGACGTACGCCGAGCTTGGAATCTTGTCCTATACCTACGAAGCTCGCGGCAAGAACCCTAATCCATTTGGGTTTGCACTACCAGCGAATCAGATCATCCCCAACAATGAAGAGCTTCTTCCGGCCACCTTGCACCTGACCAACACGGATTGGGTCCGCTCGCCCATGCGCATTGAATTCCCGAACGGGCTTCCGGAGACATTGACGGCCGGTGAGGACACGCCGATCGACCTGCGGATCGTTGCACAGTCGGAATCGGTCGAGCCGGGGACGGCCCGCCTACACTATCGTTACGATCCGTCAGGTCCTTTTGAAGAAGCACCGTTGACGGGATTTGGCGGGTCGGACTATCAGGCCGTCTTGCCGGCGACAAACTGTACTTCGCTGCCGGAATACTATTTCAGCGTGGAGGGCGACGGCGGGACCTCCATGGCCAATCCACGGCAATTTCCATCGCCCATTTTCCACACCGCAGCGATGGTGTCGCATTCCGTTTTGTTCTATCAACAGAACCTGGACAGCAATCCGGGTTGGACCCGACAGGGGCTATGGTTGTGGGGTCAACCCACCGGGGGCGGCGGTATTCAGGCCGGTTCACCGGACCCAACATCGGGGTATACGAACAGCTTTGTCTACGGATACAACCTTACCGGCGACTATACGAACAACATGAGCGAATCCAACCTGACGTCCACCGCCATCGACTGCACGGGCCGGACCGGAGTGCATCTCACGTTCCGGCGATGGCTGGGAGTTGAGGAACCCATCTATGACCATGCGTATGTTCGGGTAAGCAATGACGGCGCGAATTGGACGACGGTTTGGCAGAATGACGATGAGATCACGGACTCCGCGTGGGTTTACCAGGACTTGGACATTTCCGCCGTGGCCGACGACCAACCGACGGTCTACCTGCGATGGACGATGGGAACGACCGATGAGCTCATAGTCTACTGCGGATGGAACATTGACGATATCAGCCTCTATTCCCTGCCCTGCGAGGGTGTGGCGGGCGATTACAATGGCGATGGCCTGGTGGCGCGGGAGGACGTTGAGCCGTTCGTGACCTGTCTTTCCGGCCCCGACGGTTCGCTCGGCCCCGGCTGCGCGGTTTTCGACTTCAACGGAGACGGCAAGATCGACCTGCTCGATGTGGCCGAGTTCCAACTGGCCTATACCGACCCATAGCGCGCCGTGGCCCACGATTCGTCACCGATCGCCGAGAAATTAGTAAGGTGTCCCCGGATTACCCCCGGATTACCGGCACTGGGTCGTCGGCGGTCAGCAAATGATTGCGGCCACGATTATGGTTGTGGTGCTCTGCCACTGACGACGAAGTCGATCACTTTGCGCAGCCGGTCGGTGTGGTCACGGACAGCACGGGCGGTGAAGACTTCGCGCCCGTTGTCATCAAGAAGCGCGTTGCGGTGAAGGAAAAAATTCTTTTGCTCGACCTTGTCCTCCACTACCGTGAGCGGTTCGCCTTCGACCCGATCGACGATTGCCTGAACCGTTGGAGTTGCATTCTCGATGTTCCGGATCAAAGACCAGCGACCATCGCGCTCCGCCACGATCGATCGCCCTTCGTCGCATACGAGAAACTCGCCGCTGACCCGAAGGTCGTACTTGCGCTGATACTTCCAGCTTTTCACATCATTCAGCCATCTTGATAACTTCCCATCGTAGAGCCATCTCGCCAGCTCCCCATCGGCGGTCATGTACAACTCGATCCGAACGTCGTCCAATGCCCGAATGTCGTAGTTAAACATCTGAGGGGGGGTACCCATTTGAAGTCCGGGTCGTACGTCCTCGTCACCCTCTTTCCACCCCATAAGACCTGTTTGCTTCTGACGAATAGGGTTCAAGCAAGTGTAGTTACCATGCACACCTCCCACTATGTGCATAGTCGGTCCTTTGATGTCAGTCAGCCCTTCGATTCCGCTATCAAACATCCTAGCGTCATCGGGTTCAATGACGAATGCATCCATCGAGTACCGCTGCACATCGTCACCAAAGCCCAAACGCCAAGCGGCAAATAGGCTCCTGCCCCCTATTGTCCAACGGTAAGCTGCCGCGGTGAATGGGTCCTCTTCCCCTGGAGGGTAGAACTTCCCAGTCACGGCATCAAGAGCAAAGTGTCTACCGAAGATGAAGACAGTCGTGGCTTGCTGGACCGGGGGCTTGTTGCCCTCTACCATTACGAGCGAACGCCCCCCACGCCCTCTCGGATCGGCATAGTCCACAGCGTAGCTCATGTTATCCATGATTATCATTCGCTGCAGAAGTGGAGCCCTAAGCGGTCGACCGTCGGCACGCACTGCTTGTGGTGAAACGGTAAACGTGATTGCGCATAGAACAATCAAGCAGACCTGGTTTATCATGCGCGTTCGCATCGTCATTTCCTCCACTAGAGCACTGTTCATGGGTATTCGATGGGGATCTCAATCAATTGATTGCCGATCGGGTTCTTCTTGAACACCCACGCAAAAGTAAGAACCCAGGTGTCCGTGACGTAAGTATCCCCGTTAAGGTCAAGCCCCACCTGCAGTTCGTTTACCGGGACATCCTTCTTCTCGTAGTAGCCATCTACGGCGTTGTCATCGATGTCGGCCAATGAACTGTAGGTCACGCCATAGCTTGGATCGTAATACTGCGTACCGATCTTCACGACTTGATGATTACTGAACAGGGACTTGGGATTCGTAGTTCCTTGCCCAGGAACACCGGTATCGTCGGTTACCTCGGCGAAGCGCCAGCTATAGGAAGACCCGCTGTATTCCGGAGTCCCCGGAACGTTCAGAAATGGGTAATTGGCATCACCGCTGATGCCAGTTCCCGAGGCGAAACTCCAGTTGTTAACGGCGAAGCCAAAGGAGAAATCGTTGGGCGCGGCTCCGTCGCTCTGGTAAAAGATTACATATTCATTCGTATGATTGATTCCCTGCGCCCCCATCGCGTCAATGAATAAGTGCGCCCACGCCCCGCACTGCCCGTCGCCGGCGGGTGTCGTATTGCGAGTCAATCGGTCGGAGGTTTGACGGTCGTGCCCTATGCAGCTGTTGGCAATGCTGGGCAGAAAATGAGTATGGTGTCCCCCGATTTCCACGATTATGGTTGTGGTGCTCTGCCACTGACGACGAAGTCGATCACTTTGCGCAGCCGGTCGGTGTGGTCACGGACAGCACGGGCGGTGAAGAATTCGCGGCCGGTGTCATCGAGCAGCACGTTGCCGTGAAGGAAGAAGTTCTTCTGCTCGACCCTGTCTTCCACTAGGGTGAGCGGTTCGCCCTCGACGCGATCGACTAGCGGATCGCAGGTCGCATTCTCCTTCTCAATGTCGCGCACGATGCTCCATCTGCCGTCTTGGTCGGTCACAAGTGATTTGCCATTGCCAAAAACCAGGAAATTGCCTGTGACCCGCACATCATAGTGCCTCAGGTTTTTCCAACTTGTTCCGTTGAACAACCATCGCGACAGCTCCCCGTCGGCGCTCATGTATAGCTCAATTCTGGTATCGTCGAGCGCGCGAATGTCATAATGTACCACCTTGGCCGGATCGCCGACGTAGTTCTTGCCTTCCTTCCAGCCGCGATGAAAGCCCTGAAGGGCATCGCGTAAAGGGGCCAAACTCCCGTAGTCCAAATTCAACGGGCGACCTTGGTCTTGGAAACCAGGCGGAATCTTGTTATTGTCTAAAGGCCATCGACCGTCATCCGGTCCCCTAACGAGCGCGGCGACCGGGTATCTGTAGATTCCCGGCGGGGCGGGCCAAGGAGCTAACCCGCCGACAAATTGCGTGCAGTAAAGTGCTTCCTCTGCAACATCCCAGCGCAATGGCCACTTGGGGGTGCTGATCCCCCGGAGAGTCCCGAACAGAAAGTACGGCGAAACCTTTTCTGCGGGCTCTTGCCCTCCTCGAACGCTTATGAGTATCGGTATTTCGGGCCCTCGCTGCCCAGAGAAATCAAAGTAAAACGCGCTCTCCGACTGAAGAATCGCGCGCTGCACGGCGGGGATCGGCTGATCACCGTCTGCGCGCACAAGAGGCACAGGCGCGTGGATACAGAGCGAGGCAACAAACGCTAGGCCGCACAAATCAGGGGACACCATCAAATCAGGGCAAATCAGGGGACACCATACCTATTACAAATCAGGGGACACCATACCTATTTCATGAATTGGTAATTACAAATCAGGGGACACCATACCTATTTCATGAATTGGTAATTGCAAATCAGGGGACACCATACCTATTTCATGAATTGGTAATGCGTGACAGTCTCTCATTGGCAAATCAGGGGACACCATACCTATTTCATGAATTGGTAATTACAAATCAGGGGACACCATACCTATTTCATGAATTGGTAATGCGTGACAGTCTCTCATTGGATTACATCTCCAATCGCCGGTTCTGCAAAGCGCCTTGGGCGGCGGCCATGTCTTCGCCCGTCGGTGCGCGGCCTGTGGACATCATGGTGGCGAAACAGTCGAACAAGTAGGTCGCATCGTGTGGGCCGGGACTGGCCTCGGGGTGATATTGCACGGCCAGGATCGGCCAGTCCTTGTGTACAAATCCTTCGAGCGTGTGGTCGTTGAGATTCACGTGGGTGGGCACGCCGCCGATGGATTCGAGGGAGTCGGTCGAAACGGCGAAACCGTGGTTCTGCGAAGTGATCTCCACCCGCCCGGTGGTCAGATTGCGGACGGGCTGATTCGCCCCGCGATGGCCGAACTTGAGCTTGAAGGTCTTCGCCCCCAGGGCGAGGCCGAGCAACTGATGGCCCAGGCAGATGCCGAAGATCGGCACTTTGCCCATGATTCCCTTGAGCATGTCGATCGCGTAGTGAACCGCCGCCGGATCGCCCGGTCCATTGCTGACGAACACACCGTCGGGCCTTTCCGCCAGCACTTCCTCCGCCGTCAACGTGGGGGGTGCGACCCGGACGCTGCAACCGACGTCCACCAAATGCCGCAGGATGTTTCGCTTCATGCCGCAGTCGATTGCCAGTACACGGGGATTGCCAATCGCCGATTGCCGATTGCCGATTGCCGATTTTCGGTTACTGATAGGCGACCCCCTTTCGTCGCCTTTTGGCAAGAGGGCTGCCCCCCCTGTTTCCCCCCTTATCGGGGGGGGACCAAGGGGGGCCAGGCCTTCGGTCCAGGCGTTGATGTCGCGCGGGGCGACGACCTTGACGAGATCGGCGCCGGCCATCGACGGCGATTCGCGAGCCAATCGAACGCACTCCGTGGGATCGTCGATCACCGTGCTGAGGACCCCGCGCATCGCTCCCTCCACCCGCAGCTTGATGGTGAGCGCCCGCGTGTCGATGCCCTGGATGCCGATGATGTTGTTTTGAGCAAGGTACTCGTCGAGGCTCAGCGTCGCGCGGTAGTTGCTGTGCCGCCGGGCGAGTTCCTTGATGACGAACCCGGCCACGTGCGGCCTCGAGGATTCCACATCTTCGGGATTGATCCCGTAGTTGCCGATGAGGGGGTAGGTCATGGTGACGATCTGGCCGCAATAGGAAGGGTCGGTAAGAACTTCCTGGTAGCCGGTCATGGAGGTGTTGAAGACGACCTCCCCGGTTTGCGTGCCCTCGGCCCCGAATGGCGTGCCGATCAGAGCCGTTCCATCTTCGAGAGCTAGGATGCAATGCCTGGGTTTGCGGGAATCGGACACGCCGTCAGCCTAGTCTTCGGGCTTGGTGATGTCCAACTTTCTTGAGATACGAACGTAGTGTGGATTCAGCATCACGATTACGGTCAAGCCGAGTCTTGTTAGTCGATCGGCGACTCTTCGGAATCTGGAGCAGAGCGTCTCTACAACGGGCTAATGGCAGTTGCGGCCCCGGTTGGACCTGAGGGCGCGACGCCCCCTCCCCCGTTGCCTCCCATGCCACCGGCGCCTGGAGTTCCCAGCGTGCATGGAGTGGAATTGATCAACGTGGGTGCTGTTCCAGTGTAAGCTATGCAGATCGTCGGGCCTCCGGCGCCACCAGCCCCGGCACCGCCCGCTCCTCCTGCGCCGCCCGCGGAGCCGTTAGCGCCGCTGCCGGCCGTGCGCGTTGAGCAGCTATTGCTACGAAAAGCGCCTCCAGCGCCGAGCCCGCCCGCCCCACCTGCGCCGCCGGTGCCTCCGTCGCCACCTTTCCCGCCGAGTCCGCCAGCGGCTGTCGTCATCTGGCACTGGTCAATAAACACCAATGAATTTAAGGCAATAATCGCGAAGCTCCCGCCGCCGCCCCGCCCACCCGTACCGGGCTCGCCACCGCATCCTCCGCCACCGCCACCGCCACCGGCGCCGCTCGACAGACCGCTACAATTTGTACATAACGGGAAGTTCGTTCCGCTCGCAGTTCCACCTCCGCTTCCGCCGCCCCCGCCACCGCTACCGGACGTGCCGGCCGCGCCGCTTCCGCCGGAAGTGGGAATGTACGTACCTGAACTGCTGAGGTCACCAAGTTGAGGAGCCGCAAGGCCGTTCGAGCCGAGCAGTCCGAGCCCGCCTGGACTGGTGACCGGCGGCGCGCTCCCCCCGTTGTCACTACCAAAAGCGCTGCAGCCCCCCGCACTCCCACCTGAGCCGCCCATTGCTCCCTGCGGTCCCGTGCCGTCAATACCTTCGTTGCCAGGAGCCGGTCCACTCACGCCGGGACCACCCGCACCGCCCAACGTGCCGCATGCGGACATACCGCCATCGCCCTGGGTCGCCCCGGAAGCTGACCCACCGACTCCGCCTTCGGCACCGCTGGCGCCGTTGCTTGCGGAAAGCCCGCCGGCGCCGTCGCCGGCTGTTATGTCACAGTTCTGAATTGTCAACCCGCCGGTCGATGCAACCACCAGCACTCCCACGCTCGATTTGGCGTCACCCTCAACGGTGAGTCCTATTGCGTCCGCGGCGACGATCCGCAAAAGCTGGATTTCCGTCGGTTCGTTCAGGTTCGCACCCGTGACCGCAACGGTCGTCGAACTTTCTATCGTTGTGGCATTTGCGAGTGAGCGGTGCCAGTCGTTCAAATAGTCATAGCCGCCGAAAACTCCGACGCCACCGGCGAGGGTAACAGACTCGGCGTACGTTCCCTTCGACACATACAGCTCTTTTTTCTCCAGGACAAGCGCGCTGGCGATCGCAGCCTGAATCGTTTTCTTGGGCAACGAACTTGTTCCGGGGTTTACATCATTGCCGAGCGGCGAGACAAAAACCGCCATGGCCTTTGTACCGTCAATACCATCGCAATCCTGGTCAACGAACATGCTGTCCGGCTTGTCTGGTGCCGAGGGAGACACTGCCGCGTCGGCATCATTGCAGTCGTCGGAATTCGACACATACCCCAGCGGGGTCGAACATGCGAAAATCTCTTGCTGCGGGTCGCCGAAGCCATCGCCGTCAGCATCCCGATACCAGGCAAAGCCATTCTGGACCGGAGGTTCATCGATCTTTCCGTCGCAGTCGTTATCAAGCTCGTCGCAGACTTCGGGATTGCAATCGAACGGACCGGTAAAGCTGATTTCAAACCAAGAGAAGTCTTCGAGGTCCACATCACAATCGCCGTCGAAGTCGGCCAAGGGTCTGCCCGCTGTGTCGACCGGGGCGCCGGGTGCGGTATCCGCACAGATGTCAGTTTCATCGGGCACGCCGTCGTTGTCGCTATCAAAGACTTGGGCGAGTGCCGGCTGTATTGTAGGCAAAGCACCGAGCAACATGCACCAGGTGAAGGCGATCAACATTTTGTGATCTCCCCGCGATTCACACCCAAACATGAAATGATTAGCGTGTGGCCTGGACACACTCGCACCCGGCTGGGAGAGAATCCGTTCTTGCCTGACGATTCTACACCCGGACTGGTAGATTGACTCATCTCAGCCTTGGCTCGCGGGCTTGGGAGTCCTAGCACAGCGCGGCGTAGGTTGCGGCTGTCAGTAATACGATCTTTACCTTGCGCCGAAAAAACCAGATTACGATTGAGAGACTCACAGCCCTTCCCCTCCCGCACTCATGCAACACGCCGATTGAAGAGGCGCTGTCGCATCTTATCATAGGACACCAAATGAAACAAGGCTGCAATCCGGCGAAGTGTCGATTGCCACGGCGCCGGACGCCGAGCAGGCGCGTTCCAAACGGCGTCCGGCCTCAAAAAAATGAATGATGAGATTGAGAACCTTGCCTCGACCCCTTGTAGGTCCGATAGTCCCTGATACCCTTTGTGGGGATGTTGATTGGGAACGAGATCGCGGCAGGCTACTTAAACCGGACGTGTCCGAGGAACCGATAACTTGTTCGCGGCAACGTCTAAAGTACTTGTGCGCACGGGCTTTACGGAATATGTCCGGGTGACGGTGACCGGTGAGCGAGGCTCTTTCATGTTTTCGGGAGCAAACGGAGGGCATCGTCGCCGTGCGGCGGTTGGACGGCCTACCTCATTAGAGTCAGAGGACACGATTCGGCACGACCGTTTTCTTCCACCATTCCCTAAGCGATGGTCTGCGATTTCTTGCTGCCGGGTGGGCCTGGTCGGCGCCCTGATGACCTGCGCGGGGTGCAATTCCATCCTCAATAGCTGGCTCGATCCCACGACCGTTGGTGATTTCAAGCGATCGACCTCGAATGAAATCCGCACCTCTCTGACGCTTGAGGATGTACCTACGGGGATTCCCGGTGCCGTACCTCCCACGCTTGATGACCTCCGCCTCTCCGTGGTGGAGTATCCCATATCCGCGGGCGACACGCTGGCGATCGAGATCAACGAGCTTCGTCAGCGGCAGATCCCTTACCAGGCGCAAGTACAGGTGGCGTTGGCGGGGTATGTGAACCTGCCCGTGGTCGGCCGGGTGCCGGCGGTGGGATTGACCGTGCCGGAACTTGAATATGCATTAGTTGACTCCTTGCGGGAGAGCAACATCCTGCTCGACCCGGAGGTCACGGTGAACCCGCTGTTCCTGCAGCACGCGACCTACTCCATCTTCGGCATCGGAGTAAGTGCGTCGAGCAATTCGCCGTTGCGTGCCGGAACCTTTCCCATCCGTCGCCCCGACCTTCGGCTGCTGGAGGCGATCAATCAGGTGGGCGGTCTGAACGAATTTGTGACGGAGGTTTATGTCTTCCGCTATGAGCAGCCGCCAAGCGCGACTGATAAGAAGAATAAGGTGGAGAATGAGGGAGCAAGTCGTGGGTCGGGAGTAGGGGATCAGGGACCGGGGATCAGGGAGATTTCCGACCTCGGGGACCCGACGCGCGATCGCCAATCCCCGGAGGCAATTGAAAAGCAGGCTGCGAACGGATCGAAAAACGACGCGGCCCGGAAGGAACTCCTCGACGCCCTCGCCCCTGCACCGAAGGGGCAAGCGCCGCCGGTCGAAAAGAGCGACATCCCTGAAGCCCTTGAACTCGACCCCACGCAACCTTACATCTACGTGAACAACGAGTTCGTACCCAATCCGGCCTATGCCCGCCCGGAGCGCGACGTGGACTCCGCGGGGCCGGAGATTCCGCTTTTCGATACCGCGACGCCCGCGGTCAACTGGTCGAAGATTGCGGGTGAAACGTCCTACCGCGTGCTGGTTATCCCCGCCGAGAACCTGCGATCGGGCGATCCGCAGGTGAATATTTTCATCCGCGCCGGCGATGTGATTCGGATCGCCGCTGGAGAAGTCGGGGTCTACTATGTCATGGGGCAGGTAAACCGGGTCGGTACCTTCCGGTTCGAAGCGGAGCAGATCACGCTCAAGGCGGCGATTGCGGCGGCGGGCGGATTGTCAGCGCTTGCCTGGCCCGACCGTTGCACGGTTTATCGCCGAATGGGCCAGCGCGAGCAGATGATCCAGGTCGATCTCGATCGAATCTTCGCCGGGCTCGACCAGGACTTCACGATTCGGCGCGGCGACATCATCAACGTGGGCACGCACCCGTTCGCCCCCTTCCTGGAGCGAATTCGTGCTTTGACCCTGCCGAACCCGGTGAGCAACGTGGGGTACAGCTTTACCTATGCACGGAACTTCGCGGATGTCGATTCGTACGAAGCAAAGCGAAATCCAGCTAACGAACCGGACCGGTTCCCCGGACTGTTTCCCTAGCGAGCGGGACTGATCGTCGCCGAAGCGAGTCGAGGTTTCCGACCGCAGGCGGAGGAATGACGAATGTCGAATGACGAATGTCGAGTACAAAGTCGTTTGGCCGCCTCGGTCATTCCCCATTCGACGTTCGACTTTCGACACGTTCGGGTCCTGGTCGTCGCGGCGCTGATTTTCGCGGCCTATTGGGGGCCGATCCGGCTTTTTCTGGTGGAGCGATGGCTGGTTGACGGCAACTGGTCGCACGGATGGCTGATCCCATTGTTCAGCGTTTATTTCCTGGTCATGCGGCGAGAAGAACTCGCCCGCTGCACGCCGAAGCCCAACTATCTCGGCGCGGTGGTCCTGGCGTTGTCGTTGACGGCGTACTTTTGGTTTGCATGGCGGGCGAGGATGGCCTATCCGCAATCCTTGTCGCTTGTGGGAACCATCTTCGGAGCGACGCTTTTGCTAGGGGGATGGAGCGTGATGCGAATCGCATGGTTCCCGATCGCGTTCTTGCTACTGGCCATCCCGTTGCCGAAGCCGCAGTATGTCGAGTTGACGCGCCCGTTTCGGGAGTTGGCGTCCACGGTGGCGGCCGCGTTAATGCCGCTGTTCCTGCCCGGTTTGCACACCGAGGCCCAGGCCGTGGTCATCGACTACGTGCGTCCGGGCATGGCCCCGGGTCAGTTGAACGTCGAGGAGGCGTGCAGCGGGATGCGCCTGATGATGGCGTTCGTCACCCTCGGCGTCGCCATGGCCTATCTCGGCGATCGACCGCTCTGGCAGCGGATCGTCATGGTGGCGAGTTGTCTGCCCATTGCCGTGCTTTGCAATACGGTTCGCGTGACGACCACGGGTCTGTTGACGATCACCGGTCATGCCGAATACGCCCAGGGCACGCCACACCAGGTTCTGGGAATGGTGATGTTGCTGCTGGCCCTGGGGTGCTATGCGCTGATTGGGTACATCCTGAGCCATCTTTTTGTCGAAGCGGCGGACGAACCGCACGCCCTCGGAGCGTCATCGGGTAACTGAACGCATGACCACACTGGCCAACACCGTGCAGGAGCGGATCGCAATGCCCACCATGGCGGGGAAGGCGCATCGCGCAGGCGCCGGGGGAGGGGAGGGGTTCGTCCCTCCGAGCGCATCCGATGTGCTGGCCATGCTACGGCGGCGCAGCGTCCTGATCGTCCTGTTGTTTATCCTGTTTTCCGGGCTTGTGGTCGGCGGATTTTTCGCCTGGTGGTTTTACTTTCCCGGGTATCGCGGGGATTGCCTCATCGAGTGCGTTTCGAACATTCCAGAGAAGGAATTGACGCTTGAACAACAACGTTTGCAACAGGACGAACACGAGCGATTCGTCCTGACCCAGGCGCAGTTCCTAAAAAGCCCCACCATTCTAGGCGAGGCCTTGAAGATCACCGCCGTGAGAGAGACGGACTGGTTCAAGTCCGTCAGCCAACGGAAGCTGCAACCGCTCCTTGAGTTGGAGCATGACCTCGGCGCCGCGCCCATGCGGGGAACGAATTTCCTCCGGGTATTCATCGAGTGCCGCAATCCGAAGGACCCGGCGGTCATTGTCAACGAGGTCGTCAACCAGTGGTACCACACGGTCAAGCGGCGGACGGCGGAAGAATTCGCGTCCGAGGCCCTCGACGCAGGAAAGAAGGAAGAGGAGGATCTGGAACGCGAGTTGAACGAGAAGCGAGATCGGCTCAAAACCATCGCCCAGCGCCTGCCCGCGGGCGCCCGGCAGAGTCCGGGAGAGAACATCACGGCGCAGCAGGTCAAGCAGTTCGGCGAGCAGGTCGCCCAGCTTCAACTCGAATTGTCGCAGCTCGAGCAATATCGGGCGATCTACAGCGACCCGGAGGGAGTCGCGGTGACGGCCGAAGACCGGTCGATCGTCGAGATGGACCCCCAGGTGGCCGAACTGGCTCGAGTGCTCTTTCTCTTGCAACAGCAGCGTGCTTCCGACGAGAAAGTCTTCGGGTCCGGTCACGCCGTCCTCCGCCAGATTGACTCCCAGATCGCGGCCGCGGAGGAGCGGCTAAGCCAGCTTCGCCTGGAGAAGTTCCGGGAACGGCGGGCGGACATCCGCGAGGCCGCCAACACCGCCTATGACAACACGAGGCACGCCCTTTTTCTCGCCCAGGAGAACCTTGCCAAAGCGGAAGCCGGATTGTTAGACCAGGACCGGCTCTTGTTCGATTACATGGAGCTGGAAAACCAAATCCTTCAGCACATCGAATACAAATTGCGGGTAAGCGAATACGTCAAAAGCCTGGCCCGGATCAAGAGTCAAAAGACGGCGATCAACGTCAACATTGCCCAGCCCGCGATCAACCCGCTCGAACGAAGTTCGCCGAGCCTGTACTTATTGCCCATCGGCCTGTTCTTCGCACTGGCGCTGTCCATCGTCTTGGGATTGACCGTGGAATTGATGGACAAATCCGTCCGTACATCGCAGGACATCGTCCGCCATTTGGACGTGGCCATGCTCGGAGCGATCCCGGATACGGACGACGAGGAGGTGGCCATCGACCGGGTGGAGACGGCGGTGCGCGACCATCCTCAATCCCTGGTGGCGGAGGCTTTTCGAGGCGTGCGGGCCAATCTTCAATTTGCAGCACCTGCCCAGCAACAGCGTTCCATCGTGGTGACCAGCCCCCGCGCGGAGGACGGAAAGACGACGGTGGCGTGCAATCTGGCGATGTCCGTCGCCCAGGGAGGACGACGCGTATTGCTGGTGGACGCGAACTTCCGCCGCCCGGCCATCCATCGCATTTTCACCGGCGCGAAAGCGGGGTCTCACGCCGCTGGGACCAAAGGCCTAAGCAATATTCTGATCGGCGACGGCGACCTTGCCTCTACGGTGGTGAAGACGGACATCCCGCTCCTGGAAGTATTAGGCAGCGGGCCGACCCCGCCGAACCCCGTTGATTTGCTTGGCAGCACACAATGCCGGACGTTTCTTCAGGATGCCGTCTCGCGCTACGATCAAGTCATCATCGACACGCCTCCGGTTTTGCTGGCCAGCGACGGCGTGGTCCTTGCGACGGCGGTCGATGGCGTGATTCTCGTGGTCCGCGCGAAACGCGATTCCCGCGGCGTAGCCCGCCGCGCCTGTACGCTCCTCACCGACGTGAAAGCCCACATCTTCGGAGCCGTGCTCAACGCCGCACAGATCACCCGCGGCGGATACTTCCGCGAGCAACTGCGGGCTTACTACGACTACCGCCCCGATGACGACGGGCACTCCTCTGCCCCGACGTTGCCGGCCAAGAAGAATTGAGCTGGGCCCGCGTTTCCGTTGTGAGGCCTGCGAACAACGCGTATGATTCCGGAATTGGAACCCCGGACGCGGTAGTCGCAAGGAGAGAGTTCGTGCGTTCAGTGGCCATGCTTGATCTTCGGGGTGAGTACGAACTCTTTCGAGAGGAAATCCGCGCCGCCGTCGATCAAGTTCTTGAGAGTCAACAGTTCATCGGCGGCCCGTCCGTCGCGGAATTGGAGGACGCCATCCGCTCTCGATACGGCGTCGGCCATGCCATTGCCATCAGCAACGGGACCGACGCCCTGCTCTGCGCCCTCATGGCCCTTGGAATTGGGCGCGACGATGAGGTCATCGTTCCATCGTTTACCTTTTTCGCAACGGCCGGGACGGTATGGCGCCTGGGGGCCAGGCCGGTGTTCGTGGACATTGATCCGCGCACGTTCAATCTTGATCCGCAGAAAGTTTCTCCAGCTGTAACCCCGCGGACACGGGCGATCATCCCCGTTCACTTGTTCGGCCAATGCGCGGATATGGATTCTATTCATGCGACGGCGAAGCGTCACGGTTTAAAGGTGATTGAGGATGCGGCCCAGGCGATCGGTGCAACGTACCAAGGCCGATTCGCGGGTAGGCTGGGGGATATCGCCAGCCTTTCGTTTTATCCAACCAAGAACCTCGGCGGATTCGGCGAGGGGGGCATGATTCTTACCGACGACGCGGAGCTTGCGACTGTTGCGCGGCAGCTTCGCAACCACGGCGAGTCGCATCGCTATCACCATGACCGCGTCGGCGGTAACTTCCGCCTCGATACCATGAAGGCCGCGATCCTGTTGGTCAAGTTGCGGCATCTCGACGAATTCACGCGGCGACGGCGGCACAACGCGGCTCTCTACAACGAACTTCTCGGCGGGTCATCCGTAACGACCCCTTACGTGGCGGATGGTCAGCAGCCGGTTTACCACCAATACTCAATCCTCTGTGATCGCCGGGATGAATTGGCCGCGTTCCTGCGTGACCGCGGCGCGGCGACAGGCGTCTATTACCCGGTTCCGTTGCATAGGCAACGCTGCTTCGCGTCGCTTGGTTATGGCCCCGGATCGCTGCCGATCACCGAGCAAACCTGCGCGCGAGTTTTGTCGATTCCGTGTCACCCGATGCTCACGGAGGACGACGTGGGCTACGTAGCCTCGTGCATCAACGAGTTTGCACAATCTGTGCCGCGCTCTAACAAGCCGCAGGCTTTAGCCTGCGCGGACGTCCGCGCGGACTGAAGTCCGCGGCTCGTTAATGGGTGGCATTGGTGGGTTTGAGGCCTGAGTAAACCATGCGAACGCTGGTGACCGGCGGTGCGGGATTTCTCGGCAGTCAACTGTGCGACCGGCTGCTCGCTGGCGGGCACCGGGTCTTCGCCCTTGATAATCTATTCACCGGCTCGAAACGAAACATTGAGCATCTATTGCGCCGGGACGATTTCGAGTTCATCCAACACGACGTGGTTGATCCGATTCGATTGGAAGTCGATTGGATTTTCAACCTGGCCTGCCCGGCCTCGCCGGTCCACTATCAATCCGATCCGGTGAAGACGGTCAAGACTTCGACGATAGGCACGCTGAACATGCTCGATCTGGCCATGAATGCAAGAGCACGCATCTTGCAAGCGTCCACCAGTGAGGTCTATGGCGATCCGAAGGAGCATCCGCAGCGCGAGGTCTATTGGGGCAACGTCAACCCCATCGGCGTGCGGGCCTGCTACGACGAGGGGAAGCGCGTGGCGGAAACGCTGATGATGGATTATCACCGGCGGCACGGCATCGACACGCGGATTGTCCGTATCTTCAACACGTACGGCCCACGAATGGCCGTCGGCGACGGGCGGGTGATTTCCAATTTCATCGTGCAGGCCCTGCGCGGCGAGAAGCTCACCGTTTACGGCGACGGTTCGCAGACGCGGTGCTTTTGCTACGTCGATGACTTGATCGACGCGATGGTCGCCTTGATGAATTACGATGGCCCCGACGCCTCCGAGCCGGTCAACGCCGGCTCCGAGGACGAGCGCTCCATGAACGCCATCGTCGAAGCCTTAGGCGAAGTCATGGGCCGCAAGCTTTCCGTCGAACTTTTACCGCTTCCCAAGGACGACCCCACCCGCCGCCGCCCCGACTGCACCCGCGCCCGCCAACGCCTCAATTGGCGCCCCGGTGTTTCCCTCTGCGACGGCTTGCGCAAGACAATTGATTATTTCCGTGAAGTGGAAAAGACTCGACTCCCGACCGACAAGGAATAGTGTCTCAAATTGTTGGCCAGACCTTGCAAGCAATCGTGATTTAGGGTTCAATCGTGCCATCGTCGCGGTCGGCGGGATACGGTGGTTGGCCTTCTCCATAATCTCGGAAATCACTCGGCGTACGAAAAAGACTCTTGAAGGCCGCCCCGAACTCACGATTCCCGTCTAACTTGCCAATGTCCACTTCGTAGTTGCAGCACTTAAGCAACCGTTCATTGATGAAGCATTTCTTCCCCCGTGAATCTACGAAGTCGAAGTAGGCCGCGACCACGCGAATACCGTGCTTGTTCAGAGCCCTGACGAGAGGGACAAAGTCGCCGTCGCCTGTGACGAGCACCGCGATATCAAACTTTCCATCCAATCCGACTTGAAGTGCGTCTACCGCCAACGCAACATCCGTCCCTTTCTCCCGACGTTGTTGTGACGTTGGCAGATACCTGGGATCGACACCAGCGTGCATGAGATCGTGGTACAACCGCCGATCGAAGCGAAGTTGTTCATCCGTAGCGTCCCTTACGGGAAACATACCTTGGTGCCAGGAAGCGTATACGACCTTGTAGCTGGAGAAGCCCTGTTCCCTCTTGCTAACGAAGGTCTCGAAAAACGTATGGAGTGGTTGGAAGCTGAGCCAACCAAGCTTCTTGTCATGGTAGAAATAACCTTGTGCGTACGCAAAAAAGGAACCATCATAAAAGACCCCGATTCTGCAGATTGATCCTTGTGCCTTCATCACGATTATCGTTTGCTGGCATGCAAAACGGTCAAGCCAATAACCTCGTTCCCCTCGTAGCGGATGATCACGTCGTCGTCGGTGAGGTCGCTGTCCGTGGCGCGAGCCGGTTTCTTGAAATTAATGTAGAGGACGTCGGCCTCGGCGTCGTAGGAGGACCAAAGGTAACGGTGCGGTGAGCCAAGGACCGCCGGGGCTACCTCAAGGAATCGGGCTATGTCGTGGGGGGCCATACTTGCTCTCTTCGGTTCAAGCTTGCCAAACGGGTCGTCATAAACGCCGTAATAACGAACCCATCGGCGGTCGACGTCTCTCTATATACTACGACAAGTGTACGGTCCGATTCAAGGGCTCGAACTGCCAGCAGCTCACCGTGCCGCCCGGCCAGCACGCGTTGGGCTTCACTGATCGTCTCTAGCAGTTCTTCCCGCATACCGGCCAATTCGGCATGTTCCTCAACGATGTGGGCCCAGCGCTCGTCAGTTAATCGAATAAGCACTCCGTGACGTGAGACTGCCGTTAGCGTCATCGGAACATCCCAATCTGAATCAGAATAATAAACTCTCCGCGTTGGAAGGACGATCCGAACCAGTTGGTGTGGTGAGTCCAAGATGTTCGTAGGCGTGACGAGTCGCCTGTCGGCCCTGGCGGGTGCGGATGACGAAGCCGATCTGCAGAAGGTAGGGTTCGACCATGTCCTCGAGGGTGTCGCGCTCCTGACCCATCGTGGCGGCGATGGCCTCGATACCCGCGGGGCCGCCATTGTAGACCTTGATGAGAGCGGTGAGGAACGCCCGGTCGAGTTCATCCAGGCCGAGGGCGTCCACCTGTTGAATGTCCAGGGCCTCATCGACGACCTTCCTGGTCAGCACCCCATCGCCGCGCACCTGGGCAAAATCGCGGACCCGCTTGAGCAGACGATTGGCCACCCGCGGCGTGCCCCGGCTGCGGGCGGAGATCACTTCCAACGTACCAGGCCTGGCGGTCAATTCGAGCTTCGCGGCGGAGCGATTCAGTATCGTGGTCAAATCATCGGTGGTATAGAAATCGAGGTGGTATCGGTGGCCGAAGCGGTCACGAAGAGCACCGCTGAGCGTCCCCGCCCGCGTCGTCGCCCCGATCAGGGTGAACCGCCGCAAGGCGAAGTTCACCACCCTGCCGCTGAGGCCGCCTTCGATGGTGAAATCGACGCGGAAGTCCTCCATCGCCGGATAAAGAAACTCCTCCACGATCGTCGGCAACCGATGGATTTCGTCGATGAACAGCACGTCGCCGGCTTCGAGGTTGGTCAGCAAGGCCATCAAGTCCGCCTGCTTGGCCAGCGACGGACCGGAGGTGATTCGCGGCGGCTTTTCAGTCATCTCCCGTGCGATGACGTTGGCCAGCGTCGTCTTGCCCAGGCCCGGCGGGCCGTCAAGGAGAATGTGTTCCAGCGGTTCTCCGCGGCGCTTGGCCGCCGACATGGCGATTTCCAGTTTCTCGAGGACCGCCCGCTGGCCGACCATTTCGGCGATTCGCTTGGGGCGCAGGGCGGCATCGACGGGTTCGTCGCCGGTTCTCGGCTGTGCGGAAATTACGCGATCACGAGACAAGATCACTCCAATTCTGAACCGCGGGCTTCAGCCGGCGCGGAGTCACGGCACATCGGTTGCCAGCGCGGGCTGAAGCCCGCGGCTCGGTATGACGCTTCATCCATCCACCCCCGTTTTGATCCGGTACGCCGATCGCACCCATTCGTCCGGCGACTTCAAATCGGGATGCAATTGTCCGGCCCGCTCCAACCATCGCTCCGCGTCGCCGCGGGGATCGCCCCAGGCGACCAGCACTTCCAGGGCGTCGCGCTGGCCTGATGAGAGCTGAACGGCCTGGGTCGGCGAGGTTGACGCCCCCCCGATGGCCAGGTCCGCCAATTTGCCCTTAAGCGTGGCGACGATCAATTCTGCGGCCCGGTTTCCGATGCCCGGAAGGCGTGCCAATGCCTTGGCATCACCCGATTCGATCCACGAGGCAATGCGGCGCACCGGCTCGGCCAGCGCTTTCATCGCCTTTCGTGGGCCGATTCCCTTGACGCCCACAAAACGAGTGAAGAACTCGCGGTCCTCGGTGTGCAGAAAGCCCAGTATTCGCGGCGTCAGATGTCCGGAGGCCTGGTTGCCTTCGTAGAACTGAATCGTGTGCAGGGTTACAAGCTGTCCGCGATAGGCGGCGAGCTCCGAAATCGCGAATCGCGGCACCAGCACTTCGCGGGCGATGCCGTCACGATCGACGACGATGGACTCGTCGTTTACATCGATCAGCGTGCCGGTCAGGCGGACGATCATCGAAGCGCGATCCTTGGGGATAGTCGATTGTCGAAGGTCGATTGTCGAAGATCGCCCGCTCTCTCGCGGTCGCAGCACCGATCGCCCGCGCAGCACAACGCAATAGCCAAAGCGTCGGCCACATCCGCCGGCTCGGGAACGGTGAGCAAACCGAGAGTCATCTGGATCGCCCGCTGCACCTGCGCTTTCGTCGCCCGGCCATTGCCGGTGAGGTAGCGCTTGATCCGCGTCGCGGAGTAGCCGCGTACTTCGATGCCCAGCCTCGCTGCTGCAAGCATAATCACGCCTCGCGCGTGGCCCATGAGGATCGCCGTCCGCGGGTGGTTGTAATGCGAGTAGAGCTGTTCGACGGCGACTACTTCGGGGTGATGCTCCTGGAGGATAGCGCAAATATCGTGGTCGATCGCCGCGAGACGTTCGGCTAGGGGTAGTTTGGGATCAATGCGGCAGACCCCCGCGTCAATGACTTCGTGTCGAGCGCCGCCGGTCCGGATGACGGCATAGCCCGTCGTTCCCAGCCCCGGATCAATGCCGCAAACCATCGCCTCCATGCAATGCGCCCCTAATGATGTAATGATAGGGTCGATCAAAGCGACGATTTTGTCAACGTCCGGGTAAACAACAGGTGAGGTCAAGATCGTAAGCCCGCTCAAGGATCATCGAAGCAACGACTTCAGCGGTGGCCGGGGCGAGGGAGAGACCGGTTCGATAGTGACCCGTGGCGGCGATCAGGCCCTTCAGGCCCGGCACCGGACCAATGTAGGGCATGTCATCCGGCGTTCCCGGGCGCAGGCCAGACCACATGGCCGCAACCGGGGCCTCGGCCAGCCTGGGCGCCATCCTCACCGCACGTTCCTTCAGCCCCGCAATGCCACCCGCCGTGTTGCGCTTGGTGAACCCCGCCTCCGGCTCCTCCGTAGCTCCCAGCAGGATGTGCCCGTCTCGGCGCGGGACAAGATAGGTTTTTCCCCGGGCGATGATTCGATCAAACGGGCGGCGGTCGAGCTTCATGAGCACCATCTGCCCATGAACCGGATGAACGGGCATGATGCCTTTCAGTTGCTCGCCAATCCGCGACGACCAAGCACCGGCACAAAGCACGACATGGGTCGCGGCCACGGTGTCGCGGTCAATTCGCACTCCGGTGACACGTCCCCCCTCGACTTCGAAATCTCGAACCGGGGTATTCTCACAAAGCTCGACGCCCATTCGTCGGCAGGCGGTCTGTAAAGCACGAAGTAGCCGGGGATTGCGCACCTGAGAGGCCTCGCGGCATTCGAGCGCGCCGACCACCTGCGGTGAAACGACCGGCTCGAGGTGTCTTAGTTTTTCCGCCGAGTACACCTCATAGGCAGGCCGTCCGTCGGGTGTTCTTCGGCCACAGGCCGCTCGCTCATCCTCACGAAGGACCTGCAACCCGGCCTCGTCGAATGCGACCTCCAGTTCTCCGCACGGCTCGTACTCCGGATCAATGCCCGATTCCTGCATGAGCTCCGCGCAAAAGGCCGGGTACATGGCGAGGCTGCGAAGTTGAAGCTCCGCCACCGCGTCCTTGCGATGGGGATTGGGCGGCGCCAGGACCCCCGCCCCGGCCCAAGAAGCTTCGCGTCCGATCTGCGAGGCTTCAAGGAGCGCGACAGAGAGTCCTTCTTTGGCAAATCGTCTGGCGATGGTCAGACCGATTACGCCGCCGCCGATAAGGATAATGTCTGGAGATTTCCGGGGCATGATAGGATTATGACACTGAATAGCGCGGTTCGACGAGCCGTCGTATAGTGTGCCGCGACTATCCGGTCGCGCGGGCTAAAGCTGCGCGGCTCGGCTTACGGCATGCACCAGTGCCCCTCAACGTGGACGTGCCCGCACCCCGGTCCGTGGACGTGACCCTTGGAGACTTTGATCCATTTGCTGCCACGGCGGTCCAGTACGTAGACGTTGGCCGGGCCGGGCGGAGGTGGAACCTGCACGACCCGCGCCGGCGGAGGATGCACTCGCGCGGCCGGGGCCTTGTGAACCTCCACCACGTCCGGTCCGTGCGACACGGATGCTCCAATAACCCAACACCGACCGTCATGATAGTGCCCGCAACCGGGACCGTGGCGGTGCTTGCCGCGAATGACCACGTACCGCGTACCGTCGTAATAATGGGCGCAGGCGTGGGTACAGATGTGCTCCGGTGCTATTTCGACCACGGTCACATGAGGCGGGGGCGGAGGCGGAGGCGAGTTGTCATGGTAGTTGAAAGAGAACGATCCGTTGGAACAGCCCAACACCGCCAAAATCAAGCCTGCCGCCAGACCCAATAGGTTCGCCCGAGTGAACATGAAAAAAACTCCGCCAATACGCAAGGTAAGTCCATCGACCGCTATTTGTATCGACACATGGCGGGCGGTTGGGTTAGTTCTTTGACCGGATTGCCCTCCTCGCCGACGGTCAGCTCAGGGCCACCACGACGGTCTTGACCTCGGTGTAGTTGGACAAGGCGTATTCGCCGAGCTCCCGTCCGATGCCGCTCATTTTGAAGCCGCCGAAGGGGGCGGCGTTGTCGGTAACCATGTAACAATTGACCCAGACGGTGCCTGCCTTCAGCCCCGCGGAAAGGCGATGGGCCTTGCCGATGTCTTTCGTCCAGACCGCTGCGGCCAGACCGTACATCGTGTTGTTGCCCCGCTGTATGGCCTCGTCCACGTCCTTGAAACGAAGAACGCTCAGCACCGGCCCGAAGATCTCCTCCCTGGCGATGGTCATGTCGTCGCGCACGTTGTCGAATACCGTCGGCTCGATGAAGTACCCCTCCCGGTCAACGCGTTTGCCACCTGTGACGCAGCGCGCCCCCTCTTTCTGCCCGGCGGTGATATAGCGCATGACTGTTTCGCATTGCTCCTGTGAGACCTGCGGTCCGTGCGTCGTGGCGTTGTCGAAGGGATCGCCGATTCGCTGCTTCTTGGCTCGCTCGGAGATCAGCCCGAGCACCTGGTCGTACACCTTGTCTTCGACGAACAACCGCGACCCGGCACAACAACACTGGCCCATGTTGAAGAAAAGAGCGAAGTAGGCGAACTTCGCCGCCGTCTCCACGTCGGCGTCGGCGAAGATGATGTTGGGACTCTTCCCGCCAAGTTCGAGTGTGACACGTTTGAGGTTGGAATCCGCGGAGGCCTTGAGGATGGCCTTGCCCACCGCCGTGCTGCCGGTGAACGCCACCTTATCGACGTCGCCGTGATGGGCGATGGCCGCTCCGGCGGTCGGACCGAATCCGGGAACGACGTTGACCACGCCTTCGGGGAAACCGGCTTCCATGGCCAATTCGGCGATGCGCAATGCGGTGAGCGGCGTCTGCTCCGCCGGCTTCAGGACGCTGGTGCATCCGCAGGCCAGGGCCGGAGCCCACTTGTAGGCCTGCATGAGCATGGGGAAGTTCCAGGGGATAATCTGTCCGCACACCCCGACCGGCTCGTGCCGAGTGTAGGTGTGAAACGGCCCGGCCACCGGCAGCGTCTTGCCGTGAATCTTGTCCGCCCATCCGGCGTAATAGCGGTAAAGCGAAACGGTGGCCGGTAAGTCGCCGGTGAGCGAATCGCGGATGGGTTTGCCGTTGTCCAGGGTCTCCAGCGCCGCGATCTCCTTGGCGTTGGCCTCAATCAGGTCGGCCAGCTTGTTCAACAGCCGCCCTCGATGGGCCGGGGCCATGTTTCGCCAGCCTTTGGACTCCAGCGCCTTGCGCGCGGCCCTAACCGCCAGATCGACGTCGGCCTTGTCCCCCTCCGCCACCCTGCAAATGGTGTCGCCCGTGGATGGGTTGACGGTCTCAAATGTCTTGCCTGAAACGCTATCGACCCACTTCCCGTCGATCAGCATCTTCCGATCTTTTACCTTCGGCGGTGCGATAGTTTCCGTTGCTGTCATATTCTGCTTTCACCCCTTATGATCGCTGGTCGTCAATCCGATCGAATCTGCTTCGCCAATAGTTTCGCTGTCCGAAACCGGATCGTAAGATAGCAGTAAACAGCCCAACTTGCAACCACGGAGTTAACCCTTTTCATCAGCCGACATCGCCTTATGAAAGAGTGGCTCTCAAGAAACGATTGATTTGTCGGCCTCGGATTGTTGCGACAGCGCGGGCGTGGAGCTTCCAACCGTCGAACGGCGTGTTGCGACCCTTGGAGAGGAATTGGCGCGAATCAACCGTCCAGGGTGATTGAGGATTGATCAACGTCAGGTCCGCGGCCGCACCGACTTCGATTTTCGCCGGTCGGCGCTTCAGTACATGCGCCGGGCCGGTCGTGAACCAAGCGACAAGACGCGGCCAGTCAACGACCCCCCTGGGTCCCCCCTTGGCAAGGGGGTATGAATAGGCGTCGAGCATCGCCTTGGCGGCGATGCCCATTGCGGTTTCCAGGCCGACGATTCCCGCCGGAGCCTTCAGAAACCCGGCTGATTTCTCCTCCGTCGTATGTGGGGCGTGATCAGTCACGATGCAGTCGATCGTCCCGTCGAGCAATCCGCGCCGACAGGCGTCCACGTCCGACTGTGGTCGTAACGGCGGATGCATCTTGGTATTGGGATCAGAATTTGCACACGCTTCGTCGGTGAGAATGAGGTGATGCGTACACACTTCAGCGGTCACGGGCAGCCCCTCGACCTTTGCACCGCGGACAAGGTCAACGGCCTTGGCAGTAGAGATGTGGGCGACGTGGTACCGCCCGCCGGTCCGGCGACACAGACCAATGTCCCGCTCGATCATGGCCTCCTCCGAGCGGGGGTCCAGCCCCGGATGTCCCAATCCCCTCGACACTTCGCCGAGGTGCATCACACCGCCCGCGGAAATTGCCTTGTACTCGCAATGTTGAATCAGTAAGGCGCCCAGTTCGCTTGCTCGCTCGAAGGCCGAGCGCATCACCGCGTCGTCTTCCAAGCCCGTGCCGTCGTCACTCAGCGCCACGGCGCCCGCGGCAAGCAAAGCGGCGAAATCGGTGAGTTCTCGCCCCTGCCGTCCCTGGGTCATCGCGGCCACCGGCGCGACCGCACAGTGATTCGCCCGCCGGGTCTGCTCAATCACCCATCGAACGGCGTCCGGGGTGTCGAGGGGTGGTTGCGTGTTGGGCATACAAGCGACGAAGGTGAATCCTCCGGCCGCCGCGGCACCTGTGCCCGTTTCGATCGTCTCCTTGTGAGATTGCCCCGGTTCGCGGAGGTGGACGTGGAGGTCCATCAGACCTGGACAAACGATAAGACCGGCGGCGTCGAGGACAAATGCGTCGTGGAGGGGATGATTAACGAAGACCCCATCGGCGATCGCCAGGTCGGCGATTTCATCCCGCCCTGTTGCGGGGTCGATCACCCTGCCGCCACGGATCAGCACAGCCTCATGGGACCTAGTAGCGAGCAATCCGGTCTCTCCCATCGACGCGGGCGCAAGCTTCCATCCTGCGCGCGGGAGGTTACTATAGCTTCGCACGAAGCCGGGCGTCCACCACGGGCGGAGCGGTGCCGCGCCCCGGCCGGATCAACCCGCGGAGGCAAGCGAATGAAACAAACAGTTGGGCGTAAACTTCGATGGTGGTCGGCGGCCGCAACGGTCGCCATATTCTCGTTGTCGAATCCGGCGGGCAGCATGAAAGGACAAGTCGCTGCGCAACCATCGACGGACCTGGCCATCGTCAACGCCAGGGTCTGGACGGCAGCGCCTTCGTCCGGTCCTGTCCCGACTGCGATTGCCGTCGCCGGAGACACGATTACCGCGGTCGGCAACGATGAACAGATTCGATCACGGATCGGCGCCGACACCAAGGTCATCGACGCCCAGGGGCGTCGGGTGATTCCCGGAATCACCGACAGCCACACGCACGTAATCAGCGGGGGATTCCAGCTTGCCCGCCTTACCCTGCGCGACGTGCGCAGCCGCGAGGAATTCGTCCGGGCGGTCGAAGCTGAAGTAAAGAAAAAGGATAAGGGAGAGTGGGTGATTGGAGGTCGCTGGAGCGTTGAAAGCTGGGACAAGCCGGAGTCCCCGAACAAGGCCTGGCTTGACCCCATCAGCCCCGACAATCCCGTCTTCCTTTCTCGAATGGATGGTCACCAGGCGCTGGTCAATTCCGCGGCCTTAAGGCTGGCCGGCATCGATGCAGGCGGTCCACCAGATTCGGTCGGGGGGGAGATTGAACGCGATCCTCAAACGCGGGAACCAACGGGGATTCTTAAAGAATCGAACATGGACCTGCTCGATCGTCTGATCCCCCAGCCGACCCGCCCGGAGCGCCATGAAGCACTCCTTCGAGCGATGAAACACGCCAACTCGCTCGGAGTTACCTCGGTGCACGACATGTCCCAAATGGCGGACTTGGACGTTTTTCGGCAGGCGAGTGAGCAGAACAAGCTCACCGTTCGCATTACCGCCTATTTGAGCATCGAGGACTGGTCCTCACGCATCGAGGACGCCGTCTTGGCCAAGGAACATTGGACCAGTTCCATGTTCCGGCTGGCGGGTTTCAAGGGCTACATGGACGGATCATTGGGGAGTCGCACGGCCTACATGCGCGAGCCATACAGCGACGCCACGGCGACGACGCTCCATCCGCGCGGCCAGCTTACCGCTTTCGCTTCGTCGCAGACCTTCGTACAGCAGTTGGTCCTGGCCGATGCGAAGGGGTTGCAGATGGCCGTCCACGCCATCGGCGATGAGGGGATTCACTTATTGCTAAATGCATACGAAACCACCGCTTCTAAGAACGGCACGTCCGATCGGCGGCATCGCGTCGAGCACACCCAGCACTTGCTGATCTCGGACATTCCTCGCTTCGCAAAGTTGGGCGTGACGGCGTCGATGCAACCCTTCCACAAAGCCGACGACGGGCGCTACGCTGAAAAAGCCATCGGCGCGGAGCGGCTGAAGGGATCGTATGCGTTTCGTCAACTGGTGGACGCCGGAGCATTGGTCATCTTCGGGAGCGACTGGCCCGTGGTGACCCTCAACCCCTTCGCGGGAATCGACGCCGCGGTCAATGCCAGGACACTCTCCGGGGAGGTCTGGTTGCCGTCGCACTCGTTGTCCGTCGAAGAGGCCTTGAACGCCTATACGGTATCACCTGCCAAGGCGATTCATCAGGAATCGCGTTTGGGCACGCTAGAGGTTGGCAAGCTCGCAGACATGGTCATCCTCGTTGATGATCCGCTCGCCATTGCGATTGAGCGGCTCGCCGATGTGAAGGTCGCCCAAACGATCGTAGGCGGGAGAGTGGTTTTCCCATAAGGCCCGGCGCGCAAAGGCATGATGTCGATCCCGTTGGCCGCGTTCTTCGTCTTGATCGCAGCCGGGCTATGGCTGCAAGAACTGAGCGCGCGAGGCGCATTGATCTTTCTTGCTGTTTGGGGTCTTTGTTTGGCAGGTTTCGGGTTTCTTGGAATTCAGCGCGGTTTTCTTGTGGCCGTTGAGGCACTACTCGACTGCATACTGATCCTCTTGATCTTTGGACAAGACCTTCATAGACGCTGATTTTTCATCTGTAGTATTTGGACGTATTGGTCGCCATCCCGGCGGGTCGTGTCCGGCTTGCCAATATCGCATTGCTCGAAAGCAAACAGACCAGTTCTTTTGCGCACACTCTCCGAATAACATTCGCATTCCTGATCGTGTCACGGAAGGGACGCCTATTTCTAGCTTGAACCCGTTTCGGTGAAGATATCGGCTACGGGAAGGTTGAAGCCCGAAAGAAGCGGGGAAACGAGGACGTCATCATTGTCAAAATAGCCGTTCGGTATGTACTTGCCACCACCGAGCGAAAAGACCTCGATCGTCTTGGCATCGGCATCGACGATCCAATACTCAGGAACCCCGTTATCCGAATACAAGGCGCGTTTGACGAAGCGGTCCCGTTCCATGCCCTCGGGAGAAAGCACTTCCACAACCAAGTCCGGGACCCCTCTTACCCAATCCTGAACGATGCCCAAGTTGACCTTGGCGACAAACAAGATGTCCGGCTCCACAATGTCGCCGGACGGCAGATGCACATCGAAGGGAGCGACGAAAACCGCACCAAGCCTTCGCGACTCAATGAAATCCGCGAGCCGACGCACGAGACGCAGAACCGCGTTTTGATGGGGTTTCTTAGGAGACGGGCTCATGAACAAATCTCCATCGATGAGTTCCGCCCGGGTGCCTTCGGGCAGGTTCATGAAGTCTTCGACCGTCTTTCGGGGACGCGCTCTTCGTGCAAGTATCATCACATGAACCCAGCTTGATTACAATGCAATGTAACCGTTCCATAAAGACTATCTCAATTCTCTCTGGAAGTCAATATGATGGTGAGAGCTTTGGCCGCAATTCATGCTCTGATATAGTCGCTCGTAGAGAGTTGAATATGACCCTTCTGGTGACCTCCATTCTTGCGGAAGACGTCGGCGAACTTGCCTCGCGAGCCGAGCGGGCGTGGGCGGGCGGGGCGGACGCGGTCGAGATGCGCATGGATGCGTTCGAGGGCGATCCGAGCGCCATTGCGGAATTCCTGAAATCGCAGCCGAACCGCACTTGGATCGTCACCTGTCGGAGCGCCCAGGAGGGAGGGAGCTTTCGCGGAGACACGATGGAGCGCGTTTCGCGCCTGATCGCCGCCGCGCGGGGAACCAATGCCCATGTGGACTTTGAACTGGCGGACTGGCGACGATCCGACAACATCCGCCAGAAAATAGGACTGGCCGCGGCTGCGTCGAGCGGCGAGGTGCGGCGCCTGATCTTGTCTTCTCATGATTTTGCGGGCCGTCCGCAATCTCTTGAAGCCATCGTTGCCGAAATCATCGACGACCACCAGGCCGTGGCCAAGGTCGCTTACCGGGGGGTACATATCGAGGACAGCCTTGCGGCCCTGGATGCGATGCACAAGCATGGATCGTCGGTCATGGCCGTCTGCATGGGCGAGGAGGGACTGTGGACTCGCGTGCTCGCAAGAAAACTCAACGCCTTTGGCAGTTTCTGCACGCTCGCCGCGGACGAGGCGACGGCGCCGGGACAACTCACGCTGGAAGAAATGACCAAGTTGTATCGCTGGCAATCCATCGACCCATCGACGAAGGTCTACGGCGTCGTCGGCGATCCGGTGGCCCACTCGATGAGCCCATTCCTATTCAATCGGTGGTTTGCGGATGCCGAAATCAACGCCGTCTATGCGTCGATGCGCGTCGGCGCGGACGGCAACGGTCTAGCGCGATTCCTTGATGGCTGCATGAAGCGTCCTTGGCTGGATTTGGGAGGATTCAGCGTAACCATTCCGCACAAGGCCGCCGCGAGGGCGTGGGTCGGGGAGCGCGCGGATTCCCTCAGTCAACGGATCGGAGTTGTCAACACCCTCGTATTCGATGGCGATCGACCCAAGGGACACAACACCGACTGCTACGCGGCAATTACGTCCATGTGCGACGCGTTGCAGTGCGATCGTTCGGATCTTATGGGATTGACGGTAGATATTCTCGGAGCGGGCGGAGCGGCTGGCGCGGTTGTCGAAGGCCTGTGCGACTTCGGATGTAGCGTGACCGTTTACGGGCGAACGCCCCAGCGTACCAAACAATTCGCTCAAGTGCACGATGTCTTGACAGCGGATTGGAAGGACCGCGGCCGGCGTCGCGGCGAGGTGCTTATCAACTGTACGCCGGTAGGCTTGTGGCCGAAGGTCAGCGAGTCGCCGATGCCTGCGGAATCGCTGGCCGGTTGCCGACTGGTGTTTGATTTGATCTACCGACCGTTGCAGACGAAGTTGCTAAATGACGCAACCAGGGCGGGATGCACCACGCTCAATGGGTTGGACATGTTCATTCGCCAGGCCGCGATGCAGTTTGAACTCTGGACCGGTCGGACAACCGATCTACGGCGAGCACATGAATTTGTATCCCGCGAGATCAATTCGCAATGAGCGCGGATCGACGACAGTGCATCGCTCTGATCGGACTTCGGGGATGCGGCAAGACCACCGTGGGCCGGGAGGTGGCCCGGCTCCTCGGCGGCGAAAGCGTCGATACCGATGATGTGGTCATTGAACGAGCGGGCCGGTCGATCGCCGAAATCTTCGCAAACGAAGGCGAGGCCGGTTTTCGAAAACGAGAGTCGGAAGCGATCCTTGAGGTCGCACAGAACCCGCCCGCGGTAATCAGCGTCGGCGGAGGGGCCGTGCTCCAACAGGAAAACATTGAGGCATTGCGGTCCGTCGCGACGGTGGTTTGGTTGACCGCCCCCGCCGGAACGCTCTACCGGCGAATATCGACGGACCCCACGACACCCCGTTCGCGCCCGCCATTAACCGCGCTTTCGGGAATCGAGGAGGTGCAACAATTACTCAACGAGCGTAGGCCGTTCTATTCAAGGGTTGCCGATTTTCAGATTGACACGGCTGGCCGGGAACCGAAGGTAATCGCCGAGGAAATTGTCAGGCGCGTCCGGGGGCCGTCGTCGCCGCCCACGGGTCAGTAAATCCCTTCCGCTCGCAGATTGTGGCCACAAATTCCGGCAGCCGCTGGAAAACGTAACGATCGAGTCGCACGCGGTGCGATCTCCCGTCGAGGGAGTACTCAAGTTCAACACAACCGGAGCCGCCCGTGGGATCGGCTCGGAGAGCGGTGATCGAATCGAAGGGAATCAACGGGCGGCGATTCACTTGCAATCCGGCATTCGAAAGAACCAAGCGCGTGGCCAGCACCAGGGCAAGGCGAACGGCCACGATTAGACCACCGAAGGCCAGCGCATACCCGATCCAGCGTTGCCATTGCTGATCGGCCTCGGTCTTGGGTCCATCCGTCCATGTAATGTTCTCGATACGGCTTCCGCTCGATTGAACCTTCAGCCAACCACCCGGACCGAGGTAGTAGGCGTCGCCACTGTGTTCCAGAACGGGCTGGCCGATGATCGAGGTAATGGCGGTTAGCTCGCCGCCGGGCTTGACTTCCCGCACGATTCGCTGAGCCACGGCCGCGGTCATCGCGGCGTTGATCGATGGAGCGGCGTTGGGGGGCAGCCCGAGGAGTCGAACCAATTCCTGTGCGTTCTGCCTAGCGTAGCCGACGTATCCATCCCAAAGGTAGGCGATGGTGAAACCGTCTACCAGCAGCATCAACAACAGCGTACGGACTATTCGTTCCGTGCTCGTCCCTGAAACGATGCTTTGCAAGCGGTCCTCCTATCCGCGCTCTTGCTTGCGTTCAAACTCCGAGCGGAAGGCCGGGTCGCGCACGTCGATCGTTGCCTGCCGGAACAGCTTGTCGTATAGCTCGCGCATGGCGGCCTCGCTCACCCGCACGCGGAGGTCTCGCTCCAATTCACCGCGAACGTCATTGAAGTCGCGCGGCTCGGCGGGCAGCAGGCCCTCCAGCATCAGGAGATGATACCACTCACCGACCCGGATGGCGTCAGAGACCTGCCCCGGCTGCAATGCGAATGCGGCATGGCGAAAAGGCGCCGGAATCTCCTCGTCGGCGGCGGAGAAGGGGTCGAGTAATCCTCGCTTGCGGGCGCTGGCGCGGTTGGCGCTGTATAGACCCGCCAAGTCCGCGAAGTCCTCCCCCGCGGCCAATCGATCCTGCACGCGGCCGGCCTCCGCGGGGCTGCCGAGCTGAATATGACGCACCGAAACACGCTCGCCGTAACGACGCCGGAACTCGCTTCGCAGTTGGTCCTCGGTGATGACTTGTTCCGACTGGACGATCTTCCGCAGGCAGGCATTGCGACGGAGGGTGACGAGGAATTCCTCGCGGGAAATGTTTCGCTGGGCCAGGACCGAATCGAGCAGATCTTCGGCCGTCGGACGATCGACGGGGTCGGGGTTGAGGGCTGAAAGCGGATCGGTCAGTCGCCGCAGCGCAAGATCAAACTCGAAATCCAAGTCCGACTCCGTGATGTTCAAGCCTTTTTGCAATGCGGCCTGTTCGGCAACTTCGAGTCCGATCAGTTGTTCCAACATACCGGCGCCGTGCGAACGGAGCAGCAGGTCCACCACCCGATTTCGCCCGATGGGCCGACCATTGACCATGGCGATGGGCGAATCCTTTTCGGCGAGTTCGTCGGATCCCTGGTTGGAGTTGGACGGCGCGCGGGCACGATACTCCATGAAAGGCGCAGCCGTGTTGGCATCTCGGGCGGCCCAGGCCGATGCGACCGATCCCCCGCGTTCGCCGTCGCGTGGCGCGCATCCGCAAAGCGACAACACTCCGGCGACCGCAAACCAGCGACAAATACAGATCATTCGTATGTTCATCGTCCGCAGGGTACTCACGGCGAAAGAAACTCGGCCAAAAGGCGGTGGAAGTGATGAGTGCCTGTCTCCCGCGTCGGTGAGTAGCGGCCCCGATCGTAGAGCCTCGAGCGGACGCCCTTCTGCACGGCCTCGACGATGGCCTCGTCCTCCCGCTCGACCCGGTCCAACTCCGTGCCCGCGCCCCGATCCAGCTTCGCCGGATTGCAGACATAGGCAAGGAAGGAGACCCGCGTGCGATCGACGGCCAACGGCTTCACGATGTTGATCGAAATCCCCCACGGATAGACGTTAAACATGGTGTTGGGGAAAAGCCAGAAGTAGTAGCCCCCGATGGACTGACCGTGATCGGGCGAACCGGGCGGAGGTACAAGTACGTCACCCTCGCCGCGAGTGATGCCGACCTGCACGCTGCTATGGCGAAAAAGCTCCGTGCGGTAATTTCCGTAATCAAGAGCATCGTTTAGACCTGAATGAACAAAGGGAATGTGGAATCCCTCCAGATAGTTCTCGCAGTAGAGCGCCCAATTCGCTTGTACGAGGTAGTCCCGCGAGCGTGTCGGATCGAGCTTACACTGATTGACCGGGAACCGGTCGATTCGATCGCGCATCGGACCGATCCACTCGGCAAAAGGAATCGAAGGATTGATTCCGGTGAACAGGAACGGCCCCCATCGCTCCAAAGGAAGGCGTTGGAGGTTGTCGGATTCGCCGGGGAAATTCGCCACGCCGTCGAACTCCGGCATGCTTGCGAAAGACCCGTCGAGTCCGAACCGCCGCCCGTGGTAACGGCATCGCAGTGCGCTCTCCATGCCGCCCTGCTCGCATACCAGATTGCCGCGATGGGTGCAGACATTGGACAGGCAGCGAAGCCGATCCTGCTCATCGCGGGTGAGTAGCAGCGGTTCGTCGAGGCATCCTTCCAGCAGCGTGAAGGGATGCACCTGCCGGGGTACCTTTACCTGATCCACGTCGGCGACGAGTTGCCAACTTCGTGCAAATATGGACTCTCGCGCCGCAGCGTAGACGGACGGATCGGTGTAGACGCGCGAGGGCGGCGTCGAGGCTCGAGTGATGTCCGGGTCAATCTCGAAACGGTAGTCAGGCATGGAACCACTGTCTGCGAAAAACGGGCTAAGTCAAGTGAGTGGTTGAATGCAGAGAGAGTTAAGGCTTACAAAAAAGGCATCATCTTACGTTGAAATACTTCGCCTGTCGGTGGTGGGTGATGAGGGCCGTGGTGGTCTGTTCGGGTTCCAGTTGGAACTCCTCGGAGAGCGCCACACCGATGCGGCCCGGTTCCAAGAGCGGCCAGAGCTTCAGTTGATCCTCCAGACGAGGACACGCCGGGTAGCCGAAGCTGTAACGCGAACCCTGATAGTGCTGTTTGAAAATCTCCTGCCTCTCTCTCGCGTCGTGTCCGGCAATCCCCCACTCCACGCGAATTTGCTTGTGGATGTACTCGGCCAGGGCCTCCGCCGACTCCACGCCCAGTCCATGTAAGTGCAGGTAGTCCTGATAGCGGTCCTGCGCGAACCACTCCCGTGCCACCTCGCTGACACGCCGGCCTGCGGTCACTACACTGAACGCGGCCACGTCGAACAGGCCGCTGGAAACCGGTTTGAAGAAGTCGCTCAGGCACCAATAGGGAGGCTTGCCCATTCGTGGAAACTCAAAGACCGTCAGTTGCCGGTCGCGGTTGTCGGGGTCGTAGACGATCAGGGAATCGCCGTCGGATTGCACCGGCCAGAAGCCGTAAACGGCCTGCAATTGCAGGATGTTCTCCCGCTCACATTGTTCCAACAGTCGCCGCAGAATCGGGCGGACCTCGTCATTGACAAAGCGTTTGAAGTCCTCCGGGCTGCGGCGATTCTTGCGATATTGCCATTGCACCTGGAAGAGCATGTTCTCATTCAGATAGGCGAGGGCCGCGCGTGTATCGATCCGCTCCACCACTCGCCGACCCCAAAACGGCGGCTGGGGTACAGGTTCGTCGCGGGTGATGTCCGACCGTGGCGGAACGTAGCCGAAACGCTCGGAAGCCTCCTCGTGGAGGTCAACCACAGCGACCTGCCGGGGAGTTTCAGATTTGCGGGGGATATTCGCGCGGGCTGAAGCCCGCGGCTCGGTGACAGAAGAAACAATCTGGTCCATCAAGTGCAGACCCGCAAAGGCGTCCTTGGCGTAAAAAAGCGACCCCTCATATTCCGGTCGAAGGTCCTGCTCGACATATTTTCGCGTGAGGGCGGCCCCGCCGAGAATCACCGGCGGATCGAGCCCGCGCTCGTTCAACACCGCCAGGTTCTCGCGCATCACCACTGTGGATTTCACCAGCAGTCCCGACATGCCGATGGCGTCGGCTTTGTTTTTCTCAAAGGCGTCGATGATGTTGTTGATCGGCTGCTTGATGCCCAGGTTGAACACCGTGTACCCGTTATTAGTCAGAATGATGTCCACGAGGTTCTTGCCGATGTCATGCACGTCGCCGCGGACGGTGGCCAGCACGATCGAACCTTTGCCCCCCTGGTCGGCCTTATCGAGGTGCGGTTCGAGAAAACGGACGGAGGCCTTCATCGTCTCCGCCGATTGCAGCACGAAGGGCAACTGCATCTGCCCCGCGCCGAACAGGTCGCCGACGGTCTTCATGCCGTCGAGAAGGATATCGTTGATGATGTCGAGCGGCCGATGGGTCAGCATGGCCTCTTCAAGGTCCTCCTCGATGCCCACGCGGTCGCCGTTAACGATCCGCAGCTTCAACCGATCCTCGACGTTCCTGGGCTTCTCCGCCTCCGCCGCTTCGGTCGCCCCCGCGCCCTCGAACGCTTTGAGCAATTCCTGCAAGGGGTCGTAACCCTCGCGGCGGCGGTCGAAGATCAAATCCTCGGCAAGGCGGCGATGGGTCTCGTCGATCTTGAAGAGCGGGACGATGCCGCTGACGTGCATGATGGCCGCGTCGAGGCCGCGCTCTCGTGCGTGATGCAGAAATACGCTGTTCAGCACGCGCCGCGCCGGTGCTTTGATGCCGAAACTGATATTGCTCAAGCCCAGCAAGGTGTGAACGCCGTAGCATCCCTCCTTGATCGCGCCCAGCGCGTCCAACGTCTCCAGCCCCAGCCGCCGATCATCCTCATTGCCGGTGCAGATGGTGAAAGTCAGGGGATCGAAGATGAGGTCCGTCGGACAAATCCCATGACGCCTGGTCACCAATTCGTAGATGCGTCCGGCGACTTCCAGCTTTCGGGCGCAGGTCTTGGCCATTCCCTGCTCGTCGATGGTTAGGGCGATCAACGCCGCGCCGTATCGTTTGGCCAGCCGGCATATTCTGTCGAGCCGCTCTTCGCCATCTTCCAGGTTGATCGAATTGATGACGCACTTGCCCCCGGCCAGCTTCAGGGACGCCTCGAGCACCGGCACTTCCGTGCTGTCGATGACCAGCGGCACGGTGACATCGGCAACAAATCGTTTGAGGACCGCGGTCATATCCGCGACCTCGTCTCTTCCGACGTAGGCCGCACACACGTCGAGCAAGTGGCTGCCGTGCTTTACTTGTTCGCGGCCCATCTGCACCATGCCATCCACGTCGCCCGCCGCCAGCAGCTCACGGAATTTCTTGGAACCGTTGGCGTTGGTCCGCTCGCCGATGGCCAAGACCTCGCCGTCCTGTCGGATGGTCATGGCCTGATAGAGACTGCTGATCGACGGTTCGAGCTTGGCGCGACGAGGCTTTGGGGCTCGCGTGCCGACTGCATCGACAACGGCGGCCATGTGCGCCGGCGTCGTCCCACAGCATCCGCCGACGATGTTCACTCCGTCCACATCGATGAACTCAACCAACCATCGGGTCAACTCCGCAGGCGTGAGCGTGTAATAGGGTTTGCCGTTTACGAGCTGCGGCAATCCGGCGTTGGGCTGGACGATCAGGAGACGATCACTATGACCGCTCAAGTAGCGGATGTGCTCGCTCATTTCCTGCGGGCCGGTCGCGCAATTCAGGCCGATGGCCACGACCTGGTCGTAGGCCGAAATGGCGGTCAGCGCCGCAGCCATCTCTGTGCCCAGCAGCATCGTCCCCATCGTCTCGATGGTGACCGTACAAAGGATCGGCACCTGCCGACCTTTTTCGGCCATGGCGTCGGTGGCGCCGACGATCGCGGACTTGCACTGCAGCAAGTCCTGGCACGTTTCCAGAATAAACGCATCGACCCCGCCTTCGAGCAGTCCGCGGGCCTGCTCGGTATAGCTGTCGAGGATTTCGTCCCAGGTCGTCTGCCCCAGCGACGGCAGCCGCGTCCCGGGCCCCATCGAGCCGATGACGAAGCGCGGGCGGCCGGGTTTGTCGAACTCGCGGCATGCTTCGCGGGCAAGCTCCGCCGCTTTCTTGTTCATCTCGTAGGTGCGTGGGGCGAGTCCGAAGTCGGAAAAGACGATCTTGTTGGCCCCGAAGGTGTTGGTCAGGACGGCGTCGCAGCCGACCGACAGAAACGATCGATGGATGTCCCGCACCACGTCGGGCCGGGTGGTCGTGATGATGTCCACGCAGTTTTCATGGCCTTCGTAGTCGCTTAGGGGCAAATCCCTTGCATGGATGCTCGTCCCCATGGCCCCGTCGAAGACGAGCACCCGCTCCCGAACGGCCTCCATGAATCGTGATTCGGTCATATCGCGTGACATGCCCGCGCTTGCGTGGACATGTGTCGTCATCCCGTAGGGTGCGTCTTGACCCAAGAGACGGGAATTCTCGCCCGGAGGGGCGAACGATCGTAGCCCACGACTTCAGTCGTGGGTACACGGCGTCTTGTACTCTCCCCTCCCCTCAATCCGCCGCTACCGGCGGCGGATTGAGGGGAGGGGGTTTTTCTTGTGGTGTGCCTGTTTCCCAGGGCTTCGCCCTGGGCTACTATCGCGCCGCCCCTTCGCGGCTTTATCGTTTAGATGCCGCCCGATCATATCCGCCCATCGACAGTCTATCGGCCCCCTGCCGCCCCTTCTACTGACCGTGGCGGGTATAATTGGTAAGTGGGAGAGTGTTTCGTCCGGAGCTTTATTTGATCCGCCTTGTCAGTCGCTGGTTGCGCGGTCTCGTCCTTGGGATGCTCTCGTTCGCGGCGATCATTGCTGGGCTGATAGGAGTCTGGGCCTACACTGGTCCACCCGTCATCCCGCACGGCAATTCTAGTCGCTTTTTCGAGCAAATCGAAGGGACCTACTGGAGCATGGGGTTCCTATTCCGCGAATTTCGCGATAGCGAAGTACGCATCGGCGCGATCCAACAAAGAACGTTCCTTTTTATTGAATACAAGGGCGATGCGCAAACCAAGCAACTTCAGTTCTCTAGGTCAGCCGGCCCCTTCTTGATTCGATACGATTCCATGCCGAGTCCATTCCATTGCGGTTTGGGATTGAGTGATCTCTCCGACGAAGAGCTGGCCTATCTGTCGTTACCCTCTGTAAGACTTTTGCTGCAAGTCCCGCCCTGGTTTCCCGGTCCAATCCTAGCTACCTATCCGATTTGGGCGTTCGTTCGAGGTCCAATGCGCCGCCATCGGCGCAAGAACCGAAACGAATGCCTAAAGTGTGGCTACTCGCTCACGGGCAATGTGTCCGGCCTGTGTCCGGAGTGCGGGACGAAAGTAGCCAACGAATGCCGATGAAACTGATCCAGCTAGTCGGCATGTTCGTTCTGGTTGGGTGTGGGGCCGTCGTGGGTTTCATTGCTGGCGTCGTTTTGAACCTTGGCATTCTGCTGTCGTTAGAACGAATGTCCGCCGCAGCATGGGGAGCGGTCGGTGAAGCCATCTGGACGATTGTAGGAATTGGAATAATCTTGGCGACTACTGTTGGCGGCGTGGTTGCAGCTTTGTTGCTTACCAAACATCGAGGAAACTCGTACCCGGAATGCCAAAAGTGTCGCTACAACCTCACCGGCAACGTGTCGGGCGTGTGCCCGGAGTGCGGGACGGCAATCGCAAATTCCAAAGCGAAAAGTCAATATACCGAGAGGGCGGCGCAGCCTTTATTGAATATGGTCCCCGGCGCGCAACGACGTAGCCGGACGCGTGGAATGTTTACGTTCGCGTGGGTTGCAAGACCACTCGCCCCGCAAGGGGCGAACGATCGTAGCCCACGACTTCAGTCGTGGGTACACGACGTTATGTACTCTCCCCTCCCCTCAACCCGCCGCGGGTGGCGGCGGGTTGAGGGGAGGGGTCTTCTTTCGTGGTGTGCCGGATTCCCAGGGCTTCGCCCTGGGCTACTCTTGTCACGCCCCTATGGGGCTGATCGTCTTTGCACTTCCCGCTATCCAACTATTACACTTCCTGTGACAGTCTATCGACCCCCCGCCATCCCTTCTACCGATGCGGTGGGTATAATTCAGCAAACGAACCTTGGCACCTGGAAATTCGATTGCCGTGTTGTATCGGGAAGAGCTGGAATGTCGGGCATAATTCGACGGACAGCGATAGTTGGCTCATCACTGCTCTTCGTGCTATCAATGGCAGCGATTCCCTTATCGCGTCGCCCCCGGTACGAGAGCGCGAGTATTCGTAGCCTAGGCTTAGAAAGCACCGACTCGACTTTTGATGGCTGGTTTGGGATTGGCCTCCCTCCTCCCTGGGGAGGAACTGGTCTGAGGGCACGAATCGGGATAGGCAAATGGCGTCGTGTCTTCGTTGGCATCCAAGCAGACGAATTCAAGATCGCGCTCGCCTCCTCGGTTAGCCCAAATCCAAACCCTACCGGATGGCGGACCTTTACTCTTGGCCCCTTGGCGCGCATTGACATCGGAACTTCGCAAGCTTTTACAGAGTGCTTCGGACCCTCCGGTCGCAACGCCGAACAACTTCGCCTTCAAAATGCGGATCTCTATTGCGCCGCTATTCCCCTATGGCTGATGGCGTTTTTTTTCGGGATTATTCCCTCAATGTGGTTCATACGAGGGCGTCTCCGCCGACTTCTTCGCCGCCCTCATGGTGTTTGCGCAGAGTGCGCCTACGATCTCACGGGCAACCTTTCAGGCGTATGCCCGGAATGCGGCACGAAGATTAACCGGCCATGATCCGCCGAATGCTCATCTTCATCGGTGGTGTGACGATCCTGCTCGCCGGTGTGTGCGCATTCAGTCATACCTGGCAGTTCGGCTACGTCGGTTCCTGGGGGTCGATCGGTCTACGGAACGGGAAACTCTGGCACGTCTGGCGGGTCACGCCCATCGCCGATGGGGAGGGTTTTTACCTTGATGATGCGTCGGAAGTCAACCACGCCATGTACAGCATCAGCGGGGGCGCTCGTTTCCGGGAGGAGCGGCTATGGCCGTGGTTGCTGGGCGTTGGGGCGGTCGTTGGTTACTCCCTTGTTCTGCCCGCGATCCTACGACTCCGGAGGCGTCCGGCCCCACGGTGGCTTGTCGGAGCACTCACGGCTGCATGCGTTCTTGTCGCATCGTTGTGGACGACGAGTCAATTGGCAACGGTTACGTTCGACGGGCCAAAATTCCATTTTTGTCTTTCCGAGAGCGCAATCTCGATATTCGTACTCAGGGGGCCTGCTTCTTTGGGCTATTCGTGGAGATCGGGCCCGTTGCCTCCCGGCCCGCCTCCGACACCGACGGGCATCCCGTGGGGTAAGGGTTGGAACTTTTGCCGAGGCCTCCCCCCTCTTGTCGTCGATACTGACGGGTATTTTTCTTTGCGGGGCGGAAATCTCACCATGAAGCTGCCGCTTGGAGCATTATTCATCCTATTCGTCGTCCCAACGATCAGTCTCCTACGCCCGGACCGGAGATCCTGGGCAGGCCACTGCAAACGTTGTGCCTACAACCTCACCGGCAATATTTCCGGCGTATGCCCGGAGTGCGGTACGTCGATACCTATAGAGCCCCGATGAAGCAACAAGACCTTCACTTCGATGGTGCGATACTCAATGTGCGACGAATTCTAGTCGCGATCGTCGTTGGTGGCGTTGCCGTGGCGTCCTTCGTCGGCATGCTCTTTGTTCTCGAGAAAACTGCGCGGGCCTTCCTGATTGGCACTAATTTTTTCAAGGCGGCCGAGACAATTCTACAATCACGGAATGCTCCGCTTGGTATTCTCCTGAGTGCAACACTGCTGATTCCATACCTAACAACACGTTTTGCCTATTTGATGGCAAAGCGCTATCGGATGCCCACATTGCTTCTTCTTGACAGAGTCCACGATCACCTGAACTCCGGGTGGCTGGAACCTAAGGAGGGAAGGCGACCCGGACTTGCGAGACAAATGTGTCGCCCGTTTCTTGCCATGCTGACGGCGTGCCTTGCGAATCTCGGCTTTGTTTACTTTGGTCCAGCGTTGATTGGTGCGGATCCATCGGCCGCTGGCGATGTAAAGGATTTCTTTGCGCTCCTCCTTCTTCCGTTTCTAAGCTTCTTGTATCCGATACTAATGGGCGTTGCGGTGTTTCTTATTCTAGGCACAAAGCGCAGACCCCCTGAATGGCCATGCTGTGTACAGTGCGATTACAACCTCACCGGCAACGTATCCGGTGTTTGCCCGGAGTGCGGGACGGCGATTCCAATTGCAGAAATGCAGAAGGCGGCGGCACAGACGACGGCGACCGGCGAGTCGCGAAGCGACGGCATGTCCTAGCCCAGGGCGCGAGCCCTGGGTTAACGATTACCCCGATTGCGCAAGCCCCAGCGGGGCGATACAACCGCCGCCAGCAGGCCCGCACCGATCACACCCGCGTCGTCGCCGAGTCGGGCAGGGATCAAGGCTACGCCGCCCGGAGCGGAATCCCTGAGTGAATGCAGACGCTCCTCCGTCTTCCCGAGGATGCAGGGCAGCACCTGCACAACCCCGCCGCCCAGACATACCACAAGGCGATCTGAGATTTGAGATTTCAAATTCCCAATCGCCGATGCAATCGCGTTCGCAATGTCTTCGATCAGCATGCGTGCGCTCGGCTCGCTTCGCTCCCACGCCGATTGCAACTCCGCCAACCCTCCGCGACAACCCAGGCTCGTCGCTCGTTGTTCAATGGCCAGTCCGGAGGCAATCGTCTCCAGACAGCCTCGAAGACCGCAGGAGCAGAACGTTGCGCCAGGCCGATCATCGACAACCAGGACTCTCCAATGGGTGTTCCGATCCGGGTCGGTGGGACGAAGTTGATCCTCGGCGACGATTCCGCAGGCGACGCCGGTACCCAAACGAAGATGAATGAAACAAGCGGGAGGCGGAATTAGGACCGAGTATTCGCCCCACGTGGCCGCATCCGCGTCGGGCAACACCGTAACCGCAAGCCCCGTGCGACCGGCCAGTTCCTCGCGGATCGGACGGCCTTCCAGGAATGGAAGATTTACCGAACGGATCAGCGAGGCACACTTTGCATCGAGAATTCCGGGAAGGGCCAACCCGACGGCGCTCGCCACCCCGCGCTCGGCCTCCTCCTGAATTTGTCGAACCGCCAGCGCAATCCAGTCAACGAGCCCGTCTCCGTTGCGCGGCGTCGGCGCTCGTCGGGCCCTGAAGATACGTCCATCGGCGTCTACCGCGGCCGCGCGAATGTGCGTGCCGCCGACGTCGATGCCGATGGTAAACATGAGATAAGAGTCTCTATCAGAACGGGAAGCGCAAGCGACCGGCCTTGTCCTCTTCGGGCTGCCAGGCTGGGCCCCGTGCTCGCGCTTGGGGTTCTGCTAGGTGCCCTTTGGACTTTCGCTTGCTCGCTTACGCCCTCGACGTTGCGAGATGTCTTATGTACGGAATGACTCTCTTGCGTAATTCCGCCCGTGAGGCACTCTGTCCGTCCATGATCGGCTGCCCGCTCTTGTCCGTCCGCTCGAACAGGGAGTTGTAGGCGAAGGCCGCGAAGTGCTTCCCCGTCCGTGCCGCTCGATCCACCTGGGCCACGACCTTGGTCCCGTCGCGCTTGTCGAACATCACACCCGTCACCACCGGCACGCTCGGGCGCATCGACGTCCACACCGCCTGCCGCCGCGCATAAACGCTCATATCCGAGTCGTAGTTCATGGGATAGACCGCGTCGATCAACCCTTCGGCAATCCATGTTCGGGCATCCTGGAAATGATTGCGCATCGCCTCGTCCGGAGACGCCCCCACAGCGGAGGTAAGTTTCACCTTGGGATCAACTTTGCGAATCATCCCGCGAATGTCTCGGACCACCTGGGTAATCGACTCCGTCCGCCAGGCATTCCAGGCCCCCGGCGCTTGTTCCGGCGTCTTGCCGGTGGCCCGCTGGAAGAGCGCCAGCGTCCGGCGATCGCGCGGATAGTCGGGCACGTTGGGTCCGGAGGAGTCGTTGGGCTCGTTGGGGAAGCGAATGTAGTCAAGGTGCAATCCGTCGACGGGGTACTTTGCGACAATCTCATGCATGACGGACACAAGATACTTTCGCACTTCCGGGTAGCAGGGGTTCACGCTGCTGTACCATCCCAGCGGTTGACGCCGCCCGGACGCGTCGTGCCAGAACCATTCCGGATGAGCGTTGTAGAGCTGCCGTGGGTTGCTCGGCGGCTTATCACCCCGCCAGCCGGGAATCACATTAGCCCAGGCGTGCAGACTGAGGCCGCGGCGATGGGCCTCTTTGCAGGCCACGGCCAGCGGATCAAACCCCGGATCGCGCCCCCCGAACTCATCGGCCCACGGCTCGATCTTCGAGGGGTAACACACCGTCCCGTTGCCGCGAACCTGGAATAGAACCGTATTGAACCCCGCGCCCTTGCAGTTATCCATCACCCGGGCAATGTCGGCCGGCGACTTGTAATCCCAGCGTGTTACCCAGATGGCACGGATCGGTTTTGACCCGTACTTGCCGGAACGTCCCCACCGCCCGCCCTGACAACCCGTTGCAACGAGCATCGCCAGCGTGACAAGGAGAACGCGCCCACAGTTCGAGAAAGGATGGTTACGTTGATTTCCCTTTGTCCGTTTCTGATCGTCCATGACTTGGCTCCCTTATCGCCTTCCTTAGCTAAAAAGCAATGGAACACCCTTTAATCCATCACGTTTGCGGAATCAATAATCCGCCCCACATGCCCGTCCGCGCTATTCAATATTGCCTCCGCTGCCGGTCGATCAATATTGCGGGCATGCATCACCAAAGCGATCTTGACCCTACCCCCGGCGGATTCTAACAACGCCATCGCTTCGGTTCGCCCTAGCCTGGTGATTGTTTGGATCATCCTTGTTCCCCGATCGACCAGCTTGGCGTTGGCCCGCGTGTTCACGTCCACCATGAGGTTTTGATAGACCTTGCCCACCTGGATCATGGCGATGGTGCTGACCATGTTCAGGACCATCTTGGTCGCGGTCCCGGCCTTCATCCGCGTGCTTCCCGTCACCACCTCCGATCCGGTCACAACCCGTATGGACACATCCGCATCATCGGCTACTTGGACTTTCGGTACACAGGCAAGAAAAACTGTATTGGCCCCGCGCTGCTTCGCCCGGCGCAGTGCCCCATGGACGAACGGCGTTGTTCCCCCGGTGGCGATGGCGAACACCACGTCTGTGGGTCCGACTACCTTCTCATCCAAAGCGGCCTCACCGGCTTTGGGGCTGTCCTCGGCCCCCTCGATGCTGCGGGTCAGGGCATCGGACCCGCCCGCGATAACTCCTTGCACGGCAGTAGGATCCGAAAAAAAGGTCGGCGGACACTCGGTCGCATCGAGAACGCCCAGCCGGCCACTGGTCCCTGCCCCCACATAGATCAACCGACCGCCCGCGCGAAATGCCGCCACGACCAGTTCGATCGCCCGGCAAATATCATCCCGCGCCGCCGCGACGGCCCCTGCGATCGTTGCGTCTTCACTGTTGATGAGGTCGAACGCCTCGGCGATGGTCGTCCGGTCGAGATTCATCGATTTGGGATTGCGATGTTCGGTGATCAGATGTCCGCGATCGTCCATGGGCATCGTAGTGTAGCACAGCGGCCCTCCGCTGTGGAATGCTCCACCGAAGGCGGCAGAGCCACACCTACGATGTCAACTCGACATCCCAATAGGCCGAATCGAGGAACTGCCTCCAGGACGAGTAGCGTTGATCCGCAAGGCTGAAACTCACCACCGGGTTGCGGCGGGGCTTGTGCGGCGGACGAACCAGTTGCAGATGCGCCTGGGAAGGCGTCCGCCCTCCCTTACGCACGTTGCACTTCAGGCACGCGCAGACGATGTTCTCCCAACAGGTGGTCCCCCCCACCGAACGCGGGATCACGTGATCCAGACTCAATTGCGACGTGCCGAACCGCTTGCCGCAGTACTGACAGGTGTTGTTGTCCCGTGCGAAGAGGTTCCGCCGGTTGAACTTGACGTCCTGTTTCGGGAGTTTCGCGAAGGTCAATACGCGGATGATCCGCGGCACCACAAGGTCGAAGCGAACCGTACGAATCCAGTCGTGGGCGTTCGGCTCGAACTCCTTCTTGAACGCGCTAAGTTCCGCCCAGTCCGCGAAGTCGTAGGAGACATAGCGCCCGTCCTCGACGCTGACCACCTCGGCGATCGGCCTCTCTTCATCGTCGCGTTTGAAAAGAAGAGTGAACGCCCGCCGCACGCTGACCACGCGCATGGCCATGTAGTGTGCATTGAGCAGCAACACATTGCTGTCCAGGTACGACGCAGGATTGATCGAAGCACTCGCCGAGAAGACTCTGACTCCTCCGATAAAAGAAAGAACCTATTCTCTTTCGATGAATTGTAGTAAGTAACCCAGCCGACCACAACGGGAAAACTGGTTATCGGGCAAGGACTTGGAATGTTTGGCGGCCGGGCCGCACTCCGCGGCCACGCCTATGGCATTCCCGGCTCTCAGGTAGCGTCGCCTTTCGTATACGACGCCCAAGAGCCAGGGACCGGGACAAGCACCATTGAAGGTGCTGGTATGATCAGAATTCGTGCAAAACCGATTGATCCAGAATCCGGGTAATCGGACACTTATGGGTATGGGCTTCCGCCCTGCGGCCGCAGTCGGCAACGATTGAGTTAAGAATGTGTGAATGACAAAGCCACAGGTCGCTCCGCCATGTTTAGCCGCCAATCCTCGACCGGTGTTTCAATTCACACGCATACGAGGCCTGTCAAATCCCCGATGCAACGGCGGTTCGGGCCTTCGGTTCCCAGACGCGGAGTTCGGAAATCTCCTGAGCCGCCATCAAAGCGTCGGCCTTATCGATGGGGAACCCACGCCAATTCGACAGTACGACGTGTCTCGTCGCGCCGGGCATGAGCGGGCCTCGCCAATCGTGGTCGATGGCAATGGGAGTGGCCACCACCTCGGTCCATTCGCGGACAGGCGTCTTGCGGCCATCCAGGGCCGCCACGCGCACCGCGAGCATGGAGACGACTTCCTTACCCTTATTCGTAACACTCACCACCGGGCGGATGCCTTCGCCTTGTTCATTGGCCACGAATCGGACGCTCAACTCCAGGTCCGAGGCATAATCCGGCGCCCGGCGGTCGTTGAGGACCTCGCCGATCGCGGGCGGGAGGGCCTCGATCAGCTTCGGCAGGGACTCAACGGTGTGCCCCGCGAACCCAATCAGGGCCGAAGCCTTACTATTGAGAATATCCAGTGAGTACAAAACGACCGTCGCTCCGGCGACGATTCCGACCGCCCCGACCCCGAATAACCCCAAAAACATGGCCGTCAGCGGCGACATGCGCGTTGGCGTGTTCATTTTCGTAACTCCCTTCAGCATAAGTTGTTCCTCATGCCACCGCCTTGCCCCTGGGGCAGGGTGGATGGTCCTACACTCCTATTCGGCTGGCGGGGGCGATTATTTGGTTGTTCTGAGAATTGTTGGTCATGGCGTTCGTGCGCCTGAGCGCCCTGGCCACGTATTGCACGTCTCGAAGTCCCATACGGCGACTTCTGCCTCAAGACGAGAGTTCTCCCCAACAGCGCCAATGCGAGGTAACTCGTCGGGCCCTTGGCGGACTTGATCCACGATTCCCAGGAATCTCAGCGGATGTCAACAGCTCGCCCTGGTAGGCTGCCGGGTTCCATCTCCCCTTGGGAGGGGGTTGGGATGAGGGCAATGGTGTCACTATTCCCGAACAGCCGGCAGCGCGTGATTTCCACCGCTGAATCAGTGCCGGCGCGGCGCGAACATCTTGGACGCGAATTCACAAACGCACTCCTTCAGCGCCCCGGCGCATTGGGACGCTCCGCATTGGCGCTCATTCCCATACGTATCACCCGTCGCGAAAGTCACGGCGAAGCCGGAGCGTTGTATTCGGATATTGCGACTGCGGCATTTCGAGCTTCGGGAGTTCCAATGGCCAACAAGACTCTCGACGTCCAATCTTTCAGCTTTTCAAACGCGTTCGGATTCTTTAGTTCCCGCGCGCGGCGCTCGAATTCCTCCATGACAGCCTCCACTCCAATTGTTCCGAGGCGTCGCATTCGTTCACCGATCAAACCTGTTTCTTCCTTCCAGGTTGCTGGCGTCGCCGACATGTTGGCCATCGGTCGCCCGCTCATTTCTCGCTGCAATAACTTCGCGGCCAATCGTCTCGTCTCCGCTTCGTCGCGTGAAAGTGACGAGGGTTGAAAGCCGGTCCGGTCCGTCGAATCGCGCCAGGCCGCCCATGTCCGGTAGTCTTCATTGAAGATCGGACCCCAATCGCGTCCCGTCGCGCGCGTAAGCGCTTTGGAAGCGCAATGTTGGATCTGAAAGTACGTCGCATTGCAGGGTTCATTATCGCTTCTGCTGGTTTGCCCTAGACAACGATCCATGTTAACCGACGATTCGTCCTCCAGCTCTTCGATGAGCGCCAAAATGAATTTTTCCTCGCTCATCGGGGTGATGGCCTCCATCGCCCGGCAACGGTTCCACTGGTTGTTTCCGACCCGATCCTGAAACACCCGCGTTAGGTAATCCGCCGCATCCCGGCTGCCGATTTGGCCGAGGACCGATACGTACGCTTCCGTGGCGTAACCGCTTGTCGGCGCATTTTTCACGATCAGCGGAACGGCCTCTTGCCCACACCGGACGAGCTCGCTCCGAAACCAGCCCGATCCACCATGAATGCCGGTGGATCGGCGTCCCTCAAAGACATCCATAATTGCGCCCACCCGTTCCGGCAGTGGCAGCGTTCGGAAATCATTGGCAATCTTGCGGCGTTGTAGGTCCTCAATCAGTCGCTTCGCCTCAACTCGGTTCGGGTGATACATCGGCGGATTTGTCGGCTGATGTTTCAACTTGAACTTGCGGGGAGCCTCAAAGGGGTCTTCTTTTTCGATGTGGCGCAGCTCTTCGATGATTTCGTCGATGTCGCTGTTGTCCAAGGGATCGTCATGCGACCGGTTTTGCAAGGCCATGAGATACCGCTCCAGATCCTTCCCATGTGACTGTCGCAGCCCGTCAAGTATTTGCTGGCTCAATGACCGCTCATCTTTGCGTGCTTGCGCCGAAGTGCTTCCCGAAGGGTTATCAAAGCAGATTCCGGTAATGATGACAAAGGCGCCAATGTATGAAAGTACGTGCATACGTGCGACTTGAGTGTACGGCATGATTCACTCCTCAGGAAAACGACGTGCGGCGAAACGTACCGCCATGGTCGGGATCCAATCAACGCCTTCCACAGCAAAACGATCCGAGTAGCACCTTAAATTCTACCGCACTACTGCCTCGTCCGCAATGGCCAAATCCCCTGCAAATCAGTCGCGGATAGGTATAAAAAGGTGGCCCCCGGCTCTGGTGACAACGCCCTCGTCCTCCTTGCCATACCATGGTAGACCAGTTCGTGGTATCCCTGATCACTCCTTCCTCCACGCAAAGCGCGCGCCCCTCACGTTATTCTTGCTGGTGACACTGCGCGCGTAGCGGAAAAATGGTGACCCCGGCGAAAAGCGCCAATACCAAACGAACCCACCGTGAAATCCATAAGGTGTGATAGGAAAAGGAGTTACAAGAAATGTGCGTCCGGGAGAAAGCCAAATCAAAGCCACCCAAAGCCAAATGTTGCCTTCGTGTCTATTGCCTGGTGCCTCATTGCCTTTGTGCCTCATTGCCTGGCCATTTGCCAATCTGCGCTTTGTATCACCGATATGATGCGGGCATAATAGGTCCCATTGTGGTTTCCATTAGGCGAAAGGATGGATTGGAAGATGATTCGATTGGCAAAGCGGACGGCCGTGGCGGTCGTGTTCGGGGTGATGGCGTCGAGCTTGGTCATGGCCGACGAGGGCATGTGGCTCTTTACCAAACCACCGACAAAGTACCTCAAGGAGAAGTACGGCTTCGAGCCCACGCCGACGTGGCTGGAGCACGTCCAGAAATCGAGCGTGAGGTTTAACACCGGCGGTTCGGGGTCCTTCGTTTCCGCCGAAGGCCTGGTGATGACCAATCACCACGTCGGCTCCGACAACCTCGAAAAGTTCAGCACCCCGGAGAAAAACCTCCTCAAGACCGGCTTCTACGCCAAATCCCGCGACCAGGAACTCAAGTGCGAGGACCTGGAACTGAACGTCCTGTGGGAAATCGATGACGTGACCGATCGGATCAAGGGAGCGGCCACGAAGGAGATGTCCACCGCCGACGCCAACACCGCGCGCCGCAAGATGACTTCCACCGTCGAAAAGGAATGTGAGGACGCCACCAAGCTCGACTGCCAGGTGGTGACACTTTACAAAGGCGGCAAGTATCACCTCTACAAGTACAAACGATTCACCGATGTTCGCCTGGTGATGGCCCCCGAGCAGGACACGGCCTTCTTCGGCGGGGACACGGACAACTTCGAGTACCCGCGTTTCGACCTGGACATGTGCTTTTTTCACGTCTACGAAGACGGCAAACCGCTAAAGCCGGAGCATTACCTTAAATGGAGCACGGAGGGCGCCGCCGACGGCGAACTCGTGTTCGTCTCCGGCCACCCGGGCCGGACGCAGCGTCTCAACACCGTGGATGACTTTAAGTTCATGCGCGACGTGGAGGCCCCGTTCAGTCTGCAGCGGCTTTGGAGGCGGGAGGTGCAGATTGCGACATTTTCCGCTCGCAATAGCGAATGGGAACGAATCGCAAGCGGAGATTACTTCGGCGTTCAGAACGGCCGCAAGGCCCGCACCGGCATTTTGGCCGGTTTGCAGGATCCGCAGCTCATGCGGAAAAAGATGGATGCTGAGAAGAAACTCCGCGCTGCGGTCGAGGCCAATCCGGACTACAAGGGCCAGTGGGCAGATGCCTGGGACAATATCTCCGCCGCATTGAAAGCACATCGCGAGTTTTACATTCGGAGTCGCTCCATCGGCGTTAATTCCGACCTGTTCGGAATCGCACGGAACCTCGTTCGCCTGGCGGAAGAAAAGCCCAAGCCCAGTCCCGAGCGGCTGCGCGAGTACAATGACGCCGCCCTCGACAGCCTGTACCTGGATCTCTATTCGCCCGCCCCCATCTATGACGATCTGGAAATGAACCGAATCGCCAGCAGCCTCGCATTCATGGCTGAAACGCTCGGCGGCGACGATCCCTACGTGCAGAAGGCTTTGGGCGGCATGTCGCCCAAGGCACGAGCCGAAGCCCTGGTCAAGGGCACCAAGCTCAAAGACGTGGAGACTCGCAAGAAGATCGCCGAGGGCGGCACGGAGGCCATCGCTTCTTCGACCGATCCGATGATCAAGTTCGCGGTCGATCTCGATCCGGAATCGCGCGCCCTCCGCAAGAGATTCGAGGACGAAATCGAGGGCGCACTCAAGGATTCTTACGCGAAGGTCGCCGCGGCACACTTCGCCATCAACGGTGAAGACGCTTACCCCGACGCCACGTTCACCCTTCGCCTCGCTTTCGGACCGGTGATGGGCTACAAGGAAGGCGGTAAGGATATCCCGCCGTTTACAAACTTCGAGGGAATGTTTGAGCGGGCCACTGAGCGCAAGGGTCAGAAGGGCTTCGAGCTGCCCAAGGTCTGGTGGGATCGAAAGGACAAACTGGACCTGAAGACTCCGGTCAACTTCGTCTCCACCGCGGACATCATCGGCGGCAACTCCGGCAGCCCGGTGATCAACAAGAAGGGTGAAGTCGTCGGCCTGATATTCGACGGCAACATCCAAAGCCTCGTCCTTGACCTCGCCTATACCGAGGAACAAGCCCGTGCCGTTTCCGTCGATGTCCGCGGCATGATCGAGGCCATGAGGAAAATCTACGACGCCGGCGCACTGGCCGACGAAATCCTTAAGCGCTGAATCATTGGCGTGAAAGACTAAAGGCGGATGCGCAATTGCGCATCCGCCTTTTTTGTTAGTCGATGCCGATTAGGATTATTAACTCTGAGTCGACGATTCTTCTTCAAGTCCCATCGCCGCTTCCTCGATGTGCTGTGAAACGAGGGTCATCAATTCGATGTAGTCGGCCTGGGCCTTGAGAAGGTCTTTGATGATGCGGCTGCCGATCACTTTGCCGTGAAGGTCGCCCAGCTTGCGCTTGTCCTCCGGCTCGATCGGCTTGCCGGAAACTTCGAGTTCGTGAATTCTCTGTTGCTGGGCCTCGTAGTCCTTTAATAGTTGGCGGTCCTGGAGACTGCCCTCCAGCGCCGCCCTGGCGACCGCCATCTGACGGCCGCGGGGGTCGGCGGCGATTCGCTCGCCAAGTCGCCTCGCATGTTCCAGTACCTCATCCATCGGCGATCCTTCCAGGGCAACCAGACCACGCACGACTCCGGCGGTCGAATGGCGATGCACAGTATACACCACCGGACATCAAATCCAAATCTATTCGTTGCTGTTCGAAAACCCGGACTCCGCGCCCGCACGAATGGATCGAAGGCCCGACCCTTGCAACGCCGCATCGGCGAGCATAGTTTGTCGTAAGATGTGGCCGAGGCACACACGGCGCCCGATCGGCGCTGGTCGCGTTTACGAAAGGGCAACCGAGAATAGCAATTCAGGAAGCCAAAGCGAACGCCTACAGCTTCCGTGGTCCTCGGCTGGTAGCTCCAATCATGGCAGGCGACGAGCTTCAGTTGATCGAATGGTTAAGGAAGCGGCAGACCTACCACCATTCCATGATTCTCGGCATCGGCGACGATATGGCCATGCTGCGTGCGACCGGAGATCGAATTCTGGTTTCGTCCGACATGCTGCTCGACGGAGTCCATTTTGACACCACTCGGCACTCCTTGAATGCCATAGGGCGCAAGGCGATCGCGTGCAGTCTCAGCGATTGTGCGGCCATGGCCGTCCGTCCCCTGTCAGTCACCGTTTCAGTGGCTCTGCCCAGGCGAATGTCCTTGGCCGAAGCGGAGGAGCTCCATGCGGGGATGTTTGCAATAGCCGAAGAATTCCAGTTGGCCATCGCGGGCGGCGACACCAACCGCTGGCCGCACCCCCTCGCCATCGACGTGGCCGTGACGGCGACGCCCTATCCGGGTATTGAGCCGGTCCGTCGCGGCGGCGCCAGAACCGGCGATGGGCTTTACGTAACCGGGCAACTGGGAGGAAGCCTTCAGGGGCATCACCTTACTTTTCATCCCCGCGTTCGAGAGGCCGAGGCTCTGAGCCGGCGGCTGGGGCCGCGATTGCACGCCATGATCGACATCAGCGACGGTTTATCGCTCGACATTTGGCGACTTTGCATCGCGTCGAAGGTTGGGGCCGAGCTGAATGAACAGGATCTTCGCGAAGTCATCAGTGAAGCCGCAAAGCAGACGGCTGCTTCCAGCGGACGCACGCCCCTGGAGCACGCGCTGAACGACGGCGAGGATTTCGAGTTGCTCATGGCGATCGAGGGCGAGGCGTCAGTCGAAGGAATTGCGCTCTTTCGGATCGGGCGGATCACGGAATCGGGACTAACCATCGTCCGGGAGGACGGAAGGATTGATTCTCTCGAACCACGAGGGTACGTGCATTGACTGACCTAGACGTGCAAACTACGTGCGAATCATCCTCCGTGGAAGCAACCCTTGCTCTCGGGGCGGCGCTGGGACGCGGCCTCATGGGTGGATTGACGATCGGTATTGTCGGGCCCCTGGGAGCGGGCAAGACCCATCTAGTCAAGGGTATCGCGGCGGGAAACGGGACAACGGACCCACGAGAGGTTACCAGTCCCACGTTTACGCTTATCCAGGAATACTCCGGACGACTGCGGCTCTTTCATGTAGACGCCTATCGCCTTCGTGGATCGTCGGAATTGGTCGCCCTGGGGTTCGATGAACTTGTCACGGACGATTCCGTCGTGGTCATGGAATGGGCCGATCGAGTCCGCACCGCCATGCCGTCGGACGCGCTCTGGATTGAAATCACTCCGATGGGGGAGTTTGCTCGCAGATTGGACTTCCATGCTAGAGGAGGGTTGGCAAAGCAATGCATGTCCATCGTGCAAACCCAACAGCGTTGACAGGAGTATTGCGGCTTCGTATGGTCGGCTGAGCGTGGTCTGTTCGTGGTTGCGTTTCATCGATCTCGGTAGGCTTCCAGTGTGTGAGTAGTCCCTTTGGCTCGACACGACGGTAGACGGTTCAACAACCTTCGTCCGGTGGAAATCACCCGCGGGTATACGCAAAACGCCGCGGGATCGGTACTGATCCGAACTGGCCGGACCATTGTCCTTTGCACGGCCTGTTGGGAGGAGGGCGTTCCCGCGTGGAAAAAGGGACAGGGAAGCGGCTGGGTGACGGCGGAATATGATATGCTCCCCGGAGCGACGGGCGAGCGTCGCCGACGCAACCGGACGTCGATCGACGGGCGGACCCAGGAAATCCAACGGTTGATCGGGCGATCATTGCGATCGGTCGTAGACCTTGAATTGCTGGGTGAGAATTCAATCCTCATCGACTGCGACGTATTGCAGGCCGACGGCGGAACCCGGACCGCGAGCATCACGGGGGCATATGTGGCGTTATGCGACGCGGTTCGTACGGCGCTGCAGAAAAAACTGATCCGCCGTTCGCCGATACAAGACGCGGTGGCCGCTGTGAGCGTCGGCAGGGTCGATGGGAAAACGCTCCTCGATCTCGACTATGAGGAGGACGTGGCCGCCGACGTTGACATGAACGTGGTAATGACCGGCTCCGGACGGTTCGTGGAAGTTCAGGGAACGGGGGAAGAATCGACTTTTACGCGCGCCGACCTCGATCGTCTAGTCGGTCTTGCGTCGCGGGGCATCAAACAAATCTTGGCCGCGCAGGAACGAGCGATTCGAAGGCGCTTGACACGATGATGACCCACATCGCAACGCAGGGGCTTTGGAGCGCGGCTCTGATCCCTCTCTTGATGGGGGGCTGTACCACCGGGGCGAGCAAGGGAATTGACGGCCCAACTCCCGGTCCGGCAAAACTATTCGGTTCCAAAGGCGCGCCCTGGACCATTCAATGCCTCGAAATCCCAGGGCCGGCGCGAATGCATCGGATCGAACCGTTCGCGGATTCACTACGCCGAACGCCGGGCATTCGCTCCGATGATGTGTTCATCCGTGATGAATCGGAAGGCTACGCCCGGCTTTACTATGGAGTGTACTACCGAAAGACGGACCCCAAGACCGGCAAACGCTCCACCCCGCCGCAGTTAAAGGTGGACGTGGATCTTATCAAGCAGTTGGGAGATGAGTCCGGGCAGCGCTATTTTCTGCAGTCTCTTGTCGTGCGAATGCCGATGCCGGATGTCGGCAACCCGCAATGGGCACTTTCCAACACAACTGGCGTGTATTCTTTGCAGGTGGCCGTGTTTGAACCGAATGACGACTTCTGGGAACACAAGCAGGCCGCCGCCGACTATTGCGAGGTCCTACGGAAGAAAGGCTATGAAGCCTATTTCCATCACGCCAACACTTCGAGCCTGGTAACCGTGGGATCGTTCGGCCCCGAAGCAGTTCAGAACAGGCCACAGGGATTGCCCACTTACAGCGCTGAAGTTCTTGCATTGCAAAACGACGAGTTGCTGAAATACAACCTCCTCAATGGGGGCGTGTATTATGTTCGCGACGGTATGGGCGGGCGGACGCCGGTCCCTTCTCGTTTAGTAGAAATCCCTCGCGAATCCCCGACCCGACCGTGAATCATCCGGCGACCATCCTGATCGCCACCAAGAATCGCGGGAAATTACGCGAAGTTCAGGACATTCTTGCCGGGTTGCCCGTCGTTCTTGCAACTCTCGACCAGTTCCCCGACCTGCCCGATGCGGTGGAAGATTCGGAAACCTTTGCGGGCAACGCCCAACGCAAAGCGATGCACTATGCGCGGCTGACGGGCCTGTGGACCCTGGCCGACGATTCGGGCCTGGAGGTTGACGCTCTCGGCGGCGCGCCCGGAGTATACTCGGCTCGTTTCGCGGGCCGTCATGGTGACGATGCCGCCAACAACAAGAAACTCATCGCTCAACTCGCTAATGTGCCGTCGGAAAAACGCACTGCGCGGTTCCGATGCGCGATTGCCCTGGCCGGGCCCGAAGGAATCTTGGCCACTACGCATGGGGCGATTGAGGGCCTGATCGTCGATGATCCAAGGGGAAGCAATGGATTCGGTTACGATCCGCATTTTTTCTTATCCTCGCTAGGCATGACGGCTGCTCAGCTCCCCCCGGAACTAAAGAACAGGATCAGCCATCGCGCCCAGGCGTTGACGGCCATTTGCCCCTGCATTCAACGATTGCTCGGCGGCTTGTAGGCGTACGGAAGAAGTCCACTGATTCCCGCGGAAGTGACCAAATGGGTATTTCATGGTATGATGCATTTTGCGTGGACTGCTGAGTGGTCCCGTCGACGGATGCGGTTCGACTCCCGCTATTGCCAGGATGAATGGTCGAAGACCGATGGATTATGAACTTTCCGACGATTTGAAGGCCCTCCAGGATGTGGCTCGGCGCTTTGCGGCCGAGCACATCGCCCCACATGCTCGAAAGTGGGACCGTGAGGCCGACATCCCCCGCGATCTTGTCGCCAAACTCGCGGAGCTGGGTTTCCTGGGCATCTTCATTCCTTCCGATTATGGCGGGGTGGGACTCGGCGATCTGGGTGCGTCGGTCATCATGGAAGAGATCGCCCGGCACTGCGGGGCGACGGCGTTGATGCTCGACGCCCACAACGCCCTGTGCTCGGCCCATCTCATCCGCGCGGCCAGCGAAGCGCAAAAAGCAAACTATCTCACCAAGCTGGCGGCGGGCGAGTACCTGGGGGCGTGGGCGTTAACCGAGCCGGGGTGCGGCAGCGACGCGGCCGCCCTAACCACAACGGCGACACTTAAAGGCGACACCTGGGTACTCAACGGCGCAAAGCAATGGATCACCAACGGCCACTACGCCGGCGTCTTTGTTGTCATGGCCCGCACCAAGCCCGACGGCGGAGCAAAGGGCATCAGCGCTTTCATCGTGGAACGCGGCACCTCCGGTCTCATCATCGGCCCCAAGGAAGACAAGATGGGAATGCGGGGGTCGGACACCGTCGGGCTGACGTTTGAGGATTGCCGGGTTCCCAAAGGCAACCTTTGTGGAAAACTCGGCGAAGGGTTCGTCGACGCCATGAAGGTCCTGGAGCGCGGGCGAATCACCATCTCCGCGATGTCGGTGGGTCTCGCACGCGGGGCGTTGGAGGAGTCTCTGGCCTACTCGAAGCAACGGGTCGCATTTGGCAAGCCGATCTTCGAGCACCAATCGATTCAGTTCATGCTTGCGGACATGGCCATGGAGATTGACGCCGGGCGGCTGCTCACCCGCAAAGCGGGAATCCTGTCCGATGCCGGCCGCCCCAGCAACATCGAAGCATCCATGGCCAAACTGTTCACCAGCGAGATGGCCACTCGTGCCTGCCTCAGCGCCATTCAAATCCACGGCGGCAATGGGTACACCAAGGAAGTGCCCGTCGAGCGCTACATGCGCGACGCGAAGCTTTGCGAAATCGGCGAGGGCTCCAGTCAGATTCAACGCATGGTCATCGCCCGACACTTGCTGGAGTTGTAGGGACGCCGGGCATGGACTTCGACTTTGACGATGACCATCGCATGTTGCAGGAGCAGATTCGCGACTTCGCCTTTCGCGAGGTGGCGAAGGGCGCGGAGCAACGTGATCGAGAAGCGGCAATGCCCGACAGTCTCCGCGAACAGCTCGCGGAACTGGGCCTGTTCGGCATCGCGATTCCCGCGGAATACGGCGGTGCGGGAATGGGCACCGTCGCGTCGTCGATCGTGGTCGAGGAGGTTTCCAAGGCCTGTGCGGGAACGGGCGTGCTGCTCAGCGCCCATGGGTCCCTTTGCGTGGACCCGATCCTGCGGTTCGGCACGGCGGAACAGAAAAAGAAATACCTCCCAAAACTCGCCTCGGGCGAAACGGTCGGTTGTCTGTCGCTGACCGAACCCGGCAGCGGCAGTGACGCCGGAGCCGCGCAGTGCCGAGCGATTCTCAAGAATGACGGCTGGCATATCACCGGCACGAAGATCTTCGTAACCAACGGCAAGGAAGCCGGGGTGATGGCGCTGATCGCGGTGACCGATCCGGATGAGCAGAAGAGGCGACTGAGCGCGTTCATCGTGGAGAAACCGACACCGGGGCTGCGGATCGGGAAACTAGAAAAAAAACTCGGCATCCGTTGTTCGTCAACGGCGGAGTTCGTATTCGAGGATTGCGTCGTGCCGACGGATGCGCTGCTTGGCGAGCGCGGTCGCGGGCTGCGGGTGGCGCTCACCACGTTGGACGGCGGGCGGATCGGGATTGCGGCCCAGGCGTTGGGAATCGCCCAGGCGTGCTTGTACGAATCGGTCAAGTACGCCCGGACGCGGGTGCAGTTCAACCAGCCGATCGGCAAGTTTCAGGCTATCCAGAACAAGATCGCCGATATGGCCGTGGGGATCGAGGCCGCGCGAGCGCTCGTCTATCGAGCGGCCTGGCTCAAGGACACAGGACATGAATACGGTCAGGCCGCGGCAATGGCCAAATTGTTCGCCAGTGAAGTCGCGTCCAAGGCCGCCAACCACGCGGTGCAGGTGTTCGGAGGCTACGGATACATCTGCGATTACCCCGTGGAGCGGTTCTTGCGCGACGCGAAAATTACGGAACTTTACGAGGGTACAAGCGAGATTCACCGTCTTGTGATCGCAAGGGGTTTAGCGGGTTAGTACGAGATGGTCGCGATTATTGACGCCCAACGAAATGAACTGGAAGCGCTTTGCCGAAAGCATCGGGTGCGTCGGCTGGAGGTGTTCGGCTCGGCCGCAGATGGGACTTTTGACCCTGCCCGCAGCGACATCGATTTTCTGGTAGAATTCGAGCCGCTGGACCCTCCAAGGCTGGCTGATGCATACTTTGGGTTGCTTGTCGATTTAGAACGAACGTTCAATCGGGACATCGATCTGGTAACTTTAAAGGCAATCCGAAATCCATTTCTTCTACGAAACATCAACGAGACCCGGCGACCTGTTTATGCCGCATGATCCTTACAAGCTGCTCCACGACATCATTGACGCCGCGGAGTTTATATTAGATCAGACTCGGAACCGAACCCTCGCGGAATATGAAAGCAATAGGATGCTTCGGGGCGCCGTCGAGCGGAACTTCATTATCATCGGAGAAGCAATGAGTCGGCTCGTACGCGATGACCCAAATAAGGTGAGAGCCCTTGGAAACTACCCGCAAATCATCGGCTTTCGGAATGTTGTCGTACACGGCTACGATGTGATCGAGGACGCCATCGTTTGGGGAATAGTTCAAAACGAGATTCCAAGGCTGATCTTGTCGACACGGGCTGCATTAGGCGATGCGGATTCGGATCGTGCAAGCGGCTAGGAAGGTAACGAAGATGAATGGACAAATTGTCGTCATCGGCGCGGGGACGATGGGACGGGGGATTGCCCAGGTTTTCGCGCAATTAAGGTATGAGGTCTACCTTAACGACGCGATTCCCAAGGCACTCGATGAGGGCGTGGCCTTTATTCACAAAATGCTCGACCGGGCGGCGCAAAAGGGATCGATTTCCGCGGATGAAGCAGGAGCGGCCAAGAAGCGATTGCGTGCAGTCAAGAGCATGGGGGATACGCCGAAATGTCCGCTTATCATCGAAGCAGCCACGGAAAAGCCGGAAACCAAAACGGAAATCCTAAAGGCCGCGCAGTCGCAATTGACCGACGACGGTATTCTGGCGACCAACACCAGCAGCATCAGCATCACCCAGCTTGCCGCGGCCACTCAACACCCCGACCGCTTTATCGGAATGCACTTTTTCAACCCGGTGCCGTTGATGAAGCTCGTCGAAGTGGTCAAGGGGCTGCAAACCAGTGATGAGACGGTGAATCGGACGGTCGCCTTTGCCGAATCCGTTGGAAAAACTCCGGTGCGGTGCAACGACCATCCCGGCTTCGTGTCCAACCGCATCCTTATGCCTATGATTAATGAGGCGATCTTTTGCCTTCAGGACGGCGTCGCGGAGGCGGCGGCGATCGACGAAATCATGAAACTGGGCATGAATCATCCGATGGGCCCTCTCGCTTTGGCCGATCTGATTGGCCTGGACGTGTGCTTGTTCATCCTGGAAGTGTTGCACCGCGACCTCGGCGAGGACCGTTATCGGCCTTGCCCGTTGCTTCGCAAGATGGCGGCCGCCGGTCGCCTTGGCCGAAAAACCAAGCAGGGGTTTTATCACTATGAGTAGTACGCATGTCGATCTGAAATCCGAAGGTTCGCACGCGGCGATTACCTTCCGCACCGATAGCGGGATGAACATCCTTTCCGCCGACGTGTTGCACAGCTTCGGTGCAATCGTGGCGAAGGTGAAGAAAGACTCGCATATCCGAACGGCCTCAATCCAGGCCGAGGGGAAGGTTTTTATTGCCGGGGCGGACATCAAGGAAATGGCCCATTTCACGCCCGACCAGGCCCGATCCTACGGCGAACTGGGGCAGGGCATCCTCAACGACCTGGCGGCATTGCCGTGTATCACCGTGGCTGCGATCCAGGGAGCGGCCCTGGGCGGGGGGATGGAACTGGCATTGGCATGCGACTTTCGGCTCGCGGTGAGGACGGCCAAACTCGGATTTCCGGAAGCATCTCTGGGTTTGATCCCCGGTTGGGGCGGTATTGTCCGATTGACCAGGCTGATCGGGCCGGCCCATGCCAAGAGGCTGTTCCTTAGCACCAACCCCGTATCGGGCGAGGACGCCATCGGTTGGGGCTTGGTGGACGAAGTGGTGAATTCCACCGAAGATTTGAGTCACCGGGTATCGGCGTTCTGCAAGTCGTTTCGGCGAGCATCGCCCAACTCGGTGGCCTTGGCCAAGCGGGCCTCGCGCGATCTTGACGAATTGTCGGCGTTCGCGGAGTGTTTCGCGGCCAGGGACGCCCGCGAGGGGATGACCGCGTTTGTTGAAAAACGCCTGGCATCGTGGATGGAAGGATAACTATCATGCGAGTAAGAACATCCGTCGATGAGTCGGTGAGTTCCGCCAATGAAACGGAGGGGAAACCGTTCATCGGTCCCGAGGACTTGGGGGCGTTTAACCCCACCAAGGCCTTGGGCAAGCCCGGCTCGTTTCCCTACACCCGCGGCGTGCATCGCACCATGTATCGCGACCGCCTGTGGACCATGCGCCAGTTTGCGGGTTTCGGCAGCGCGGAGGACACCAACGGCCGGTTCAAGTATCTGCTGGAGCACGGCCAGACGGGCCTAAGCACCGCCTTCGATCTGCCGACCCTGATGGGTCGGGATAGTGATGATCCCTTGGCACTCGGTGAAGTCGGACGATGCGGAGTCGCCGTCTCTTCGCTCGCCGATATGCGGCGGTTGTTTGACGGCATCGACCTCGGTGCGGTAAGCACCAGCATGACCATCAACGCTCCGGCGGCGATCCTATTGGCCTTCTATGTCGCTGTCGGCCAGGAGCAAAGCGTCCCTCTGGATCGCCTACGCGGGACGCTGCAAAACGACATCCTTAAAGAGTTCCACGCTCAAAACGAGTATGTGTTCCCGCCCGCCCCGAGCGTGAAGCTCGTGGTGGACACGATTGAGTATTGCACGAAGCACCTTCCCCAGTGGAACACGGTAAGCATCAGCGGCTATCACATCCGCGAGGCCGGCGCCACCGCGGCGCAGGAACTGGCTTTCACCCTCGCCGATGGAATTGCCTACGTCGAGGCGTCCATTGCCCGCGGGTTGGACGTGGACGCCTTCGCTCCGCGATTGAGTTTCTTCTTCGACGTGCATAACGATTTCTTCGAGGAGATTGCCAAGCTGAGGGCGGCGCGGCGGATTTGGTCGCACGTGATGCGCGATCGTTTCAAGGCCAAGCAGGAGCGAAGCTGGCTCCTGCGCATGCACTGCCAGACCGCGGGAGTTACCCTCACCGAGCAGCAGCCAATGAACAACATCGTTCGAGTGGCGTTTCAGGCATTGGCAGGCGTGCTGGGCGGGACGCAATCGCTGCATACGAACAGCATGGATGAGACACTTGCCCTTCCGACGGAGGAGGCGGCAAAGCTCGCCCTGCGAACGCAGCAGATCATCGCCCATGAAACCAACGTCAGTCAGACGGTCGATCCCTTGGGAGGCAGTTACTTCGTGGAGAAGCTGACCAACGAGATTGAAGCGACGGCCTATGGCATCTTCGATCAGATCGACGCCATGGGCGGCGTGCTGAAGGCGATCGACCGCGGTTATTTCCGTCGAGCCATCGCCGAATCCTCACTCGACCAGCAACGCAAGCTCGATCACGGCGCGCAGAAGATTGTCGGCGTCACCGATTTCATCGAGAAGGATCCACCTCGCGTTCCGATCCTCAAGATCAGCCAGGAGACGGAAGACGAGCAGATCGCCAAGCTCAGGGCCCTCAAGCAATCGCGCGACAAGACCCGCCATCGAGCCGCGTTGGGGCGTTTGCGAAGCGACGCCCAGGCCGGCGACAACGTCATGCCCGCCTTGATTGAAGCCGCCGAGGCCGACGCCACCGTCGGTGAACTGATGAACCTGATGGCCGAAGTCTTCGGCCGATATGACGGCGGTCCGGAATGGTGACCGGATGGCCCGCGACTCGACAGCCAACCGACAAGCGAGGGAACGTTACAGAATAGGAAGCGACAGTCCATTCCGATCGCTTCTCTCATCGTCGTCCCATACCACGGCGTTCAACGACGCGACCATGGCTTCAAAGTCAGACGTGCGGAGCGTTCGCAAGTCAAAGCAGATCGTATCATCGCGGACGCGGGCGACCACAGCGACATCAGCCTCGCGCAACGCCTTTATCGTCGCATCGACAGACCGACGAGCAGGCCGCCACTGCACGACCACCGTAGGAAGCTCCTTGCCCGGCATCGACCCGCCGCCCGCGTATCCGACATCTGAACAAACGTAGAAGTGCTCACCGGGCATAGCCTTCTCAAGCTGTTCGAGCAATCCAGTGGCTCGACCGGCAAGTTCTTCAGTCGAGGCCGAAAGCATCGAAAGCGCGGGAACGCTCACCAGCGCGTCATGCGGACTTATGTAATGGCGTAATGTCGCTTCCAGAGCCAGCAGCGTCAGTTTGTCCACGCGATAAGTCCTCATGAGCGGATGAGCTTCGAGTTGTTCGATAAAGGTCCGCTTGCCGACGATCAGCCCGCATTGCGGTCCACCCAGTAGCTTGTCGCCGGAAAAACAGACCAAGTCCGCACCCGCTGTCAACGACTCCGCCGCCGACGGCTCCTTTGGCAACCCCAGCGGTGTCAGATCGAACAACACGCCGCTTCCCAAGTCGTCCACTGCAACTAATCCATGGCGATGAGCAAGCGACGCCAGCGAATCAATGGACACTTCCTCAGTGAATCCCACAATCTGGTAGTTGCTCGTGTGAACGCGCATAAGCATGGCCGTACGGTCGTTCATCGCCTTCTCGTAGTCCGAAAGACGCGTCCGGTTTGTCGTCCCGACCTCGCGCAGGACGGCCCCGCTCGCCCGCATAATGTCGGGCAATCGGAAACTCCCGCCGATTTCGACGAGCTGCCCTCGTGACACGATGACTTCTTTGCCCGAAGCGAAGGTCGCGAGGATCAACAGTGTCGCCGCGGCATTGTTGTTAACCACTACGGCCGCCTCCGCCCCGGTAATCGCGGTGAGATGCGCGGCGATGTGGCTGCCACGCCGCCCGCGCTGACCCGACGACAGATCGTACTCCAAGTTGCAATACCCCGACGCCCCCTCGACGATGGCCTCGATGGCCGCATCGCATAACGGAGATCGGCCAAGACCCGTGTGCAGTACGATCCCCGTCGCGTTAATGACCCGCCGAAGCGACGGCGTTGATCGCTCCAAAAGCTCCGCCTCCGCTCGCGCCAACAGGCTCTGCAAATCGATCGGCTCCTGCAGCGTCCCCGTGAGAATCGCCTCCCGCGTAGCATGAATGGCCGCTTGCACCGCCGCCACCACTATGTTCCGCGGCAACCCGTGCAGCCAATCCTGGACTTCTTCGTGTTCGAGCACTGCCGACACCGAAGGCAGCGATCGGAGCAGGTCTTTGGCATGCGTTTTCATTCCTGTTTCTCCGCGGTGCAGAGCACTCGTTGATCCCCGACTCGTTTCGTGAAGCCCATGCGATCCAGGTATTCTACGAAAGGAACTACGAATTTGCGACTTGAATTCAACACTTCGCGCACCTGGGCCACGGAAACGGGTCCCATCCGCGCGATCAGGTCTGCCAACACCTCCCTAAGCCGTTTCTCCACTTCGGCGTGCAGATACAGGTTCGGTGCGACGACGACAAGTTCTCCCAGTGCTACCGCGAGCGTTGCTAGGCGCGCGATACGCTTACCGTCCAAATGAGAAGCCGCCGCTATTTCATCCAATGAAGGCGGGTGAAACGCACCGTCGCGCACGGCCGTGACCAGGCTCTGCAAGACGCGCTCGTCGGCGGCGGAAAGACTCGGGGCAAACGCCGGTGAGCATACGAACTTGCCCAAGAGTTTGATCCTCTTGGCTTGCACTAATTGGTCCAATAGCGGACGCACAAGCGTCCGATTCATCGTGACCCGTTCCAGCCAGCCGAGGACGGCATCCATCAGTCGCCCCGGCTGGTCGGGATGGGCGCGATGATGTCGCTCCAACCAGGCGATCAATCGTGAGGTAACGTCGCCGATGGCCGCCGGCGTCGCAAAGACTTCAGTCTCCGCCACCTTAATCCAACGACCTTCGGCCCTTAATCGTTCATACACCGCGGGAAGCTCATCGAGTTCCACTCCCGCTCGCACACAGACATGCAAATCAGTTGGGGTTGAAAACCCGCCCAGTCGCAGCGTCTCCGCAACCCGATCGGCCGCGTCGCCGTCCTCCAGAAGCTGCAAAGCCTCGACTTCGCCTTCCGCGCCGCGCCGTCTTCGACGTGCGACCGGTCGCAGCACGATGCCGCCACCGATGGTGCGCGTTGCCGATGCATTCCGTACGATAAAGTGCTGCCCGTACACCGTGGTGATCGGCTCTCCACATCGAAGCTGCGCAAATCCAGACGCTCCGGGGGACAGCGAATCGCTGCCAAAGAGCACGACGCGGACCGGAATTTCGGTCGTTCCAAGCTCCAGGCGGACGGTCACGGTCGATTTCAGCGGTTGCCCATAGGAACTCAAACAACGAAGTCGTACATCGATCATCCGCGAAAGCGAAAGGTAACCCGGCGTTGCCAGTTCCGCGCCGCGATGAATCTGTTCGCGGTCGATGCCGCTGACATTAATCGCCGCCCGCTGTCCACGAGCCAACTGCTCCTGTTGTACCCCGTGCGTCTGTAAGTCGCGTACCCGACAGGAGACGCCACCGGGCCAGACTTCGAGCGCGTCTCCAGCCGACACCTGACCGCGCAGTACCGACCCGGTCACAACCGTGCCACGACCCTGCACGGCGAACACCCGATCAACGGCCATCCGAAACGGTCTCCGCGGCGTTTGTCGAACTATTCGATTCGACGCCGCCAAGATGGCCTGTTTCAGCTCCGCGATGCCCGCACTCGTGACGGAGGAAACGGGACAGATCGCTGCTTCCTCCAGCGGCGTCCCGGCAAGCAGTTGCCGAATCTCCTCGGAAACCAACTCCACCATCCCCGAATCCACCATGTCGATCTTGGTAATCGCCGCCACACATTCTCGGATTCCCAGTAAATGCAGAATCTCCACGTGCTCCACCGTCTGCGGCATTACCGAGTCGTCCGCCGCGACGACCAGCAGGGCAATGTCGATCCCCGTCGCCCCCGCGACCATCGTTCGGACGAACCGTTCATGCCCCGGCACATCCACCACGCCGAATCGTGCGTCGCCGACTGTCAATTCCGCGAAGCCAAGTTCGATGGTCATGCCCCGTCTCTGCTCCTCCGGCAGTCGATCGGGGTTGGTTCCGGTCAAGGCGGTCACCAGCGAAGTTTTTCCGTGGTCTATATGCCCGGCCGTCCCAAGGATGAAGTGCCGGGAATTGGTGGTTTCGTTTGTTGCTTGTACGGTGGACGAGGCAGTCACGACGCCGATTATCGAACGCTCTCGCGCACCCGCAAGTGGACAGCCCCGGCGTGCCTGCTATCTTAGCGGCCGGAGATGCGTCCATGCGCCGACCGATCACCCGAAAGCCTGTTTCCATTCGCGGGGTTATTGTGGCTCTAGGCGTCGCCCATTCGATTAGTTACACAGGGCACCCTGCAATCGGCGCGGATCCACCGTGGATCGCACGCGGAGCGAACGGGATGGTCGCCGCGGACTCGAAGCACGCCTCGCAAGCGGGTTTGGAAATGCTTCAGGCCGGGGGCAACGCCGTGGATGCCGCCGTCGCCACCTCCTTCGCACTCGCCGTGACCCGCCCCTATAGCACGGGATTGGGGGGCGGCGGATTCATGATCGCCCGCTTCGCCGACGGCCGCATCGTGGTCCAGGACTTCCGGGAAACCGCTCCGTCGGCGGCCACGGCGAACATGTACGTTCTCGCCGCCGAGAAAAAACCCGACCAGCCCAGCCCCAGCGAGTATGGCCATCTCGCCGTTGCCGTGCCGGGCCTCGTCGCGGGTCGGTGTCAGGCTCTGGCACAGTATGGCACTCTGCCGCTGAAACGCGTCCTGGGCCCCGCGATCCGGCTCGCCAAGTCCGGCTACGCCGTGGATGACGATTACGTCAAAAACACGCGGACCGTGCTCGAAAAGTACGAGGCCCATCCTTCGCTGAAGCAATCTTGCGCGTACGTGTACCGCGTACACCTGGCGGGCGGCCGCCTGCGGGAGGTGGGTCAAACACTCGTGCAGCCTGAACTTGCTCAATTGATAGAGGAAATTGCGAGCAACGGGCCAGATTTCTTCTACAAGGGTCCCGTGGCGCAAGCGATTGCCCTGGAAATGCGCACCCACGGTGGGATCATCACTGAGAGTGACCTCACGGATTATCAACCCCGCCTCCGCGAACCGCTGATGATTACTTACCGCGACTTTAAGCTGATCCTTATGCCGTCACCGTCCTCGGGCGGGATCGCCCTGGCCGAGACACTGAACATCCTCGAAAAGCTCGATTTTCACTCCGTCATGCGGCGCGATCCGATGCTGGCGATGCACCTGCAAATCGAGGCCATGAAGCACGCCTTCGCGGATCGGTCCCGCTGGCTGGGCGATCAGGATTTCGTCCGAGTCCCCATCGAACCATTGGTCTCCAAGGCCTATGCGGCGGCGCTGGCCAAGAAGCTGAATCCCGATCATGTCTCACCGATCGAAGGCTACGGCTCAGTAATGCTCCCCGATGATTCGGGCACGTCGCATTTCTGTGTGGCCGACAAGTTCGGCAACGTCGTCGTGAGCACGGAGACGATCAACACCGAGTTCGGCTCGCTGGCCGCGGTCGACGAGTGGGGTTTGATTCTCAACAACGAGATGGACGACTTCACCGCCGAGCCGGGCAAGCCCAACGCCTTCGGCCTGGTTCAGTCCGCCCAGAACGCCATCGAGCCGCGAAAACGCCCGCTCTCCAGCATGACCCCGACAATCGTGCTGAAGGACGACAAACCCTATTTGCTGCTTGGGGCCTCCGGCGGGCCTCGGATTATTTCGTCCGTCTTGAATGTACTGCTCGGCGTGACCGATTTTGGACTGTCGCTCGAAGAGGCCATGCAGCGCCCTAGGCCACATCATCAATGGAGCCCGGACTTGGTGTTTTTCGACTCCGTTCCGCCTTCGGCGGAAGTGGCTGCAGATTTGAAGCGTCGTGGACACAAGCTCGCGGACAAGGAACGGACCGGGATCGTACAAGCAATCCTTCATTCCGAAGCAGGATGGATCGGGGCATCCGATCCTCGCAAGGGTGGGCAGCCGGCCGGTGAATAAGGACTCTGAATGAAGCTTAAGGCGGGTCAAACTTGGTCGGGGCGATGACGGCGGAGGGCGAATTGGAATGTGCAATTCATTGCTTGATCGAATTGTCGAGGGGCGCACGGACTTGGTCCTCGATCATTTGTCCTCCGGGCACGCCGCGAACAGCAAGGACAAGAACGGGGTGTCGCTCATTCAATGGTGTGCCTATTACGGAGATGTCAGCGCTATTCGATGCCTGCTCGCCAAGGGCGAGTCGCTCAAATCGCTGAGCGAGAACTTGGACCTCAACGGGGCGGTCTTCCATGGCCATTGGCAGCTATGCCAATTCCTCATTGAAAACGGGGTGGACGTAAACCATCCTCTTCCGGATACGGGAGAAACGCCCCTGCACGCGGCACTATGCAAGGCCAACCGTCCGGTCTACGACCGGATTATCAAGATCCTGCTGGAAAGCGGGGCTAATCCTAATTGTGTGACCAGAGAATCCGCAAATACGGGGGCCTTTATGCGCGATTGCAGGACGAAAGCCGAAACTCCGCTGCATCGCGCCGCTGCCTTCGGTTCGGAAGAAGCCATCCAGTTGCTACTCGATGCAGGCGCGAGCATCGATGCCAAGGACATGAATGGGGATTCGCCCCTGACCTGGGCAAGTTGGCACCTGCGCCCCGATTCGATTCTTAGGAAACTTTGCTACGGCACGTTTTGCATTTCACCTCGAAGTGGCGCGTGAAAAATCCTGATGACGAATCTCGAAGAAAGAGTGTTGGTAGTCGAACGACGCGTCGTCGAACAGGCGGGTACGTTCCAAGGACTAACCTTCGACGTGGAACGATACCTTCCCGGACTTCTTGCCCCCGGTGTTCCTCGATTCATGATCCGTTCGGATGCGGAAACGAATCCCGCTTTCAAGCAGCTCATCCCCTACGTCATCATCTGTTGCGATGGCAAGATTCTTAGTTACGTTCGCGGAAAGCGCGCGGGAGAGAAGCGACTCTCCGGGCAGAGATCCATCGGTATTGGGGGACATATAAACCCTACGGATGAATTGCCGCTGCTCGATTCAAACTTCAAAGACGCCTACCTCGCGGCTGTGCAACGCGAAGTATCGGAGGAAGTGGCGATTGAGGTAGGCCACCGCGACCGTGTCGTGGCCCTGCTCAACGACGATTCCACCGAAGTCGGCAAGGTCCACCTCGGCATCGTTCACCATTGGGTCCTCGATGCCCCGATAGTGACTAAGCGCGAACAGATGATCACCCAGATGTCATTCATGACCGCGGCGGAATTGCACGACGTTCGCGATAGCCTTGAAAACTGGTCGCGTTTATGCCTGGACGAATTGCAGCTTATGGGGACGCCATCCAGACACCATCCAATCCGCCCTATTCCCAGCGGCGGATAACGATGCAGGCGTTGTGGCCGCCGAAGCCGAATGAATTGCTCATGCCCACCCGAATCTTCCTGTCCCGCGCCGTCCTGGGGCAGTAGTCCAGGTCGCAGCCCTCGCCGGGGTGGTCCAGGTTGATGGTCGGAGGCGCCACGGAGTTCTTGGCCGCCAGGATTGTGGCGATGATCTCCAGCCCCCCGCTCGCCCCTAGCGAATGGCCGATGGCGCTTTTCGTGCTGCTTACGACCATTTTCGGGGCCCAGTCGCCGAATACCCGCTTGATGGCGATCGTTTCCGCGATGTCGCCGAGCGGAGTGGACGTTCCGTGAGCGTTAATATATTCAACTTGGTCGGGGGAAATCCGGGCGTCCCGAATGGCCTGGCTCATGGCCGCCGCCGCCCCCTCCCCGTTCTCAGAAGGCTGGGTAATATGATCCGCGTCCGAAGTCGAGGCGAAGCCGATCACCTCGGCATAAATTGTCGCCCCGCGGCGTTTGGCGTGTTCCAGCTCCTCAAAGACCAGCGCCCCCGCCCCCTCCGCCAGTACGAACCCGTCGCGGTCACGGTCGAACGGCCGGCTGGCCCGCGTCGGATCGTCGTTGCGGGTGCTCAATGCCTTCATGGACGCGAACGCGGCCAGCGCCAAGGGTGTAACCGCCGCCTCCGACCCGCCCGTGAACACCACATCCGCCTCCCCCCACCGGATTTGCCTCATGGCCTCCCCCATTGCGTTGGTCGCCGAGGCGCAGGCACTACTGATTGCAATGCTGTTGCCCTTCGCACCGTAGGCAATGGAGATGTTGCCGCTCGCGGCATTGACCATCAACTTGGGAATCGTAAATGCTGAAACCTTGCTGGGGCCCTTGCTGGTCAGACGGGTGAACTGCTCTTCCAATTCGTTCAATCCGCCGATGCCGGAGCCGAAGATGACCGCCAGCCGCCCGGCATCCTCTTTCCGCACATCCAGCCCCGACATGCGAACGGCTTCGTCACATGCCGTCAATGCAAACTGGGCAAAGCGATCGGAACGCTTGATAATCTTTCGGTCGAGGTGCTTCTCGGCATCGAACGAGGGAATCTCTCCGGCGATATGCACATCGAATGGGGTTACATCGAAAAGCGAAATGGGGGTGATGCCGCTGCGTCCCCCTATCAGCCCATCCCAATACAAGTCAACCGAGACGCCGAACGGCGTCACGGCTCCCATTCCGGTTACCACCACCCGCCGATCCGCCATCATGTATGCTCGACCAGGGACTAGGACTTGACGGTGAGGTGTTTCAGAATGTAGTCGATCGCCTCACCGACCGTCTTGAGTTTTTCCGCTTCCTCGTCCGGGATCGTCAGGTCGAATTCGTCCTCCAACTCCATCACCAGTTCCACGGTGTCGAGGGAATCCGCGTTCAAGTCGTTCACAAACGAGGTGTTGCGAGAGACCTCGCCCTTATCCACGCTCATCTGCTCGCAGACGATCTGTATGACCTTCGCTTCAACTTCAGCCGAAGTAGACACTGCCAAGTCCTCCCGATCCGACCTTCCATCACACTCGCAACCGCAACGACAACGGCCGCCAAACGAGCCCCTATCCCGGCCTTAAAGATGATAGTCGCCGGCCCATCGGACCGCAACCACCGGGAGGCGACACCCAGAATCGGCTGACGCTACATGTGCATCCCGCCATCGACCAGCAATACCTGCCCTGTGACATACGAGGCCTCATCGCTCGCCAGGAAAGCCACAACCTCGGCGACCTCATCGACCTCCCCGAACCGTCCCAAGGGGACAAGTTGCGTTGCGGCTTCCTTAATTTTCTCCGGAAGCACCGCGGTCATGTCCGTGGCGATAAAGCCAGGGGCCACCACATTACACGTAATTTTCCGCTTTCCCAACTCCTTGGCCACGGACTTGGAAAACCCGATCAATCCGGCTTTGCTGGCCGCGTAGTTCGCCTGTCCGGCGTTTCCCATCACCCCGGAAATGCTCCCGATGTTGATGATCCGTCCATACCGCTGCCGAACCATGATTCGGCTGACCGCCCGCGTCAACCAAAACGCCGACCGCAGGTTAGTGGTCAGCACCTCCTCGAACTGCTCGTCATCCATGTTCATGAGCAGCCCGTCGCGGGTGATCCCTGCATTGTTAACCAAGATGTCGATTCGAGCGTGCTTTCCGCTGACCGCCTCAACCAATGCATCAACGGCCGCCTTGTCGCAGACATCCAGCGCCCGAGGATCGATGATCCCTCGCAGTTCGCGTTTCTGGGCCTCCGCAGCCAGTTCTTCCAGCGCCGATGCCGTACGGGCGCAGGCCACCACGGTTGTGCCTCGCTTGGCGAGGGCCAAACAGATCGCGCGGCCGATGCCTCGACTGCCGCCCGTCACCAATGCAATTCGATTATCCATTTGCGTGCCCTCTGCAAGCAATCTCAATTAGTGCTGGCGGCGGCCGTCGCAGATGCAATCGATTCGGCAGTGCTGACATTGGTTGTCGAGACCTGCCGATTGATCTTTCGCATGAGACCCGTCAGAACCCGACCCGGACCGATCTCAATGAACTGTTCCACGCCGTCTTGGAACATCCGCTCAATACACCGCTGCCACAAGACCGGCTGTGTAACCTGCCGCCGGAGTGAGTCACGGATCGACGCCGGACTGACGTGGTATTGGGCGTCGACATTGGCGATCACCTTCATCCGCGGCGCGGCGAAGCGCGTCTCCTCCAGCACGGACGACAGCCCATCCGCCGCCGACTGCATAAGGGGCGAGTGGAACGCTCCGGCCACCGCAAGCGGCACGGCTCGACATTGAAATTCCCCTGCCAGCGCCACCGCCCGTTCACAGGCCGAGCGACTTCCCGCGATGACGATCTGCCCCGGACAATTGAAATTCGCCGGGGATAAGACCTCGCCGCCCCGTGCCCGGTCGCAAAGCGTCCGCGCCGCGCTCTCCTCAGCCCCGACCAATGAAACCATGCCGCTGGGTGACGCGGCCGCCGCCTGCTGCATCAATTCGCCCCGTCGTCGGACGAGCCGCAGCGCGTCTTCAAAGCCCATCGCGCCGGCCACGTACAACGCCGTATACTCGCCCAAGCTCAGCCCGCCGCAGTAAGCAATCGACTCCCGTGAGACCCCGGACTCCAGCCACGCGTCCCAGATCGCCACACTCGTGGCGAAGATCGCCGGCTGCTGAACGTCGGTGCGTTCAAGCTCGTCCGCAGGCCCTTCAAAACAGACACGGGTCAGGTCGAAACCAAGAACTTCATTCGACCGCTCGAAGACCGCCCGCGCAGCCGAACTCGATTCGGCCACGTCTTTGCCCATGCCGATCGACTGAGCCCCTTGACCTGGAAATAGGACCGCTGTTTGACCCATGATCTAGAGCCGCACCACCATGCATCCCCAAGTCAAACCCGCCCCGATGGCCAACAGCAGAATCACGTCGCCGGTTTGCAGAGTTCCATCGCGTCGGGCCTCGTCCAGCGCCAATGGAATCGAAGCGGCGGAAGTGTTTCCGTAGCGGGTTATGTTGACGGCGATTTTCTCGGGCGGCAAGTCCATTTTCTCCCGAACCGACTCGATAATTCGCAGATTGGATTGATGGGGGATCACCAGCTTGATGTCTTTCGGCGTCAATTGGGTGGCGGCCAGCGCCCGATCAATCAGTTCCTGCATCTTGATGACCGCGAACTTGTACACATCGCGGCCCTTCATCTTCATGTAGTGCAATCGCTCCGCAACCGTCGTCGCCGAAGTGGGCAATCGAGATCCGCCCGCCGGAACCCAGATCTGCTTCGACCTCGTGCCGTCGCAACCCATCTCGCAATGCAGAATGGCCTGCTGCGGGTTCTTCGCTCGACTGATGACCGCCGCCCCCGCACCATCACCCAGGATCACGCACGTGGTGCGGTCCTGTGGATCGATATAGCGAGTTAGTGTCTCGGCTCCGATGATAAGCGCATTTTCATACACACCCAAACCCAGCAGCCCGGCGCCGACCGTCGCCGCGTATATGAATCCCGCGCACGCACCCGCCACGTCGAACGCCGGGGGCAGCCGACCGCCGAGCGACTCCTGTACAAAGGTGGCCGTCGCCGGAAAGGGACAATCGCCCGTGGCCGTGGCGCAAATGATGACATCGATGTCGTCCGCGGTCATGCCTGCGTCGTCGAGCGCGATGCGAGCCGCCTCGACCGCCATAGTCGCAGTGGACTCCGCGGGCGAGGCCTTTCGCCGTTCGCGAATCCCCGTGCGTGAGACGATCCACTCGTCGGTCGTGTCGAGGTAATCGACAAAGTGCTGATTCGTTACGACCTCGGCGGGAACGTACGCTCCCGTGCCCGAGATTTGGATCGGCAGCCGTAGTGTCATGGTATGCGGTCCTTTGGGGAGCTAACTGAGCCGGGCGGCAATTGCGGCGCTCAATCCCTGCTCGACAAATCTACGGGCTGCCTTCACTGCGTTGCACACTGCAAATTCGTTGCTCCGCCCATGGCAAATGATGCATACACCGTTGAGACCCAGCAGCGGCGCGCCTCCGTATTGACTGTAGTCATGCCTGAGCCAAACCCGATCCAGCGCCGACGTAAACTTGCTGCGAAGTTCCGGAACTTCATCCTCGAACTCCCTCGCTATGGTGCGGAACAGCCCCTCCGCCAAACCTTCGACGAACTTGAGAATAATGTTGCCGACAAATCCGTCGCAGACCGCGACGTCGCATTTATTCTCGAAGAGGTCCCGGCCTTCGCTATTCCCAACGAAATGGATCGATGAATCAGCTTTGAGCAGATCGTACGTTTGCTTGACCAGCCCCGTACCCTTACCGGTTTCCTCGCCGATCGACATGACCGCAACGCGCGGCTCCTTGATGTTGAGAACAAGCTTGGCGTAAAGCGTCGCCATGATCGCGTATTCATACAGGTGGCGAGGCTTGGCCTGGATATTCGCCCCGACGTCGCACAACACGAACGGGCCGTGGAACGCCGGGATCGTCACCGCGATCCCCGGCCGCGTGACACACGACAATGGCTTGATCTTGAGTTGGCAGACCGCCGCGCATGCCCCGGTGTTGCCCGCGCTGAGCACTGCGTCGACTTCTTTCGCCGCCGCCAACTCGGCCATGCGGATCAATGAGGAATCCTTCTTGGTTTTGACGGCTTCGACCGGAGGCTCGTCCATCCCCACGACCTGTGAAGCATGAACGATTCGAATGCGCGACTTGTGCTGGTCGGCATCAATGGCGGAAAGTTCTTTGTGGATCAGCCCTTCATCGCCGACAAAAACCAGGTCCAGGTCGTCCACCTGGGACAAAGCTTGAATTGCTCCGCGCACGATCGCGCCGGGAGCATAGTCCCCCCCCATCGCGTCGACGGCCACACGAATCGCCATCAAGATTCCTTGTCGCCGATCGGGAGCAGCACCTTGCCACTCGCGTATCCACATACGCCGCATGCGTCGTGCGGACGCTTTGGCTTACCGCACTTTGGACACGCGCTCAGATTCACCGGTTGCAGCGCGTGGTGTGCTCTGCGCGATCGGGTCCGAGTCTTGGAAATTTTCTTTACTGGATGCATAATTATTCCACCATTACTGTTCAATAAATCTACGCTGGAAGTTTGTTTCCCTTCTTGAATTTGCTTATGGCAATTCCAGAACACTCGAACCTTTACGCCTAAGCGCTTGGCAGATTAAGGCGTTAGGGGATTTCTGTCAAGGTGAAACACCGTGATCCTCTTTAGCCTCCCATATCTCCAAAACTTCCAGCCGACGGGCAGTGCTTGGCAATTGTGCAACCGGGGCAATTTGGCTTTCGGGCGAAGCAAACCCGCCGGCCATGCCAGATCAACGAATGACCGAGAAACGTCCATTCCTTCTGTGGAATTATTTCAATTAGGTCGCGCTCGATCTTCACCGCGTCCTTGCTGTCCTTGCTTGTCCAAGTAAGCCCCAGCCTCGTCGCCAGCCGTCCTACATGGGTGTCCACAACGATTCCCTCACTCTTCCCAAAGGCGGTACCCAAAACCACATTGGCTGTCTTTCTGGCCACGCCTGGAAGCGTCACGAGCTGCTCCAAAGTATCAGGAACTTGCCCACCAAACTGCTCGACGATCATTCGGCACGCCCCCTGAATGCTCCTGGTCTTCTGCCGGAAAAAGCCCGTGGAGTGAACGATCTGCTCGACTTCCTCGGGTGGGGCCTCCGCAAGAGACCGGGCCGTGGGGTATCGTTGGAACAACACGGGCGTGACCTTATTGACACTTTCATCGGTCGATTGAGCGGACAGGATCGTGGCGATCAATAGTTGCAGAGGATCTTCGTGCGAGAGCGCACAGTCCGCCTGCGGATAGAGCTTGTGCAGGCCGGCGAGGATTCTACGCCCTCGCTTGGCCTTGTCCGAAATCGATTCCTTGGGAACGCGTTTCTGTTGGGTCTTGGCTTTTTTCATTGTACAAATTGTCGATTGGCGAATTTCAATCGACGTTCCCTGTTTCCGCGTGCTTGACCGACATTTCCATCCCGTTCCCAATTGAAATATGCGAGGAGAAGAAGTCCCTCCGCGCACGAATCCACGCAAGGAATCCCGCCAGCTGATCCGGGTGCGTCAGGGTGTTGTCGGTCAAGACGATGGCCCGAACGCTCAGTTTTTCCGCGAGCGGGTCCACATATTTGATGCAGTTTTCCTTATCCGCATCGTTGAGCACGAAGTCGATCGGGCCGTCGAGAGTCCGCAGAACCTCCAAGGCTCCACCGGTCCGCAGTGTAATGCAAGAGTCCAGCCCCGCCGCCTTGAATCTCAATCGAGCCGACTCCGTCTTGCGTGGATCGTGGTCAATCGTGGTGAGCCGTCCGCCGTTCTCGGCCAGCGCCGAAGCAATCCACAGCCCGCTGTAACCGTAGCTCGTACCGATTTCGACCGCTTGCCTGGCTCCGGTGGCGAGGATCAAGGCGTGCATGAATGCCCCGGCCTCCCGCGGCACGGGGTTGGCGTCCGTTACGGTGGCCATGAACCGTTCGAGCCGCTCGATACACTCGCGAACGCGGGGCGTCATCGGAGGAAGGACTTGCCCAGCAATCGCCGGATCATGGCGATCTGCCCCGCGTGGAACGCTTCATGACGTACACAATGCGAAACCGCCCCACCCTTGTCGCGATAATGCGGATGCGGCTTGCCGTCGCCGCCGAAGGCCGGCTCGGCCAGTACGGATTCGTTCATTCGTTGCACCGCGGCAATGGTCTTTCGATGCACATCGTCCATCGTGGAGTGAACGGTTTGCACGGGCGGAAAGGTGTACTCCTTGGCCGACTTCACAGCCCCGCCCGTCGGAAAATGCTTGGTAAACGACTCATCAAGCACTCCGCCGCCCAAGCATCGCACATGCACCAGTAGATGCTGTGCACACGCCAAATGCCCGCACAACCAGAGCGCATGCCCCAACCCCGGTCCGGGTTGATACACCCATTCGTCGCCCTTCAAGTCCGCGATCAGCTTTAGTGTCCAGGCTCGCGTCGCGTCAAGTTGCTCCGCCAGCAGCTTCGATTGACTCATATCTCCTCCATGGTTCCAGATTGCCCAATGCACATTTAGATTACTCGATCGACAGTGTCGGCCTCGACTCGCGCAGGCTGTTTCGGACACTGACCTGACCGGCGGTGCTCCGTACCACCCGTTGGATCGCTTCGCTCACGTAGTCCGGCGTGTCGGTAAAAAGCTTCTCCGGACTGCCCCCGTCGCCGTGAATCCGAATCTTCACGTTGAGCGGAATCTCACCCAGAAACGGAACGCCCAACTCCCGTGCCGCCGACTCCGCCCCGCCGTGATCGAACAATTCATCGCGGTACCCGCACTTGGGACAAAGGTAATAGCTCATGTTCTCAATGATTCCAAGGCAAGGCACATTGAGCTGCTCGTACATCCGCACCGCCCGCCGCGCATCCATTAACGCAACGTCCTGCGGCGTACAAATCACCACCGATCCGGTCAAGGGAATCTGTTGGGCCAGTGTCAGCGGCACGTCACCCGTCCCGGGCGGAAGATCGACAATCATGTAATCAAGGTCGCCCCACTCCACCTGTTCGAGGAACTGCTTGATGACCCCGTGGGCCATCGGCCCGCGCCAGATTAGCGGCTTGTCGCGTTCGACCATGAAGCCGATGCTGATGATCTTCACTCCCCCCGCCGTCGGCGGCAGGATCATGTTGCCCGACACCGCCGGTTTCTCCCCTTCCATGCCCACCATCGTCGGAATGCTCGGGCCGTACACATCGGCATCCATCAACCCCACCTTGGCCCCGGTACGATGCAGCCCAAAGGCGAGCATGACGGCCGCGGTGCTCTTACCGACCCCCCCCTTCCCGGCCCCTACCGCAACGACGTTTTTGACCCCAGGGATCACCCTCGTCGGTTTTTCATGTGAATCAGTGGCCATTGTTTCTCCGATTTCAAGTGATCTCCGAACCGCCCGTGCTTCGAACGGGTGAGTCGCAGGGTATCTTACAGGCCGCCCAATTCCGGGTCGAGAATCCCGCGCCAACTTCGGCAGTCTTCGCACAAGAAGCGGATCGTGGTAACACTCCGTTATGCAGGCACCGCGTCAAAGACCCACGGGCCTTCCGCTGCGATGGCGTGTTGGGGGTTTTTCACTCGTCGCACTCGCCCTGGGCCTGGCCGGCGCGGGTACCATCCTGGCCGTACATCAAATTCGATCGCTCACCGATCGCACACTCGACCAGGCCGTACTCTGGGCGCAGGAAGCGAACCGAGTTCCCGACCTTGAGAACAAGACCGCCCTCCAACTCGACAAGGCCTTCATTGAGGAACAACGACGAACGGTTGTGGTTCTGATGCTCGTCTACGGCGGCCTGACCGCAGCCGCCCTGGCCACCTTGCTGATTGCAATGTGGCTGCTGCTGCGCCTGGTTCGTCGTGAAATGGCCCTCGCCGAATTGAGGGCGAACTTCGTCGCCGACGTATCGCACGAACTCAAGACTCCTCTCGCCCTTATTCATCTGTATGCTGAAACCCTTCAATCAGGGCGCGTGGTTGCGCCGGAGAAACGACACGAATATTTCACAGTCATCCTCCGCGAAAGCACGCGGTTGACCAACCTCATCAACAACATTCTCGATTTTTCTCGAATCGACGCCGGGCGTAAGGAATACGTGCTCCAACCGACCAATGTGGGCGATGTCGTCCGCGAGACCTACTCCGCCTACCGCCCCCAGCTTGACGAAGAAGGCTTCGAGCACCATCTGGTGGTTGCCGATGTCCTGCCACGCGTCGATGCCGATCGGGACGCGATCTCCCAGGTTCTGGTGAACCTCATCAACAATGCCATCAAGTACTCGCGTGAGGACCGATTCCTGGCGATCGAGGTGACGGCCGACACACGTCGAGGCCGGCGAGGCGTGCTCCTCTCCGTCCACGACCGGGGGATCGGCATCCGCCCGGAGGATCGAGGACATCTAACCGAAGGCTTCTTTCGGGCCAGTGATCCACGGGTCCGCGAACAGAGCGGAACCGGTCTCGGCTTGGCCCTCATCAGGCACATCGTGGACGCCCACCACGGCCTGCTCGACATCGAAACCAGACTGGTCAAGGGCAGTACCTTTCGGGTATTCTTACCGGCATCAGCGGAAACGCTGATGGACTCGAACCGCGAGCCTTCACCCGCGCGGACGGGCGGAATGGGCAAGACCGAAACGGAGTAAAAAAATGCCACGAATCCTGATCGCGGAAGATGAAGCGGACATGGCCGCTGGTCTGCGTGACAACCTCCAGTTCGAGGGCTACGAAGTCCTGGTGGCCGGCGACGGCGAGGCCGCCCTTAAACTCGCCACCGAGAAAAGCCCCGACATCGTTCTCCTCGACATCATGATGCCCAAACTCGATGGGCTGGAGGTGTGCAAGCGCATCCGCCAGGCGGGATTTACCATCCCTGTTCTCATGCTCACGGCCAAGAGTCAGGAGATCGATGTGGTCCGCGGTTTGGAGATGGGCGCCGACGACTACGTCACCAAGCCGTTCAGCATCCGCGAATTGCTCGCCCGCATCAAAGCCGCCCTTCGCCGCACCGGGGCAGGCAAAGGACTATCTCGAGTCCTGCGTATCGGCGATGCCACGGTCGATCTGGTCAAGGGCAACGTAGACCGCAGTGGTGAAACTTTCCACCTCGGTCACTTCGAGTTGGAAATCCTGAAGATGCTCATCGAAAACGCCGAACACCCCGTGGAGCGCAACAAACTCCTCGACGTGATCTGGGGTCTCGAAGGCTTTCCCGTCACCCGCACGGTGGACAACCATATCGTCAGCCTCCGCCGCAAAATCGAACCCGACCCCAAACACCCCCGCCACATCGTGACGGTGCACAGCATCGGGTACCGATTCGTGCCGTGAGGGCCGAGGGCCGAGGGACGGAGGCAGTAGGCAGTAGGCAGTAGGCCGTAGACCGTAGGCTGTAGGCGCTAAGGCATCGGTTGGCTTTCGGTGGCTTTCCGGTTTTCGGCGAGTTTTCATAACGTCCTTTCCTGTAAGCGCTTATGGATTTCGCGGTGGGTTCGTTTGGAAATCCTGCGTTTGTTCGAGAGCCACGAAGCCACGGAACGACGAAGCCACGAAGTGCGGGGATTGGGCGCAGTTGACCTACCATGCCCATATAACTTCGCAGGCGCTCGGTCGCGGATGATCGCGGGGCGATCATCTTGAAACTAGAGACTTGAAACTAGTGCCGTTTCAAGAATGGGGTTTCCGGTTCTTGCACATTCGTCTTGTTGCGCCCTTACAGGGCTTTTGCTTGGTGTCGGCCCTTGTTTCCCAGGGCGTTGCCCTGGGCTGATTTGTTTCGCCCCTTCGGGGCGATATCCCGATCGACCTTTTTGGAAACGGCACTAGATACTAGAAGCGATGGGATGATGGATCGCTCGCAAGGCGATCAGGGTCAGGCAGCGGTTTCGAGGCTTGGCCATTCCGGCGCGCGCGTTGTAACATTCAGACATGGCAGAGGACAAAAACAGGCCGAGGGAAATGACGCCGAAGCAAGGGTACGCGGAGGCGCTGCGAAGGATCGAGGCGGCACGTCAATCCGATGCGACGATGCTGAACCTGTCGGGTCTGAAACTCACCGCGGTACCGAAGGAACTGGGGGAGTTGAAGGCGCTCACGGTACTCTACCTCTTCAACAACCAACTCAGCGCGCTGCCGAAGGAACTGGGGGAGTTGAAGGCGCTCACGGAACTCTACCTCTCCAGCAACCAACTCACCGCGGTGCCGAAGGAACTGGGGGAGTTGAAGGCGCTCACGGTACTCCGCCTCGACAACAACCAACTCACCGCGCTGCCGAAGGAACTGGGGGAGTTGAAGGCGCTCACGGGACTCTACCTCGCCGGCAACCAACTCACCGCGCTGCCGAAGGAACTAGGGGAGTTGAAGGCACTCACGGTACTCTTCCTCCCCTACAACCAACTTAGCGCGGTGCCGAAGGAACTGGGGGAGTTGAAGGCGCTCACGGAACTCGACCTCTCCCACAACGAACTCACCGCGCTGCCGAAGGAACTGGGGGAGTTGAAGGCGCTCACGGAACTCTTTCTGCACGACAACCCCGCGTTGGGGCTCCCCCCCGAGGTCCTTGGCCCCCGGTTTGATGAATGCAAGAGTTATGGCGGCTTGAAAGAGCCGGCAAAGCCGGCGGAGATCCTGGCGTACTACTTTGGGCTTCAGAAAGCGGTCGCCGCAGGCCAGACTCGTCGCCTCAACGAGGCCAAACTCGTCGTCGTCGGGTCAGAGGCCGTCGGCAAGACCTCTCTCGTCAGGTACCTCATCGACAAGCAGCCCCGAAACCCCAGCGAGCGAAAGACCCCCGGCTTGTCCACGCGGGAGAAGATCGATATCCGGACTTTTAAGACCAGCGAAGGCGACCACGACGCTCCCCGGCTGAACGTATGGGACTTTGGCGGCCAGGAAGTGATGTACGAGACCCACCAGTATTTCCTGCGGGAGCGGTGCCTGTATCTGCTGGTGCTCGAAGCCCGGCGGGAGGACGATCCGTCGCTGCACTACTGGATGAAAACGATCCGCAACCGTGGCGGGGACGATGCGCCCGTTATTGTCGTGATCAACAAGTACGAGCCCCCGGACCAGGTCGATAAGGTCGACGACACCGCGGAGAGACGGCGGTACCCCAACATTCGTGCCATCGTCCGCACGTCGTGCAACCCGGGAAACGACGAGAAGATCGAGTCGCTGCGCGAGCTTATCCGCACGCTCGTGCACAACGATCCGGAACTGAAGCACGTGCACGATCCGCTGAAAGCATCACACGCGAAGGTCAAGGAATCCCTTGGCAACGCGGCACGAAGTTCGGACATCGTGGACGCGACCTACTACGAGCAGTTGTGCCGCGACGCCGGCATCCATGAGACGGATGAGCAGAGGCGGCTGCTGGACCTGCTCGACGCGATCGGCGTCGTTGTCGCCCACCACGGCCCCGGCGCGCCTGAAGGATTCTATCACTGCACGCTGCTGAATCCTAACTGGGTAACGCAAGCGATTTATGGCCTTCTGCTCGACGAACGGATCGGCAAGCAGAACGCCGAAGTCGATATCGAGCACCTCGGCGATCATCTGCGCGAGCCGCAGAAGTATCCCCGCAAGTACTGGGGTCTCATCCTGGAAATGATGGAGCACTTCAACCTGTGCTTCCCGGTGAAATCGGTTGCGGGCGTGACAGTGGGCCGGCGGTACCTCATCCCGGCACAGTTATCGAAGGATGAGCCCGAAACCCTCGGTGAGGCGTTTCCAGAGAAGGGCACACTTCGCTTTGAGTACCGTTATGACTTGGTGCCGCCGTGGCTGGTGCCGCGGCTGATCGTCGAGGCCAGAGAACATCTTGGGCACCCGCGAATCGCGTGGCGGAATGGAGTCGTCATCCGAGTGGATGGATGCGAGGTCCTGGTGCGGGCCGAGTCGAGTGAGAAGCGCGTGCGGTTGTTCGTGCGGGGCGAGGCTCGGCAACGCCGCTCGGCACTCTCGGTGGTCCGCGGATTCATGGAGACGGTGCACGCGATGAACCGGGGGATCAGCCCGGAATCACTCATCCCCCTGCCGGACAGCCCCGACGCGGAGCCGGTTGCGTACGCGTATGTCTGCGAATTGGAGCGGGACGACGGGCCGGAATACTCGTGGCGCCCCCCTGGGGCGAAGCGGAAATATACCGTGCGTGAGTTGCTTGATTGCGTCGAGACGCAGGAAGAGCGGCCTTCACCGCGGCGCGGCGGCGAGTTTTCCGAGGGGCGGGCGGGACGTCCCGAACCGGACGAGGGGCAGAGAATCTCCGAGCCGCGACCCATCGTAGCGCTGCGCTGGGAGGCCCTTGACGCCAACGCGTTCGAGCGGCTGCTCTACAACATTGTGGGCGATGCGGCGAACTACGAGAACGCGACGTGGCTGATGCGCACGAACGCGCCCGACAGGGGGCGCGATGTCAGTGTCTACCGTACGATACCCGATGAGGTAGCCGAAGTTCGGCGCGAACGTGTGGTGGTGCAATGCAAACATTGGCAAAAGGACAGCGTGGATCCCCTGGAGATTGCGAAACTAATCCTTCAGATGAACACCTGGACTCCCCCTGAGGTCGATGTACTGGCCATCGCCACCAGCGGCGACTTCACGGCCGACGCGGTCCTGTTGATCGAACAGCGCAACCACAAGCATGAACGACCGCGCATCGAGATGTGGAACAAGGCTCACCTTGAGAAGATCCTCGCGCGCCGCCCTGCGCTGGTGCGCGAGTTCAAGCTCGGCAAGGGTTGAAGGTGGGGATTAAAGTGCTCATCGGGGCGCTGATGTTCGCGCTTCCAGTCGAGGAACACCGGTACTCAAGACGCTGCGCGTCTTACCCTCACCCCTACCCTCTCCCTGGGAAGGAGAGGAAGTTTCTTGGGGGCTTGGTTCCGGGGGTGACGCTGCGCTTACCCCCGGCTACATTCTGTCGCCCCGATGGGGCGAGAATCAATAAACATTTGCCGCTCCCGGTGCACTGCTCCAATACCGTTTCCGCTTTGTAACCCTTACAATCTCTTACACGTTTCTCCGAAACCTTCGCAATAGTTCGAGCGTCTAACACAATAAGATGGTGGGTATGGACCGGGGCGTGCGGAGACGCCGGCCAAGACCCAACGCCCCGGTTAATGCATGAATGTTTGGGCATGAAAGAAGTCCGTCGCTCCCCAAAGGATGAAAAACGACCCAGTATGGGAAATGACACAGAATAACAATTGGCTCAAGGTGCAAGTCAATCCCTGAGCCAATTACCGTCTCCTCCACTCACGACCCTCGCCGGACTGACGCACCGGCAACCAACGATGCAGGTCGGGTGTTTCATAGCCACCCGACCTGCATCATCCTTTTTTACGTAGATATTATCGGGCTTGCCCGGTCGGCTTTTGCGTGCGACAATCCTCCTCCGGGTCAAAGCACGATTCGCCGGGAGGTATTTCCATGCCAAATGCTCAGTCGGTATTGGATCGAAAGGGCGCCGATGTCGCCACCGTCGAGCGCAAGGCCACGGTGCTCGACGCGGCCAGGACCATGAACCAGCGGCGCGTCGGGGCCGTGGTGGTCACCGACGGCCAACGCGTGGTCGGCATCTTCACGGAGCGGGACATCCTCAATCGCATTGTGGCCGCCGGAAAAGACCCCAAGACGACTCCCGTCGGGGAGGTGATGACTTCCCCCATGGCCTGTTGCCGGCGGGATACATCTCTCGCCGATTGCAAAAACGTGATGAGCCAGAAGCGAATCCGCCACCTTCCCGTCGTGGAAGACGGCAGGCTGTATGGCATGATCTCCACGGGCGACATCCTGGCGAGCGAGGTGTCGGACAAGCAGGCCGCCATTGAGTACCTGCACGAATACCTTCACGGCCATCGGTAGCGGAGAAACGGCCTCGTGCTCATCGGCGTGATCTCCGACACCCACGACCGTCTGCCGGCGATCCGGGCGGCCATGGAGTTGTTCGCTGCGAGGAAGGTCGAAGCCCTTATCCATGCCGGCGATTTCATTGCTCCGTTTTCGGTCAAGCCGTTGCTGAAGTTCGATGGATCGATCTACGCAACTTTCGGAAACAACGACGGCGAACGAAGGGGATTGAAAAAGCAGTTGCCTCAGCTCGTGGACGGTCCGCTCTGGGTCGGGTTGGGGAGGCGGTCGATTCTCGTACACCATTTCATCGGCTGGTGTAGACCGGCGGATATTGAATGCGCCGATATCGTCATCACCGGCCATACCCATGAAGTCGTCAACCAGGTCGAGGGTCATAAGCTCCTCCTGAATCCGGGGGAGTGCTGCGGCTGGCAAAGCGGTCGATGCACCGTCGCCATCCTTGACACGGACGGTCCTTCCGCCGAAGTTTGCGAGCTGGAGCCTTTGGAAAAATGAAAGCCACGAAGCCACGGAGCCACGAAGCCACGAAGGGAACGTCGATCAGAGCCGCAGGCGCGAGCCCGCAGACACGGAGGATGGCGAGTTTCACCGGGCTTAAGCCCGGTGCACTGAGCGTGCCCGTTTGGGCGGCGATCGTGACCCTCGCGATTAGTCCCGGATGCGTACGCCGCACCATTACCATCACCACCGAGCCCCCCAACGCCCGCGTCTTCCTTAACGACCAGGAGATCGGACGCAGCGCGGTGACCACCGATTTCCTCTGGTACGGAGATTACGGCGTAACCATCCGCAAGGAAGGCTACGATACACTGCAAACCAACTGGGTCGTCAAGCGGCCCTGGTACCAATACATGCCGCTCGATTTCTTCGCGGAAGTGCTTTGGCCCGGACAAATCCACGACACCCATGCCCAACACTATGTGCTGGAACCGGCGAGTATTCCCACCCAGGAGGAACTCATCGATCGGGCCGTCGAAACCCGCGATCGCGCTCTCGACGCTCGGAAGTAATGGTGTGCATCCGTCACTTGTCTCTTGCTTATATTTGACGACCGATTGGAGTACCCGTAGAGTTCGGGTCGGCTAGCGGTTTCACCCGTCCCCAAGCCGTTTTTGCGGGTCTTTGGCGGGTCAACGGTAATGGGGTGCTTCACCACTTCACGGTGGTGGAACTCCGGGCGGTTTGGACTTAGTGTTTGCGGTCATCTCCGATATTCACGGCAACCTCGAAGCGTTGGAGGCGGCCCTTGCGGACATCGATCGACGTTCGATCAAGGTGATTTATTGCCTGGGCGACATCGTCGGCTACGGGGCCAGCCCCAAGGAATGCCTGGACGCGGTCATCGAACGCTGCCGCTTGTCGTTGTGCGGAAACCACGACCAGGCCGTTTTCTATGAGCCGACCAATTTCAACGTCGGCGCCGAACGTGCCGCCTATTGGACGCGGCAGGTCCTGGAGGATGAGTCTAACAAGGCGAAGCGCAACCGCCGGTGGGAGGTGCTGGGCCGCCTGCCCATCCGCCACCAGGTCAACGGACTGCTCTTCGTCCACGCTTCCCCACGACGGCCCGTCAATGAGTATATTTTCCCGGAGGACGTTTACACCAACCCCGGCAAGATCATGGACAACTTCAAGCGCCTCGATACCCAGCACATGGCCTGTCTGGTCGGTCACACACACGTCCCCGGCGTGTTTCTTGACGACCCCTGCTTTGACCCGCCGGATGAATTGTCCGACGTCGGAATCTACCCGATCACCTCGGACGAAAAAGCGATCATCAACGTGGGCAGCATCGGCCAGCCGAGGGACCGGGACCCGCGACTCTGTTATGTCGTCATTTATGAAAAAGGCGAAGCCCCCGAAGGCTACGACCCGCCCGACGTGGGAAAGGACGGCTACTGCGTCACGCTGGAATTCGTCCGCCTAGAGTACGACATCGAGAAGGCGGCTCGCAAGATCTATGACGTTCCCGAACTCGACGACTTCCTCGGCACGCGCCTCTTCGAAGGCCGTTAGACATTCCACGGACACCTAAATGGGCAAACAGGACACGCTTCGCAATCTGCTGATCGCCGGGGCCGTCTTCCTGCTCATCATGTCGGTCGGGCCGGCGCTTTTCCCTCCGCCTCCGCCCCGCCCACCGGCCACTCCTACCACCGCGCCTGAGCCGTCGGGCAACCCTATCGAGCAGGCGACACGACGCAGTGACGAGAGACCGAACGATCCAAAGACCAATGCTGACAAACCAGATTACATCGCCGTCGAAGCGGACACCGTTGCGACATACGAAATGGGCGCTGCGTCGGACATTGCAATTGAGAATAACGCCCCCCCGTCGGACCCCTATCGAATGCGCTTGGTCCTCTCCAATGTAGGGGCCGCGGTTGAGACCGCGACCCTGACGGATCATGCGGCCAAGCTTCATAGCAAGGACCGCTATCAACTCCTGGCTCCGGCGACCCGGCCGGATGGGGCGATCGATCGCTCGTTGAGCATCGAAAAAATCAACATCGACGGCGCGGATCTATCACTCGTGGACAAGAAGTGGCGCACGGAAGGCGTTATAGACGTTTCCATGAAGGAGGGTAGCGAGGGGCAATCCGTGACCTTCACGCTTGATATTCACAGAGATGGCGCACCGGTACTTCAGTTGCTTCGCTCATTCCATCTTCCAAAGCAGCCCGTCAAGATGGCTCGCCACGATTTGCAATCCGACATCAGCGTATTAAACCTGTCGGATTCGCCACATCGCGTCATTATGACCTATCGTGGCGGACACGGCGTGCCGCCGGATAACCCACGAGACGTCCCCGTGATCGACTTCGGCCTGCAAACCGCGCCGGGTCGCGTGGTCGGTAAACGAATTCCGCAAACCGAAGTCGCCGCGAAGGCGGGTCAAAACGTCCCAATGTATACCCCCTCTTCCGCAGCCCCCGATGAGAGGCTCTCCTGGGCGGCCACCGGGAACACTTACTTCACCTGCACCCTCGCGCCATTGGCCGCGGACGGCAAGGCTCCGGCTTCGACCATCGCGGACGTCTCCGCCTTCGACGCCGATGGCGTTGCCGGCACCACCGACGATGCCACGCTCCGTTTCGTCACCATTCCGGCGAACCTAGCTCCCAATGAGAACATTCGCTATGCCACGGCCGTTTACATCGGCGAGAAGGACGGCCACGCCTTCCGCAATCAGCCCGATTACCGCGAACGCAACTATTATTTCCAAATTACGCAGGGCTTCGGCTTGTGCACCTTTACCTGGCTAGTGGAATTGATGATCTGGCTGCTCAACAGCCTGTACTCCGTCGTCGGCGACTTCGGCGTCGCTATCATCATCCTGGTGTTGATCGTCCGTGCCATGCTCCACCCACTGACCAAGAAGGGTCAGGTGAACATGGTGCGGATGCAGCACCGCATGAGCGAGCTGGCGCCGAAGATCGAAGAGATCAAGAAGAAATACGCCAACGACAAAGTACGCATGAACCAGGAGATGATGAAGCTGAACATTAATCCCGCCGGGCAATTGATGACCTGCCTGCCGATGTTCATTCAGATGCCCATCTGGGTCGCGCTATTCCTCAGCCTGAGCAACAACATCCTTATGCGCCATCAGCCGTTCCTGTTCACATGGATCAACGACCTCACCGCTCCCGATGCGCTCTATCCTTTCGCTACCCCGCTGACCATCCCCATCATTGGCTGGAAGGTGGCCTCGTTCAATCTCTTGCCGTTCCTTGTCTCCTTGTTCATGTACATCCAGCAAAAGACCCAGCCCAAGCCGCCGCCCAATCCAAACCTCACTGAGCAACAACGCCAGCAGCAGGACATGATGCAGAAGATGATGCCCATGATGAGCATCATGATGCTGCTGATTTTCTACAGTATGCCCAGCGGTTTGAACCTCTACATCATGTTCAGTTCCCTGTTCGGCTGGCTCGAGCAAATCCACATCCGCAGGCACATCAAGGAGCATGAAGCCGCCGGCACGCTCCACGCCGCGCCCCGCAAGACGGAAAAGGACGAATCCGCGATCGGCCGACCGCGAAAGCCCGGCAAGCTATCCTTCCTGGAGCGCATGCAAAAAATGGCCGAGGAGGCGCAAAAAAGCCAACACACCCAGCGCAACAGGCCCCGAAAATAGTCTTTTGAGCCGCGACATTTAAGCGGATGGGAGCGCCGTAACATTCCGTGCGATCCGCACATAGAAATCCCGCACCTCCCGCTTGAAGCGCCGTGGTGAATAATCACCCGCGGCTATCCTCGACAGGGTCCAGTGTCCGAGTTGATTGAAATGATCCCAAGGCAGCACGCCCTGAAAATACTCGTGTTTCCACCGCGCGGAATAGAGGGGTACCAGTCCGTCATTCAGCGGTTCTCCATACAGATGCTTCAATAGCAAGTACTTCGGCTTGAGCGGACCGAACGCGGCCCCCAACGTCGTCTGCCCTGCCCAGGTCCGATAGACGACACCGTTGTCCGCCTCCAACGGCGCAAGCAGTTCATTCCTTTTCGCGGATGCTTCCGTCGTCAGATCGTAAATCCCGGTGACGTCGAGACCGCTGCGCTTCAACCAGGCGATGAACTCTCGCACCGGCTGGCGGTTCGTCACGCACCAGTCCGCCAGCGGCGAGCCGTGATGGGGCGTGGCGATGGTGGTGAGGCTACGCACCTTCGCGGCGTATCCGAGTTTTGCGATCATCCACCGGGCATCCAATCCACCCATGCTGTGAGCGATAATGTGTACTTTTCCACGGTCCGTCCGTGCCAGAACCGAGTCCACCTCGCAACCCAAATCCCTTGCACGCTTCTCCACCGGCCCCGCCCAATCGACCAGCGTGTGGTGGGCGCTAAAGCCGGCCTCCGTGAGTGAGGCCCGGATACGCTTGAAATAGTGCATGGACTCGCCGACGTGGGCCGCCAGCCTCCGCACCGGCGGAACCCGATCGAATCGAGTGATTCCGCAAGCCAAGACAATCGGATCGGTATCGGCTGCCCACATCGACGACCGTTCTGTGCAAGAAAAGAAACCATTTCCGGCGGGCAAATCGCCAGCGCTTTCGCTCAGGGGAGTTCCCGCTCGATGGCCGCAAGCACCCCATCGAGCGTCGCCTTGGGGACTCTCGCGGCGGCCGATCGATACACCTCAAGCTGGTCGACGAATTCATGGATGGCCGATGCGCTTAACCGATCGACCCATTTGCCCAAGCCCATCTTCTCCACATGGTACGCATTGATGGTCTGCTCAAATTGTTGAGCGATCGGGACCATCAGCATCGGCTTTTCCAGGTGCAGACACTCACAGGCCAGGCTGTGCCCCGCCGACATGATGACCCCGGCACAAGCCGCCAAGTCATCGAGAAACCCGTCGGTAGCGGCGGCCTTGTAGGTGACACAGCGCCGATGACCTTTCATATCGAACCCATACGCCCGGATCGGCATCCGATCGTAACCTTCCAGCACCTCACGCATGGCGTCGTTCTCCCCGCCCGCCCCCTTATAGGCTAGAAGAAAGTCACCGTGTCGAATCGTCTTCTCATAGACGTTCAGGCGAAGAATGGGATCCACGATCGTAGTAGGATGGTAACGGATCGGGGCGCGGATAAACGTGGGAATGAGGTATCGTCTCGCTCCGCCGTAGTAGAGGCGAATGGTCATGTAGGCGTTGAACAGGTCTCGTGAAAACCCCGGCGGCCGGTCCACGTCACAATGTGTAAGCAAATGTTGGTTGTCGAGGCTGATAAAGGGTACTTCAAACCTTCGGGCGTAATAGGTCGTGAACGGTTCGAAGTCCGTCATGACGAGTTGCGGTCGAAACTGTCGAAAAACCCGTCGAATGGTGCTCGTTAAATGGTTCCATTGCGAGACCCCCCGCTGGATGTTTTCGATAATCGTCCGACATGATTGCACCACTCCCTGATGGTAGGAAATGCACAATCCGAACGCCTCGTCTACCAAGCCGGGAAACACTGCTTTCAAGTAAGCGCTGCTTTTTAAACTCGTAAGAAACCGAACCTCGTGACCGCGAGTCAGAAGTGCCGCGGCAACGCTGTGCGCCCGAGTGGCATGACCATATCCGTCTCCATTGACTGCATAGAGAATCCGCGCCATCCGGCAATGTGGTAACCGTTCGGCTGCGGGACCGCAAGCTGATGACTACGCCCTAGCGACCGTCCAGTATCGAATTGCGACGTTCGGAAAGAAATGGGTCGGGGACCGGCAATGAAGGGATGTGACCTTACCCTGGCCTCCGGCCCCCGACCCCCATCCTTCCGATCTACACCATTCGCCATTCGACAATCGCCCATTCCATGCGATTTGTTGAGCCGATAACACTTGTCGTGCCCTAGAATGTACGGGGTGACAGTCCGATTGTAAGGTTCAAGGAGTGGTTCCCTGAACCAAATGACGCTCTGTGGCCTGAAAGTGTCCAAAGCCGTGCCCGAATACGATTATCGCAAATATCTCGACCCAAAGGTGCTGGCCAAGATCAGCGGATTGGAGCTGCGCGCGCGGTTGATCGTGGAGGGTTTTTTCAGCGGCATCCACCATAGTCCACAGCACGGGCTTTCCGTGGAGTTCGCCGACCACCGCGCCTATACCCAGGGCGATGACCTGCGGCACATCGACTGGAAAGTATTCGGTAAGACCGATAAGTATTTCATCAAAGAATATGAGCAGGAAACGAACCTCAACCTGATGCTGGTGGTGGATTGCAGTGAGTCCATGAGCTTCACCAGCGGCGATGAAGGGATGACGAAACATGAATATGCAACGGCCGTCGCCGCGGCCGTCGCTTACTTGACCCTGCAACAGCAGGACTCCGTGGGGTTGACGTTGTTCGATGAGCGGCTGACTCACTTCCTGCGGCCTGCCAACAACCCCCACCACTGGAAGGTGCTGGTGCAGGAACTGGCCGGAAAGACCGGACCCGCCAAGACCTCCATCGGACGTGTGCTCACCGAACTCGCCGAACGGCTCAACCACCGTCTACTCATCATCCTCATCAGCGACCTGTTCGACGACCCCCAGGCCATCCTCAAAGGCCTGAAACACCTCCGCTACCGGCGGCACGAAGTAATTGTTTGGAATATCTGGGATGCGGCGGAGCTGAATCTGCCGTTCGCCGGGCCGGTCCGATTCGAAGGATTGGAATCGACTGGTCGGTTGCTGGTCGATCCGCGGCGAGTGCGGAAGCGGTATGTCGAGGAAGTGGAGCGGTTCCAAAGCCAGTTGCGTGCGGGGTGCGGGCACCTGTTCATCGACTACACGGTATTCAGCACGGGGATGGCGTTGGACGCGGCATTAAGCGGGTACCTGGCGACAAGAGCGGCCCGGCTGCGACAGCATTCATCACGAGTGCTTGGCGGTGGATAGAGTTTAGCCCGGTGCTTTGGCACGGGAGGTGTACTTGTTGCTCGCCAGTTTGCCATTCGTTCATCCGACGATCGCGGGAATTGCCCTGCTCACAGGTTTGATCCCGATCCTGATTCATCTCATCAATCGGCGGCGTTACCGGCGCGTACCCTGGGCGGCGATGTCGTTCCTACTGGCCGCAACGCGGAGGAGCGCCAAGCGCGTCCGTTTGGAACAATTGTTGCTGATGCTGGCCCGGATCGGAGTAATCGTGCTATTGGGATTGGCCGTTGCTCGGCCATACGTGCCCGCATCGGCGATTCTTCCGGGAAGTTCTTTACGGGTTCATCGCATTGTGCTTCTGGATAACTCGCTGTCCATGAACGCCCGCGGGTCCGAAGGACGGACGCGTTTCCAAGCGGCCCAGCAGTGCGCCGCGCGGCTTGTGGATTCCTTTCCGTCGGAGGATGCGGTGAGCCTGGTGACGTTGGCGGCGCCGGCGGAAGCGGTGATTGCTCACGCAGCTTACGATCGTCGATTCGTTCGCGAGACCCTTGCGTCCATCCAGTCAACGCAGCGGGCGACGGACTCGGTAGGCGCGTTGTCCGAGACGAGGGAGATTCTCAAATCCTCCAACGCAGCGGCCGGCAACCGGGCGGTCTATCTCATCTCCGACTTTCCCAGGGATGATTGGGAATCCGACACTCCGCAGGACCCGACGGCCGCCGTTCGCGCAGCGCGGCAACTCGCCGACGCCTTAGCCGACCCTTCCGTGGATTTGAACTTGATTCGCGTCGACGCCGCGTCCGCCGAGAACATCGCCGTCGCGCGCCTGTCGCCGGAGTCGCCGATGGTCGGCGTCAATGTACCTATTCGAATCGCCGTCGAAGTTACCAACTTCGGCGACTCGACCGTGAGAAGTGCCTCGCTTCAATTGCGCCGCGACGGGCAGACCATCCGCCGCGAGCAACTTCCCCGTATGGAACCGGGGGCGTCGGTCGTTTCCAGCATTTCGACGGAATTCGCCGCCGCCGGCACCCACGGCGTGGAAGCAAGAGTCACGTCAGAGGCACAAGACATGCTCGAGGACGACGACGCCCGCTATCTGTCTCTCGAAGTCCGTGAGTCGGTGCCGGTGTTATTGGTTGACGGACGTCCGGGCATGAAGTTGTTGGACGGGCAGGCCGGTTTTCTGGCAACCGCCCTCTCCCCCAACATAACGAATGCTCCGCGCCGCTCGCCTTCGCCGGTCGAAACGCGATCGGCAAAAGCGAACCTCATATCTCCCAAGGTCATCTCTGAATCTGAACTGGAAGGAGAAGCCTTGCCCACCTACGACATGGTCGCGCTCTGCAACGTCGGACGGTTGTCCATGAAACAGTGGGCGCTACTTGAGCGGTTCGTTGCCGACGGCGGCGGTTTACTCATTTTTCTTGGTGATCTGGTCAGCGCCGACAACTACAACCGCTATGGCTATGCCGATGGCCGTGGTGTGTTTCCGGGAAAGATCGGGCGACCCGTCGATCTTATTGCGACGGCGGCCGGAGCGACGGAATTTAAGTTGGATCGACAAGTTCACCCGATCGTGGCGGAGTTCGCCGCCCATCCAACTAGCGGGCTATTCCTTGCCCGCGTGGAACGTTACCTGCCGATCGAGCTTGGCGCAAACCGGTCCGAGGTGGTCTTGAGATATGGCAATGATGAGCCCGCCCTCCTCGAGTCGGCATTCGGCAAAGGGCGCGTTCTTCTCTGGACAACGACGGCCAACATGGATTGGACCAACCTCCCCGCCAAGGGAGATTACGTTGCGGTGATGCTAAATGCGGTCTCCTACCTGGTCCGGCCGCATGGTGAACATCGAAACGTGTTGATCGGTCAAAGCGTCATCGAACCACTCAGCCCGGCGGAAAGCTCGATGCCGATGCGTGTCACCACGAGTGAGGGGGCCGCGTTCGAACCCTCCGTCGTGACCCATGGCGAAGCGCTGGCCATTTCCCATGGTCCCATCGATCGAGCGCAGTTCTTGACCTTGTCGATCGGCTCTACCTCGCGGGTTGTTGCGGCCAACATCGATTCCGCGGAATCCAACCTGCAGAGTATGGACGACCGCAAGCTGGCGGCGGCGCTGGATCGGCCGGTTCGTATCGTAAGTGATACGGCGGCGACGAACGAGCAACCGATCGCCGCAAGGTCGAACGAGCTTTCCTCAATGGCCTTGTACGCGGTGATGGTGCTCTTGCTGGGTGAAATCTGGCTGGCGATGTGGTTCGGTTCTCCGGGTGATGCGTCCGCGGGTATCGAAACCTAGAAACACCGACGGGGGGACGATCTGAAAGGGATGTCTCGTTTCGCCAATTGCCGTGTAGATGTGACGCGACTTGAGGAGCGGTGGTGACGCGACTGATTGAATGGTTGCTTGACCTCGAGAATATCCGCCTGGGGCGCGATGCGCCGCTTCTGTTGACATGGGAAAGCGGCATCGCGGGTTGGATGTTGCTCGGCTTTGGATTGGTCGCTCTTACCTGGGTAGCCCTGACATACCGGCAGGAGCGGACGTCCGCAAGCCGTCGAGCGGTATTGGGCGCCGTGCGCTGCGGCATCATCGCGTTGGTGGTGGCGATGTTTTGCCGCCCTTCGCTGGTGTTGCAAAGGAATCGCGTCGAACCCTCGCATGTGGCCGTGCTGCTGGACTCGTCACTGAGTATGGCAACACGGGACCGCAACTCAGATGAGGGGATCATGAATCCGTCACCCACGATCCTTGACCCACGATCCCCCGTCACTAAGGTCGATGACCCTTCGCGCCTCGAACTGCTTCAAAACTCCATCATCCGCGATGACGCCGCACCGCTGCGACAGTTGCTGGAAAACAATGCGATTCAACTTTATACATTTTCAAATTCGGTCGAGTCGCAGAGCTATGCGGATTCCTCCGCTCTGCTTCCTTCGCTGGTGGAGGCCATAGGGGCCGTTACCGCGGAAGGAGTCACCACCGACCTCGCGCGTGCGATTCGACAGGTGATCGACAAAGCGCAAGGCCGTCGACTGGCCGCGGTGATTCTGGCGAGCGATGGACGGTCTACCCAGCCGACCAGTCTCAAAGACGCCCTTGATCTCGCGGCGGGACGGCAGATTCCGATCTACCCATTGCGCATCGGATCGCCCGACCCTGTCCGGGACATCGAAGTCGGACCGGTCCGTGTTCAGGAAGGCGTGTTCGTCAACGACGTACTTGCGGTCGAGGCAGGGATCTCCGCACGCGGACTCACCGAAGCGACGCCGGTTAGAGTCGTGCTGACAGATGAACGAGACCAATCGGTTGTCGCCACGCAGGTCGTTTCACTCGATCCCGCGACCCCGGCGGCGACCGTGGAGTTGCACGCCAAGCCATCCCGCGGTGGAGCCGCGCGATACCGCGTGGAGGCTACCGCGCTCGCCGGTGAAACCAATGTGCAAAACAACGCCGAGCGCGTGGACGTGACCATTCTCGAGGGAGGGTTGCGGGTCCTCTTCGTAGAGGGTTATCCGCGCTACGAGTATCGCTACCTCAAGAACGCTCTGGTTCGAGAGCAGACGATGCAGATCAGCGGATTGCTGATTGAAGCGGACGAACAATTTATTCAGGAAGGGACCGACCCGATCCGGCGCTTCCCCGACACGCCCGAGGAACTCAGTCGATACGATGTGGTGCTCTTCGGAGACGTGGACCCCCGCGGCGGCTGGTTGACCTCGGCACAGATGAACATGCTCCTGGATTTCGTGGGCAACGAAGGCGGTGGTTTCGGATTGATCGCCGGAGAACGGGCGGCCCCGCAGCGGTACTTGGGGACTCCACTTGAAAAACTAATCCCGGTTTCCATTGACTCCAGTTTTCTGGGCCGCTATGACGCGCCGCTCATCACCGGGTATCAACCGCTGCTCACCGCCGAGGGGCGGCGCAGCCGTGTCTTCCGCTTCGCCGCCGACCGTACGGTCAATGAGGAGTTGTTCGGGGCTTTGCCGGAATTGTATTGGGTAGCCAGAACGCTCGGTCCCAAGCCCGGCGCATCGATACTGGCCGAGCACCCCACGTTGCGCACCGCGACCGGCGCGATGCCCATTGTGGTCACCGGCCGATACGGGGCCGGAAAACTTTTCTTTCAAGCCACGGACGATACCTGGCGTTGGCGGCGGCATAACGGCGAGTGGTTGCATGACAGCTATTGGGTGCAGGTGGCGCGGGAATTGATGCGCGACGCTCGGGCTTCGCAGGACCGCCGCTATGTCTTGCGGACCGACCGCCGCAACTACGCCTATGGCGAACCGATGCGCGTACAAGTTGAATTCTTCGACGCCCAGCTGCTGGCCGAGCAACAGGAGACACTCCCAATCGCGTTGACCGAATCCGGCACGACACCATTGCCTCCGAGGGTTCCAGACTCAGCCGACTTCGGATCCGTCGCCGCGAGGTTCGATGTGCATCGGATCAGTCTGCAGTCGAGTGTCTTCGAAGGAGCCTATGTCCCGCCGCATCCGGGCGGCTTTTCCTTGGAAGCGACGGAAATCGCGCCCCGGCCCGGCGACCGTTCCGCCGCTGTATTGGTTCGGGTGGATCGTCCCGATCTCGAAGCCCGACGCCCGGAGGCGGACCACGAGGCATTGGAGCGTATCGCCGTCGCCACCGGCGGGAAGGTGCTGGAACTGGATCAATTGGAGAGCGATTTCGCGGGCATACGAAACCGGAGTGTGCAGATTCCCGATGATGTGATTGAAACCTTATGGGACTCTAAACTGGTTTTGATACTTTTCGCGCTTATGATATCTACGGAGTGGATCCTGCGTAAGGCATTTGGACTACTCTAGAGTCGAACATCCAATGATGAATGTCGATTGGAGGTCGGGGATCGAATCGCGTTCCCTGGTCCCTGATCCCCAATCCTTGGACCACCACGGCCCTGAAAGGTTCCGACTGGGATGGAACAGCCGAATGCCATTGTGACCTATCTGACTGCGTTGCGGAAGAAGGTCCGGCTTCGGCTCATCGGGTACGGGCTGTTCGCCGTTTTGGCGGGTGGGGTCGCCTCGTTTCTCGCGGTGGTGACGCTCGACTGGCTTTTATGGCTTCCATCCGCGCTGCGATTGTTCGGCGGCGTTCTGTTTCTAGTGGGTTTTGTCGGTGCCTTCATCCATTGGATTTTGCTGCCGCTGAGGGCGGAATTGGGAATCAATAAGCTCGCCGCCGAGCTCGAGCGGCGATTTGAGGTCCTGCAGGACCGTCTCTCCAGCACGGTCAATTTCCTCGAGCGTCAAGACGCTGGATCGGCGACAATGATGCAGCACGTCATCGCCGACACCGAACGAATCATTCATGGCCTTCCCTTGGGGGCGGCCCTTTCCATTCGACCGCTTGCCGTGCGCGGCGCTATCTTAGCCCTGGGCATCGTTGCCTTGAGCGGTGTCTTGCTTATCGCACCGCAGTGGGCACGAACCGGGCTCGATCGTTATGTGCATCCGTGGGGCGACGTCGAATGGCCGAGAAGCGTCGCCATCGTTCCGCTCACCGGCGAACAGGCCGTCGCCCTGGGCGAGTCGTTCACGGTGCGCATGGAGATCTTGCGCGGACTGCACGACGACCTTCGCGGCGTCGTCCACTTGCGCGAGCCGGACGGACGTTCGCAGGTGCTCGCCCTGCAACGAGAAAAGGACGGAACTTTCTATGCCACGCTGGACGCGATCACCGAGGACCTGGAATACTGGTTCACGGCGGGCGACGACAGTACGGAGCGCCGACCATCGCGAATCCGCGTCGTCCGTCGACCGGAAGTCGTCGAGGTGTTTGCCGCTATCGAGCCGCCTCCCTATGCGAAGACGCGTGCCATTCACACTGTTGAACTGACCGACGGCTCCGTCGCCGCGCCGACGGGCGGGTACGTCACCATTTCGTTGCAAACAAGCAAACCGATTCCACCCGATCCGACCGGCGAGGTCGTCGGCCTGCGGACGGAGGGCGGTGAACTAATCCCGCTTTCCCTCGATCCGCAGGATTCTCGTCAATTGAGTTGCCGATTTGAGGTCACACAGGACGTGACGTTCCGCCCGGAGCTTCGTGACGAGGAGGGGTTCGCCAACCGCGGCGCGGCCTCTTACACCATTGTGGCAGTGCCGGACAGCGCGCCCATGGTGACGGTACTGGAGCCGACGGCGATGATTGAACTCACCCCCACCGGATCGGTTCGAGTGCTCACCCGAATCGAGGACGATTTCGGGATCGCGGCGCTGGACTTGCTCATCGAGGGACCCAGCGAAGGCAGAGCCACAGGCGTCTCTCTCTCGGAGCAAATGGAAATCGTGCGTGAAGACAACGGCGTGGAAGTCCTATCATCCTACTTGTGGTCCTTGGAACCGCTTGCCTTAACCGCCGGTGACTTGCTTTCGTATGAACTCGTCGCGGAGGACAACCACGCCGGAGCGGATGGCCGCGGCCAGCTCGGCCGTTCGGCGACACTGCGAATCAAGATCGTCGGCTCGGGCGAATTCGAAGTTCGAGTCCGCGAGGATCTTGCCTCCATCGAGAGCCGCCTTCGTCAGGTGGCGATCGAGGAAGCGTCACTTCGTGACCGCACGATGGAACTCGTCCGCACGGATGGACAGGTGACCAGCCTTGACGCCAACGAGCGAGACACCGTGGCCGGACTCTCCGGCGGCCAATCGCGGCTGGCGCATCAGCTTCGTGAGCTGAGCGTGCGACTGGATGAATTAAAGGGACGAATCGAGCGCAACCTTACCGGGGATACGGAGTCGGCGACGCGCCTCGCCGCCGCTGGCGCCACGCTACGGCGAATCGCCGCCGAACCAATGGGTGAGGCCGTCGCGGTTCTTGCTCGCGTCCATGAGCAGACCGATCCGACAGCGCAACAGACCGAATTGCAATCCGCGGCACGCGCCCAGGAAGAAGCCTACGACCAGCTCAACGCCCTTCTGCGGATCATGGCCCAGTGGAGCTCGTTCCAAAGCCTTGTCTCGCGGACCCGCGACCTGCTCGATCGGCAAAACGCCATGCGCATGGAAACCGTGGAGGTGGGCAAGTCGCTCATAGGAAAACCGGTAGAGTCACTGACGCCGGCGGAAGCGAGCATGCTCAAGCAGGCGGAACGCAAGCAGGAGCGGTTGGCGGGAGACGTTGAGCAGCATCTGGCGCGCATGGAGCAGCTTGCTTCGGGAACGCGGGAACAGGATCCTTCCGGAGCCGAGGCGATGGAAAGCGCGCTGCGCGCCGCACGGGCTCAAGACATGACCAAGCGGTTGCGCGCCGCGGTGGAGGCCATTCAATCCAACCGCACGGCGACCGCGGCCATCGACCAGAAGGCCGCTGCGGAAGCTATGCGGAAAATGCTCGCGGCGCTGCGCGAACGGGAGGATAGGGAACTAGCCCAGCTCCGCAAGCAACTGGAACGCGCCGAGGAGCAAGTCGCGGCATTGATCGAGGAGCAATCGGAGCTGAAAGCCGCGACCGCGGAAGCCGGCCTGGTCGGCGGCGATGGGGCCACGTTCGGCACTTTGGAGGGTGAACAACGGACGCTTTCCCGCAATTCGAAATCGCTCGGAGAAGAGTTGCTGGAAGCGAATAAGTCCGTGAGCGCCGGACGACTCGTGCGAAAATCGGCTGAGCCGATGGTCAAGGCGGAGGGAGCGCTTCGAGAACAACACGCCGAGTCAGCGGTGCAGGCGCAATCCGATGCCCTGGAACTGCTCGAACAGGCCCTTGCGGACCTGGAGACGCTCGTCCAGCAGAACGCGGAAGAAGGACTGCGCCGCACCCTGGCCCATATTCACGAAGAACTTGAGGCCATGTTGGAGGCCCAGCGCACGATCAACGGGGGAATCAACGACCTGCGTAAAGTAGTTTCGGAACTCGGCCGCGTGGGCCGTGCCGAGGCCCGCGAAGCGTCCAAACTGTCCCGCGAGCAAGGCGACGTGCGGGAGATGGTCGCGGCGCTACTCCCTAGATTGGAAAACGTGGTCGTCTACGACTGGGCATTAAAGCGCGTTACGCGCTGGATGGAGGAAAGCCGAATTCGTTTGGATGCGCGGGAGATCGACGAGACCCTGACGTCCACGACGGAGCGCATCGCCAGTGAGCTCGAAAACCTGATCGCCGCCGTCGTGGAAACTCAATCGCTGCCCATCTCCGCGGAATTCGCCGAAGCAGAGATGAGCGGCGGCGGAGAGGGTGAAATGGGCGGGGGTACCGTGGTGCCGACGGTCGCGGAGCTCTTGGTGCTAAAGGCCATGCAGGTCGATATCAACGAACGGACACGCGTTCTGGGCCTACAATTCAATGTGGATGCCGCAACCGAGGCACAATTGCGGGAACTGACGGTAATAGGTGAGGATCAGTCCGAAGTGCGACGATTGACCGAGCTGGTCACCAACCGCGCGCAGCAACCGCAAGGGAGATAATGAAATGAGTTTTAGGAATGATGGAAGTGGACCGACGACACGCAATGTCCTCGTTTCTTGCCCCACATTTCGCGTTTCTTGCTTTGTTATCGGCCTCGCTGTCTCTGCCATGGGCGGACTGGCGACGTTCGGACAGGAACCCCTGCCACCGGGCGAACCCCGAAAGAAATTGGACGATCTTGGCGGGCGACTGATTCGCAAGGCCGTCACCGACGGCGAGGAGGACCTCATGGCGACGATTGTTCGACTGATGTCCGAGGCCTCCCGCAAGATGGAAATTGATTTTGACCCCGGCAGAGAAACGCAGGCCATGCAGGGCCAGATCCAGGAAAAACTGGATGAAGCGATCAAGGCCGCGGCATCGAGGCAGCGGGCACGTAGGCAGTCGCCGGCGCCGACCGATCCGGACAAGCGGCGCATGTCAACGACAGGCAATCGCCGGCAGCGCTCCGACAAGAAGGCACAAGGCGAGGGGTTATCGAAGCCCGCGTCAGACTCCGCCGAATCTCCGGCGGCGGACGGCAAACGCGAAATCGACCGAGCCGCGCTGCAGGATACGCGGCGCAGCTGGGGACATCTCCCCCGCCGCGAGCGCGAAGAGGTTATCCAGGGCGCCAGCGAGGGCTTCCTGGAGCGTTATCGCACCTGGATCGAGAAATACTATCGTGCCTTGCAAGAATCGGATGAATAAACCCAGATGAATAGGCGGCGAATTGGCAACGGTCGGGAATCACGGGTCGGAGGTCGGAGGTCAGTCTCTCTCGATCCACGACTCTTGATCCCTGACCTCCGGTCCCAAATTTGCGCCCGAAAACTGTGGGTGGTTGCGTTGGTTTGGGGCGCCGTGGCGACAGGCGACGTCTTCGCTGGGGATGCGCCTGAACCGGCGACACCCGTCGAATCGGAAATCACGCCGGAGTTACGAGAGTCGATCGAGCGAGGCATGAACTGGCTCGCCGAGCACCAAGCGCCTGACGGGTCGTACGGCAGCCTTTCCCACTACGGACCGCATGTGGGCATTACCGGTCTTGCCGGGATGGCGTTCATGTCCGACGGAAACATGCCCGGTCGGGGCCGCTACGGCGAATCCGTCGACCGCTGCCTCGATTTCCTGCTGACCCAAAGCTCGGAGAGTGGGCTTCTCGCGGCGGAAACGTCCCACGGGCCGATGTATGGGCATGGCTTCGCCACCTTGTTTCTCGCCGAGGTGTACGGCATGACCAACCGGCCGGAAGTGCGTGAGGCCTTGCGTCGCGCTGTTCGCCTGATCGTTAATACCCAAAACAGCGAGGGTGGGTGGCGCTACCAGCCGGTGCGCAACGACGCCGATCTGTCGGTGACCGTGTGCCAGATCATGGCCCTTCGCGCGGCGCGGAACGCCGGTCTGTACGTGGACAAGACCGTAATCGACAGCGCCATCGATTACGTCAAGGCGAGCCAGAACCCTGACGGAGGGTTTCGGTACATGCTCAATTCGGGCGGTTCAGCTTTCGCGCGCTCGGCGGCGGGCGTAGCGGCGTTGCAGTACGGAGGAGCATACGGTACGGACGAGATCGCGCGGGGCTTGGAATACATCGTGCGCTTCACGCCTCCGCAAGAACAAACCGTGGGTCACTATTTCTATGGGCACTACTACGCGGCGCAGGCCATGTTCCTGGCGGGCGACCGACACTGGCAACAATGGTGGCCCGCGGTACGGGCGGAGCTATTGGAGAAACAGGAACCGGAGGGACTATGGCGCGGTCAGGCGGGTGATGAATATGGGACGGCGATGGCCCTGATTATTCTGCAAATGCCCAATCGACTACTGCCGATTTTTCAGAAATGACGACTTCGATGAGATTTCATTGGGCCAATCGATCAATAAGGATCCCTGCCGAAACGTTAGGCATGTTCGCCGCCGCGTTGTTGATCCTTGGCGCCGTCGATGCTACCGAACGAGAATTGGAAGTTGAAGTTCAGACGACGCAGCCGCAGGCGGTGACGGGTCGCTTATTGTCCTTTTCGCTCCATGACGGGGCGGTTGTTCAATCTGGGGTGAGCAAGGAACAAATCCCCACGGAGGACATGGTGCGGATGACGAAGTGCATCACCGCTCCGCAAGAATTCGCCGGCCGTAAGGAGCCAATCGGATCAATCCCCGATCCAGACGCATGGATACTAACGCTCACCTGGGGCGATGTGTTGACCGGCCGCGTTATCGGCGCACGCGAGGTAGAAGATGAAGGAGCAGAAGCCGACGAACAGAAGCCAGGGAATAAGGCAGCCCGCGACACTCGACTCCCGGCCCCCGATCCCCACTCCACGGTTATAATAGAGACTGCCGACCTCGGCGAGGTATCCATTCCCCTCGAAAATGTGGCGCGGATGACCAAGGCGCGAGCCGACTCGGGCGTGCATAGTGAATCCCTGGAATGGATGGACCATGGACGATCCGGGGCGGAGCGGGCGGCGCAGGACGACGATCGCGTGCTGCTCACCAACGGAGATGTGCTCCGGGGGTTCATCAGCGCCATCAATGCAAATGGGATCATGATCGATGGTACGGAGCCAATCGGGCCGATACCCCTTCGCCTGGTAATCGCGGTCCGGCTGGCCCATTCCGTCCCGGCGGCGGCCCTTCGTCCGTATGTAATTCTTACTCTGCGCGACGGGGCGCGACTTACGGCCACGGGTTTGGGAATAGGGCCGATTGGTCCAATTGAAACTAGCCGTTGGGATGTAAAGCTGCGAAGCGGAGCGACGGTCCGAGTGGATGCGGACCGAGTCGTATCCTTGGATGTAATCGGCGGCCGGTGGGAATGGTTGTGCGATCCGGGAACGCCGGACCGGCATCGCCCAATCAGTTACGAACAAACGTCAATGCTTGGGCCGGGTTGGGAATACCTTGCCGGCCGAAATGTGTTAAACGGCCCGATCCTTGTTGCCGGAGATCGCCACGAACGAGGCATCGGCGTACACAGTCGCTCCAAGCTCGTCTTTGAATTGAACGGGGGTTACCGGGAGTTTGTCACCTCGTTCGGCATGGACGATGACAGCGGACCGTTGGCTGACGTAACCGTTGTCTTACTCGTTGACGGACAGCGTCGCTTTGAGAAAACCCACGTTCGCCGCGGGACGCTTCATGGTCCCGTGCGGGTGGATGTTTCACGTGCGGGGCGCATAGAACTACTCGTCGATTATGGCGACAACGGCGACCTTCAAGACCGGTTCGACTGGGTCGAACCCGGGTTGATCCGATAGTCATGGGGACATTCACGGTTCTTCCTGTGACTTATCGATCAGCTCAAATCCATCGGGCAGCTTGTAGGTGAAATAATCCTCGCCGAATTCCGGAGCCGTGTTGAGTTCGGAAAGAGTCAAGGTAAGCGTGACTTTGCCCGTCCCGTCGTGCACAATCAGTTTCAACTGCGCACCCGTCTGCTTATCAAAATAGTAGACCGAGCTGCCTTTGCCGGAGATTGGAGTAGCTTCGACGACGTAAGCGGCCCTGCCGTCCACGAATTCTTCGGCATTCATTTTGAGTGTGTTTGCTTCCGCAAGTCCACTAAACAGCTCCTGACCTCCGACCTGTAGGATGCGATGAGGTTCATAGCGGGACTTGGTTGTCTGCTTGAAATCGATTGGTTGCTGTAATTGCGAGTAAAGGAACTCGCCGTCATAAACGAAAACCAGGATCTCGCCGGTCTGAGTGCCTTCCGCGTCACCGTGGTGGATGAGAAGGGAATTGGCCAAGTCGATCCGGATCAAGCGCTTGTCGCCGCGCTTAGCCCACGCATAGGTTCCTTTGCCCTTTGTCTTGCCGGGTTTCCCGGCGGCTTGCGATAATTCCGTGTTAAGGGCCGCGGAGAATGCCTGCAATTGATCCCATCTGGCCGTCAGCTCCACGAATACCTTCTTTATTTTTTCGTCGAGGACGGGAGCGTCGGATTTCGATGGGGCGCCTTCCGACCCGTCCTTTTTCGGCGGCGAGGACTTGCGACAGTCCGTGCAAACAACAATTCCGAACAAGCCAAGAATGGCCATCATTAGCAGAGAGTTTCGAATGCGCATTGCACCTATCCATGAACTCGCCGGTCTTGGGGCGGCAAACGAATCCAATCCCAATCGCCGGCACACATTCCCAGTTACGGCATTGTATCACAACGCGATCACCGCAACACGCCCATGCAGCACTTCCTTTTTCCGGCACCCTAGGCCACAATTGTTGTTGAGAATCTTCGGATGGACCAGTGGAGAGAGGAGTGTCCCATGGCGCAATCACGACGACACGAAACGGCGGCCTGGATCGAGCGGGAGCGGATCAGTGCGATCATCCGAACGAATGACCAAGATCTGGCTGGAGACGCGATGCGGGCGGCCGTTGAAGGCGGTTTTCGGATGGTCGAGTTCACCCTTACCACACCGGGGGCGGTGGAGTTGATCGCAGAATTTTCTCGACGATCGGACTTGCTGGTCGGCGCGGGGACGGTCCTTACCGTCGCCCAAGCCCGCAAGGCGGTCGCCGCCGGAGCACGGTTCCTGGTCTCGCCCATTTGCGACCCGATCATCGTAGCGGAAGCCGCAACGCTCGACGTGGCAAGCATCCCAGGTGCGTTCACCTCCACGGAAATGGAAACAGCGCACCGCCTGGGAGCCGATTTCGTGAAGGTCTTTCCGGCGCCGGCGGGCGGGGTCGGATTTATTGAGGCTGTGCTCGCTCCCCTACCCCACCTGAAGCTTTTTCCAACGGCAGGCGTGAGCAAAGAGAACTTCGTGGAGTTCTTGAATGCGGGATGCGTCGGGGTGGGATTCGTCAAGCCGCTTTTTGATCCATCCGACCTGGCCCGCCGGGACTTCGCGGCGATACGCAATCGTGCCATGGAAATCAAGCGCCGTTTGGCGGAATGGCGGACCGGACGTTAGGTTTTCGGTCCACACGGGCCACCTCGTTGCTTGCCCCGCCTCCTTGGCGGCGTAAGTCATCCCGCTGACGTGCTGCAAACGGCCCTAAGTCAAGTCATCATCGCATCCTTCCGAACCTTTGACTAGGGACGGTCTGTGTTTTCGTCCTATATTCGCGCTTGCCGAGCGAGATCGATGCCAGCGCCGAAGTCCACTGATTGAAGGCATGTAATCTGGTGAGTGAACGAACCAGGCACGTCTGTTTGGTGATTGCCGCGCAGGCCGGATGTCTGGCCGTCGGGCTTTGGATGCAAGACCGCTTCGTCGCGTCGTCGTTGCGGAACGAAACGATGGAACGGACGTGGTTCGAACTCGACGAGAGCGCCCAGCGCGTCCTCTCCTACCTCGATCATGATTCACCTGCCTTTACGGACGAGGAGTCCAGGGAAATGGTTCGGCTCCGCTGGAAGGCGGCGTCCTCCGCATCCCAAGCCACGGGTATTTGCATCGTCAATGATAGTTGGAACGTGGTGTTCAACGAACCGGCAGCCGCCCTTTCGAGTGGAACGGATATCACCTTAGGCAGCCACCTGAAATGGACGGCAGAGCCTGGTTCGGCCGCCAATGCCGCACAGCAATCGCGTGGGACGTTCGAGGGCTTCGGCGGAACCCAGCTAGCCGTCGCCCATGCATTCAAGGACCAAACTGGATATGTCGTCGCTCATTGCCCGCGGGCGGCGGTCGAGGCCCGAACGGCAGCAACCCTTTCATCGAATCCGGCCATCGGCGGTTTGACCTGGCTTTGGACCACCGTGCTGCTGGGCATCACCACTTATATGGTGTTGGCCCGTTTTCACGACGTTGCGAATCGAGAACGGGCGCGATCGGCGGCGGAAGCTCTGCAGCAACGACAGAAACTGCTGCGCACTCGAGATGCCGTCATCTTCGGGTTGGCCAAGCTGGCCGACTCCCGCGATCCGGAGACGGGAGACCACCTGGAGCGGATCTCGGTCTACTCAACCATGCTTGCCTCGGTTCTGCGCGGCCATCCCAAATATGGCGCTCAGGTGAATCCGGCATTTGTAAGCCTGATCGGCATCAGCTCGGCATTGCACGACATCGGCAAAGTCGGCGTCGAAGATCGAATCCTGCTCAAGCCCGGACCGCTGACTGCCCCTGAACGAAAGCGAATTCAGGAACATGCCACGATGGGCGGCGACTGCCTCCGAGAAATCGAGCAACGGTTGGGGAGTTCGAACTTTCTGCAGATGGCCCGTGAAATTGCCCTGGCGCACCACGAACGGTGGGACGGGTCCGGGTACCCGTCCGGGCTCAAGGGCGAGGCCATCCCCCTGGCGGCGCGGATCGTTTCGATCGTCGATGTCTACGACGCGCTCTCCTCGCGCCGGGTTTACAAGGGACCGCGGACGCATGAGGAGTGCGTGAACATCATCCGCCAAGCCGCGGGCATGCAGTTCGATCCCGACCTGGTAGCCGTTTGGTTGGGGCTGGAGGGGAAGTTCCGGGACATTGCCCGGCGATATGCGAACACAACACCACTCGCTCCGCTGCCCGAGCCGACGCCGGTCGAGGCGGCGCAGGAAGTCGAACTTGCCGTGGATAAGGAGTGCCTAGTGGCTTCGGCGGCCATGAGTGCAAGCTGAGAAGAATGGTGAGGAGGAAACTATGGAGATTCTGCCGTCTCCTGCACCCACCGCCGTTCTTTTCTCGCCTTTATGATCAGAGCAGTTGGTACCGTAAGAAGAGGAGTTGACCAAATGGATAAGAATTCGAGAAAAGATCGCGGCATCTTCGAGATCATGCTCGTCGTGGTCACGTTGGGCATGACCTACCTGCTCTTTCAGATGGGTGGATACAAGATGGTCGCACTGAACCTCTTCTTCCTGCCCATCGTCCTGAGCGGGTACTACCTCGGGCGAACCAGCGCGGGGATATTGGCGTTGTTTTGCGCGCTGTCGGTGACGATCGCGACGACCATGGACCCGTCGGGATTCGCGGCCTTCAGCAACCCGGTGCTCATAGGCCTCGCGCTGACGGTATGGGCCGCAGTCCTCGGTCTGACCGCAATCCTCGTCGGGACGCTGTGTGACGAGCGGGCGGCCAAGGTTGACGAGCTGCATCAAGCCTATGTCGGGGTGGTGGAGGTCCTTTCAAAATACCTGCAAAGCGGAAATCCCAAGATCAAGACTCGGAGTGTCCGAATTGCGGAGTTGTGCCAATTAGCGGCGGAGGAAATGAGGCTCTCCCGAAAACAAATCGATGACATCCGGGTCGGGGCCTTGCTCCATGACTTGGGAAACGTGGAAATAACCACCAAACTTATCAGCAAAGCCGTCGATACCCTCGAGGCTGATCCCACTCGATCCGATAAACACACCTTCCTGGGAATGGACTTGGTTCACTCCTTGGGCGGTGTGCTGCACGGCGCTATTCCCCTGTTGATGCACCAGGACGATTCGGCCCGTCATGGCCTGGCAATGGACGAAGTGACGGGAAGTCAGGAGGTCCCCCTAGGTGCAAGCATCATCCGCGCCGTAAGGGCCTACGACGCCTTGACCGTGGGAGACTCAGGCGAGGCAAGAAACTCGCCCCAGCGAGCCCTTCTGGAGCTTCGCAAGACCCCTGACGGCGAGTTTGACGATGAAGTACTGAATGCCATCGAACGGATGGCGCGACGCTTGATGACTGAATCATCCGCGTCCGAGCCTGCCTTTGGGTAACGGTAGTAGTAAGGAGTGGGAAGCACGGATCCGAGGCCATGAATGCTGGCCCAAAGCCGAAACCCTGCACATGAAGTGCGATTGGTTCGGGGATATTATCGGAAGCGTCCCGCCTCCTCAGGCGTGCGAAACGAGAACTTCCGCGCATGCTGGACCGATAGATAGAAAACCAAGAGAGCACGGTGACGAAGGAGGGTAGGATTAAGGGTTTGCGATGAGCAATTTACTTCACGTTTGCATCTACAACTCCGAACCGGAGTCGTCCAAAACGCTCCAGGCGCAAGTCTCTTCCTTGAATTTCGTACGGATCGTCGCGGAAGTCGGGAACGCCGAAGCCCTGGCAAAGACGCTGCAACAGACCACGGTCAATCTGATCTTTTTTCATCTCGACCCCGACCACGCTGCGGTGTTGGAGATCATCGATCAGATTTCGACGAAATACCCCGAGCTTGCCCTGATTGCCATTAGTCATGAGACGGCCCCGGATGCGATCCTGGCCCCCATGCGGGTGGGATGCGATCAGTTTGTCTGCGAACCCATCGTTCATTCCGATCTGGCCAACGCAGTGAGTCGGGTGGCGAGTCGGCGCTCATTGTCCAATGCCAAGAGCCGCTGCATCTGCGTGGTCGGTTCGAGCGGCGGCGCAGGAACGACCTCGATCGCCTGCAACCTGGCGCTGGAAATCGGCAACCTCACCGACCGGGAGTGCGCACTGGTTGACCTTGACCTTCAGTTCGGCGACGTGGCCCTTAATTTCGACTGCGAGCCCCGATTCACCATCTACGACCTTGCGGAGTCGGGGGGCGATCTGGATCGTTCCATCCTGGCCAATTCGGTGATGTCGTTGCCCTGCAAAGTCGCCTTGTTGTCCCGTCCTGAGGCGATTGAACAGCACGAGGCCGTTACCGCCGAAGTCATCCATCGCGTACTCGAGCAATTGACCTCGGTGTATGAGAACGTTGTGATCGATGTTCCAGGCCGCTTCGACCCGCAGACGATTGCGGCGATGGGTGAGGCCGACCTGATTCTCATCGTGTGCCAACTCCTGGTACCGAGCCTGCGTAACGCGAAACGTTTTTACGATACGCTGATACATATGGGCATCCCGGATGAGCGAATCGAAATCGTGGTGAACCGCAGCGACAGTCGGTCGGGACGGGTCACGGAAGCGGATGTGCTGGGAATGATCAAGAAGCCGGCCTTCGCGACGGTCCCCAACGACTACCAGTTCGTGGCCCGGTCCATCGACTTCGGGAGGCCGATCGCGGCCCTGGACCGCAACAGCCCGGTGCGCGCCGCCATCCGCAAAATGGCCCACAAAATCGTCGGCGGGAATACCGCAAACCCTCCCAAAAAGGAAGAACGCAAGGGAATCTTCAGCCGGCTTCTCTCCAAGGACTAACCCGGATATTTCATCAGTGCGGTGAGAATTGCGCGTAAAGAAGGCCTTCGCGTCTGGTATGATAGGGTTTGGTGAGAATCCATCATCCGCAGGCACGGAGGCCGTTCATGACAGAGT
>Ga0187892_10000390_pt1 | contig 114989 bp, 104 predicted proteins | sample MA1701073metaG_FD_139345 | JGI IMG/M metagenome (GOLD analysis project Ga0187892, IMG submission 139345) | Bio-ooze microbial communities from a basaltic lava cave in the Kipuka Kanohina Cave System on the Island of Hawaii, USA - MA170107-3 metaG ... | reverse complement strand
ACCACAGATCCTTCGAAAGGGTTCGTTTGTGGATGCATATTCTTCTTCCCTGCCGTTGCGCTTATCGCGAAGTGAAGCCAGCCACATGGCAGCGACGGAGGTTCCACCGGGCGTCCATGAGGTACTCAGCTCACAGGGCCAGCCGCTGCCCGACGAGACGCGCGCCTTTTTCGAGCCCCGCTTCGGCCATGATTTCAGCCGCGTGAGAGTTCATACCGATGCCAAGGCCAGAGAATCTACGCGCGCGGTCAGTGCGCTGGCCTACACGGTTGGAAACGACGTCGTTTTTGGAACCGGACAATACGCCCCAGAGACTACGACAGGACGCGGCTTGGTCGCTCACGAGTTGACGCACGTCATTCAACAGACAGGGGCGCCGAACTCCATCGCTTCCGCTGTTCAGGCCATGCCAACCCTGCAACGCCGGGCAGCTCCATATATCAAGAAGATCACGGTTCATCTCGCCCCGCCACAAACTGCGGATCTGGAGTGGGAAGGCACAGCACCCGCCGATGCCACTGGCAGCGATCATTTCACTGTTTCGACCGGCAAGGGTTACGGCGACCCGGGCGATCCGCCGGGCACGTGCACCCGCGATTGCTGCAGTGACGCCATGACGCAGTGCGCGCCACCCTGGAACCGTCCAGACCGTGTTGGGGCCTGCTGCACCTATTACGGCGACAGCTTCTGGACAGGCACGTCGCTTGAGGAGCACAACGGATGGAAGTGGTGGACCCCTGTCCAGCCTTACTATTCGTCGCGCGGCATTGCTCTCCACCAACACACTGAAGTGACTGGTCAGCCCATCGGTCACGGCTGTGTGCGGATGGATGAACCCAATGCCAAACGGATTTACGACTATTCGAATGGCAGGCGCACCAACGTGACGACTGAAGGCCGCGCTGCCCCGGTAGCGTGTGAGGCAGATCGGCAGTGCGGCGCTGCCGGCTCGAGTGGAGCTCGCAATGAGATCGGGGGAGGCTTAGAAGGGAGCCGGCTGGCTGAAGGTCCGGCACCAGTTCCAGGCTTAGAGGGAGTTTTGACGTGAAGAGTCAACAGGCGCAAGCAGTCTTAACGAAACCTTCTTCTGCACCACCTGCAAGTTCCTTAACTCCGGCAGCGAGTGGCCTCTTGCAGCGCAAGTGTGCCTGTGGCGGAAAGGCCGGTCTGGCGGGTGAGTGCTCTGAGTGCCGCCAAAAACAGCAGGCCTTGCAGCGGAAAGCGTTGCAGCGCAGCGAAACTGGGGCGGCCCCGCCGATTGTCCATGACGTTCTGCGCGCGCCCGGCGAGCCGCTGGACTCGGATACCCGCGCCTTCATGGAACCGCGCTTTGGCCACGACTTCAGCCGTGTGCGAGTGCATACCGATGCCCGCGCAGCCGAGTCCGCTCGCTCCGTGAATGCATTGGCCTACACAGTGGGCCGGGATGTGGTATTCGCGGCGGGTCAATATGCAGCGGGCACAAGCGCAGGCAGAAATCTCATGGCTCACGAGCTGGCACATACCGTGCAGCAGGGTGAAGGTGGTGGGCTGCAACGTAGTGCGACGATCGGTCCTGCCGATGATCGGTGCGAACGCGAGGCAGATCGCGTGGCTGAACAGGTGATGCGAAGCAGCTTGCCAACCGTTCCGCAGCTGCGCACCGATGCGGCGGTGCAGCGCAGGATTGGCGATGGCCATGACCTGACTGCCACGCGGTTTTCGGGAAACAGGGTGCTCGAAGCGGTCTTCGACAACGAACGTACGCTGGACAATGGAGACAGCGGCACGGCTGTTCGGTTGATTCAGGAATCGTTGCTCGCCCAGGGGTATGCTCTGCCCGTTTTTGGTGCGGATGGTGAGTTTGGCGATGAGACCGAAGCAGCGGTCCGGCAGTTTCAGATCGACACGGGGGCGGTGATGTTAGATGGCATTGTGGGTCCGGAGACGATGGGTTTGCTAGACATGCATGATCCAGGTACGACTGCGCGCACAGGTGCGGGCGCCCCACCCGCAATCGGCCCACCACCACCGCCGGCAGCCGCGGGCATCTTTACAGAATCCGCTACCGAAACGTTCGCCGGATACGATGCTTCAGTCGTTCCGAATTGGCTCGTGGTTCCTTTGCACGGTCGCCGGCGCGTGGACACGATCGTAGGGCCTGCCGCGGCCAGGCCAGCCTTTGTGAGCGCCGATCCCACCATCGCCAGCGTGGAAACCACCCCCAACGGCATCGTGGTGACCGGCGAGGCCGACAACCATACAACGATCGACATGCGTGAGGGAGCCGCGGTGCTGGATACACTCAATGTTGAGGTGAAGGCCCAACGCTCAGAATCTGTGGCTTATCAGTATGTCTGCGACTCCGCACCTGCCCCTGGAGGTCCTCATTGTTCCAACGGCGCACCCGACGCCAGTACGCTACGCTCACAGCTTAACCGCATCTGGGAACGACAAGCCAACGTGCTCTTCACTGGCGGTGCATCCAGCAATGTCGTGGTCGCCGGAGACCTTGGCCCGACGGTTGATTCCGACGGGTTCGGCGGAGGGGAGATGGCGACCGTCACAGCCACGGGCGTGGGCGCCGACTACAACGTGTTCCGCGTTTGGGGCGTCACGAGCGGGGGCGCCGCGGTGAATGGCGCGCTCAACAATGGCAACAACACCATGATTGCCGACGTCCCCTGCGCCGATGGTTTCGGACCTCCGCATGAGGCCGGCCACTTCCTGGGCGGCGCCCATCCCGATGGGGGCATCATGACGCCTTGTGGTGGTCGGGTCGACCAACGCGTTCCAAAGGCCCTGGCAGACAAAGTAAACCTTTAGGGCATTAAGAGTGTCTGGAACAATGCCATGAAACACCAGCAAACCCAAGGTTGGCCGCAGAGAACGATTTGGCATCTCACCGGGTTTCAAGCGCTGGCAGGTCACCAACGAGATGGCGCTCGAAGCAATCCGCGGGGACCTTTTCATGGCAGACGATGAGGACCGAACCAAACTCTCAGAGATGGAAGCGTATCTCCAAAATGTCGCAGGCAGTTTTGATTTTGAGTTCGATATCTCCACTTCTCTGGAAGCCTCGCGGCGTTTCTTTGTGTCCAAAGGGATCGTGACCATTGAGTCATCGGCCCATTTTCCCGAAGGTGTTCCGGGAACCGTTCCTGAGAATTTCTACGAGTACACCATACAACTGTATTCAGCATCTTCGGACCCTTTTTCGTTCCGAACGGACTATGAACCAGCGATTTTTCAGGTTGGCGAATTGCAAACTCACCAGTGGACGAACTTGCCGACCGACCACTATCGATTCACGGTCTACAAGCGCACGGGTGACATCCTCCACGGAGTTGGAAAAGTAAAGTTTGAATAGAGCGGAAACAACGCCTTCTTGGAGCGATAGCGTGGCACATCGGCAGAAGCAGACAGCGGCGGAAACAAGACATCGGAGTATTGGCTCAAACTCCGATGCAGCCGCCAACCGTAAGAACTTGGTGCAACGCAAGTGTGGTTGCGGGTCGCCCTCGGGCCTTGAAGGTGCTTTCTCTGGGTACGGGCAGGAGCCACTGCAGCTGCAGCGCAAGGACGGTGACTCAGCAACAACTGCCGCTCCGCCCATTGTCAGCGACGCCCTGCGCTCGCCTGGCCAGTCCCTTGATCCATCTGTTCGTCGGGCCATGGAGCAGCGTTTCGGACACGATTTCAGTCGAGTCAGAGTGCATACCGATGCCGAGGCTGCTGCTTCTGCGCAGGCAATAAGTGCGCGCGCTTACACCGCGGGAACAGACCTTGTGTTCGGAGCCGGTCAGTATGCACCTCGCTCGGCCGCCGGACGTTTCCTTTTGGCGCACGAACTCACGCATGTCGTCCAGCAGGAGGGCTCACCGGCAGTAGTGCAGCGCTACAGCACCCAGGACTGCGACCCGGCCGACGTGACCCTCATCGATGAGTCACATACGCGAGCCATCGATCTGGTCAAAGCTGCTATCGCACGATTAACAGCAGATCCTGTAACCCCTGAAACCCAGACTCATTTTGCGAATCACTTTGGTGGATATGGGACCTGGCGGCGCGACATTGTTGTCGGTCATTTTGAAAGAGACCTCGAGCTGTTGACAGACTCGGAAATGACCTACGAATGTGAAAGCGAGTGCGACGAGGGAGAGCCCGCCTACACCTATTGGATTTTCGGTGACATCCATATCTGCCTGCCTTGGCTGCGTTCACAGGTGCTGACGGAACGCGGGGAGACTTTCGTCCACGAGATGCACCATTGGGATGCAGGCCGTGGCCATTTGGATCTCGGGTATCACAAGAACAACCAAGACAACAATACGACTTGGGTGGTAGCCGTCAACAATGCGGATGCCTATTCGGAGCTAGCCCAAGATTTGTACGAACAACCCTGAAGAGAAGTCTATGACGACATTTCCCGGATCTCCGCGCTTGCTGAAGGGTGCCATCGTTGGCATGGATCCGTTCAACCCGTTGGCGAGCGTCATTGTGTTCCAGTACAACCCTGACACCCTGACACGCACTCTGCAGGCGCGCACGGCCGGTAGCGACAATGCAGCCTCTGGCGAAGTCTTGCGCCTGACGGGTCCTCCGCAGGAATCCATTAAGTGTGACCTCGAAATCGACGCGGCCGACCAACTCGAGCAAGCCAAGTTCCCGGCGACTCAGATGGGAATTGCCCCGACACTGGCTTCGCTTGAAATGTTGCTCTATCCGAAGTCGGCTCTCACGATCGCTAACGAAGTGCTCGCGCGCCTGGGCATCATCGAAGTCATTCCACCTGAAGCTCCGCTAACGCTTTTCGCCTGGGGAGCCATGCGCGTGCTGCCCGTCAGGATCACTGGGATGACGATCACGGAAGAAGCCTTCGATCCTAGTCTGAATCCCATCCTGGCCAAGGTCAGTCTGGATATGAAGGTTTTGAGCTACCACGATCTCGGTCTACTCAGTGTTGGTGGGACGTTGTTTATGGCACACCAGGTGATGAAAGAGGTCATGGCAACCATCGGGAGCGTCGGTGCCATCGCGGGCTCTATCTCGGCATCGGGATGAGGACTGAGCGCTTCGAAGCGCAGGAGCAGAAGTTTAATAGTTCGTTGAGCCTTACTCAGTATGGAGAGAACTCATGTTTGAACCCACCAGCCGCTACTACCTCTTGCCCGATGCGACCCTGACACTGGTCGATGAAGACGGCCATGCGCGGCCTCTCCGCTACAAGAGACGCCGTTTCATTCCCTCTCCAGAGGGGATGACGACTGTAGTCGAACACAGCGTCGTTAAAGGCGATCGCTTGGACAACTTGACGTCCCGTTACCTTGGAGACCCAGGACAGTTCTGGCGGATTGCGGACGCCAACCTGGTTCTTCATCCAGAGGAACTGGAAGAGGCCGGGCGGCGAATCATCATTGCATTGCCCCAGTTGTAAGGAGGAAGAGTGCTCACCAGTCTTCTTGGCATTCGCTTGGTGTTGTGGATGGGCAAGACGGTCCCGTTGCCTGCGCCGTACGAAGCCATCACCGCTTTGACCAAGGTGGAAGTCACCCAAGACGTCGACGGCTATGACGGGTTTTCGCTGACGTTCACGGTCAGCAAGACCAAGACGTTTGAGTACAACCTGGTTGAGGAGGGCGCATTAGCGCCTTTCAGCTTGGTCGTGATTGGAGTGGCACTCGGATTGACTCCTGAAGTGCTGATGAATGGCGTGATTACTCACCACCAACTTTCGCCCAGCAACGAACCCGGCCACTCGACTTTGACTCTGCTCGGCCGTGACGTCGGCGTCATGCTCAGCCTCGAAGAAAAGAATGCGTCGTACCCCAATCAGCCGGATTTCCTGATCATGTCGCAGATCATCGCCAGCTACGCCCAGTTTGGCCTCGTGCCTGTCCCTACTCCGACAACGGACTTCCCGATCATGCTTCAGCGTATTCCCCGCCAGGCCGAGACGGACCTGGCCTTTCTCGAACGATTGGCTCGACGCAACGGGTTTGTCTTTTACACCGAACCGCTGACGTTTGGCGCCACACAAGCCTATTTCGGACCAGAAAACCGGCTCGGCTTGCCGCAACCGGCCTTGAGCATGGACATGGGAACGTTCACGAATGTCAAGAGCCTGAGCTTCTCTAACGACGGGCTGGCTGCGGTTGGAACTCGTGGAAGCATCGTTGAGCCCATCACCAAGATGGCCATCCCTCTTCCCTCGCTGCCGTCGCTGCGCCTCCCTCCGCTCGCTGCCAGTCCGGCAACAGCGCGTCGGACCGAACAGTTGCGTGACAGCGCCAATCTGAATCCCGCCCAGGGAGCTGCCAGCGCAGTCGCCCGTGTGACCACGGCGCCCGAGGCCGTGCGAGGTCAGGGCGAGTTGGACACCGTGCGCTATGGATCCGTGTTGCGAGCCAGAAAACTGGTTGGAGTGCGTGGAGCAGGCCGCAAATACGACGGGTTCTATTACGTGCGCAAGGTAACCCACACCCTGCAGAAGGGGCAGAACCCGCAGTACACGCAGAGTTTCACCCTGAGCCGGGAAGGGACGGGTTCGCTGGTGCCGGTGGTGCGGCCATGAGCAATAGCTTCTACGGAAAGTATCGGGGCACTGTCACCGACATCCAGGACCCACTCATGATGGGACGCATACGCGCTCGAGTTCCCGACGTGTTGGGCGACCAGGAAAGCGGCTGGGCGATGCCGTGCGCCCCGTTTGGCGGAAGCGGAATGGGCTTCTTCTCTCTCCCGAAGTCGGGAGCGGGCGTCTGGATCGAGTTTGAACATGGCGATCCAGACTATCCCATCTATTCCGGCTGCTATTGGGGCTCGGTAGCAGAGATGCCGCCGCTGCTGCTGGCGCCGCCCTACAAGAAGGTGATGCTCAAAACCGAAGGCGGCCACAGCGTTCTTCTGGACGACACGCCCGGCATCGGAGGCATCACGTTGGAAACTTCGGGCGGCCAGAAGATCGTGATCAATTCCTTGGGCATCGAGATCGACAATGGCCAGGGTGGCAGCATCAAGCTGACGGGTCCGCAGGTGTCGATCAACAGCGGTGCGTTGGAGGTGACGTGATGCCCGGTTTTCTTCTTCACGTGGGCGCGACGGTGCTTTGCATGCACGCCGGACAGGCCCAGCCGACGGCACCAAACCCGCGCGTACGAGTTGGGGGCCAGCCGATTGTCACCCAGACGGCTCCCTACACCGTCGCGGGCTGCCCATTTGTTGTAGGAACGGCTCCCAGCCCGTGTGTGACGGCGCAATGGGTGGTGGGTGCGACCCGTGTTCGGGCAGGCGGCACGCCGGTCTTGCTGCAAGACAGCCAGGCCGTGTGTGCGCCCAATGGCACCGGAGTGAATATCGTAGTCACGCAAGTACGCGTCAAGGGGATCTGAATGCAAGTCGACTATCCCTTCAGCTTGGGTCGTTATGGACGTACCGCCATTACCGGCGAAGACGAACACCTCCGCGATTTGATCGAGCAGGTGCTTTTCACCCTGCCGGGAGAACGGGTCAACCGTCCAACCTTTGGCAGCGGCCTCCTGCAGCTGGTCTTTGCCCCCAACAGTGAAGCCCTGGCGGCCGCCACCCAGGCCACGGTGCAGGGTGCACTGCAACAATGGCTGGGGGATCTGATTCTGGTCGAGGCCGTCCAGGTCACCCAGCAGGAGTCGCTGCTGCAGGTTCAGGTGCAGTATGTAATTCGCCGCAGCCAGCAACGCCAGGTAGCCCAATTCGAGAGGAGCGTCTAAGTGCCCGCACAGTATCGCTGCAAGAGCGAGGGACGACGAACCGTGGTTCGCATGCTGGGCCAGGGAAGTCCGCCAGCCCCACCCCGGCTCAACGGCATCGATTTTCTGGAAGTGGCGCCCGATCAAGTGACACTGCACGTCCACTTCATTCACGATCTGGCTGAGCTGCCCACATCGCCTCCAAGTCCCGCTTTAGATCAAGAGAATGTTCTCATCGAAGGGGGAGTGCGCATCAAGAACGTGCGTGTGGACTCTGCCACGGCCGCAGGCAATGAGCTCACCGTTACAGTCAACGGCGCCGGCGATTTTTCGACTTATACGCTGCGGCTGGTGCAGTCTCCATTCAATCTCGAGCCTCCGCCAGGGTTTGACCCGCAGCTCTCCGAAATAGAATTCTCCTTCAAGGTGGATTGCCCCAGCGAGTTCGATTGCGCCCCGACGGTGGAATGCCCTGCCGAAAACCTCGCGGAGCCGGACATCAATTATCTCGCGAAAGATTTCGCCAGTTTCCGCAGGCTGATGCTGGACAGGCTGAACGTCATCATGCCGGATTGGCGCGAACGCAATCCGGCTGACACGCTGGTGGCCCTCATAGAACTGCTGGCGTATGCAGGGGATCATCTCAGCTACTACCAGGACGCTGTCGCCACGGAAGCCTACCTGGGCACGGCCCGCCGGAGAGTCTCTATACGCCGGCACGCGCGGTTGCTGGATTACTTCATGCATGACGGCTGCAACGCGCGCGCCTGGGTCCACCTGGAAGTCGAGGCCAATGGCAACTCTGATGGACTGAATCTCCTCCCCGGAACCGTGTTGCTCGCTGGCCTGCCGGAGACGCCCACGCTGCACCCCGATCAGCTCTCCGGTGTCTTGCAGGAAGAGTTGCTGGTCTTTGAGACGCTGCACAGTCTGACTCTGAACTCGGCTCACAACCGGATCCGATTCCATACTTGGAGCGATGCCGAGTGCTGCCTGCCGCGAGGCAGCACCCGGGCCACACTGCGGGACGAGGCCGGGCTGTTGCTTCAGGTGGGCGACGTTCTCATTTTCGAAGAGGTGCGAAGCCCCACCACAGGTGCGGAGGCAGACGCGGATCCGGCACGCCGCCACGCCGTTCGCTTGACTCATGTGGCGCTGAGGACAGACCCGCTGGACGACACAGCAGTGATGGACATTGAATGGGACACGGAGGATGCCCTGCCCTTCCCGCTGTGCATTTCGGTGCTGCTGGAAGGCCCAACCGGCAGCCAGCTGGTTCCGGACGTGAGTGTTGCACGAGGCAACATTGTTCTGGCTGACCATGGACGAACGGTTCGCGACGAACCTCTGGTGCCCGGCCTTGTCTCCCAGCCGGAAACGTATCGGCCTCGTCTCGCGCAGGCACCGCTAACACACCAGGGGCCGCTGGACCTGAAATCCGCCAGTTCCGCCTTGCGCTGGGATATGCACGGGGTCCGTCCCGTGGTCACTCTGAACGGCGAAGGCAAAACCTGGACTCCTCAGTTTGACCTGTTGAGCAGCGATCGGTTCGCCACAGAGTTTGTCGTGGAAACGGAATCCGACCGGGTCGCCTACTTGCGGTTCGGCGATGACGTGCTGGGCACGCAGCCAAATGAGGGCGCAATCTTTACCGCGACTTATCGAGTAGGCAACGGCCGAGCCGGAGATGTTGGGGCCGAAGCCATATCCACCATCGTCCTGGCCGGTGGAGGCATCAGCCGAGTGCGCAATCCACTGGCTGCCGGCGGCGGCCAGGAACCGGAATCCCAGGAGCTGGTGCGATTGATAGCTCCCCACGCCTTCCGCACCCAGCAGCGCGCCGTGACAGAAGCGGACTACGCCGAGGTGGCTCAACGCAATCCCGATGTCCAGAAGGCAACCGCCACCATTCGCTGGACAGGGAGTTGGTACACGGTTTTTGTCACAGTCGACCGCAAAGGCGGAGAGCCTGTGGATGCTGACTTTGAGAGCCAGATGCGTGCCTATCTCGACCGCTATCGGATCGCCGGCTACGACCTGGAGATCAACGGACCTGTGTTTGTGCCGCTCGACATCCAGCTCACGGTCTGTGTGAAGCCGGGTTACTTTCGCAGTGACGTTAAGCAAGCTTTGTTGAATGTCTTCAGCAATCGAGAATTGCCGAGCAGCGCCCGTGGCTTTTTCCATCCCGACAATTTCTCCTTTGGGCAACCTGTGTACCTGAGCCAGTTGTACCAGACAGCCATGCAAGTGGCCGGAGTGGCCTCGGTGCAAGCCAACAAGTTTCAACGCTGGGACAAGGCAGCCAATAAGGAATTGGAGAATGCAGTTCTGACGGTGGGAGCGCTGGAGGTGGTGCGTCTCGACAATGACCGCAACTTCCCTGAGAACGGCAAGATCAACTTTGTGATGGAGGGAGGTTTATGACAGCTCCACTCCTGAGTGGCTGTGGCTGTTGCGAAGGCGTGCAAGCGCTGACCCCTGCTCTTCGTGAGAATCTTCCGGGTCTTTCAGCGCTGGCGTATCGAGTTGGGACTCAAGCCCGCTTCAAAGCCACGATGCAGGCAGCCCTGGCGCGCTTCACAGGGTTGGGCCGGCTAACCACGAGAGAGGACGATGATCCCTCCATCGCCTTGCTGGACGCCTGGGCCTGCGTGGCGGACGTGCTCAGCTTCTACCAGGAGCGCATTGCCAACGAAGGTTACTTGCGCACGGCCACCGAGCGTCTCTCAGTGCTCGAGCTGGCTCGCGCTATTGGCTACGAGCTGAACCCGGGTGTGGCAGCGAGCACCTACCTCGCTTTCATCCTGGAAGACGCACTGGGATCACCCGGAGCGGCGACCATCGAGACGGGTACGAAAGTGCAAAGCCTGCCCGGGCCAGGCGAACTGCCACAAACGTTTGAGACCATTGAGACGATTGACGCGCGGGCCGAGTGGAATGTGCTGCGGCCCCGCGGGACCGAGCTGAACACGCCGAGACTCGGCAGCACCGAGGTCTACCTCAAAGGTGGAGCACTTAGTCTGAAGCCGGGTGATGGTTTGCTCTTCGTCGGTGATGAGCGTCTTCAAGATCCTGAAACTGAACGTTGGGACTTTCGCCGTGTGAAGGCCGTTGCGGCTGACCCTGCGGCTGGTCTCACGAAGGTGACTTGGGACGAAGGGCTGGGGTGGCGGCGCACGGGCCGAACGATTCAACCGGCCCAGCAGAATCTCAAGGTCTACGCCTTTCGCCAGCGCGCGGCGCTCTTCGGTCACAACGCGCCCGATTGGCGGGCAATGCCAGCCGACCTGAAGAAGGGATACCTGCCGAATCAGCGTGATCCCCTTTCTACTGATATCCAGTGGCCGGGTTTCGAAGTCGTCAACCGGGGATTGCAGGGAGAATATTTTGACCACGCCAACTTCACAGCCCCGAAGCTGACGCGCATCGATGCTGAGGTGGATTTTGCGTGGGGTGCCAACTCCCCGCACCCCGCTATCGCACCAGATACCTTCTCAGTGCGCTGGACGGGCTGGGTGCAGCCGCGATCGTCGGGCCTCTACACGTTCTACACGCTGTCTGACGATGGAGTGCGGCTGTGGGTCAACAACCAACTGCTGATAAACAACTGGACAAACCACGCTCCCACTGAGAACAGTGGAACCATCAGCCTCACAGCCGGTGTCCTCTACCCTCTAAAGATGGAGTACTACGAAAACGGCGGGGCGGCGACGATCAAACTGTCTTGGTCCGGGCCGAATCAAGCGAAGGAGGTCATTCCTTCAAGCCGGATGCCAATTCCGGTTCCCATCTCGATTCATCTGGATGCGGTCTACCCGCAGATCGTGCCCGGCAGCTGGCTGGTGCTATCCATCCCCGAATACCAGGAACTCTATCAAGTATCCGAAGCCGTGGAAGACTCGCAGGCCAACTTCACGCTGACAGCGAAGAGCACGCGTTTGTCGCTGAGCGGAGAAAACCTGAGCCTGTATGACGAGAAGCGCCGCGAGACTGTGGTGTTTGCGCAAAGCGAGCTTCTAGAAATCGCCGAGACACCCATTGTCAGTCCTGTTTCCGGAGACCGATTTACGCTCGATCGCAAAGTGGAAGGCCTGGAGAAGGAGCATATGCTGATTCTGTCCGGCCAGACCGTGCCGGAGGGGCAGCTCGTCAGCGAAGTGTTGCAGATCGCCTCGACCGAAGCCGATGGCGCCCTCACAAAACTCCTTTTCGCCAGCAGCCTGGTGCACAGCTATCAGCGCAACACGGTCACGTTGAACGCCAATGTGGCCTTGGCTACCCATGGCGAGACCAAACAAGAAGTGCTGGGAAGCGGAGACGGTTCAAAACGCCTCCAGCATTTGCCGCTGAAGAATACCCCGCTAACCTACGTCTCTGCGCCGACTCCCAGTGGAGGTGCCAGCACGCTGGAAGTGCGGGTCAACGATATCCTATGGGACGAGCAGCCGACGCTCTTCGGCCACGCTGCTCGCGACCCGGTTTACATTACCCAGATCGACGATGACGGCAAAGTAACGGTGCAGTTTGGAGACGGTGTCTCTGGCGTGCGTCTGCCGACGGGGACCGAGAATGTGAAGGCGCGCTACCGGATAGGGACCGGTTTGGCCGGCATGGTGAAAGCAGGACTGCTCAGCCTGCTGATGACCCGGCCGCTGGGCGTGAAGGGAGTCACCAACCCGCTCGCCGCTACGGGAGCAGCCGACCCGCAGGCACTCGAACAAGCTCGGCAGAATGCTCCGCTCACCGTTCTCACTTTGGACCGAATCGTGTCATTGCAGGATTTTGAAGATTTCGGGCGCGCGTTCAGCGGCATCGGCAAAGCCCAGGCGACCTGGCTGTGGGCAGGCGAAACCCGCCTGGTGCATCTCACCGTGGCCGCCGCTGACGGAAGCGGCGTGGACAAAACTTCGTCACTTTACAAGAACCTGAAGGATGGCATTGATGCCGCGCGAGACCCGATACAAAGCGTCCGGATTGATTCCCACCTGGCGCTCTTGTTCAAACTGGAAGCCCGCATACTTGTCGATCAGCGGTTTCTTCGGGAACTGGTAATCGCCGCCGTCAGTGAAGCTCTCACAAAGGCGTTTTCCTTTGCGGCTAGAAATTTCGGACAGGCGGTGACCCAGAGTGAGGTGCTGGCGGTGATCCAAGCCGTCGAGGGAGTTGAAGCAGCGGATCTGGACAAGCTGTTTTTCACGGGCAAAGCGGCCATCTTGAACCCGAACCTGCCCGCGCGCACAGCCCATTGGGACGAAAGTGTTTTCCCGCCCGTTCTCAAGCCGGCTGAACTGCTCACCCTCACGGAGGAAGGAATCACGCTCACGGAGATGCAGCGACCATGACCCGATACACCGCTGAAAAACTCTACGATCTCTTGCCGGCCATCTATCGCATTCGCGACTCGGAACAGGGCCAGCCTCTGAGAGCATTGCTGGCAGTCGTGGCTGAGCAGATGGCGTTGGTCGAAGAAGATATCGGCACGTTGTACAACAACTGGTTTGTAGAAACCTGTGAAGAGTGGATTGCGCCGTATCTGGGCGATCTGCTGGGAGTCCGCAATCTTCACCCCGTCAGCCGAACCACTTTCAGCCAGCGTGCGCAAGTAGCCAACACCCTGAGCTACCGCCGTCGCAAAGGCACTGCCACGATGCTGGAACAGTTGGCCCGGGATACCACTGGCTGGAATGCCCGCGCCGTGGAGTTTTTCGAGCTGCTCGCGACGACGCAACACATCAACCATGTGCGGCTGCAGAACCACCGCACGCCCGACTTGCGCGACGGTGAAAAGCTGGAGCTGCTGGATACGCCCTTCGACACGATACCTCACACGGCAGACGTGAGGCGCATCACCAACAATCGCGGCAGACACAACATTCCCAACGTGGGGCTTTTTCTTTGGCGCTTGCAGGCGTATCCCATGAAAGAGGCCCAGCCCTTTTCACAGGGCAGCGGCCGTTTCAGCTTCAGCCCGCTGGGTAACGACCTGTCTCTTTTCAATCCGCCACAAACGGAAGCCGAAATCACCCATCTGGCTGAAGAGATCAACGTCCCAGGATTGCTGCGGCGACGAGCTCTGTACCAGGAGCTGGAAGCCCTTCGCCAGGCGCTGGTTGATGGGGAGACGCCGCCAGCCGTTTACTTCGGCCCGAAACCCGTTTTTGAAATTCTGGCTGGCACCCCATTGAGCGCTGTGCCACCCAGCGAGATCCTCATCTGCAACTTGACCGACTGGCAGGAGCCGCCTGCTCAGAAGGCTTACACGCGTTTCGACGGCACCGTGGTTCTTCGAGACATCCAGGTCGCGGTCGATCCCGTCTTAGGGAGAATCGCCTTCCCCGCCGCAGCTAGCCCCAGTCAACTGCGAGTCAGCTACGCCTACGGCTTTGGAGGAGATCTTGGCGGAGGGCCTTACGACCGTCGGCCGCCGCGCTCTCAGCCTGGCCAAGCGAGTGCTTCTTCGAATGAGACTGTCGCGGACCCGGAGGCCTTCGGCTCCCTGATCCGTGTCCCGTCAGCGGCCGCCCAAACCCTGGGGCAGGCGCTGGCGGCGTGGGTGCCATCCACTCCACGAACCCTGATTCAAATTGATGACAACCGGACCTACGCCGGAGACCTGACGATCCCGATGGAAGCGTCGGAGTTAGTGATTCAGGCAGCCCAAGGTCTCCGTCCGGCGCTCATCGGCGACATCATCGTGACCGGGGGCACGGGCCAGTCGCGGCTCGTCCTGAATGGGCTGCTGGTCGCGGGTCAGATCCGGGTGGAGGGCGATCTGGCAGAGTTGCACGTCGTGCACTGCACGCTGGTGCCAGGGCGGAATTTGAATAGTGAAGGACAGCCCGTTGAGCCGGAGCGGCCTGGCCTGGTTGTACAGCCAGCCAATAACTCCCTGCGGTTAGTCATCGACCACAGCATCGTTGGCCCTCTGCGCATAAGCTCCGGAATGCGGGACTTGACCGTGCGAGACAGCATAGTGGACGCCCCTGAATCCAGCACCCTGGCAAGTCCGCTCGCAAGCGGCCCACTGGCCCTTGCTGCCAGCGACGACGATGCAGGTCCTGGCCCGACAACCACTATCGAGCGTTCGACCGTTTTCGGGGCTGTTCATGTCAAGCAGATGTTGCTGGCGTCAGAAGTCATCTTCACTAGTCAAGTGCTTGCCGATCAGAGGCAGACCGGCTGCGTGCGTTTCTCCTTCGTTCCCAGGGGGTCTCGCGTTCCGCGCTGCCATCGCTGCCAGCCGGAACTGGCCATTCAGAAAGCCATCGAGACTGCCAGGAAAGAGTCTCCAGCGCTGAGCGCCGTCGAAGAAGTTCAGATCGCCAGCGAAATCCTTTTCCGGCTGCAACCCACCTTCACCGACCGCTTCTATGGCCGGCCGGGCTATGCGCAGCTCAGCTCTTCCTGTCCCATTGAAATTCAAACGGGCGCCGAAAACGAAGCCGAGATGGGCGTCTTCAATCATCTACAGCAATCTTTGCGAGAAGCCAACCTGCGCACCCAGCTGAGTGAATATCTGCGGTTCGGGCTGGAGGCGGGCATTTTCTCTGCGACCTGAGGAGTTCCTTATGAAAGGCGATTTCACGCGCAGTACCTTCGACCGTCGAAAACATTACAGCAGCGTGCGCCAGCAGCAGGGCCGAGTTCAGATGGACGCGGACTGGAACGAGCAGGTGGACATCGAGGACTATCTCGACCAAACCCAAGGGAGAGATGTCATCGGTGCTTGCGGTGTTCCGGAAACCGGCGGCGGGTTCGAGATTCAAATCACTCCGCTCACCAGTCCACCCAGCAGCCCTCCGACTGGTCCTGAGTTGACCGTTTCGGCTGGCCGGCTCTACCTAGATGGCATCTTATGTGAGAACGAAGACACCATCTTGTTTACGGAGCAGGCTGATTTGCCAGGCGCTGAGCTGCCCGACGTGAACGGCATCTACCTGGCTTACCTGGATGTGTGGCAGCAGCACGTGACGGCGTTGGAAGACCCTTCCCTTCGAGAGGTCGCCTTGGGTGGACCCGACACTGCCACCCGGACGAAAACCGTCTGGCAAGTTAAGCTGCTTCGTGTGGGCAACGCGAACGCGGCGCTCACCTGCCAGTTAAATTTCCCAGCCTTTCAGCTTCTTCAAACCGGGCCTTCGGGCCGGCTCAGCGCTCAAGCCCAGCAGGCAACAGCCAGCACTGGACCTTGTATTATCGAGCCGGGAGCGGGGTTTCGCCGGCTGGAGAATCAGCTCTACCGCGTCGAGATCCACCGGGGCAGCGAAGGAGGCCAACCCACCTTCAAGTGGTCGCGCGACAACGGCACGGTGGTCACACGGTGGCTCTCTCGAGATGGCAACAATCTCACCGTTAGCAGTCTGGGCCGGGACAAGTTGCTCGGGTTTGCCCCCGGGCAGTGGGTGGAACTGACGGACGACACTCGCGAGCTTCTGGGTCAGCCGGGCACGCTGGTGCGGATCGTGAACGCCGAGGGCCAGACGCTGATTGTGGACCCTGCCACCGCGACCGGAACGTTCAATTACGCAGACTTCCCGCGAAACCCGAAGGTGCGCCGTTGGGACATGACCGGCGCCACGGGTCAGATTCCTGTGGAGACACCGGCAACCAATGGAGGCTTTATCCCCTTGGAAGACGGTGTCGAGGTCCGCTTTGAAGCAGGCGCGTATCAGTCCGGAGACTACTGGCTGATCCCGGCCCGTGTTGCCACAGGCGACATCGAGTGGCCGCACACAGACCCGCAACCGCCCCATGGCATCGGGCACCACTACTGCCGGCTGGCATTGGTTCGATTGACCGCAGCAGGCTTCGCGGTGGTGGACGACTGCCGTCCCCGCTTTCCGTCACTGACGGAGCTGACCAGCCTCTTATACATCAGCGGCGACGGTCAGGAAGCATTGCCGGGTCAAGTGCTGCCCAGACCGTTGCAAGTCGGTGCGGCCCACGGCCAATGGCCCGTTCCGGGCGTCGGCGTGACGTTCACAATCACTGGCGGCACCGGCACGCTGACGGCACCCAGCGGCACCGGTTCCACCCTCACGGTCGAGACGAATGCATCGGGGGTTGCCGAATGCTCCTGGACTCTGGACGCTGTCAACGGGAGCCAGCAGGTGCAAGCCTTCCTCGCGGACGGCACGCATTTGCCGGTGCGCTTCAATGCGAACCTCAGCCGCGCTTCGGCTGTCGCATACACTCCCACCAACCTGTGCCCCGATCTCGTGGCGGCCAATGTGCAAACCGTGCAGCAGGCTCTCGACCAGCTTTGCCAGGCCCGCGAGCGCGAGCCTGGCATTCACGTCACCCGTATTAACCTGATCAACGGCGACATCCTGCGCAACGACACGGAAGTGCCGGTCGACCGGCTGGCGCAAGGATTGAGTGTGGCCTGCGATGCCAACCTCGACCCGAATTCCTTGAACTCGAGAGATGGCTTCCCGCCACTGGCTCCGAATTGCTTCGTCAGCCTCTCCATGCCTTTCCCCTTGAACACCGAGGACCGACGCATGTGGGGAGATCCAGTGATCGGGTTTCAACCCCTCGTAGTCGCGGCCAACGTAACGGTGGATGACAATGCGCTGTTCTGGGTTCCCATTGGACAAGCCCAGGCGTGGCTGACCCAGAGATTGTTCTCGACCTTGATCCAGCTTGGGCGGGACGGGCGTGTGCTGGCTCGTCTGACCTTGAAGGGAAACTTCATCTGGGCCCAGGACGATGCCAGCCTGTTCCTGGACGGCGAAGTCTTTGGAGCGCGGCGCAACGCGCCGAACACTGAGATTCGATTGCCGAGCGGCGATGGGCGGCGCGGTGGAGACCTGGAGATGTGGTTCTGGCTGGTTCCCACGCAAACACTGCCGCCTTCGCCCATAGGTCATAACGTCACTTCAAATCCAACGGAGATTCAGGCAGGAGTGGTGGGCGTGATGGGAGAAGCCCGCTTGACCAAGGTGGGAACTAATCCCCAGGCTACCCTCGCCAGCACGATCAACTTCCTGTATCAAGGCATTCAGATCTCCAACACCTTCGCCGGGTCTGTAGCCATGAATCCGGCAACGGGGACGATTACAGCCAATGGACTCACCATTCTGCTGACAGGTGGCTGGCGCAACCCCGGCGTCACTGCCACAGCCCTGAATACGGCCGTGGGAGGGTTGGTAACCCTGTCTGTTCCTCAGGGTCTGGTCATTAACGAAGGAGACTTGATTACCGTTAACGGCGTGAACGCCTTTGTGAATATCACTGGGGGAGAAGTAAACGTTTCGCTCACCTCTTCGCCCAGCACGGCCCACATTTTTGTCAACACGTCCCGTGTGCCTGTAGCCAGTGTGCTCACCGGGAACTTGATCCTCAACGTGAGCGTCATCAGGAACCGGGTTCAAGGGACGGTCGTCGATGCTGCTGGCGCGGCGATTCCGGCTGCCAGCATCACAATGACGGGCGCTTCTGGAACTCGATCCACGATCACAGACGCGCAAGGGGCCTTTGCGTTTCCAAACACCGCGGCCGGGGACTACACGGTCGTGGCCCAGTTTGGCAATTTCTCGGCTCAGCGGACTGTCAGGGTTGGGCTGATCGTGGTAGGCCCTCCGGTTCCTCCAGTTCTGGATCCAGGCATTGTTGTTCCAGTCAGTCCAGTCAGTCCGGTCGGTCCGGTCGGTCCAGTCAGTCCCATCAGAAGGTTGGACGAGATTGAAGGTATCGGCGATGTGTTCAGCTCCCGGCTGGTGCAGAACGGTATTGCGGATCCGGCTGCACTTGGTTCTGCGGAACCGGCGAGAGTGGCTCAGATTCTAAGGATTACAGAGAATCAGGCGAGAACCTTTATCGACAGAGCTCGGCGCCTGCTGGGATAGGTTGATTCGGGCGACAAGACTTTGATCGTTTGCCTGGCAGGGGAGCAGTGCGCAGGAAGTAATTGCAGCGGAACTCTATGAGCGCCGGTGGTCAGACTAAGCGCAGGCTAGAAACCTGTACCACAATCCTGGCTGCTGTTGCTTCCGGTTGTGGTGCGGGCGTCTCGCCTGCACCGAGAACGTACAAACTCCAGGAAAGCCTTCCGAAAGGAAGGCTTTCGATCGGCGGTCGCAGACCGCCGCTACAGCAACCTTTTCATACCTCCCTTTAGGAAGGGCGAATGAAAGCTTCTCAAGCTTTCATGGGGTTCTTGCGATTTGCCGCACACTGCGTCCTCCGTTGTGCTAAGGGGGACAAACCTGGCAGGGGTGCTGAAAAACTCGAAAGCCGCTTCCTGACGGTCGCGGTACCAAAAAGTCTGCACTGAAGCCAAAGCAGTTGCAGTACCGCGCGCGTCAGCAAGCGGCAACGGGACTCTTGTCCAGAGCGTGTCATCAACCTCGTAGGGAGACTCGGCGTGTTATGACTTGTGACCTTGTTCCTCTGAATTGATGCCCCGCATCCGCATAGGAATTCACGTGCATGCAGAGCCTGAACGGCTCAGCGAAACCTTGGCCAGCGTGCGCCAGAACACCAGTCACTCCACTGAACTCCTGATCCTGCCCGACGGCCCCGACCTGCCCACCCGAGAAGCTCTCGCGGCAATCACCGATGTTCCACAGCTTGGCACTGAGGCAGCTCTGGGCGCGCCCGCCTGCTTCAATCGTCTCGTGGCCTCGGACGATGCCGAGCTGTTTGTGCTGTTGGAGAGTGGCGCGCTCCCGGGGCCTGGCTGGCTTGACACGCTGGTTGCGGCCTTCGACGCCGACCCGCGCAATGGACTGGCCGGCCCATCGACCAACCGTTGCTGGAACGAGCAGGCCATTTTTCCACGAAGCGGCAGCACCCCCGAAGAGATAGGGCACGCAGCTCGAACCACTGCGTCCCGTTATGGGTTGACCTTGCGGACTCTGGAACCGCTCTACAGTCTTGCAGACTTTTGCTATGTCGTTCGCCGCGAAGTTGTGGAGGCTATCGGCGACGCCGATGAACGCTACGGCCTGGGCCCCTGCTGGGAAATGGACTACAACATCCGGGCAGCTCGCTCCGGGTTCCGCAGTGTGTGGGCTTGCGGCGCCTATGTTTATCGCGCGCCATTTACCGCCAGGCGCCAGCAGGAAGAGGCCCTGCGATTTGAGTCAGCCAAACAGCTCTACCAGGACAAGTTTTGTGGCGCGCGCCTGGCAGGCCGCAAGAGGGACTATCGGGCACACTGTCGTGGAGATGCTTGTCCCAACTTCGCGCCGCCCGCTCTCATCGAGTCGCGCCATTCCATTGAGCTCCGCCAGCGGAAAGACGATGTTGTCTTGCAACAGCCGCCTGCGCTTCCTGCGAAGCCTGGCAGCGCGGATGCTCGATCTCCGCTGGACCTGAGCGTCTCCACACCCAATCCGCTGGTGAGCTGCATGATGCCCACCAGCAACCGTCGCCCGTTCGTGTCGCAAGCGATCCGCTGCTTCCTTCGCCAGGACTATGCCAATGCGGAACTCCTGATTCTGGACGACGGGTCTGAGTCAGCCGCTGACATCGTTCCCAAGGACTCGCGCATTCGTTACCTCCGCTTGGAGGGAAAACGCACGGTGGGCGCCAAGCGCAATCTGGCTTGTGAACAGGCGCAGGGGGAATTCATTGTTCACTGGGATGATGATGACTGGTATCCGGCTTCCCGTGTTCGAATGCAGGTGGAGGCACTTCTCAGCCGCCAGTGCGACCTGTGCGGCAGCAGCCGGGTTTTCTACTATGAGCCGGCCATGGATAGAGCCTGGCGCTACGAGTACACGCATGCCGGCAGCACGCCATGGGTTGCCGGCAACACGCTGGCTTATCGCAAAGAGTTCTGGGAACGGAATCGGTTCGCTGAGATCCAGGTGGGCGAGGACACGCGCTTTCTCCAGAGCAGCGCGACCACAGCTGTCCACGATCTCAAGGATCCCGGCCTCTGTGTCGCCACGATCCATTCCGCCAACACGAGTCCCAAACACCCAGGCGGCGCCTATTGGATTCGCCAATCTGTAGCTCAGATCCATCAACTCCTCGGCGACGACCGGCACTTCTACAAAACCGCACTACGGCTGACACGTCAGAATGAAGCAGCGCAAAGTGAATCGCGCGAAGTGCTGCCGCTGGTTTCCTGCATCATGCCCACTTACAACCGCCGGGCGTTTGTGCGGTTTGCACTGAGTTACTTCCTGTATCAGGACTACCCAAATAAAGAGCTGATTGTTATCGATGATGGGAATGATCCGGTCGCCGACCTCGCCGACGGCCTGCCGGGCGTCCGGTACATTCGCCGGCCCGCGCGCATGTCCATCGGTGCCAAGCGGAACCTGGGGTGCGCCGAAGCCCAGGGTGAAATCATCGCCCACTGGGACGACGACGATTGGTATGCGCCAGACCGTCTGCGCTACCAGGTGGCGCCGCTCCTGGCAGGCGAAGGGGACTTGACAGGCCTTGAAAACGCCTTTGTGCTGGAGTTGCCAAGCGGCGTTTTTTGGACCACCCAACGGCGGCTTCACCAACGCATGTTCGTCGGTGATGTGCACGGAGGCACGTTGGTCTATCGCAGGGAGCTATGGCAGCAGGGTCTGCGCTATCCTGAGGTCAATCTGGCTGAAGACGCGGCTTTACTGCAGCAGGCGGTGACGCGCGGGCGGCGTCTGGTACGTCTCACCAACCCGGGAGTCTTCGTCTACGTGCGCCACGGAAGCAATGCCTGGCGAGAGTGCACGCCGGGAAGCTTCCTCGACCCGGCCGGTTGGCAGCGTATCGCCCGCCCCTCCATGCTGCCCGAAACCGTGGTGGCGACCTACAAATCCAGCCACCTCACACCGCCAACCCACAGGTTGCTTCTGGACTGCAGGTCAGCCTGATCGTCTGACCCTGCACAGGCTAGAAACCTGCACCACAAGGCAGGCGATCGTCGCTCCCGGTTGTGGTGCGGGCGTCTCGCCTGCGCCAAGAATGTAGAAAATCCACTGAAACTCTGACCCCGGACTCTCTACATTTTGTCGGAGATCAACACCCAATCGTCCCTCCTTGAATAAAGGGGGGACTGCAGGGGGCCCTTTCCGTGCCCCACGTCTACCACCGGACTTCAGATAGCTTCAAGCGGATTTGCAGCATCTGTTCCGGAAACACGGCATTGTTCGCCAAGCAATCGTTCCGGTATAATTCCCTTCACTGATCTGCACTCGATAGAAACTGCTAGCCGATGGACAACGGGACCGGCACTACACCTGCGAAACGGCGCAAGACTCTGCGGCGTTTCGCAGGTCGAATACTAGGTAGGCCTCGCTATGACACGTAGAGAGCGTCTCCGCCAGGTAAAAATTCTGTGCTGCCACTTCCTCCGAAATCTGGCTTTCTACAAGGCTGGCTGGCGAAAAGGGGAGTTGATATTCAAAGACCAGTTTTGGGTGAATGCGAACGGCAACTTCATCGACGTCTGCGTCCTTGAATGGTGCAAGCTGTTCGGCGACAAACGAGGCCAACACTAATGGCTAAAGGTCATCACAGATCCATCGGCGTTCTTCGATGGGCTAATGCATGCAGTCGACCAGACGGAAGACGAGTTCGATTCATACGTTGAGGAAATGAAAACGTATCGAGATAAGTTCATCGCGCACCTCGACTCCAAGGAGGTAATGAACATTCCGAAACTCAGAGTAGCGAGAAAGAGCGTTTCCTTCCTTTACGACTACCTGCTGGCCAACGAGGAAGAAGACAACTGCTTCCAAGATGCGCCGCTGAGGGCAGCACGCTTTTACAGGCAGTTCTATTCAGAAGGCCGAAGCGTCTATTCCAAGTGACCGCGAGGCATAACCTTTCGGTCGACCGGACCTTGCGCATGAAGCCGCGCAAGGCCGGTTTACCTCAATGGTTAGGCGGCACAACTCACCCTGAGCCACGTGGATATCGCAATATGAAAACCGCACAACCCAAGAACATTGACGAATACATTGCGGGCTTCCCGCGAGACGTTCAAGAGACTCTCCAGAAAATAAGGGGCATAGTCAGGAAGGCTGCACCTGATGCAGAGGAAGCGATCAAATATCAGATCCCGACGTTTGTTCTGCATGGAAACCTTGTGCATTTTGCAGGCTTCCATAAGCACATCGGGTTTTATCCGACCCCATCCGCAATCGAAGCATTCAGCGGCGAATTGGCGGATTACCAGCGGGCAAAGGGGTCGGTCCAATTCCCGCTCAATAGGCCAGTTCCATTCACATTGATTCGAAAGATGGTCGAGTTCAGGGTAAAGGAAGCCCGAGAAAAAATGGCAGCGAAGAAGAGGAAGAAGTAGTCGTTTGATGGACTGGTGACGCCAAGAATTGCCGCCTAACGCAATACGAAAGGGCGCGCCCCTTCTCTGTGGTAGTTTGGAGTTACTTGAAGACTCTGAACCCACAAAGGAGGAAACGCCCTATGGAACACAAGTATGTTGGTCTGGATGTGCACGAGTCAAGTACGGTAGCGGACGTGCACGATGAGCAAGGCAAGAGCGTGATGGAGTCGATCCTGGCCACTGAAGCCGAAGCGATCCGGGATTTCTGAAGGGGCGGTGGGGAACGATCCACGTGACCTTCCTGTTGGTGCTGCGGGGTGGCGCACCCGGCGAATGAGGCATAGATTCTGCATACGGACCACTGGATGAACACTACCTTAGAAAAGGATCGCTGGGACGTTTTCATAAGTCATGCCAGCGAGGACAAGGCCGCAGTTGCGATTCCGATCGCCCAAGAGCTCCAGCAAGCGGGTCTGACCGTATGGCTGGACGCTCATGAGTTGACCCTGGGTGACAGTCTGAGAGCCAAGATTGACGAAGGACTAACACACTCACGCTTCGGAGCAGTGATCCTGAGCGAAGCCTTCTTTGCCAAAGACTGGCCACAGCGCGAACTCAACGCTCTTGTTGCTCTTGAGTCAAAGAGTCGGAAGGTGATTTTGCCAGTACTGCATGGTATCAACCATCAACAGGTTGCTCGCTATTCGGCCATACTTGCCGATAGGCTATCGACTTCGACCGAGAGAGGGATTCAACACGTCGCGATGGAAATCGCCAGTGCAATACAGCAATCGCGGCAGGCGACGAGCCCCGTGCGTCGTCAGCCGAGCCTGGACCACTCCCTTCTCCGACCTGCCGAGCTTGTGGGCACCAAGGTGGGTTCCTACCAAATCAGAGAGCACATGGGTTCGGGCGGCAGCGGTGTCGTATTTCGCGCGTCTCACAGGGATCTAGGCGACCAGCTAGCGATCAAGATCTTTTATCCGCTGGCACCGAAGTATTCGCATTTTAACGGACTCTTTGACCGTGGATTTCGGGCGCTCTCCCGCCTCAAACATCCTAATATCGTATCGACGAAGGATTTTGGCAGGGCTGATTTGGGCGGGCTGCCCGTCTGCTATTTAGTTATGGATTTTGTCTCTGGTCAGACCCTTGAGCGGTGGACAGATGCTGTGGATGGGAACCCAGGAGCTTTGGGGATGCGGTTGCGAGTAGCCCGGCAGCTAGCGACCGCCATGTTGGCGGCACATGAAACCATCTACGTGGATCAAGTAGGATTTGAGGTTCACGGAGTCTTGCATGGCGATCTCAAACCGGCCAACGTAATAGTCAGTTCCAGCGATATTCCCGTGGTGTTGGATTTCCTTCTAGTCGATGTGCAGCGACTTCTCGATCCCCGGATCATTCCAGCTTTGAGGCCTTCCGAACGGAAAAAGATTACGGCTGCGTTTGGTACACCTGGGTTCATGGCTCCGGAGCAGGCCGAGCATGGAATCATAACGGTATCCACGGATATTTATGGACTTGGCGTTACGCTTTGCCATCTCTTCCTCCCGAACCAAGCTTCGCCAGAGATTGCGATAAAGCTCGATGCCAAACTGCCAGGGTTTGTCAAGGAACTCCTGGCCGACATGACGGCAGCTGAGCCTCATTTAAGACCGAAAAGCCTGAGGGACGTTGTCCAACGCCTGGGTTTGCAGCCGCAAACGCGATGGTTCCAGAAGTGGATTCCTAAACGATTTGCGTAGTTTGAGGGGCGGGGGAAATGATTTTCAGTGCATCGTCTTGGTGCAAGTCGGGCATGCGTGTCCTAACCACGGGCTCAGGACGGATGCTCCGCACCGCTCAGCCCGGACATTGGGTGCTTTGTAATGATATGGGAACGAAACTTTATCTCATTGCGATGCTGATCTTGCTTCCTGCGGTGTGTCTTTCGCGGGACAAGAGTCCGGCTGAACAGTTCCGCATCAGTGAGAGGTTCCGCAAGACTCTGTCCGCTTTTAATGAGCTGCAAATTGCCCCCGCCTCAAATCCGGATGGCGAAATGTATCGTGCCTTTGTTGTTCCGACTTTCTACCATCCTCTTTCTGTCCGAGTTGAAAGGGATGGAAGGGGTTATGTCCTCGCTGCGAAGCGACTGAGCGGTCAAGGTGGCTATGGCTGGGGAACTCTAAAAGATCAGACAAAGCGCCGCCTGAACGAAAAGGAATGGCAGACTCTGCTCAATTTGCTGAATGAGACTTCGTTCTGGACGCTGCCTTCTGAAGATCAGGGGTTCGAGCCGAACGAAAAGGGCGAAGTGACAATTTGCCTGGATGGTGCATCTTGGACCCTTGAGGGAATCAGTGGCGGGAACTAGCATGTGGTGGATCGTTATTGCCCCGATTTGAAGGGTGTTAAAGAAATTGGGGTTTACATGGTCAAGCTCACGAAATGGAGCATAAGGGAATCTGATTTACGTTAATACTGCACCTAACCCGCCGGTAGACGTCGGAATCAAAATGCCATCGTACAAACATAGGGCATGGCCACCATAGCGATTGGCGACATCCACGGCAATTTACCGGCGCTTAACGACCTGCTTGGCCAGATCACGGGCGAGGTTGGCAACGGTGACGCGGTCATCTTCCTGGGCGACTACATTGACAGAGGCCCCGATACTAAGGAGTGCGTGGAAGCGATTCTCGCGTTTCAGCGCGATACCAAGGCCGACGTCGTTTGCCTCTGTGGGAATCATGAGGACTGGTTCCTGCGGACTCTGCGCGATTTTCGGCGGCACTCATGGCTGCTCGGCATGGAGGCCATAGACACAATTCGGAGCTATTCACCTGAGGTTGCGCAGGCGTTGCGCGACGCTGCATCGGCTGCAGGACTCGAGCTGATCATGAGCCGGCCTGCTCTTCCCTACGACGTGTTCTTCGACCTGGTACCAAAGGCCCATCTGCGATTTTTCAAGAGCTTGGTGCCGTACTGTCAGACCGCGGACTGTCTTTGTGTGCACGGGGGGCTGAATACACGGGTGTCGCGCCTTCAAGATCAGTCGCGCGAGACCTTGATTTGGGGTGGGGAGGGCTTTCCCGATCAGTACGACGGGGCTGAGACCGTCGTGTACGGACACTGGAACAATCCTGACGTGGACGCCCAGGGTTGGCCGAAGCCGAAAATCATTGGCCGTACAATCGGGCTCGACACGATTGCACACGGGGCATTGACGGCGATGCGGTTGCCGGACACGCGACTGTTTCAAAGCGCCCGATACGAGGCATATCGGCTCAACGTCTAACCGAGAGATAAATTGAGCCGCCAATCGGCGCTTGAAGTAAGACAGGCTCGAACTTCTAGCCGTCGTTCCAGACTCCAAAGCCAGTGACTGGGGTTTCGGCAGGGACACAAAAGCATTTCCCAGCGGAGGGTCGGGGGACAGCTTAGCTCGCGCGCCGCTGCCTGAGGATGCTCATGAAACTCGCCAAGCTTCGGCTCTTAGTTTGCATCGGAGCGACTTTGCTGATCGGGCCAGAAGGAGGGCAAGCATGTACGTGCATGGCGCCCGCCACTGCCGCTGAAGGCTTTGAGAAGTCCTCAGCTGTTTTTAGAGGGAGGGTAACAAAAATATATCGACCGTTCTTGGATACAGCAGGCATCACCCGAAGCGGGAACTATCGGGTCAAGTTTGAAATCACGAAACGCTGGAAGGGTCCCCAATCGAAGAGTATCGTTGTCACCACTCGACTCAGCGGCGAAGCGTGTGGGTTTCCGTTTGAAGAAAAGAAGGAGTACTTGGTATACGTCGCTACCGGACCAGCAGCAAACATCGAGACTGGAATTTGTACAGGGACGAAGAGCCTTGTTGGCACAGAGCCGGAAATGGAGCAACTTGACCAGTTGCTAAAGAAGAGCACGCACCGGAAGAGATAGCCAAGGCGGCTAACCCATACGCTACAGCCGACCTTTGCGAAAAGCAGCTGGCGAGGGCTGAGCTTGCTTCCGATACGCAGCGCTGGCGCCATCGAGCGCATTCTCCGCAAGAAACGGTGAGAGCAGGGCCAGATCCGGGCAAGGAATTGAGCCGCCAGTCGCCGCTTGATACGAGTCCCAGCGAGCGCTGAACTGAGCCGAAGCCCTGAAGCCACAGTTCGGTTCGCTGCCACCGCCACGTATCTGCTCAATGAAGCTGCCTCGCTGGCGCGTGCGCTTCGCCCGCGACTCTCGTCCAGCTGGCAGTGGTGGGCGGCGGCTTGGCGCTCGGCGCAGGTCGCTTGGGCGGCGGCAGCCCTCTCCGACCTGGGCGATTCTGTTCTCCGAAAAACAGATCGTTCAGGCTCTGGAAATCAAGCCAGGGGATCCTTTCAGATGGAAAGCTATCTCACGATGGTTGGGAACCCTCCAAGAGATGTATGGCAGCCAGTACCCGAATTTGAAGCCTATCCCTCGTCAAGAGCTAAAGGTCGCGAACTCGGAAAGACCCGAGATGACTGTAGACCTGACCGTCGATATAGAAGAAGGCGCTCGATTCATCAGGATCGACCAGAGTGAGCGACCGAGGGAGCCTTCACTTTCACCTTCTCCCCTCGAAGCGTTTGCTGCTCGACCGGCTGCGAAGGTGGTCTGGTCGAAGATGATCGGCCGCCTCGAGGGTTCGGAGGCTCGGGCCACCCTCACCGCCCTGAGGATCGAAGACGCGGCGGCCACTCCGAGCGTGATGCGGGGTCTGCGGATCGATCTCGCCCGCGCCCACACTGGGCAGGCAGAATGCGACTGGAAATACCTGGCTTGGAAAATCATGTGCGAACGCGCGAACGCCGCGGTCTACGTTGAGGAAGAACGGCTGGAGGAAGTCCGTAACGGGGTTGGACGTGGAGCCGCGCAACTGCGGCCCATGGAATTCATTTCTGCGAGCACAAGCGGACTGATCGCTTGCGGCTACCAGTTTTCACACAGCTCTCCCTACGAGTTGGCCGCGCTGTTCACTCGCGGCATCGCGGAACTCAAGGAGTCTTCCCGCTAACCAGCGGAGACTGCGACATGCAGAAGTTGGCCGAGCTACGTGGGCGTCTCTAGGCTGCACGCCCGAAGAATCCGGCGCCTTCACTAATTCGCATCCTGATCTGAAGTGATATGCCGGGGCGTTGATAAGTCATCCGCTGAACCGGAACGGTTAGAACTCGCATGCATCAACAGTCGCCCATTGAGACGCAGCTGCAAGAGCTTGAGCTTTGCTTGCTCCAGCCCAGCGTTCGCAGGTCGCAGCAGGTCGCCGAGTTGATGGCTGAGGGCTTCATTGAGTTCGGCAGTTCGGGGCAAACGTTCACCAAGGAACAAATCATTGCGGCCCTGCAGACTGAAGCAACGACCAAATGCACGGCCACGCAGTTCAAGGTGCAACTGCTCGCGCCGCAGGTCGCTTTGGTCACCTACCGCGCCCACAAGCATACCGATCCGGCCCTGCATACTCTTCGCAGTTCCATCTGGGAGCACAGGCACGGGCAATGGCAAATGCTCTTTCATCAGGGCACGCCAACGTCGGCAATCGATTGAGCACGAGTTTTAACCCTGGCAGAGGAGGGGCGCTGAAGCCATAGCTGGGTCCCATGCCAGCGCGGCCTATTTGTTCAATGAAGCTGCCTCGCGGTCGCGACTCCGCTTCGCTCCACCCCTGGCCCTCGGCAGGGACACACAAAAGAGTCAGAGGGCAGCTTGGTTCGCACGCGGTAGACTTCAGTGGAAACTTGAAGCGTAGCCTTCATCAAGTCCTTCATGTGTAGAACGGGAGAAAGCAATGTTCATCACCCTCCTTGTGGTCACGTTCCTCATTTCCTTGGCCGTCTGCTCCATCGTTGTCCTCTTTTTTGGAAAGCCGATCAGCCGCATATTGCACCGGCTGATTGCCGATGACATCAGCCAAGCCTGGGTGAAGTATCTCAAGTTTGCCATCTACGTAATCGGGGTATCGAGTGGTGTTAGAATTTGGGAGCTTGAGAAGTACATTACGCCACGCCAGTTCAAAGATGCACAGACCGTGGAGCTCACGAGAGATCGTTGGGTGCTCGAAGTCTACAGAACGATTGTCGAATCCCTGCAGGGCATTGCCTGGTCTCTCCTGGTGTTCTTCATTTTCGCGCTGATCGCTTTTGTCATTGTCCGAGTATTTGAGCTGCGCAAGGCAAGAACGGACGTCCCCGCCAAAGTCTAACTGGGGCGCGATAAATTGAGCTGCCAGGCGGCGCTCGATGCGAGTCGCAGCGAGCACTGACCTAAGGCAACGCTGTGAAGCAACTGTTGGATTCGATGCCAGCGCGCCCTATCTACTCTGGAGCCAGGCGGCGCTCGATTGCGTGCCTCCTGATCATCGAAGGAGATGAACCATGCGCACTTTTGCACAAAAACCGAAGTCAACTCTGCAGACTACGTCTGCCAAGCCTGCGAAACCCGGTCGGGCGTACTTTGGGCAAAGGCGTGAGGTGAACTCGATCCATCACTTACCGCGCACGATCGGGAATCAAGCTCTACAGCCGCCGTCAGAGGCAAATACCAGGGATATCAAAAGAGACTCAACTACTACCGGGATTGCCAGTTTAGGTCACGATTTCGGCCGGATGCTTGTGCATACTACAAGACCGATAGCGGTTCAACCGAGCGTGACAACGGGAACGCCCGGGGGCCGGTACCGGCAAGCAGGCGAAAAGGGGGCGGACGATGCCGCACCGACAGCACACGGTCCAGACTCCATTGCTCACGACTTTGGCACGCTGCGGATTTTCCCGATTCGGCCGCCTGTCGCCAGGATGGCATTGTACGCAGACATTCCCGTTTCCGGCGAGTCTGCGGCGGAGATTGAGGATGAGCCTTTGAGGGAAGCCGTAACTGCGGAGACACCAACACCCCGCGGCATCCGAATCCTGCGGACAACCCAGGAGCATGCATAAGGTCACGTCGGGTGCGTTCCTAGGGGGGCTCACGATAAACGACTATTTCCCAGACCTAGCCAGCCGAGGGTACCCGGGCACGGCTGGCCCGTTTGACGTCGGCGGTCGCGTGGGGGCGAGCGTCCAACTGTATGGCGTGATCCCGAGTCCTTGTTTGCCAAATCAATTCCACTTGGAGCAGACGATAACGCGCACTCGCCTCCGCCGTGACGGCGTCGCTGACCCCACGGAAGGAACAAACGGTTGACGACATCGCCAAGAGCGGACGCGATGCTTCGCGTCCACCATTTCGCCAGGAATTCTTGGGAGGCGGCACTGCGCCTCTCGGCTACATCATCTCGATGGCCGACCCACCGAGTACCGGGTACAACTCAACGAGCAACATTGAGCACGACCGCAATTTCGTTACGTCGTTGGTGGGACCCAGCGGACGACAATCTGTCACTTGGTCGCTCTCAACTCGCATATCCGGAGGGACTGTTACCAGCAACGTCCTGATTTGAACACCAACTGCCCTTGGCATTACCGGATGATATGACATCGCTCACACCTGCCAAAAAGGTTGACTCGCTTCTGAGTGACTTGAACCGAGTGGAGCCCATTTCCTTTGACCTTGGAACGCCAGAGCTGTTTGAGATCGATGCGGTGCGTCAGCTCCTTGCCATGGGGACTGCGATCGTGCCGCACTTGCTCGAGTGCTTACAGGGCAACGTGTCAAAGAAGCGCATCGCCTACGTCGTGCTAGTGCTAAACCATTTGGGCGACGTTCGCGCCTTGGCGCCTCTGCGCGATCTGCGCGCGCGCTACCAGCAGCGCGAGACCAAGGACGAATGGGACTATGCTGTCATCGGTCAATGTAACTTGGCGATCGAGCAGCTTCAAAAAAGAGCGTGATGATTCCTGCAAGGGGCCTGCTCTGAGTCGTCATCGCGAGATCGCTTGGCACAGGACGGCACCTGAGCCTCGCTGTCTCGACTTCTCTTCCCAACTCAACTCGTTCGCCGTTGGACGGGGTGTGCCATAGCAGAGATGAATATGCCCCACAGCCTCGAAGTGCTTGACGTTTGGGCGAACCCCGGTTCAATCGCATGAAGCTACTCTGTGACTTGTGCGGCCCGAACGTTGAGCAAATCGAGGCGGAGTTCCTCGGCTGTCTGATGCGTGCCGGCCATAGATCCGCAGCGAAAGTCCACTGCCGTATTGCCACAAAGAGCGGCAGTCAGACGTGAGTGAGCGCGCGGCTTCAGTGGGTAGCGCCGTTCAAACAACCGGGTGGAGCTGACGGCTGACCGAAAAAGCGCTGGCGGGCACGAAGGTTGCATTTCCTGGGTCAGAAGGACTAGAGATTGACAATTTGCTGCTAAGACGGATGGAGCTATTCCTATGACCGTGACACTTCTCAAGAAAGGCGATATCTGGCGCACTCTCTTCTCCACCTGGCGCGTGGAGGCAGACGGAATTGACGATGTCTCGTTTCCTTTTAGCGCTGGGTTCGGCTGCGGGCAGGCCATGAAGGTAACTCAAGGACAGAAGCTTTCTCTTCAAACGCAGCACAAGTTGGGAGCACAGCTAGGCGGCAAGCTAACGGCTCCAGGCGTGGAGTTGAGCAGCGGGTTCAGTGTCGAGATCACTGAGACGTTGGTTCATGAGATCTCTGCGACCTATGAGTGGAGCTACACATCCCGCCCGTGCGAGTACTGTCTTCCGCGAGTGCATTTCCCAAATTCCCGGATTCAAGTCCTCACCCGCTTTTCGCTGCACCTGCCTTTGTTTGGCAGCAGAAGAACTGTCTTTCTACCAGGCGAGACATATGAGATCAGAGGACACTGCAAGCATGCGCCCGACAAATGCGAGAACTGCAAAGAGTCATCCCCTCAGGCGGGCGGAGGAGCAATCCTGACATCGACTCATGCAACAGGAACAAGTTACATCGAAAGAGTTCTGCTCGCCGAACGAACGCCCAAGATCCCGGACCCGGAACAACTGCTTAAGACTCTAGACCCACCACAGGACAGCGAGCCTGCGCCGTCCCGGCTTTACCTAGTCGATCTATACGGTAGAGCCCGCGCGGTTGATCTCGCTGAGCACGGATACACTCTCTATTCGCTCGACGATGTGGATAGAGCCATGGGGGCAATACGATTGTATCGTGCAGGCAATCAGCTTGTCCTGCTGGCGCGCCTGCCCGACGGTGAACCAGGCCCGTCACCAGATGTCCAGGTCGAACTGATAAGCAAGGAATCGCAGGAACCTATCGTGGCCGGCGAGATAGCCGTAAAGGAAGGTCCGGGATTCCGGTTGCTTCTTGTGACACTCAACTGCACCAATCTGCAGGCTGGCCACGTCCTGGAAGACCAACCTACGCTGACGTTGCGATTGCGCACAAACCGGCGAACAACGGACTGGCCAGCAATCCTCGTCAGAGGTGGGGATGCCCTGGAGTAACTCGGGACTTGGTTCATCAATGCACTAGCGTACCAGTTGCAGTGCGACAGCTGGCTTCGCGCGCATTCCCGCGGCGCAGCCTGCTGCGCCGGTCTGCCGGCTGTCGATGCTTCCGGTTGTGGTGCGGGCGTCTGCTCTGCAGCTGGAGGGTAGAAACTCCAGGGCGCAGCAAGCTAAGCCGAACCAAACCGCAAACAAGCTTGCGCGCTCCAGATACGTCACCGTGCGCCCGCGGCGCGAGTCCCCTCAAAGGTGGGTGCGGATGATCGCATAGTTTTCAACGAAGAGGTATGCCACGAACGTCGCCAGCATCAGACCTCCGGTTGCGATCAGGGCCACGTTCAGCGTCCGGGGCTCAATCGTGACCGTAGTCGCCAGCCGTTTTTGCTCCCATCGCAGGTCCAACCGTGCGATGGCCAGGACGTTCAGCAGGAAGGCAGCGGCGAGTCCGCCCAGGAACACCACTGGCGACACGAGATTGAAAAGCCTTTGCCGGTGGGGCGCGGAAGTCAAGGCCTCCACGGGCGCGTACACCAAACCGACGCCCAGTTCGTTCAGGATGTTCGCCAGCAAAAAAAATGCGGCTGGCGCCAGCAGAACCAGGCCCAACACCGCCGCCCGGGATGGAGAGGGCTTTGCGGCCAAGGTAATATTCATGGGGGTGCCTCCTTGAAAAGTGTGCTTCTCATTCTGCCATTTACTTCAAGTGGTGTAAACTACTTTGTTGTGTAAAGTATTTTTTTTATGCAAAACAATTCCCAGCGGCTGGGGCCTCGGCGTCTGGTGTTGTCGCTTGAATGTCGGATACTCTTGCTGCGTCGGCGCGGAGGGCCTGGCGCCGGGGCCAGGACGAGCCGGTGCATGAATCAGGAGGCATTCTGTGGCTTTCCCATTGTCGAGCCAGCGAGCGAAGGCGTACGTCTCGGACTCGCGCCTGGTGAGCGCCTTTGAACTCGCGCTCGGTGCTGCGATCGTAGTTGGACACAACGTTTTCCGGGTAGTCCCGAACGAGGTGCCGATTCTCTTCGTGCTAGGGTTGTTGTCGGTACGTCTGCGCAACCGCGGATTGTCGGCCTTGGGGTTCAAGCGACCCTCCTCATGGGCGCGTGTGGTTCAGATTGCGCTGGCCGCGGCGGCGTTGAGAGTTGGGCTTGGCGAGTTCGTCGTGGATCCGTTCACCGCGCAATTCTGGCCTCCGGCAGCCGCTCCCGCAGGAGTGGACGCGATCACCGGAAATATCAAGACGGCACTGCTCTGGCTGGCCATTGTCTGGAGCTTCGCCGCGTTCGGCGAAGAGATCGCCTATCGAGGATATCTGCTCACCCGTGCGGCCGACCTGGGCCGGCGAACCACGTTTGCTTATTGGATGGGGATGGTCTTGGTCTCGATTCTGTTTGGTTACGGACACTTCTACAAGGGTCCTGCGGGCATCGTAGATTCCGGTGTTGCGGGTCTAATACTGGGATCGGCCTACCTGCTATCTGGCCGAAATCTGTGGACCAGCATCCTGGCGCACGGATTCATCGACACCTTCGGAGTCATGGCACTGTACTTCGGATGGGATTCTTGATGGGCGATGTATTCTTGAACGTCGCCGATTCAAATTGCGGCATCGGATACTGGAAAATTTATTCTGCGCGAACGTCTCTCTACATTCAGGCCTAGAAAGCAGGGAATATGAGTTGCTCAATGCATCGACCTAAGCAGGTGGGATGGCTCGCCATGCTGCTGTTTCTCGGAGTGGTCCTGCGGGTGGCTGCCACAGACTTCTGGGAAGCGAAACCGTTTACTGAGTGGAACGAACAGGAAGCGATGAAATTGCTGTCCGAGTCTCCGTGGGCTCGAACGCTCACTGTACTCGGAGGAACATTGGCAGCCGGTCAAGCTGCCAATCGGGTCACCGACCTGCCGACTCTGTCAACGACCGGGGCGGGCCGTGCCACCGGCTCTATGGTCGGTCAGCCTGGGTCAGGTTTTGGGACCGACGATGCCGTGCCGCTTTATGTCACCTGGTTTTCCTCGGGCAGGATCCGGCAGGCTTTGGGGCGCCTGGCACAGCTTCGGCACCATGCACCGGAATCGGAAGTGAAGAAGTTCGTCGAACAACCCGCAGAGGACTATCAGATTGGAGTTTCCGGGCCTCTCCTCGACTCTTTCAACGTCTTATCTTTGGACAATTTCAAACAAAAGACCTTTCTCTCATCCAAGAAAGACAAATCAAAAAAAATCCCTCTGAAGGGCTATGTCCCGCCGAATAAGCGCAACGACGGCACGGCGATATTCTCTTTTGAACGACAAATCGATGGGAAACCCGCGTTTGGCCTGGAAGATCAGGAGGTTGAGTTTGTCGCTCAGGGCAAAAAGATCCTGCTCAAGGTTTCGTTCAAGCTCGCGAAGATGATGGATGCGGGGAATCTGGATCTGTAGCCTGTCGAATACGGGAGTCGTTGAGCGGCAGTGAGGCGAGTCCCCCAGCTTTTCCGTGCGGTTGGACGACATTCCGAGAGAATCAAGATGGTCTGGTGCTCACATTGTACCGCCACAGCGAGACACTTCGACCGCCGCCGAGCGGACAAGGACCTTGCCCGATACAGGCGAAAAGGAGCCGGCTCCGCTACCCGGCTACTGCTTGCCGAGCTAGATCAGGCAGGCGTTACGGGGCGAACGGTTGTCGATGTTGGCGGAGGCATCGGGGTGATCGGCTTAGAGCTCTGCCCACGGGGCCTCGACCGCGTTGTCATGGTCGAAGCGTCCCCGTCATACATTGCCGTTGCCACTGAGCAGTACGCCTCAAAACAGCTGCATGACCGGCTCACGACGCTTGAAGGCGACTTTGCCACACTCCATGAACCTCCTGTGGCCGACATCGTGACTTTGGACCGCGTCGTGTGCTGCTATCCCGACTTCCGCTTGCTCCTTGACCGCGCGGCTTCCAGTGCTCAGCAAACTGTAGTGCTCAGCTTTCCCAGAGATCGATGGTTCGTTCGGCTCAGTCTTGCCGCTGAGAACCTGGTGCGGCGACTTTCTGGCAATTCGTTCCGCACTTTTGTGCATTCTCCGCGTCAAATGGCCGCAATTCTTCACAAGGCCGGACTTCGTCAAGTCGGGCATCGCTCCACTCTGACTTGGCAGGTCGAGCGCTGGACTCGGGAGCATACCGTCTAGCCTGCCATTTGTGCGCCCCAGAAGAGGGCCACGGGTGATGCCCATTGCACGGGCTCGAAACCCGGGGCTGAAAAACAGAAGGAGGTTAACGTGAAACTCTTCGCAAAACTCGCGCTAGCAAGTTTCCTAGCAGTGCTTGCAGGCTGCGTACCTGCTCTCAATCCACTCTATACCGAGAAAGACGAGATATTCGACTCGGCCCTCCTGGGCGTATGGGCAAAACTCGAGTCCAAAGAGACTTGGGCCTTCACCAAGCGAGACGGGAGAGAATACCATCTCCTCTACACGGAGGAGGACGGCAGGAAGAGCGAGTTCATTGTTCACTTGTTAAAGATAGAAGGTGAAATGTTTTTGGATTTGTATGCAATGAAGGCAGCAAATCTTCAAGACAACGATTATCTGCTGCCGTTGCATACCTTCATGCTCGTCTTGGAAATCGACCCGAAGCCACAATTCTCTTACCTTGATCCAGGCTGGCTAAAGCACTACCTGGAAAAGAATCCGACTGCGATCCAGCACGAGCACATTAACGACGAAATCCTTCTTACAGGATCCACGCCTGAACTTCAGGAGTTCCTGCTCACTCATTTGAAAACCAAGGGTGCATTTAGTGAACCCACCAACCTGAAGCGCCAGGAACGCGGACTGTGATGAAAGTCTGACATCGCGTGCACCCAACCGACGCAAAAGCGCGCTGGCAGGTGACGCCGGAGTCCAACCACAGATCGGAGGACCCTGCTATGTCTGGAACAGAAGCAACGAGGTCGACCGCCGCCGGGTTTGAATTTATTGTCCCGATTCTCCGGGTTCGAAGCCTTCCGGCCAGCATTGACTACTACGTGAGGGTGCTCGGGTTCAAAGTGGATTGGCACGAACCCCGGATCATGGCATTCGTCTCACGGAACCGCTGCGGCATCATGCTGTGCGAAGGTGACCAGGGGAATCCCGGGACCTGGGTGTGGATAGGCGTCGAGGACGCCGCGATGCTCTTCGATGAGTACACCGCGAAAGGGGCGACTATCCGACTGGCGCCCACCAACTATCCGTGGGCTTACGAGATGCAAATCGAGGATCCCGATGGACATGTGCTCCGGCTTGGTTCGGAGCCGAAGACGGATCGACCCTTCGGTGAATGGCGCGGCAGTGCGGCGATAGTTGAGTGATGTCGGCGGCGGGCAGATGAACGCGGGTCGAAGAAGTTTGACTCCGGCGAGTAGCGCCCAGTGCCGGCTGCCCGCGGGTCACCAAGCGTGGCCTTGCCCAGTCGCCGACTTCTGTGGTCTCATCGGGAGTCGGTGGCAATGCTTGGGCGCTTGCGCTGGGCTGCAGCGACGCGCGGGACTTAGATCGCTGATACAAACCTCTTACTATCCTTCGGACCCGGCATGATTGACTCAATGCTCGAAGCGTGGCAAACAAACAATCGCATCAACCTCTTTCTCCTCGACCGTATCACCGATGAAGGCCTGCGCTGCAGCCTTTCCACGCGTGGAGGCCGAGACGTTGCCCGGCAGTTTGCCCATATGCACGATGTCCGTGTCTGGGCCCTGCAAACCCGGGCGAACGACCTGGCAACAAAGTTACGGGTGTTCGCCTCGAAGGAATCTCCCGATCGCAACACACTGAAGTCTGCTTTGAGCGCGTCTGGTGATGCCATCGGGCTGTTCCTTGCGGACCTGGTTGCTGGGAAGCCGAAACGCCGCGGATTCAAGAAGGGATGGATCTCACATCTATCCTATTTCATCGCGCATGAGAGCCATCACCGCGGGAGTATCATCCTCACGCTGAAGCAAAGCGGACACAATCTGGATCAGGACACGCGATGGGCCATCTGGAACTGGGACAAGATTTGAGAGCCCGCTTGCGGACTCGGACCAAGGCGCTGGGCAGCGTCCCGACGTCTGATTCTTGCCAGCGACTCTTCTCTGGCGCACCACACTTGGCTGCATGTCAACGTTGATGAGACGACCGTGCCATGTATGAACAGCGTCGCCAGGCTGCTGAGTCGTCGTGCCTCCGGGAAGCGACTCGCGAGCGCCACGGCGTCTGGGCCCTGCTGCTGGTCCCAGGTTCTGCGGGATCTGGCGGGGTCGGCCTCCATCTGCCGAGCCGGCAGTCGACGCGCTCCTCGACTCGAGATGTTTCCAGGAGGCATGGGGCCAGTTGGCGGCCGACCTCGTGGGCGTTAGCCAGCAGTGGTGTGATGGGACTGCAATTTGAACAGGAGTGTGGAACATGTCAAACGCAAGGCAAACCGAAATTGGTGCGGTGGTTTCTCTTTGGCGATATCCCGTCAAGTCCATGATGGGGGAGAAACAAAATGCCGCCCAACTGAGGGACCAGGGGTTCGTTGGAGATCGTGGATACGCCTTACTGGACAGCTCCGATGGGAAAGTGGCGACCGCCAAGAACCCCAGAAAATGGCCCAATCTCTTCGCCTTCCGCGCCGCTTTGGCCGAACCCTTGGACAACAGCGCACAACTGCCTCCGGTCAGCATTACGCTGCCCGATGGAGCCGTCGTGACTAGTGAGCAAAGCGATTGCAACCAAGCGCTCTCCAAAGCGCTCAACCGTGAAGTCACACTGGCGGCAACCAAGCCAGGCCATGTAGCCGGAGTACCGACGTCGAGATCCCCTTCCTGGACGGCGAATGCTGAAGAGTACTGGCCGGATATCGAAGGCCTCGGATACCGGGACATCGTCACCGATTTCGCGCTCCCAACGGGGACGTTTTTCGACTGCGCGACGGTTCATCTCCTGACTACTGCCACGCTTGACCGGCTCCGGGAGCTGTACCCGCAAGGGTGTTTCGAGATCCAGCGATTTCGTCCCAACATCGTGGTGCAACCGGTGCTGAGTGAGAAGATTTTTGCTGAGGATGCCTGGATTGGCCACACGCTGGCCATCGGAGACGAAGTTCGCTTAAGCATCACCGGCCCGTGTGGACGTTGTGTCATGACCACACTCGCTCAAGCGAGCCTCCCGAAGGATACTGGTATCTTGCGCACAGCGGTCCAGCACAATCAGGGCAAAGTTGGCGTGTATGCGGCCGTCGTGCGGGGCGGCACGATTCGCCGCGGTGATCGGGTGAAGCTTGGCGCATAACCCAGGCATTCGCTGCGATGACTCTGGTGGGATCCCCAGACCCGCAGGAGGGCCTCAATCTTGGAGATCCATAAGAATAAGGAGGACCCCATGCGAACTTCGATCGTTGGGCTCGGCGCCGGGACGACCTTGGCACTTCTGATTCTTGGCGCGATCGCCCAAAGCGGCGAAGAGAAGGTGGCTCTAGGCAAACTGCCGAAACCGGTCATACACGCGGTCAAGGCGCGGTTCAAGGGGGCCCAGGTAACCGGCGCGAGCCAGGAGACGGAGGACGGGAAAAGCGTGTACGAAGTCACCATCAGGCATGACGGTCAGAAAGCCGACGTCACGCTCTCCCCGCAGGGGGAGATTCTGCTGATCGAAAAGGAGATCGTCGCCCAGAACCTGCCCGAGATGGTCTCGAAGGCCCTGGAGGAGAGGTACCCCAAGGCGACGTACCGAGTCGCCGAGCAGATCATCAAGGTGGAGAGGGAGAAGGAGAAGCTGGCCTACTACGAGGTGCTGCTCGCGACTTCGGAAAGGAACCTCCTGGAAGTGCAGGTAACGGTCGAGGGCAAGATCGTTAACGAGGAGAAGAAGGCATCGGACAAGGACAAGTAGTGCCCCTGCCGTTGCGGGGGCCTAACCGGCGGCCATCATGCGTCCAGAAGGAGAAATGGTCTGTTGAAATCCAAAGCCTACTTAGTGGTCTTCGACGGCTTCGCGGATTGGGAGCCGGCGCTGGCGTTGCGCGAGATTCGTAAGTCTGGAAAATTTGACGTCGTGACGGCTGGATTCTCTGATAAGCCGGTCACAACAATGGGCGGTCTCAAAATCATCCCCGAAATCACGGTTGGTGGCGTCCGCCCCACAGAAGCGGCTATTATCATTGTTCCGGGCGGGGACACCTGGGAACGGGAGTCGCCGAGAGAGCTCATCGACCTCCTACATCGCCTGCAGGAGGACGACGTTCCCATCGCGGCGATTTGCGGCGCGACGCTGGCGGTCGCCCGCGCCGGGCTGACGCGCGGCCGCAGTCATACCAGCAACTTCAAGGGGTACCTGAAAGCGATGGTCCCGGGGTACAGCGATGAAGACTTCTACGTGGATGAACTGGCCGTGACAGACCAGAACTTGATCACGGCCAGCGGCCTAGGTAGCGTTGAGTTCGGGCGCGAGGTGATCAAGCGGTTGAACCTCTACAGCGAGGGAGAGACGCAGGAGTGGTACGCGATGTTCAAGAGCGGGGTGATCCCGGCCCGCCACATCGTCTAGTAGGCTCAGCCGTTCTGCCAAAGGCAGCGGCAAGGCAAAGGGGGCAGCGTGACTGCAGACGAGTTCCGGAACATGGCACTGGCTCTTCCAGAAGCCGTGGAGGACGCACACATGAGCCACCCGGACTTTCGGGTTCGCGGGAAGATTTTCGCGACGCTCGGCCCGAACGAGGTGTGGGGCATGGTGAAGCTGACGCCGCAACAGCAACGCACGTTCGTCCGCGATAAGCCAAGGGTTTTTGAGCCTTTCAATGGCGCGTGGGGAGCTCGGGGCGCCACGAAGGTGCATCTGCTGCCCGCGACGAAACGCATTGTGCGCCGAGCGCTGGTCGCTGCCTGGCAGAATACGGCGCCCAGGAGTCTTTCTACTCATTCGAGGACAGTAATGCGGAATGAGCTATCAATAAGCAGCGACCCGGCGGACGCGCGACGAGGAGAACGGCCATGACCGATGTGTTTATCAGTTATGCCAGTGAAGACCGAGAGAGTGCTTTTAAGGTGGCGAGTGCGTTAGAGGCACGCGGCTGTTCCGTCTGGTGGGACCGCAAGATCAAAGCGGGCCAGACCTTCGATCAGGTGATTGAGCGCGAGCTCGAAACCGCAAAAAGTGTTGTTGTGCTCTGGTCAGCTCGCTCGATCTCTTCTGAGTGGGTCAAGAACGAGGCTGCGGTCGCGGCCCAGCGCGGCGTACTGGTGCCGGTTCTTATCGATAGTGTTAAGCCACCGCTTGAGTTCCGGCGCAAGCAAACCGCCGATCTCGTAGGGTGGGACGGCAGTTCTTCTCACCCTGGATTTCAAGCGTTATGCGACGCTTTGGCAGGCCCGGCCAGCAGCGCTGGATCCGTATCGCATCAGGCAGTGTCGCAGTCAGACCCGAGGTTCCGCTGGGATCGCCAATGGACACTGCGTGCCATGGCGGCACTCATCGTTGCAGTCGGGTTGGGCGCTTACCTTGGAGCGAGATACTCAGCGCTCAAGGTGGGGCGTGCGGACCAGGCTGAGAGGCAAGCGCAAGCAGGATCTCCTGTTTCTGACACGCAAGGGGCGCAGAATTCCGGCCGGCCAGCATCGGTGCGCGCAGGCGAGCTTGCCAAACGTTCAAAACGGGTCAATCTGTTCGCTAAGGAGAACGGTGGTCACCTGTTGACGGCGTCGAGCGATGACTGGCAAGCCACTATCGATGGTAGTGAGGATGGGTCACAAATCAGTTGGGGCACCGGCACGGAAGCGGTTTACGCCTTTAAGGACGAGAAACAGGCGACATTTGATCTGTTTACTATTCTCATCATGGGTAGCAATTACGCTAATGTTAAGGAGTTTGAGCTGCTTTCCGGAAATGATTCTCCGACGGGTGTTTTTGAGTCCATCGGCCGGTTTCAAACGCAGAATCTGAAGCTCTTCCAAACTCCCTACCAGGAGTTCAAGTTCCCTCCGGTCAAAGCCCGGTATTTGAAAATGAAGTTGATCTCCGCTTACGGGACACATCCGTGGGTCCATGAATTCCAGCTGTTTGGAAACCTGGAGTAGCGATTTGATCCGGGAGCCGGAGTATGAGATCCCAGCCGCTTGGAAGGTTTGTTTCAGAAGTTCAAGTCACCAAGTTCTCGAAGCACGGATTCTGGCTTCTCCTCGACGGGCAGGAATCCTTTTTGTCTTTTTGAAGCGTTCCCTGGTTCCGAGATTCTGCATCCCAAAGCTGCTTAATGTGGGACTCTCCGACCCACATCATTTGTACTGGCCCGACGTTGATGTGGACCTTGCCGAGAAATCCACCGCGCATCCAAAGACAGTAGGTGGCCGGACTCGCTAGTCTAGCCGACCTGGAAGCGCAGCTTTCCTGGCGCGGCGTTTCAGGACATTGACAAACTGCGGAAGCTCAGGGGAATACCGCCGTGACCCGCTGCACGCTTCGTGTACCCGTAGGCTCGAAGGTAACGATGGTGAGTGTGTTGTTGCCGGTCAGAAGATTTTGTAAGGTACCCTTAAACAGCGCCCGATCCATGCGCTCCAGCCGTCCCTGCCCGCCCGCTGCTGAGGACAGGACCTGAGCTTCACTCATCGTACCGGGAAGATTCGCGAATGCGTGCACGCGCTCTGCCGTAAAGTCCACCGAGCGGATCCAGACTTCGGCATTTCCCGGCGCCGATTCGAGCGGATGAAAGCTGTCGAACGCGGAGACCGGCGGCACGCGGTCGATGTAGATCACCTTTTTGAATTCGCTGAACACCGCGGGACTGCCTGCGGGTTGATGCCGGTAAGCCCGGACCGTGAGGAAGTGCCGCCCCTCTTCGAGCCGGCTTGCGTTGATCATCTGCCTGAACTCCCCATCACCGCGCGGGCCCTGCACATCGTGGTTGCCGATTAACGGGCGGCTCTTGGTTGTGAAGCGCTCGAAGCCGTACTCCGTCGTTCCGGGAGTCTTGAAGTCCACCCTTGCATTGCCATTCACGTCCAAGCCACCGTCAAGACGCAGCAGGGCTTCATCGCCATCAGCGTTCACGTCTCGCAAGGCATTCGATCCAAGCAAGCGCACGGGCTTTGTGCGAAGCCGGACTTCAAAGGAATCCTTTCGGATGACACTAATAGCCGATTGACGCTGCATCCCGTTTTCACGATCATTTGCAGGACTCGGACGGCCCGGAAGCACCTCCGCAACGTTAGTCAACTCGATGGCTTTGTCGGACTGCGGTGTTGCCAACCCGTATACGAGGAGCCCCTTGCCGTGAAAATTCAACTGGCCTGAATTACTGGTGCTGCTGGGCCTCTGGAAGCGCACGTTCACCTTGCTGACTCCGCCCTCCGCAAATACACGCACCACCTGCGGGACGTCCTTGCGGGGGTTCACAGCCGGGTCCGCCGCGTTCCCACTCAATTCCACGAGAAGCGTCCCTGGAGGGAAGCCGACATTTGTGAGCGTTCGGCTGTCGAATCCGGCATCGCCGCGGTTCGACAGCAGGACCAGCGCCGAACCTTGCCGCTCAAACGCAAAGAGGCCGTCTGTGCCGTCCCAGCGCTCGGCATAGTTGCCGCGACCATGCGTATTGCGCGCCGCCACGAGCCGCGTGGCAAGGCTCCCAGGGCCAACACTCAAGGCGTCGCCACGGCCGGGCTTGGGAAAGTCGCGATTGTCTCCGAACTCCCGGCCATTGAAGTAAACCACCGTGTTGCCAGGCATCATGAGCGTGTAGGCCTGGGCGACGTGCTCTAGGGCAAATGGTTTGAAGACGTCATGGTTGTGAGTAAAGGTCACACCCGCCGATCCGTTGTGCAGTCCGTCGTCGGCAACATCCAGGGCACTGTCTTTGATGCGCTGCCAGGCTCCTGGCACAGCCGTTTGCTCCAGGTTGTCCTTCAGCGCGAAGTACAGCCTGAAGTCCAGTGTGTCGCGGTTGCCACCGATGCGCCCGGGATCGGCACGATTGATGTTCTTCTTGACGTGCGGAAGGAGTACGGCCGGGTTGGCGTCAAAGACTTCGCTGTATGTGAAGACGTCGTTGGTGCTGCCGTCGAGAAGCTCTCTGGGATTCTGACGGAAGACGGCCCGGTCCAGGAAGTCGAGCACGAAGCCCTGCACATGCTTGGCTGCATCGATGCGAAGCCCGTCAACACCAATAACCTGGATGAGCCACTGCGCATTGCGCATCAAATAACCCGTGGCATTCTCGATGGTCGGATCACCGGCCATCGGATCTTCAAGATTGAATCCGTGCACGGCGATTCCACTCTCGTGGGTCTTCGGATCGAAAAGGAAAATCGTTTTGTGCCCAACGTCAGGATAGAAACGCCGGTTCTGAGGGTCGGGAACATTCGCGAGCCTCCCGAATCGCGGCGTCTTTCCAGCGGGCAGATTGTTTGGGTCTCCAGGTGAAACGGGATTTCGGATGAACCGATGATTCTTCTCTTGGGCGATGTCGATCAGCCCAGCCAGCCTCTCGTGGTCCACTCCACCTGCGAATGCAGAATGGAAGTCGCCATCAATGTCGTTCGGAAGTGTGATCGCAAAACCGGGGTAGCCGCCGGCGGCCGCGAAGCCAGGAGTCCCCAGGTTCGAGAACCCGTTGTGATTGATCACGAAATCGACATGCAGGCTGATGCCCCCTCGGTGCAGCATTCTTGCAAGAGCCTTGAGGCCCTCTTCCGTTCCGTAGAGCGTTGGCCGGCCGGGCCGCCCCAGATCGAACCGGTCATACACGTCGTAACCCACACTCAGTTCGCCCTGGTCAGCACGGAACGGCGGTGGAATCCAAACGAAGCCGTACCCTGCAAGAAACAGATCGGGGGTGCGTTCTTCGATGGTCTGATAGGAGGATTCGAACCACTGAAGGATGGGTGGAGGGGATTCGTCGATTGCAAACGCGGGAAGCGCGCCCAAGAAAAGCGCGGTGCTGAGCGCACTCACCAGGACACGACGCCATGCATTACGGTTGTGTCTAAGGTCGGAGGACATCGGCGCTGCGATCGAATTGGGTGACCTCGCGATTGATCCGGTAGTTCGATGAGAGATCCCAATTGCGGTAGGTCTTTCCATCGGCCGCTCCCTCAAATTGCATGTAGGGTTTGAACAGTCGGCTGAGCGAGTCCGAACCGCCCGCTGGACAGTTCGCCACGCCCACAAATTCATGCAGAGTCGCCGGGGCACCGTTTCGAAGTGTCGCGGTGCCAGCGGCTTTCAGTTGCGCTTTCAGAATGAAACGCCCGGAGTCCTCAGCACCCTGGTTGCCTCCCGCGGCCTGTGTGCTCCAAAAGCCGATCCCAGTAGCGTTTGCGAGACCCGCAGCCTTGCTGGCCGTCGTCACCCGAAGTAAAGCACAGCCGGAAACATCCTGGTTGGCAGCAAGAACGACACGGTGGAAGCTGGGCACCCCTGACGCCTCTGCGAGCCCATCGGTACAATCGACGGACGCAGAATCGATTGAGCTGCATTGGCGCGTGTCCAGAACCAGCGGCATGGTAACCGCGCGAACGACTGTGACGTCATCACGATCCTGGTTGACCAAGGGACGCGCCGGCGCCGGCGGACTCAGCAAGCCGTAGACAGCCACGTTATAGTTCTTCGGGAATTCCGCCGGGTGGCGTTCGGGTTGTGGAGGGTAAGTCTTCCGAGCTTCATCATCGCCGTACGTCGCCACGAACACTTTACCGTTGGTGACGAGCGGAGGCGTAAACTTGGCGAACAGCCCCAGACGGTCGCGCTGGGCGAACTGCTCGCTAGTCCATAGGGTTCGGCTCACGTCCTGGGCATCGAGTGCCAGGACAATGCCCTTGACGCCGCGCTGTTGATTGGCGTCGCCATCGAGTGGGACCGCGGCCCATACGATGCCGGTGCCTGCCTTGCTGCCATTTGCAGACACAGCAAGCATCCCGCCAGGCATCCCATCGGGCGGACGAAATGCGCTTTGTTTAGGATTGTTCACATCCTGCAACCGTCCCTGATTGAAGACGAAGGCTTTCAAAGGGCTGTTCTCACCCCAGACATAGACGCGCGATGCATCGGGTCCTTTCCAAAACACCGGCGAGCCGTGAATATTGCCCCAATGAGTTTGTCCATTGTGGGCCTGCGCCTCGAACGCCTGGACTTGCTGCGCGATGTTGCCATTCTGGCAGTCTGGCGCCGTTGGACTGGAGACATACTTCCCCATATTCGCGAGTGAGAGCAGGTAGAGAATTCCCTCCTTGCCACCACTAAGGATCAGGCTGGGGGTCACTGGAAGCAGCACTGGGCCCGCCGACCCAAGATCAAGATCCAGCTGATTCAGAAACTTGTAATTGCACGGCGTAAAGAAGTCCTTCACGGTGAGAGTCTGGCCCTCGAGTTTCAGCTTCACGAAGCTGTTTCCGAAGTTCTGTCCTCCACTGTCGGCGTCAAAAGCTCCGTTGCCAGTCACGAGATAGACATGCCCCTCGGCATCGGCAGCAAGCCCCTGCCCCGATTGCCAGATGCCGCCGTCGCCGCCCGTCGGCGTCGAGCTCCAGAATGCTCTCTGCGCGAGCGTCTGAACGTCGAAGGCGAACAGCGCGCCGCGGTTGCCATCCCCTCCAAAAGCGACATAAACGACTCCGTTGGTCAGCAGCAGCGCCGCACGCTGCTTGTGCAAGCAAGGATTGAAAGTGCCTTGGCGCTTGTCGCAAGGCTTCGTCGGATCCGTCGAGGACATACCGATCACTACCGGCGGATGGCGGTGGGTTCCGTTCTGCAAGTTGAGCGCGTGAAGTCGGTATACGATCCCTGCCGGACCGTCATCGTGCCAGGCGACAACGAACAGAGTACCCTTGTCGCCGCTTACCACGGGCGTGCTGAGAATCCCCCACTCCGGATCGTTCGTGCTCCACATATCGATGTCTTTTGTGCCAGGCCGCGGAGGACCCAGCCATGTCGCCCACAAAGGCACCGTCCGACCTTCGGGTCCTGGGTTCTCCTTGTCGGCGGCATAGACGTAGACCGTGTTGTGCATGGTTGCCAAAATCACAGCGTTAAAGTTCCCTTTGACAAACGGAGTGTTAGGATTCCCTGTCGTATCGATCGACAGACCCGAGACATAAAGCGGTTGCGCGACCACCTGCCCATCGGCGTAAAGCGTCCAGAGCTTCCCAAACCTTGCGGAGCTGACATTCGCCGTGGTCAGAATGGTTTCATCCAGCGTGGCGCCAGTGCGAGCGTTGTTAGAGCGCTGCGTGAGCACATCAGCGGCTTGCATCGGCCTTGGCCCCAACTGAGCGAAGATCCACAGAATGGTTAGTACCAAACTCAGCGCGCCATGAGACCCGTGATATTGCATTCTCTTCACCATCAGGGCAATTAACTCTGGGCAGTCCAATCGATTTGGCCGGCTTTAGGGGAAAGGCCAACTCTCAAATGAACTGGTTGTATATTACGCGAAAGGTGGGCAACATGCTCGCATCAACTACAGCAGTAAGAAGCACACTTCACCGCGACGCTCAGCTTTGGGGTTCTCACTTTGTCAGCAATTTTGAGGATTGATCGCCATGAATTCCACGAACTCCGTGAGCACGCTAGCTGCTCTTCTGGCCATCCTTCTCAGTGCAGCTGCCTATGCAGCGTTCTCAGTCTCTGCGCAGGCTCTGTCGTACCAGCAGCAACTCGCTCGAGACATCTATAAGGAACTGATCGAAATCGACACCACACACTCTACAGGAAACACCACGATGGCGGCTGAGGCGGCTGCTAAGCGGCTTAAGGCAGCAGGCTTTCCGGACGCAGATGTGCAGGTGCTAGGCGCGCATCCGCGCAAGGGCAATCTGGTGGCGCGCATGCGCGGCACGGGCGCACAGAGACCGATCCTTTTGCTTGCTCACCTCGACGTCGTCGAGGCGAAACCAGAAGATTGGTCGGTCGATCCCTTCAAACTTCTGGAGAAGGACGGATATTTCTATGGACGCGGAAGTGGTGACGACAAAGCCATGGCCGCGATCCTCATCGCCAACCTCATCCGCTACAGACAGGAAGGCTTCAAGCCGAACCGTGACCTTATCGTTGCGCTGACCGCTGACGAGGAAAGCGGCGGTGCCTTCAACGGCGTGGACTGGTTGCTAAAAAACCATCGGCCGCTGATCGAGGCGGAGTTCGGCATCAATGAAGGCGGCTCCGGTCAGGTTCGCAACGGCAAGAAACTGCTTAATGCCGTGCAAGCAAGCGAAAAGGTTTATCAAAGCTTCCTGCTTGAGATTCGAGGCAAGGGCGGTCACAGCTCGCGTCCAGTGAAGGACAACGTGATTTATCACCTCGCGAGCGCGTTGGGCCGTCTGGCCAGGTTCGAGTTCCCAATCAGACTCGATGCAATTACTCGGACCTACTTCGAGCGAGTCTCCACGCTGGAATCCGGACCGACCGCGGCCGATCTGCGATCCCTGGTCAGCGGCCAGCCTGACTCATCGGCGATCGGCCGGTTGGCGGACATCCCTCTCTACAACGCAACGATGCGCACCACCTGCGTCGCGACGCGTTTGGAAGCCGGGCATGCCGACAACGCCTTGCCGCAGACGGCGCGAGCAGTGGTCAACTGCCGCATTCTGCTGGCTGAGACGGCAGAACAGGTGAAACAGACCCTGGCAAAGGTGGTAGCCGACGACCAGATCACTATCACTCCGATGGAAGCTGCAAAGCCCAGCCCTGCCTCTCCGCTGCCTCCAGAAATCCTGCGACCCATCGAGCGCGTCACCGCTGAAATGTGGCCTGGCGTGCCAGTGGTTCCCACCATGACGACGGGTGCAACCGACAGTTTGTATCTGCGCAACGCAGGCATCGGGATGTATGGCGTTTCTGAAATTTTCCATGACATGGACGACTCGCGCAGTCACGGCAGGGACGAACGAATCGGTGTGAAGGAATTCTACGATGGCCAGGAGTTCCTGTATCGACTGGTGAAGGACTGGTCAGCCGGAGCCCGGCGCTGATGGCAACATCGTCAGCATGACAGCCTAGTGTCAGATGTCCGCCGGGTGAGCCGCCGGGAGAGGGACGGCAGCTCTTGCGGCACGCTCCCTAGCCGTGGCGCCGATCGGCCCAAGGAGGAGAAGAAGAAGGCTTGTACGCGTACCGGTCCATGAACTCGGACACCAGAGACCTGCTCACTGCCCCGTCGTCTGCGAGTGCGTTGACGGCAGTCAGAGCGATGCTTGTGGAGTCTACCTCAAAGAATCCTCGCAATGCGGCACGCGTGTCACTCCGTCCAAAGCCGTCTGTGCCCAGAGTGACATAACGCCGCGGAATCCAGGTTCGGATCAGATCCGGCACGGCCCGCACATAGTCGGTTGCAGCGATGACCGGACCGGTTCTTGACCTCAGACATTGCTCCGTCCAAGAAAGTTTCGGTTCTGCACTGGGGTTAAGCCGGTTCCAGCGCTCAACCTCGAGACCCGACCCGCGCAGCTGGGTAAAACTGGTGACGCTCCAGACATCTGCAGCGATGTTCCAATCGCGCTCAAGAAGTTCGGCGGCGGCCAGCGCCTCACGCAGTATGGTCCCGGAGCCCAGCAGCTGCACCCGCGGCGCTTCAGACTCTTCGATTCCGGCGCCGGCTCTCATAAGATACATCCCGCGAACAATACCCTCTTCCGCACCTGCCGGCATGGATGCATGAACATAGTTTTCATTCATCAGTGTCAGATAGTAGAAGACGTCCTCTTGCTGTTCCAGCATCGCTCGTAGGCCATGTTCCAGAATGATGGCAACTTCGTAAGCGAAGCACGGATCATAAGCGCGGCAGTTTGGAATGGTCGATGCCACGAGGTGACTGGTGCCATCCTGATGCTGCAAACCCTCGCCCGAAAGAGTTGTGCGGCCCGCCGTGGCTCCCAGCAAAAACCCGCGAGCTCTTGAATCCGCCGCCGCCCAAATCAGATCGCCGACGCGTTGAAACCCGAAGATCGAATAGTAGATATAGAACGGCAACATTGGCACGCCGTGGTGACTATACGAAGTGCCAGCCGCAATCCAGGACGAAAGCGCTCCCGCCTCAGTGATTCCTTCCTCAAGAATCTGGCCATCACGCGACTCCTTGTAGTAGAGAAACGCATCGTGGTCTTCCGGCTCATAAAGCTGGCCACAGTGGGAATAAATTCCAATCTTCCGGAAGAGGGATTCCATCCCGAAGGTCCGGGCCTCATCGGCCACGATTGGGACGATGCATGGGCCCAATTGCTGGTCTTTGAGCATGCCTGTCAGCATTCGCACGAAGGCGACCGTGGTTGACATCTCACGATTCTCCGCCTCAAAAGCGAATCCTGCAAAGACCTCGCTTCTGGGCGCATCCAACTTCCGCGCCTCAGTTGCGCGACCGGGAACATACCCACGAAGCCGTCTTCGGCATTCGTGAAGATAGCGCATCTCGGCGCTGTCCGCAGAAGGGCGATAGAATCGGGCGTTATCCACATCCTCGTTTGACAAAGGCAGCGCGAATCGGTCCCGAAATGAAAGCAGCGCCTCGCTGCCAAGCTTTTTCTGCTGGTGCGCCGACATGCGGCCCTCGGCCCAGCGACCGAGTCCGTAACCCTTCTTGGTCTGCGCCAGGATTACTGTCGGTTGTCCGGTGTGACGCACCGCAGCCCGGAAAGCTGCATGAATCTTCACCGGATCGTGACCGCCGCGCGTCAGAGAATCGACCTGTTCGTCGGATAAATGCGATACCAGCCGGCGCAGCTCTTCGTATTTGCTGAAGAACCGCTCGCGGTTGAACCGCGCGTCGTGAGCTGTATAACTCTGCAGCTCTCCATCCACAGTTTCATGCAGCCGGCGCAGGATCAGGTTGCCCGAGTCCCGAGCGAAGAGATCATCCCAATCGGACCCCCACAGCAGCTTGATCACATTCCATCCCGCGCCGGCAAAGAGACATTCCAATTCCTGAACAATCGAGCCATTGCCTCGCACGGGACCATCCAGCCGCTGCAGGTTGCAGTTCACAACGACGATCAGGTTCTCCAGGTTCTCCCGTGCGGCCAGCGTCAGGCCTGCGATGGATTCAGGTTCATCCATTTCGCCATCGCCAACAAACGCCCAGACCTTCCGGTCCTGCACGTTTAACAAGCCGCGATTCCAAAGGTAATGCATGAACCTTGCCTGGTAGACCGCGGTGAGGGGGCCAAGTCCCATCGAGCCCGTCGGGAATTGCCAAAACTCAGGCATGAGCCAGGGATGTGGATAGGAAGACAATCCCTGCCCTCCGACCTCACGACGAAAACTGCCGAGATGATTCTCGGAAAGTCTCCCTTCGAGAAAAGCACGCGCGTAGATCCCAGGCGCCGAGTGAGGCTGGAAGAAGACGAGGTCAGCTGTCCTTTCAGAATCCGGCTCCAAAAGGTTGCCGCGAAAGAAATGATTGAAACCGACCTCAAACAGATCTGCGCCGGAAGCATAGCTGGAGAGATGTCCACCTAGTTCGCTGCCGTGCTGATTCGCGCGGACGACCATCACCAAGGCGTTCCAACGCACCATGGCAGTGATTCTTTCCTCCAGTTTGAGATCTCCAGGATATGCCGGCTCCTCTGACCGGGAGATCGTGTTGCAATAGGGCGTGTTGAGTATGGGGTTGACCGTCACGCCACGGCTGCGTGCGTGTTCAAGCAGGCTGCCCAGCAGTTCGACGCAGCGCTGCGAACCATCACAGTGCAGCACGTCGTCGAGGGCTTCTAGCCACTCCCATGTTTCCTGAGGATCGGAGTCCAAAGCTGATCCGGGACGAGGGGCGGGGAGAAGTGGACTCATCACAGCCTCCTGTTTCTCTCGAAAGCGGAGGCCATTGTAGGCTGTGTCGAACAGCAGGCGGTTTCGTTTTTTGGCTGTTGCTGCGGTCTGAAACGAGAGTTTATACTGCGGTATCTATTCTAAAGAGCAGAAACTGCTGCACCATGGAGATGCAAACCCATGCATTCATCGGAGCTGGATTCTATCGACTGGCGTATTCTGTCAGCACTACAGGACGATGCGCGTCTTGCCAACGTGGATCTGGCGGAAAAAGTACACTTGTCCCCTTCCCCGTGTCTGGCTCGCGTGAAGACTCTCGAACGTGAAGGCTTCATCAGCCGTTATGTGACGCTCTTGAATGCTCAGGCGGTAGGCCTTGGGGTCAGCGTGTTTGTGCAAGTACGACTGGAGAAGCAGGTTGAAGCCAGTCTCAATACATTTGAGAAGGCGATTGCAGCTCGTCCCGAAGTAATGGAGTGCTATTTGATGACAGGGAGTTCGGACTATCTGCTTCGCGTGGTTGTTTCGGATCTTCAGGAATTCCAGAGATTCGTTACCGATGTATCCAAGATTCCGGGAGTCGGAAACATTCAGTCGAGTGTCGCGCTGAAACAGGTAAAATACAAAACAGCGCTTCCGCTCCCAATCGAAGCACCTCAGAGACGCCGGCGGCATTCCCGTCGCTGACGCCCGGCCTGACCAAACCGTGAAGTCCGCAACGCTGACGGGCCTCGCTCCCAAACCCTCAGCTGCCGCGCCAGTACATTTCAGAGACGCGTGTCGAAGCTGCCTGAGGCTGACCTGCGGCCACACCCCCAGCTACAGCTGGAAACTGGCTAGGCAGCTACCGACGCTCGCGAACCTGGCTTCGACCTTATCGCCAGCAGCAACACGGACGAGTTTCACTGCAGAGCCGGGGATTACCAAATCGCCAGCACGAACTTGCAGTCCTCTCTTCGCCAGATGCAGGACCAGCCAGCGCAATGAGTTCAGAGGCCCTCCCATGATCTCGGCTCCGACTCCAGCGGCTGCAAGAACATCGTTCACGAAGATACTTACGTCTTCCAGGTCGAGGCTTGTTTCAGGAGACAACTCGCGCCGCTGTGCAACCACCAACCCAGCGTGAATTCCATTTGAGGCAATGAGTTCCTGCGAGCTGGGTTTGCCGTACCAAAACCGGTAGTTGTGTAGCTCGATGCCAGCGGAAACAGCATCAATTGCTTTTCCGAGATGAGCAGCATTCATTTCCTCCCATAGATCTCTGCCGATGTGGAACACGATTTCAGGCTCTACGGCACAATCAATGAACTCATCAGCCGAGAACTCAGCGCCGTCCGGGTAAATGTGCGGAGCCAGCAAGCGCCCGCAAATTGGCTGCGTGAGACCAAACTGTTCCTGGATCGCTGTGCTCGTGCAGCCAATCTTCCAACCAACCACGCGCTCGCCGGCTGAAAGGCGGGCGGCGATGTAGCGATCCTGGACTTCATAAGCTCTTTCGAGCGGCAGGGAATCGATCTTCGCCGCTGTCTGCCGTATGAGCCGATGTTGTCGAAAAATGTCCACCATCTCGCGGGAGAAGGCATCAACATCAGAGTCTGGGTTGGCTTCAAGCCCTTGCGCAGTGTCAACTCGCATTCTGTTCCGCCTGTGGGAACCTACTTTGGACGAGATCGTTGTCGTTCTTGTTCTTGTGCTGCCTCTTGTATGGTCTAACGCTTCTTGACCCAGATCGGACTGGACCAACCCATCTCATTGGGAAAGCTCACAGCCAGTTTGGCATCTGCGGAGCACAATTTCTTGACCTCGCAAATATCCAGAGTCTTCTCCCAAGTCACCCTCACGTAGGCACCTTCGACCGCTACTTGCAGCCGATTCGGCTTCGTGCGTTGAAAAAGTGCAACGCTCCCTAACGGGCAAGAGCAAGTCTTTAGCCGCAGCCGTTCTTATTGATTGGTCGCACTGGAACCGCAGCGAGTCATCGGAGCCGCTCCTCTTTGAGTGTCCTTTCCAGAAAGAGAGCCGCCGGTCTGGGATGGCCGTTGGGATAGAAGATGTCGGTAAAAGGATCAAAGTTTCGGGAGATGACCATGCCCCAAGCCATCCAGCCCAGCGGAGATTTCATCAAAACAGGTAATACGCTCTGATAGTGCTCCAGCTGCTTCTCGTCCGATGCCACAGTGCCGAAATCTGGCGAACCGAAGTCCCAATTCGCCAGACTCTCAGTAATGAGGATCGGCTTGCGGAGGTTCTTGCCGACAGATACCGCTTGATCAATGATCTGTTGCAGGCCCTCCGGCTCGCGATAGACGTGGAACGTCAGCACGTCGGCCAGGTCAGAATATTTCTTGGTATTGTCAAGGGAGGCCCAACCGATACCGACAATCTCTTCGGGATAACCTCGCTTGATAGATCCGCGGACGTGCGTCAGGAAACCCTCGATCACCGGCACCATTTCAGGCTTGAGAACTACCTTGGGTGTGAAAGGCCCCTCCGAAGCAAATTCTGGCTCGTTCATCAAATCCCAGAGAAGGATGTTGGGATGATTTTTCAGCCGATCGAGCACTGCCCTCACATAGGCATCCATCTTCGGATACCATTCCGGGCCGAGCCGGTCATTGCCAGGTGTCGACTGCCAGTTTTGCCAAAGAATCGTCATGATTGGAGAATCCGAGCCAACGGGCACGAGCGTAAACTTGCCGAACCCTTTGGAGTATTTGCCAAAGAGACGCTCCAGAAATTGCTTCTCTTCTGCAGAGAAACGCTGGCTGCTCATAAAGTGGTCAAAGGCTTCGCTCGCCGTCATCCAGCGGGAATCTTTCCGTTGCCTCACACCGCAGGAGTCAAATAGAGCAACCACGGCACGCAAATTATGCTTGGCACATTCGCGCAAGGCATCTTCGACGCGGTCCACCATCTTCCCGCGTAATTCTTCGAAAGCGGCGTAGTTAAGCCACAACCGGACGCTGTTGTATCCAACGGCTTCCACCAGCCGGAGTTCACGAGCGAAAACGTTCGAGTCGTAATTTCGCCAGATTTCGTAGGTATTCGACGCATAGGACGGAATGAAATTCACTCCGCGCAGGCCGGCCCAATCCGTTTGAGCGATCTTCTCTTTGGCAGTGAGAGCCTTTCCCTGCCCCCACGACATCTGACAGATAACAAGCATCGCTGCGAGGAAGGCTGTGACTTTCAAGTGCAACATCAGCTTTGTTTCCTTTTATGAACTGGACGATTCCAGGGACAGGTAAGTGGTATAGGCCTCGTCTTGAACCAAATAGAATGGCTTGAATTGCTGAGTACTTGCTGGCAGCGAGAGTTCCAGTGTCTGGCGTGCGTATGGAATTTGCTTCAGGCTATCGGGCGAGGATAGCGCCCGTCGAGGAAGCTTCAAGACAGGATCCACGGCAACTAGCATCAGTGGGCCTCGCATCAGAGCAACGGTGTTGGGATGCTGCCGATCAATGGCTTCCGCTCGCAAGGAAAAAGCGAAAGTAATCTGGATCGTGTCGTTGTTCTGCCAACGGCGCCGGATTGCTGCGAACGTGCCTGGCTCAGCTGGCACGGAAGTAATCTTTTCGTTCACCGCAATGGCCGCAGGCGACCGCAACCATCCCGGAATGCGCACATGAACCGCAAACTCTTCCGGAGCCGCGATTTCTATCCTGAGTTCAGTTGACTCTGATTCCGGATAGCTTGTCGTTTGAATCAGTCTCGCCAGTACTCCACGAATCTTCCATTCCACTTGTGACGGGGTGAAAAGGTTCACATAGATTCCATCCCCGCCTTGGAAATACGAACTCACCAGGTAATCTGAGACAACCCGCGGAAGTGTCCCTGAGCAGCAGTGCCATTTGCCCCGGTGAAAGCTCTTTTGCGTGGAGCTGTGATAATCCGAATGATAGTAGAACAGGCCGTCTCCGCCAGGATCCTTTGCACCCAAAACAGTGTTGTAAAGGACGCGCTCCAAGCCATCCCCATATCGCGCCTCACCGGTAGTGCGCAACAAATAGCGAGCCAACTTCAAGAACGCGTAAGATCCGCAGGGTGTTTCAAAATGTTGATGCGTTGCCCTTAGGCTTTCCCCAAGCTTGCCCTTGTTTGGCTCCACAAAGAACTCATCCGGCGCCCATCCCCCCGATGCAAATCGCTGAGTTTCTTCGATCATATCCCAGGCGTTGCGAAGCGTCTGAAGATACTTCAGCTCTCCGAGCACGAGATAGCCGCGGGCCGCTGAACTTAACGCATTTACGTGGCTGTATGCATGAAGGCCTGGAAGCACATTAACGCCCCGTGCCAGCGGGTCGAAATAGCCGTCGTCGCTGAAATACTTCTTGGCTAAGTCCAGATAGTTCCTGTTCCCACTCAGTTCGTAAGCGTAGAGGAAATTCTCTGGCAGAGTATAAGACTCATCGTTGGGTGCGTGCTTGGGTGCTTCAGCCCATTCGACAGCCCGAGGTGGCAAATAGCGTAGCGCCCCATTAACAGCTCGCTCGAGCACCTCCAAAGCTGAAGACAGGCCAGTGAACTGATAGGCGTCCAAAAGGCCAATCATGTGCTTGTCAATGATGTAAGCTGGGGCCCAAGTCGAGGCCCTCAAGCTGGCATAGCAGTATCCGTCCGAAGAAATCGTGGCCGCGAAGCCGTCTACCAACCTTTTGACCTTCGCCCGAGTTTCAGCATCGCCGGTGGCCGCAGCAAATCTGGCCATGGCTGAAATGTACTGTCCGAGAGAGTGACCCGGCACGTAGCCTTCCGCGTCGTACCAGCCTCCCATGTCCTTGCCGGGAGCAGTCAGACCGGCACGCTGGCGATACACCTTGAGCACCCGGTCTTCGTCCAAAGCTCGATACCACGCATGCAACCGGTCGAACTGGGCTTTCAGAGGGCCGCCAGTCAGCTTTGTGTCAGAGTACCCAAAGGGAAAGAGTCGTTCGCGAGGAGACGGCGCTTCCGCCAAGCAAGACAGTGTCCTCATCGGGTACCAAGCGACCGTTGTGGCCACGGCCTTGAAGAATCGCCTTCGCGAACGTCCCAATCTCTTTTTCTTCCGAGATTCCGCCATGGGACGAAGGTTGCTGTGTTGTTTGCCGAGTCGTGCGATTACTTCACGCTAAGGGTAGTCGGTTTCAGAATGAAGGGCTCCCGAAATCATTCGGGACCTGCGACGGTCCAGGATGACGGCCCTGAAGAGTTGTGCCCTCCCATGGAGGTCATCGAGCATGGTCCAATGTCCTCAGAAGAGCAGCTTGAGTGCAAACTGAATCTCTCGGGCCGGTCTGACCGAGGTGATTCGCCCAAACGCCTGGCTCGTGGGATCAAACACCGGGATCCCGAACTGCGGGTGATTCCAAGCGTTGAAGAACTCCGTGCGGAATTGAAGCGTTGTTCCTTCGGAGAGCCGCGTATCTTTGAGGAGCGAGATGTCCCAATTGTTGGTGCCCCGCGAAGTAAGCGTATCTCGGCCACAATTTCCGAACGTCCCAAGTGGCGCCACCTGGAAAGCACTGGTGTTGAAGTCACGCTGCACGGTTCGCTCACTGCTCGGCAACATGCCTGGGCCGACACAATTGGCAAATTGCTTTCCACCGCCAAAGTTCCCGGTTTGAGTGCGATCGCCACCGGCCTGCACAGGGAACGGTGTGCCACTGGCAAAGGTCACGATGGAACTGAATTGCCACCCCTTCACGAGTGCGTTGAGACCTCCTGGCAGGCTGTTGAGGTACTTTTGGCCGTTGCCAAAGGGGAAGATGTAGATCGGACTCATTACAAACCGCTGCCGTTGGTCAGAGGAAGAAGGGCCGTACTCCTTTTCCAGATTGTTTTGCAGGCCGTTGCAGCCACCGACGTCACAGAAAGAACCCGTGTCCAGAGCCTTCGAGTAGGTATAGGCGGCAAGGAAACTCAGGTTGTGCGAGAACCGCTTCTCGAACCTTGCCTGCAACGAGTTGTAGTTGGAGTTGGCGATGTCCTTCACCATGAGAATACTAGCCAGCGAAGGGTACGGACGTCGCGGTGCAAGTGGCTCACCCGGAAACGCGGGGAGGCGCGCCTGGTTGATATCGATCCGGATCATCTCTTTGTGGGTAACCTGTCCGACATAACCCACCTCCAGCACGGCGTCAAAGGGGAGTTCTCGTTGTATTCCCAAACTATACATTTGGGCGTAAGGATCGCGGGAGCGAGGATCATCCGTAAGGATTCCCAGGCCTCCTCCAGCCGCCGCAGGAGGGAACAGATTGTCCCAATTCACGGAGGGCGGTAGTCCTACAAGAGGATTGATGTCTACAATCTGCTGCCATCCCAGCTCTGTTCCCAAACTGAAGTTTCGCTCGTTGATTACTTTCACACCGTTATAGACCCCGTAGCCGCCTCGGATGACGGTGTGCGGGTTGCTGAACGGTTGCCAGGAAAAGCCAAACCGCGGTTGAAAGCCCAAGTTGTCAGAGTTGACCAGGCCCGCTTGGTCCACAGCCGCCCCCGGTCCAACGACCTTGCCCGTGGCTTCGTCGAATACCCCCAACCGCCCTCGATAACGGTCAGTAACCACCCCAACACGCTCGTATCTTATCCCGAGATTGAGAGTCAAGCGGGGCGCAACCTTCCAGTCATCCTGCACAAACCCATCGTAACTGTGGAAAGACATGTAGGATATGGGACGCTTGCCTGCTCCGATGGTCACAAACGGATTCCCAAGCAGGAAGTCCGCAACCGAATTGCCTGTGGCGAACCCCTGAAAAACAAACTGGCCCCGGCCAAAGAGGACTGGAACGTGAGGTTGCTGGAGGTTCCGAAAACCTCCGCCGAACTTCAATGTGTGCCCGCCGCGGATCCAGGTCAGGTTGTCGCCGTATTGGTAGACGTTTGACCCTCGGATAGCTGGTAAGATCGGCGAGGTTCCAAAACCAGAAAACCCAGTCAAGGCGATGAAGGGTAAGCCGTGATTGATGGGGTCCGCGACAATGTTCTTGAACTGCAGAATATCGGGACCATCCGCCCCATCATGGATCACTGGAAAGAAATCCCGATTGAAACCGAGGCGGAGCTCGTTCAATAGAGTCGGAGAGAAACTGCGGGTCCATTGAATTGTCGCATTATGGGGTGCACTCTCATTTGTGGTTCCGGTTTGGGGAATCAGTCCGGGAGAGTAGCTGTCGAGTGTCTTATAGAAGGTATATCGTCCGAAGAGATTATCCTTGTCAGACAGGCGGTGGTCTACGCGAAACGTCATCTGATCCGAGTTTTGGCTGAACCCTGGGCTAGTGACGAAGTTATTTGCCCCGCCTGTGGCAGGCCTGGGTAGAAACGGCAGAATTCGCTGGCTCAGGGCAGAAAAACGACTCTGCGGAATCTGGTTGTTCAGGAATGGTGAGCGCGTTAAGGGGTCCATCACAGGAGGCGTTCCCGAGAAATCTCCAGACAGTTGCCGCGCTGAAGGGAGGGTCCCAACTAATGTGATCTGACGCCGCCAGCGGAAGCCTTCATAGTTGGCGAAAAAGAAAGTCTTATCCTTTCGAACCGGGCCTCCCACCGAAAAGCCAAACTGATTCTGCCGGAAAGGAGGTGTCGAGGCGTCAAAGAATTGCCGCGCGTCCAATGCGTCGTTGCGCAGAAATTCATAGACGCTTCCATGAATGCTGTTGGATCCCGATTTGGTCGAAACGTTGACCTGTCCCGTCCCGTAGCCAGCCTCAGCAGTGAAGGTGTTGCGCTGGATTTTGAATTCCTGGATCGCGTCTACGGAGAGCGCGACGTTCAAGTCGTTGTAGGCCGTGGACCCGTTGTACGCTCCGTCGATGGAGAATTGGTTGGACGTTGTACGGCCGCCCGAGATGCCAATACCGCCCCGGCCTTCGTTGGCGGTTCCCTGTGGGACGGTGTTGGTGCCGGGGGAGAGCAAGCCGAGCTGTAAGAAGTTCCGACCGTTCAAAGGGAGATCCACCACCATCTTGGTTCCCACCACCTGCCCGATGGAGGAACTGCCAGTTTGCACCAGCTCGCCTTGCGAGTTCACCTCAACCTGCTGGGTGACTTCGCCTACTTTGAGGGTTAGGTTTGCAGCCAGCCGCTGGTCCACGTGCAGTTGCAAGGGTTCCACGACTGTTTTTTGGAAGCCTTGGTGTTCAGCTTCCACCCGGTATCGTCCCGGAAACAAGCCAGGCACCACGTAGTCGCCTTCGGAGCTCGTTGTGGTCACGTTGATAAATCCTTTGTCAATTTCCTTCACCGTAATCTGAGCTCCGGCGACAACGCCGCCCGACTCATCCGTGACGTTACCGGTGATCGTGCCCCGAGTCGTCTGGGCATAGGCGAGCCTCATCACGCAGATAACCAGCAATAGTTGAGTCAACATCAAGAGTTTGGAGACGCTTGCTTTCATGGCTTTCCTCCACGAACATTAGAACGATGCACGACCGACCTGGGGCACCCTGACGCCTTGGCCGACTGCCCTTCTTGAGGCAACGGTGGACCGAAACAACCGCTTGGCTTGCCAGCAGTCCTCGCCAAGAAACAACCCTTGCGCCCTCTGCCATTGCCTGCGTGAGTGACTAGGATCAAATGTCAGACAGCTTGACATTTCATTTCGCTTTGAGTCAAGCTAATTTTTGTCAGAACACTCCCGCTTCATCAGATACCGCGCCGACGTCAGCAAGAGGATTCAGGAATGCAGATCAAGAAGCTGGTTCCACTGGAGAGAACTTCATCCTTTCACGGTGTTATCTTTCGGATTGAGGAGCTACTTTGGAGCGGAACTCTCAAGCCAGGTGAAAAATTGCCTTCCGAGACCCAACTTGCAGAGATGCTGCAGGTGAGCCGTCCTACGGTGCGCGAGGCTCTCAAGGCTCTTAGTCTTTTGGGCTTCCTAACTTCGCGATCCGGAGATGGCACTTACGTCGCAGAAGGCGGTCGTGATCTCTTCATGAGAGCCGTCTACTTCAGCAGCCTTCTCGGTACGAAGGATTTTCTGGGATTGATCGAGGCACGAATTGCTATCGAACCGTTTCTGGCAGAAATGGCCGCCCAGCGCGCGACGAAGAGCGAAGTGACTCGCATGCAGGAGTGCCTGGTGCACATGAAGGCGGGTCTGGGTGACATTGAAAAGTACATGCGCCACGAAGTGGACTTTCACGATCACATTATTCAGGCCGCCCGCAGCCCGATCCTGCAAGCCATCATGGAATCTCTGCGTGACCTTCTCCTCGAAGGGCGAAGAAAGATCACGTCAGCCATGACGGATCGGCGGAACTTGGAATTTCACGCTCGTATTTTCGAGGCCATAGCCGAGAAGAACTCCGAATTGGCTCGTCGGAGAATGCTGGAACACCTTCAGGACAACCGGGAGCGCTATGAGGCTTTTTATAAGACCTTCAGGGTTCGCAATTTTTCCCGAGCAAGTCTGTTCCCCAATCTGATGGTGCCGTCCATGCGAAACCGTTCTGCCCGCCGTGTGAAGTGAAATCGTTCACGCGAGTGTTGGAGAACTGGCGGGTATATCGGGAACGGTGCTCGTCAAAATATTCCGCAATTCTTAGTCTGAAGAGGCTATCTATGTGCAAGGCCTTCTCAAATGTTCTGGCGTGCTGCCTTTGCATCATCTCCTGCGTAGATGCGGGCCAAGGGCAGGTCCCTGCATCAATCAGTGTGCACCTGAATGAAGCAGGAGGAATAATTGATCCAAAGATCTATGGCCATTTTACAGAGGAGACGCTGAGTAGCTTTGAGGGCGGCATCTCCAGTGAGATGCTCTTCAACCGCAAGTTCGAAATTCCTGAAGAACGCGACATTCAGCAGATCATTTTTACTGGTGTCGCTGCAGGCTGGGAACCGATGGTACTCGATACGAGCGTCACACTGGTACCGGACACGGAGGTTTATTTCAGCCCTTCGCGCTCCCAGCGGATCACTCTGAGCCGGCGGGGTGCCGGCCCGGCCGGCATACAGCAAAGTGGCTACCACTATGTGATGCCGCATCTTTCAAGAAAGCAGCGTATCGAGGATCCTTTCAGGTTTCAGCCCGGCGAAACCTACGTCGTTCGCGTCGCTTGCAAAAGCAAAGACTTTGCAGGTCCTGTTCACGTGGCGCTCGGGGAATCGCCCGAACGTCTAGTGGCGAAGCTCTCCTTCACTCTTGCGCGAGGTCAGAACTGGCAAGTCTATGCAGGTGAACTGCAACCCTCTGCCCGGATTGAAAAGGGCAAGTTTATGGTGTACATCGATTCGCCTGGCACTGTCTGGATAGATTCCGTGTCCATAGCGCGCGCTGATCTGAATGAGGATGGGTTCCGACGGGATGCCCTCGAGTTGACCCGACGCGTGACGCCAACTTCGATTCGATGGCCAGGAGGTTGGTTTGTCTCGGATTACCACTGGCTGGATGGGGTGGGCCCCGTTGACCAACGACCCGCCCGTTTCACGCGCCCTTGGAATGCGTACACAACGAACGATGTCGGAACAGACGATTTCATTGCGCTCTGCCGCAAACTGCGGGCGGACCCCTACATCACCGTGAACGTTGGGACAGGCACTCCCGAAGAAGCCGCCCAATGGGTGGAGTACTGCAACGGTGGCGCTAACACCAGGATGGGCCGCCTGCGATCTCAACACGGCCATCCCGAACCCTACAACGTGAAGTTCTGGGCGATTGGCAACGAGGAATATCTGCCCACTCTCGGAGGCACCAGCGGCACTCAATACGGTCACAACTACAATGCTTTCGCAGCCGCCATGCGAACAATTGATCCGACGATTAAGCTTGTTGCGGTGGGCGCATTCGACATCCCCGCAGGCGCTATACCCCGTGATCACCCGTTGTGGAACATCGTTCGCTATCTCCCCGATTGGAACAAGGGCGTGTTGAGCGAAGCAGGTTCAGGAATCGACTATTACTCACTTCACTATTACGCACCAGAAAACGTTAAGGGTCGATCGCCCGAAGAGGTTAATTCGGCAACTCTTGTCATGGGGGAAGTATTGGAAGGAAAGCTTAACAAGGTACAGAAGCAGATGGAACAGTTTGCACCGGGCGGCCGGCGCTATCCGATTGCACTGGATGAGTGGAGTTTGAAAGTGGACGATGACCCAAACCCCCAGCAAAAACCAGCTGGCGTCGCGGATCCGGCGCAACTTGGCTTACATATTGGCGCCTTGACACTGCGGGAAGCTTTGGCTGAGGCGACCGTCTTCAACTTGATTCACCGTCGCCCGAACGATTTTGTTCTGACTAGCCGAACTCTGCTCTACGCCTACCTCATCGGCCTCATCACCATACGACGAGACCAGGCCTTTGCAACACCTGCCGCGTTGATGATGGAGCTCTATTCGACAGAAGCCGCCTGTCAATCGTTGAGAACAGAGGTTGCGTCAAGTACGTTCAGCACCAAAGCGATGAGTCCTAGCTTTCCTGAAGTGAAGGACGCCAAGCATCTCGACGTCTCAGCCCGGGTTCATCCCGACAAGAAAACCGTAGATATGTTCGTCATCAATCGCAATCTCGCGCAACTGATGGATTGTTCGGTGCGATTTCTCGGGGGCTCTATTGAACCCAACGTTGAGATCACAACTTTGAAGGCGGCAACATTGCTGGCGCGAAACACATTTGACGTACCCAATAACGTTCAACTCGCCCGGGCGCGGCTGCAATGCGATGGGGATTCTCTGAAATACACTTTCCCCGCTCATTCCATCACGAAATTAACAGCTATGCGAAAATAGCAGCGTGGTTCCAGAGAGTCGGGACGAATAGCAGCTGAACGGCAACCTGCAAACTAGCCCCGAACGGGTAGGAGGCTCGTGGCTACATAATCCGGTAGTTTGTCCTTTTCCGCAGCAGCGTTGGGCTTCTTTTCAACGTCTCCGCGTTGACTGGTAGAGCGAGGAACCTGATCATGAGTAAGAGATCAAGCAAAGACAGCCTGAGAGCTTTGTCAAGGCCGAGACGATCTGAACCGTTTGAGGAGCTTCACCGTCGGAGACGGTTTCTGTGCTCTTCTGCCCTGACTGCCTTGGGATTCGCGGCTGATTCGCTTTTTTCCCATCGGGATCTCCAGACCCACGGACTAGTTCAAGCGCAGCAAAAGGTGAGGAAGATCTGGATCGACGCGGAAGAAGTGCTCGGCGAGATTAACAGAAACATCTATGGCCACATGGCAGAGCATGTTGGGCGCGCTGTCTATGACGGGATCTGGGTCGGGAAGGATTCACCGATCCCTAATGACGAAGGATTCCGTCGAGATGCGATCCAGGCTCTTCGTCGCCTGCAAACACCGCAGCTGCGCTGGCCTGGCGGCTGCTTTGCGGATGCGTACCATTGGAAGGATGGAATCGGACCCAGCGATCGCCGGCCAAAGCAATGGAATCTTTGGTGGGAACAGTACGAGTCCAACGCCATGGGCACGGATGAATTCATTCGTTTGTGCCGTCTGGTTGGAGCCGAGCCGTATGTCTGTCTCAACCTAGGCAGTGGAAGTGTGCAAGAGGCTGTCGAATGGGTCGAGTATTGCAACTCGGACAAGGACACCGCGCCGGCACGCCTTCGGGCCGCGAACGGCAATGCATCGCCGCACGGAGTTCGGTATTGGGCGGTGGGCAATGAAAACTGGGGATGTGGCGGCCTGTATGATCCAGCAGACTATGCGCGCGAATATCTTCGTTATGCATTGTACCTGAAGCACTGGTTATGGCCTTCACGCGGAATTTCCGCAGTGCCTCTGGATCTGGTCGCCGTAGGGCACACGCAGCGAGACTGGAACCAGATCTTTCTCGAAAAGGTTCGCGACTGGCTTCCGCTTGTCGACCACATCTCCATTCATCACTACTTTCGGGTTTATCCGGGCCAGCCGTTGAACATGCCAGCCGGCAGCCCAGCGCCCACTTCTGGTGACGTCCAGTTCAGTGACAACGAATACTACCTGTTACTCAGCCGCGTGGACGAACTGAAAAAGCACATCCAGGATACGGTGGATCTCATCGGATACTATGCAGCCGGCAGAAAGAAAATTGGCCTGGTGATTGACGAATGGGGAGCCTGGCATCCGCTGGCAGTATTTGAAAACGGCTTTTTTCAGCAGAACACACTGCGGGACGCACTTATTGCCGGCTCGGTACTCAATCTGTTTCATCAAAGGTGCCGCGATATCACCATGGCCAATCTCGCGCAGGCCTTCAATGTTCTGCAATCAATAGGACTAACTCAGAAATCCCAGATGATTCTGACGCCCACCTTCTATGTTCTGGAAATGTACCGGCAACACCAAGGTGCCAAACTGGTTCGTTCCAGGATCGACACGCCCGCCTATGAGCTCCAGGATGGTAATAGAAAAGTGACGCGCGACTCGGTCAACGTTTCTGTCTCGCTAAAGCAGAATCGACTTCTCCTCACCGCAGTGAACGAAGACCTATCCCGGGATTTGGAATTCGATGTGGTACTCCGAGGTGCCAAAGTTCTCAAGGCCACGGGCTTCAGGCTGGGCTCCCAGAATGTCAGAGACCACAATTCCTTTGATAGTCCCGAGCGCGTCAAGCCAGCCTCCTTCACACCCGAGCTGAAAGGAAGCGACCTTCGACTTCAGCTGCCGGCACACTCGCTAAGTGCCGTGGAGATTGAGGTTGCGATTGGATGAAGTGTAGCAGGGTTGAAGTGACCTGCTTGTGACGCAATCTCCTGCACGACAACTGCCGGGCAGTCAAGCTTGCCAATCCGGTTAGAACTCAGCCAAAGTGTCTCTCAGAACCCAGCCTTCCAGGCCGTCCATTCCATTGGCAGCGTGAGCAATGGTCGGCGTTACGTCCAGGTTATGGACGTGACCGATTTATTTTTTTCTTGCGATTCCATTCCCGCTCACCACTTGCGCCGGATGCATAGGCAGATGCGCCAGCAAGTAGCCATGCCGTGGTAGGCACTTTTCATGACTCGAGGTGACACTGAGCCGCTGCCAGAATCAACAGCGAGATCGCGGATTTTCGGCAGAATGATGAACCCAAAAACAGCAGTTGGACAGGGCCGAGAATGGAGAATGAAGCAGCAGGTCCTGAGCGGCTACTCCATCCGGCGAGGCTCTCAGAACCTAATGTTGAGGATTGCTCGGAGTCGGGGTCGTCTCTTCCGGTCTTTGCTGCATCCGAGCTGCAACGACTGGCGCCGGGCCTTGATCCGGGTCAAGCCGGATACGGTCCTCAGACAGGGTTGAGCCAGACCAGGTTAATTCGCTATATTCTGCTTATGCATTTCACAACGCGCACTGTTCTCGCAATGGTCTCACTCTTGGCTGTCGGGGTTCACGCAGCGAACTGGCCGGCGTGGCATGGCCCGAACGGCTCGGGCGTTACACCCGACACCAATCTGCCGATGCGATGGAGCGCTACGGAAAACGTTCGTTGGAAAGTGCCGCTGCCGGATCGCGGCAATTCATCGCCAATTGTCTGGCGCGATCGCGTTTTTGTCACTCAGGCAATTGAGAAGGAACATCGACTGACGGTCATCTGTTTAAATCGCGCTAACGGCAAAGTTCTCTGGCAATCGGGCACGACTTATTCGGAGAAAGCCCCGACCCACGAAACCAATCCGTATGCCTCGGCGTCACCTGTGACGGATGGCGAGCGAGTCGTCGCATGGTTCGGATCAGCCGGCGTTTACTGTTACGATTTCAACGGCAAGGAGCTTTGGAATCGCAATCTGGGCAAACAGAACCACCAGTGGGGTTACGCGGCCTCGCCAATCATTTATGGCGATTTGTGTTTCCTGAATTTCGGCCCCGGCGAACGGACGTTCCTCATTGCGCTGGACAAGAGGACCGGCAAGACAATTTGGAAGGTCGATGTGCCGCCGGTGCAGCCGCGAGAACGGACCGATGGTTTTGCCGGCCAAAGAAACGGAGCCATTGGATCGTGGAGCACGTTGCTCGCGATCCAATTCAATGGCCGGGAAGAATTGATCGTGAGTTACCCGGAGCAAGTACGCGCGTTTGATCCTAAGACGGGGAAAGAATTGTGGGTGTGCGACGGTTTGAATCCGCTGATCTATTCCTCGCCGATTTACGGCGACGGTGTCGTCGTGGCGATGGGCGGTTTCCGAGGCACGCTTGTGGCAGTTAAGCCGGGCGGAAATGGGAACGTGACTGCCACGCATCGGTTGTGGAAGCGGGAGCGCAACAAGAATCAACTCGGCACCGGAGTCATTCACGAGGGGCATTTCTACGTCTTGGACACGCCTGGAATCGCAGAATGCATCGAACTCAACACTGGCAAGCTGGTTTTGGAAAAGCGAGTCAGCGGAGCTGGACTTAAGAATGAATCATGGTCATCCATGATTTTGTCCGGTGACACAATTTACATTCTCAATCAGTCTGGCGACACGATCATTCTAAGGGCCAGTCCGAAGTTTGAAATCATCGGCGTCAACTCGATCGGGAATGAATTAACGAACGCGACGCTGGCGGTGTCCGATGGTGAACTGTTCATTCGGACTCACCAGAACCTCTGGTGCGTTGGCGACCGATGAGTCACTGATCTGAAGTTGGTTCAGGCGAGATTTAGGGAAGAAACTTGCTCGAAACGATTTGGCTGGACGTTCGTTACGCCCTCAGAATGATGCGGCGGAGTCCTGGGTTTACCGTCGTTGCGGTCCTGTCGCTGTCGCTGGGCATCGGCGCCAACACGGCAATCTTCAGCCTGATCAACACACTCATGCTGCGCCTGCTTCCGGTGCGGGACCCGGAGCAGCTTGTGGAACTCTTGAGCCGGTATCCGGGCGAGCCGCGCATCAACGCTTTCTCCTCGCAGAGCTACGAACACTATCGCGATCACAACCACGTCTTCTCAGATTTGATCGGCACTTCGGGGCCCTCTCGACTCAACGTGCGCAGTGAGGGCCTCGAACCTGAGACGCTGACCGGCGAATTCGTAGTCGGCAACTTCTTTCCGGTACTTGGCGTGAAGCCTTCCATCGGCCGGCTGATTGGTCCGGAAGACGCCGCCATCAGTGCTGATTCCGCGGTGGTCGTCAGCTGGAATTACTGGAAACGTCGGTTCAACCTGGATCCGGCCATTGTGGGCAAGCAGATCACCGTGGGAGACGTGCCTGCAACGATCGTCGGGGTCACACGGCGAGAGTTCTTTGGTCTTCAAATTGGAACCAAAACGGACATTTGGTTGCCGCACCTGCCCTCCCGTCCCATGGGGATGCAGCTGATCGGGCGGCTGAAGTCCGGCGTCTCTATCGAGCAGACGCTCGCGGAGATGAGCGTGCTGTTCCAGTTCACCCTCGAGGAAGAAGCCAAGAGCAGCAAGGATCCGCTGGTTCGCCAGCTCAAGATTGAAGTGGCGCCTGCGGGTGCCGGGCTAACTCGCCTGCGCGATCAGTTCGCGAAACCATTGCTGGTCCTGATGATTGTCGTGGGACTGCTGTTGCTCATCGCCTGCACCAACGTGGCCAGCTTGCTGCTGGCGCGCGGGGCCGCTCGCCAACGCGAAATGGCTGTGCGCGTGGCGCTGGGTGCCGGCCGGTTCCGTCTCGTGCGTCAAGTGCTGACCGAATCTCTGTTGCTTTCTTTAGCGGGAAGTTTGCCCGCCGTCTTCCTGGCATATTTCGGCGCGGGCGCTTTAGTGCGGATACTGGAGTCCGGACGGCAGATGCCGGGGATGCCGCTTCACATCGAGATTCAGTTACAGCCTGACGTGCACGTATTGCTTTTCGCTGCTGGCGTTGCCGTGTTGACCGGTGTGTTGTTCGGACTGGCTCCTGCTTGGAGCGCGTTTGCTTCCGCCCCGGCGCCATCGTTACGGGAATTCGGGCGGGCAGGCGAAACGGGAGTCCAGCGGGTTTTCGGAAAGAGCCTGGTGATGGCACAGGTGGCCGTCTCAGTGGTGCTATTGAGCGCTGCCGGCCTGTTTGTCGGCCATCTGTCGAATCTCCGGAACCTGGACCTCGGTTTCCAGCGCGACCACGTTCTGCTGGTGAATCTCGATCCGGCGCGCAGCGGATACAAGAGCGAACAGCTATCCCCTCTGTACCAGGAGTTGCTGACGCGCTTCGAGGCAATCCCAGGGGTACGCTCGGCCACGATCGCTGCGGGCAGTCCGATCTCCGGCGCCGGGGCTTCGAGTTTCGCAAACGTGGAAGGCCACCAGGAAAGGCCGGCGGATCGGCGCTACGTTTCGATCAACTGGGTTGCGCCAAGGTATTTCGAGACCCTCGGGACGCCGTTCCTAGCCGGGCGCGATTTCGACTTCCGGGACGACAAACGCAAGCGTGTGGCGATCATCAACCAGGCGATGGCACGCTATTATTTGGGCGACACCAACCCCATCGGAAAGCACGTCACGCTCGACCGCGATTGGAAGGGCTTTGGCGAGGACAAGCCCTACGAAATCGTTGGGGTGGTCGGAGACGCAAAGTATTACGAGATTCGCGAAGCCCCGCCGCGAACCATCTACTTCAACACCTTCCAGGAGGGGCGCCCAGCCTCACAGTTCGCGATTCGGACCGCGGTTGCCCCGGCCGCTGTGGCTGCTGAAGTGCGCCGCACCGTGCGCGATGTCCTGAAGACCGTGCCTGTCCAGCGGATCGCGACGATGGCCGAACAAGTCGATGCCTCCATAGTCCCGGAACGGCTCATCGCGACACTATCCGGACTGTTCGGGGCCTTGGCAGCAGTGCTGACGGCCATTGGTATCTACGGGCTGCTGGCGTATCTCGTATCGCGCCGCACCCACGAGATCGGCATTCGCATGGCGCTGGGGGCGACGCGGAGCGACATGAGCCGGATGGTGCTTGGGGACGCGCTGAGGGTGGTCTGCGTAGGTCTGGCGATCGGAAGTGTCATCGCGCACTGGAGCAAAACCCTGGCTGCGAGCTTGATGGAAGGCCTGCCGTTGCACAGCCCTGCACCCATCATTTTTGGCGTCGTTGGGTTGTTGGCAGTCGCTCTGATTGCCGCAAGCGTTCCAGCGCGCCGGGCGGCGAGTGTGAATCCCATGGAAGCCTTGCGACACGAGTAGACGCTTTCATTTGCCTGGGCCGGTTTGTCTTGGCAAGCACACGATCTCAGGTGCGAACCCAGGTCGAAGAACTTAAGAGCCTCCTGGCGTAAGCAGCGTCCGGATGCCTTTTTCATAAACCGACAAGACAGCCTCTCGCTCTTTCGGAGATGCGAACAGGGCGCGGCTGGCGATCTCTTGCTTCGCCGCCTCCATTTGCGCGATCAAATAAGCCACCTCTTCCGGCTGGCGAATCGCTCTTCCACCCACGTTGATATAGATGGGTGACGTATGAGCAAAAAGTTGTCGCCCAAACTCGTTGCTCGCCTGGGTTGAGACTCTGAGCGCCAGCCAAGAAGGTTCATCAATCCTGATACTGCGCTCGAGGCGGGCCTCAAAATAGCCGTCATTAGGTTGAGGTTTAATCTCAAAAACAACTTTGCCGTTCTGGATCAACTGGAGTTTCTCGAAAGCGAGTCGACCGGAAGCCTCTGCCTTCACGCTAACCTCGCGCTCCGATGGAAGGTCGACTGTGCCTCCCAGGTCCTTACCCTCAACATTCAGGCGAAGCAGTGGCCCGTTACTGATAAACGACCTTCCTGCTACCAAAGCTTCCAGCCAGGATTTGATGCTCAGGCTTCCCTCCACTTTGGTGTAGACCCTCGCGAGGTCATACATAAACCAATCGGTGCCGGTTGAGAAAGGAACACGTATCCCGGCATTCAGATAATGATAAAAGCTGTCTTCGTAGCTTCCATGGCTGCCGCCGTCAAAAATATTCTGCGCATCCAGCTTTCCACTGACGAAGTTGGGCACATCCTCCCGGCCCCAATTGTTGTGACACCAGATGGCAGTGCCCCCCTGACGATGGGCTTCTTCAATTCCCGTCTGTAAGGGTGTTCCATCGGTTCCACGATGGCTGATTCCGGGCCCGATGCTGACCGGTTGAATCAGCTTCTTGATATTCAGCAGCATCACGTGACCAAAGCCCTCTCCCTGATCTCCGAAGTTGTGCCGATGCTCCTGACCGTTATTCACCAGCACACCAGTCGACGCAAATTCGTTCAAATCGCCCAGAGGGTAACGGTTGCTGATGTAGTCCTTGTCTGCGATCGCGCGTTCCAGATAGGAAATGAAAAGCACGTCCAGATCGTCGGCTCGAGGAATCTCTCGAAGGTAGCGTTCTGCTTGTTCCTTGTTCAAATGGGAAAGATGCAGATGGGTGTTAGCGCCATACCAGTGCTGCTGCGAAACCTGGCTGAACGACCGCAAAGGTATGGTGAGGCTCTTCTGATTCTGCCCGGTCAGATCGACCGAGACAGTTTTCAGTTCCGTCTCCAATCCGGAGAATGCTTCCAGTCGTAGCGACTGACGTGGAAGGAGAACTTCGGTCGGTGAGGCGATCACATACCAGTCTTGGATGGCGCTCTTGTCAGTTAACCCCTGCCCTCGGGCCAACAGATTCGTGACGGGAATCGCTTGGTCTCCATCTCGCGGGAAGCAGCGGATGACCCCGGGAATTGACTTCTGTGTCTGGCTGTCGACCAGGGTGATCTTGAGCCGGCATTGCTGCTCTTGAGTCCAAGCGCGATGATATAGGGCGACAAGGGACAGCAGCAAGACTGCCAGAAGAACACGTCGAGGTCTCATATTCCTCTCCTGTCATCAAAACAGTGATCGAGTTCTTGCGCTGCCGCCGGCAGCGATCTTCCGCTGAAGAGGATGCCGCCAGTGGCCTCGGCTGAGATGCCGGGCTCAAAGGTTGGGTCGGTATGCGCGCAGGGATTAACGCTGCTGGGGAAGATGCTTTCTCCCAGTGAACACGATGACGACATTGCCAGGCCGCCGTCCACCTCAGCTCAGGGCAAACTCCTCACAATCATTCGGACTGCATTTCCGGACGCAGGCAACTTTGTAGTTGCTTTGATCGATTTCAGGCGAACCACTCTGGGCGACTATCGGATTCGACTCAGACTCGTCTGGCTTTTGCGGCTTCCGGGCTGAGACAAATGGCGGCAACTTTCCGCGGATGGTTCCAACCGAAGTTGAAGTCGTATCAGCAGCAATCCGTTCTTCTAACGGTCGCACACGACCTTGGCCAAAGTTTTTGAGCCGTGCGCACAAACCGCATGATCCAGAATTACCCAACTTGGACACCGCGTCTTACTTCTTAGTTATGGCGTAGCCTTGTTTCTTTAAGATTGCTTTCATCTGAGGACTGATCACTCTGATTGGCCCCCGGTAGCCGCATCTCTGTGCCAATTTGACTACTTCCGTCAAACTCATTTCCTTGCCGTTTACCTGATATCTTGTTGGCATACAGTTTCGTTTTCGGTTTCGATCCCAGGCGGAAAAACAAAGACAAAGGCAAGCCACAAAATGGCTGCCTGGTTGAACTATTGCATGAGATGTTTTCGACCCTAGAAAAGAGGAAGCCGTCTCAACTGCCTTCGTCAAACGTAGGGTAATGGCCTATTTCTCCTCTTCGTCACCCTCGGCAGCAATGTCCCACTCTGGCGGCAATGGTTGAGGACCTAGACGGATTCCTGCAATGTCAGCGTCTTCCTCTCCACGCATCAGGGCAACGTTTGCCTTGCGTTCCTTGGATTGCAAGCGGCGAACTTCCTTCTGGCGCTGTTTCTCCTGGCGCGCCTTTTCCTTGGCACGTTTTTGAGCGGTCGGTCTTGAAGACTTGGGCATGTTGGTTCCTCTTTTCTAGACTCTCAGTTTCTGACCGCACACCGGTTGTTTGGCTCATCGTTGGATGTCTGTCGTATGGTCAAAGAACTCGGAGTGACTGAGACGACCGTTTGCTAGGTTACACGACGTTACCTGAGAATGAAACCCTGCTCTCAACGAAGTTACCTAACAGGTTTCGGCTCTCGGCATCGGGGAGGGTCTGTCGTCGCCTCGGTCGCCATGGCGGGGCGCCTAGGTGGAACAAGTCATTGACACCGTTTCTCGGGAATGTTTGGATCCCATGATTGTGCTTGAGGAAGCCAGCCCGTAGCGGCATGTGAAGACGAAACAATACCAGAAGTAAACTCATCCATCGAGTGCCACACAGTCGCGATGCGGCTGCGGCGAATGGCGGCTCGCGGGGCAACTCAGGCGTCAACCAGGACTTTGAATCCGCCGTAGACCATGCGCTTGGAGTCGAAGGGCATCGCCCTCGGATCCATCATCGTTGCCAGTCGCGGGTCTTTCATGACCTTTGCGTTGACGCGATCGCGATGCGATCGCGATTTGAATACGATCCACGCGAACACCGCAGTCTCGCCAGGCTTGAGCTTGAGCACTCGTGGAAACGGAACTCCGCACTTGACATTGATGTCGTCGCCAGCACACTCGCGGTACTCGAGAGCGCCATGCTCGCGCCAGATCCTTCCTGCCTTCTGAGCGATGCGGCGGTAGGCCTGCAGGTTTTTCGACGGTACCGGCAACAGGTAGCCATCAACGTAGCGCAGAATCTTCCATAGTAGCTCGCTGCTTGCCTCTATCGCCTGATTTCCCTTCGAATTCATTGGTTCCCCTGAACGCGGCCCACGCAACCGGACCACAGTGGGTCTCCGGGTTCTCGACACCCCCTGCCGTAAGAAGCGCGTCGTGCCCCTGAAGCTCTTCTGAAATAGAACTGTAACTCGTTGATTCCTATCGACGGGTATGCGAGCGTGGCGCAGCCAATTTCATTCCTCGTTGTGGCCCGGGGGCCATGATTGCTGTGAAACAATCGATCCAGGTCGATGGACTTCGATAGCAAGCAACCTGTAGGTTTTGGTGTAGTGTCCGTTCTCAGAACGGACCCGCCGCTCTGAGAGCGGCCTCTACAATTTTTCACAGCTTCCCTTGTCAGCGGCGCCCTGACCGATCCAGGCCCAGCATTCCTGCCGGCCCGGTCGACCTCGCCCGCCGGCAGGAATGTTTTTGCTACTTGTCCTTAACTCATCTGCGCAAACTGCTTTTTCATCTCGGCTTCCATTTGTTCAGGCGTGGGTTCTGACTTGTGGGTGCCCAGCATCCAGTGGTTTCCATCGGGGTCTGCCAGCATGGCAGTGCGGTCGCCCCAGAACATGTCGGTTGGCGGCCGGAGCAACGTCGCACCCGCTTTGGCAGCCTGCGCGGCCACCTTGTCCACGTCTTCTACCAGGAGATAGAGAGTGGTTGGAGTGTTGCCGAGGGTCTTGGCGCTGAAGGCCTGCCTCTGCGGGAATTCCGGGCCCAGCATCAGGACCGAGTCTCGCAACTTCAATTCCGCGTGGATGGGCTTTCCGTCAGGACCTAGCATGACGCCACGCCCTTTGAAGCCAAAGGCTTTCTGGCAGAATTCGTAAGCCTTTTGGACGTCGGCCACCGTAAGCATGGCCGAAATGGCGCCATAGTTATTTCGATTCAGGGGATCGATTTGGCTTTTGGCTGCTTGACTCATAACTGCCTCCTTTTGGGTTGGTTGGAATGTACAACAGGGGAAAGATGCACCAGGACTGCCTAGCCGCCGGCAATCGCTCCCACGATGAAAAAAGGCTCGCCCCCCGATGCAACCGCCTCGGGTAATGGAGCGTCCGGCGACTCATGGGACAGATCCTCCTCGCAGGCAAAGAACCGCACGAACGGCCGGCGTTGTTGCGTGACGTGATCGCGAATCGTCCCGCAGAGCATGGGATAGCGGGCTTCGAGCGCTTCGAGAACCGAACGCTGTGTGACGGGGCCCTCGACGTCGAGCTCTACTTCGCCATCCACTTTTGCCAGCGTCCGCAGATGAAAGGGAAGTACGACACGAATCATAACAGCGTCTGGACCTCAACAGACAACACCGGCGGAAGATCCCGGACGAGAGGCGCCCACTTGTCGCCGGCATCGGCTGACGCGTACACTTGCCCGCCTGATGTGCCGAAATACACGCCGCACGGATCGAGCGAATCGACGGCCATGGCGTCGCGCAACACGTTGACGTAGCAGTCGCGTTGCGGCAGACCCTTCGTGAGTGCTTCCCACTCATTTCCACCGGTCCGGCTGCGATACACGCGCAGCTTTCCGTCGGGCGGATAGTGCTCTGAGTCGCTTTTGATCGGGACGACGTAGATGGTGTCGGGTTCGTGAGCGTGAACGTCAATCGGGAAGCCGAAATCGGTTGGCAAGTTCCCGCTAACCTCGTGCCACGACTCGCCGCCGTCGTCACTGCGATTGACGTCCCAGTGCAACTGCATGAACAGCACATTCGGACGGGAACGATGCATCGCGAGGCGGTGAACGCAGAAGCCCACTTCGACATTCGGGTCAGGGAGGTACTTGGACTTCAGCCCGTTGTTGACCGGCCGCCAGGTCTTGCCGGCGTCGTCGGTCCGGAATGCGCCCGCGGCCGAAATGGCGATGAAGATCCGCTCAGGATTGCTCGGATCCAAAAGGATCGTATGCAGGCACATCCCTCCGGCACCTGGCTGCCATTTGGGCCCTGTGCCGTGGCCGCGCAACCCGGCGAGCTCCTGCCAGTTCTTTCCTCCGTCGGTCGTGCGGAACAGCGCAGCGTCCTCCACGCCGGCGTAGACGGTATCCGGATCGGTCAGCGACGGTTCGAGATGCCAGACTCGCTTGAACTCCCAGGGGTGCTGCGTGCCGTCGTACCACTGGTGAGTGGTGAGGGGTTTGCCGCGTTCGGGGGAAGTGTCGTAGACGAACTTGTTACTTTGGCCCATGGGCATTCCATCCGGGGCTGTAGCCGGCGCGCCTGGCGTTGAGCCGGGCTGCTCCCACGTCTTGCCGCCGTCGCTGGAGCGCTGAATGACCTGCCCGAACCATCCGCTCGTCTGCGATGCATACAGACAGTTGGGATCGACTGGCGAGCCCTTCAAATGGTAGATCTCCCAGCCTCCAAAATGGGGGCCGCTGACTTCCCAATGTTCTCGCTTGCCGTCTGACGTCAGGATGAACGCGCCCTTGCGTGTACCCACCAGTACTCGTACTTTGCTCATCTGTGACTCCTTGTCATCAGTAGTATCAGTAATAGAGGATCAAATCGGTTGCGCCGTAGCAAAGATCAACATCGTCCGCTCCCTTGAAAATGACGTTCTCCTCCTTGCATAAGGAGGGGATCAAGGGAAGGTTCGTGTGCAAGCCAAACGCGCCTCCCCTTTGCGTCCGAACAGTGGACGATGTCAGAACCAATTCCGCCTATTGTTGCCCATATGCTCGCCTTAAGCTTTTGATGTCAATTTTCTTCATTTGAAGCATGGCTTTCATTACTCTCTGCGCTTTAGCAGGATCTGGGTCATCCAGCATCTCGCCTAAAACCGTGGGATTGATCTGCCATGACAAACCATACCTGTCTTTCAACCAGCCGCACGGTCCTTCTTCTCCGCCTTCAGAGAGCTTGTTCCAAAAGTTGTCTACCTCTTCCTGCGTCGCACAGTTCACAGAAAACGATATGGCCTCGGTGAATTTGAAGTGTGGGCCTCCGTTCAAGGCTATGAAGTCTTGTCCCTCGAGCTGAAATCCGACAGTCATTACCGATCCCTTTGGTCCAGGCCCTCCTTCTCCATAGCGAGTAATGCTTACGATCTTTGAATTCTCAAAAACGGAGGTATAAAAATGCGCTGCCTCTTCAGCGTTACCATCGAACCACAAGAATGGGGTTATTCTTCGCATGGGGTTTGCTCCTCTGAATAAAGCAACGACAACGCAGTCGGCGGTCGCAGACCGCCGCTACAGCACCGGCTCTGCGATTTATTGGGTCGTTCAGCAGCCTGCTAGGCCTTGGGAAGGCTTGCATCCATCTTATCAAGGCACTGCTCCAAGCCAGCTTTGGACAGGTTGAACATCTGATCTGACGTATAGCCGTATTCCGTGACGGTCATTTCGGTTCTGCCGTTGCCCAGGTCTCTGAAGGTTACAAGATTGCGCACCTCCCACGGCATGTCCGGGGACAGGCCCATCGCGGCAGGATCGATCTGCTGACCGTCTTCATCAGAAAATCTTAGGATGTATTCGATACTCTCGTTCGGCACGATTTTCCGGTAGGTCCACGTATTGTACATGTCTTGGCCTCCATGTTCCTTTGGAGCGCGCATGCAGACAAGCGACGTTCCGCCCTCCCGAACGTCCATCTTGGCAACGGGACAAGTAAAACCAGTTGGCCCCCACCAACGCTTCACCTGCCTGGGGTCAGTCCAGGCCTTCCAAACACGTTCGAGCGGTGCGTCGAAAATACGGGTGACGGTCAAATTTTTCTTGGGTGCGGCTTCTACCACTGATTTCAATTGCGCCAGGCCCTGCTCGAACTGGCCGCCGACCATGTTGTCCATGTTAATAAACAGACTGACTGCCTTGGCAATAAAATTGTTTTTGCCGCTCAAGTTCCACGTCACGGCGGTTTGATGGCCCTCAGGGTTGAAGGTGAACTCCGCGGTGCTGGTGCCTGCGAAGGGTCTTACGAATTCTAGTTTGATAGTGATCTGTTCATTTGGACGACTTTCAATGATCGTTGTGCGCCCTTCACCCACGTCGCTGTTGCCGGCCCACGCGTAGATGGCGCCGGTTCCGGCCGGCGCGCCTTCATAGGTTTTCTTCATCGCCGGATCGAGTTTCGCGTACGGCGACCATGCCTCCCATTTGTGGAAATCGTTGACCTGCGCAAATACCACAGCCGCAGGGGCAGAGATGGCGCCTGTCCGCGCGATGCGGAACTCGGATGGCTGGATCGCAACGACGCCAATAAAGACGGCGATGACCACCGCCAGACCTGTAAGAATCTTTCTAAGCATAATAGTTCTTCTCCTTGTCAGTTTTGGGCTATGCGAGAGACTGGGGCACGGAAGCGCGCCGCGACTACTTCTTTGCATCCACTTGCGCGCGCAGGCGCTCTTCCTGCTCCCTGAGCTCGGGCGTGAAAGCCGGACCGAAGTCCTCCGCCTCGAACACCTGGCGAATCTCGATCTCAGACTCCACGCCGGTGGGACTCGGGCAGCGCTTGACCCATTCGATCGCCTCTTCCTTCGACTTCACTTGCCACAGCCAGAATCCGGCGATCAGCTCCTTCGTCTCAGCGAAGGGCCCATCGATTACGGTCCGCTTCGCTCCTGAGAACCGGACGCGTGCGCCCTTCGAGCTCGGATGGAGCCCCTCGCCGGCCAGCAACACGCCGGCTTTCGCGAGCTCTTCGTTGTACTTCCCCATCTCAGTCAGGAGTTTCTCGTCCGGAAGAGCGCCTGCCTCTGTGTTCTTGTCAGCTTTGACCAGCACCATGAATCGCATCGTTGGGTCTCCTGTTCCCAGGTAGTTCTCCTGTCATCGTTCGTTTTGGCTTGGTACTCCTCGCGCTGGGTCCGCGTGTTGCCGACATTACACTCCCGGCAAGCCCGCAACCTCTGTCACCGGCCGGATTTCAACGGTGCCGATACGCGCCCCTGGAATTCGCGCGGCGATGCCGATCGCCTCGTCCAGACTCTTGGCGTCGATGAGAAAGTAGCCGCCCAGCTGTTCACGCGTCTCCGCGAACGGGCCATCGGTCACGAGCGGCTTGCCGTCGCGCACCCGAACGCACGTCGTCTCCGAACTCGAGTGCAACGGCGCAGCGCCAAGATACTGCCCGCTCACGTGGAGCAGTTGCGCAAGCTGCACAGACTCCTGCAGCATGTGCTGCCGCTCCGACTCGGGGCGCTTGCGGAAGGATTCTTCGTTGTGGTGAACCAGCAACAGGTATCTCATCTGTTCACGTCCATCAATCAGTCGAACGGCAAGTGCCCGAATCGACACTCTGCCGGGGAATTCATTGAATAAGACTGGGCTAACGCCTTCTGTTGCAGGATAGCCTCAGAACGTCACCCGGTATTCGACGAGCAGCGGACACTAACCCTTCGGCAGACCAGCGACCTCGATCACCGGCCGGATCTCGATGGTACCCTTGCGGGCCATTGGAATCCGTGCCGCAATGCCCATCGCCTCGTCGAGATTCCCGGCCTCGATAAGGAAGTAGCCGCCCAGTTGTTCGCGCGTCTCCGCGAACGGGCCGTCGGTCACGAGTCGTTTGCCGTCGCGCACCCGGACGCTGGTCGCCGTCGAGGTTGGGTGGAGCGGGGCAGCGGCCACAAATTGCCCCCTCGCATGAATCTCTTGCGCCAGCTGCGCAGACTCTACGTAACACTCCTCCCGCTCGATGTCACTCAAGGAATGCTCGTCAAGATAGACCAGCAGCATGTATCTCATTTCTTTGCCTCCAGCGGTAAGTCGACTGGCGATGGTCCAAATCGACACTTTCCCGGGAATTTATTTATACTTGGGTATGCTCGCGGATGCAAATAGTGCTATTGACACGGTTTATCGCTCGGATTGGGGAAGGATTGTCGCGGCGCTGATTCGGATCATTGGTGACTTTGACGTCGCCGAAGAGGCCGCACAGGAAGCCTTCGCGGCCGCCGTGGACCAGTGGCGCGTCTCCGGCATTCCTGAGTTTCCACGCGCATGGATCATCCAAACAGCTCGGCATAAGGCCCTGGACCGTATCCGGCGCCGAACGCGGTTCGAGGAAAAGCTTGAATCGTACGCCGCATCCGGGCTGATCCGGACCATTGAGGAGCCGGATTATGACACGAGCGAAATCCCGGACGATCGCCTCAAGCTGATCTTCACCTGCTGCCACCCAGCACTTGCCCATGACGCGCAGGTCGCGCTAACGCTGCGGATGCTGGGCGGACTCGAGACAGACGAGATCGCGCGCGCCTTTCTCGTGCCTCCCGCGACGATGGCGCAGCGGCTCGTTCGCGCGAAGCGGAAGATTCGCGACGCGGGCATTCCGTACACGGTGCCCGACACGAACGACATGCCGGAGCGGTTGGACGCGGTCCTTACGGTGATCTATCTGGTCTTCAACGAAGGCTACGCCGCGACTCGGGGCGAACGGCTGGTGAGGGCTGATCTCTGCGCCGAGGCTATCCGTCTTGGGCGCCTGGTGAGGATGTTGATGGCAGTGCAGACGCCAACGGAAGCGTCGGGCCTCGTCGCCCTCATGCTGCTGCACGATTCACGGCGTGGTGCCCGTCTGGATGAGGCCGGCGATCTGGTCCTCCTTGAAGAGCAGGATCGCCGCCGCTGGGATCAACAGCAGATCGCCGAGGCGCTGCCACTCGTTGAGGAGGCACTTCGCGGTGGGCCGGGTCCGTTCGCGCTGCAGGCAGCTATCGCGGCCCTGCACTGTCAGGCGGCGCGCGCCGCAGATACGGACTGGCCTCAGATCGTCCGACTCTATGATCTTCTCGAACGCCTGCAGCCCTCTCCCATCGTGTCGCTGAACCGGGCGGTGGCAGTCGCGATGGCAGACGGTCCTCAGTCGGCACTAGCGCTCATCGATGCGCTCGCCGCCACCGGCGATCTCGATGGCTATCACCTGCTGCATGCTGCACGCGCCGATCTGCTGCGCCGCGTCGGATCCTCAGCGGAAGCAGCAAAGAGCTACGCGCAAGCGCTGACACTGGTCACCAATGACAGCGAGCGTCGATTTCTCGAGCGGCGGCTGCGTGAAGTTCAGCCGCCGGTAGCGTGATCCGTGTCCCGCAATTGCGCTGGTGCAACAACCTCTGCCAGTTCTGCCGCCAGGTTTCTTCTCGATTGCGGCGATCGTTCTGGTCGCCATCGGTTGGATGGTCAAGCAGGATGGCAATCGATTGCAAGCGGCTCTCGGGGAATGCTTCCGGCCTTAAGGTTGCTGCTTCACAGAGGTCGAAGCTAACCAGCGGTAAGATACTCGCGGTTCGCCCTCGTCTTGAACTATTTGTATCCCCGCCGATGTGTTGGGGCCTGGATTCGTCCACACTGTGCCACGCATCTCTATTTGGAGCGCCTCGATCTTGCGACACTCGGCCGGCTTGGTCTGACGATTAACGACCCGATCGTTCCGCGACGCCCATATTCAGATTCCGTTAAATCGAGAGGTGGGGAGCGGCGGCCCTTTGTCAGAACATGGTTTTCATCCGCGGCGCTTTGCAGCGTTTCTAGAACGTCATCTACTGCAGTCTCTCTCGGCGCAATCGCAGTTTCTGGACGGCTCGCAGGACTTCGGCCACGCTCCAGGCTTGCGCCGCGCAGCCCTTTGGCGCGTGGGGAGGCTCGGCGTCAAAGATTTCTGAAATCGATCCCAACATGGCCTCAGACATGTGTTGCCGAAAACCATCGAAGAGTGATTCCAGATAGCGGCAATTCCCCTCCGACTCGCCGAACACATTCAGGTAGGCATCCACAAACGGGCCCATCAGCCACGCCCAGACGGTCCCCTGGTGATAGGCGCTGTCTCGCTCGTAGGGATTTCCCGCATAGATCTTCCGGTATTCCGGGTCTTCAGGCGCGAGGCTTCGCAGCCCACAAGGCGTCAGCAGCTTCTCCTTGACGACCTCTACGACGGCTTGGGCTTTCTCTGGAGGCAAGGGTGCAAACGGCAAGCTCACGGCAAAGATCTGGTTGGGACGAATCTTTTTATCGGGAACAGCGTCTTGAATGCAGTCATAGAGGCATCCGGCCTCGGCATTCCAGAACGCCTGATTGAAGCTCTCCTGGATCACGTCGGCCAGCTGCTGATAGAACTTGGCCCGATCCTTCCTCTTCAGCTGCCTGCCGAGGTTTTCCATGACGCGCATGGCGTTGTACCAGAGCGCGTTGATCTCCACGGCCTTGCCCTGTCGTGGCGTCACCACCCAGTCGCCGATCTTCGCATCCATCCAGGTGAGTTGAACCCCGGGAACACCTGCGGACAGGAGCCCGTCCGTGGCATCCATGCGGATGCCGTAGCGGGTTCCCTTCATATGCCAGTCGATGACTTCTTCCAGCTTGGAGAAGGCCTCATCGCGGATAAACGCAAGGTCATTCGTGGCCTTGAAATACTCATGAATGGCATGAAACAGCCAGAGCGTGGCGTCCACGGTGTTGAATTCCGGGGCGCCGTCTCTGTCTGGAAAGCGATTCGGAAGCATGCCTTGATCACAATACTTCAGAAAAGAGGACAAGATGCCTCTGGCTAAATCGAAACGCCCCGTCGTGAGCGCCAGGCCGGGCAAAGAAATCATGGTGTCGCGCCCCCAGTCGGTGAACCAGTGGTAACCGGCAATCACGGAAGAAGCGCCGTCAACGCGCATGATCTCAAACGAATCGGCTGCCAGCGCCAACTGTTCGACGAACGGGTCGAGTGATGAAAGGCTCGAAGTAACCTGCTGGCGGCGACTCCTTTCCCGGTCTTCCATCTCCTCGACCTGAGCCAGGGTGACATCCTCGTATTCATTGAGCGTCGCCACGAGAAATGCCTCGGGGGTTCGGGAGCTCAACTCGAAGCTGAAGTACCCGTGAACAAAGAGGTCCTCACGGAAGTCCAGCCCTCGATCCAGCTCTTCCAGATACTCAAACTTGCGGTACCAATTGGGTTCAACGGTAAACGCCACGCCGTTGTGGTGAAGCTTCAACGCCGGCAACCCCTCGTAGGGATGCAACTGAAGCAATCCAGGCTCGTCCCTTTCGGGCCGCTGCTGGATGCTGCCGTTTTCCGCCGCCAGGGAGTGGTAATCGCGAAACGCCACGAAGGGGCGGACCGCCAGGACCGCAAAACTGTCTCCCGGATTAACCAGCCGATAACGGAGGATCGTAGTGTTCTCTCCGTGCACCATGAACACGGATTTTTCCAGCAGCAGGCCATCAAGATCGTAGGTCCAGCATGGAAAAGGACTCAGACTGAACTCCTGAATGAGAGAGTATCCCTTCGGGCTGACAGTAAAGGGAAACTGGTTCGTGCCCAGCTCAAAACGCTGGTCCCCTTGCACGAATGTCTCTTCAACTTTCGAAAGCGTGACGAATCGATCTACCGGCGGATGCAATGAGGCCACTAACAAGCCGTGATAGCGCCGCGTATTTGCGCCGCTCACGGTGCCGGAAGCAAAACTCCCGAGACCGTTGGTCTCCAGCCATTCCAGATGGCTGGACTTGGAATAGTCTTTGCACGTTATCGCGTCAATCATGATATTCCGCTGTTCCAGCTTAGGTTGTGCGGCCACGGGTGTCATGGGAAATCTCCTTGAAAATGGATGTTTGCTGCACTATTGCGACCCACAGAAACATGGTGGCGATACTCTTCCCCTTCTCGAAAGGCTCGCTAGACTGTGGCTGTATCAGACGCAGTTCGCAGAAGTGTCACTATAGTCCGCAATTCTCAATAGAAACCGGCGCCTTTCGTGGTGAGACGTACGCGGTAGATCGCGGTGCTGGCGGCAATATAGAGCGTCGATCCGTCCTCCGCCCAGGCACAGTTCGCTGTGGGCACGCCTGTTTCGAACGTGCCCAGGAGCTTTCCATCGGGAGCGATCACGTAGATTCCGCCAGGGCCGGCGCCAAGGATATTTCCCTGTTGATCAACCTTCATCCCATCCGCCGTGCCCTTTCTGGTTTTGGCGAAGGGGGTGGCACTCAGCAACACTCGACCGTTGGCCACCGTTCCATCCTCCCGCAGGTCGTACGCCATCCAGCCAGGCCGGCCGAGATCTGCTTCGGTGACATAAAGGATTTTCTCGTCGGGAGAGAATGCAATGCCGTTAGGCGCTTTGATGTCTTTGGTGAGCAGCGTCAGCCTGCCGTTGGGAGAGAGACGGTAGACCCCGCAGAAAGGGAGTTCTTTGCCTGGATCATCGAAAGCCCTGGGCAGTCCAAAGGGTGGATCGGTGAAATAGAGGTCGCCATTGGATTTGAAGGCCAGATCATTAGGACTGTTGAGACGCTTGCCCTCGAACCGGTCGGCCAGAGTGGTCTTGCCCTTGTCTGCCTCCAGTCGTGCGATCCGCCGGTCGCCGTGTTCACACATCACCAGCCGGCCCTCTTTGTCGAAGGCCAAACCGTTTGACTTGGGCTCCCGACCCTGGAAAGAGGCCGAACCCCTGTAGCCACTGGGCTTCAGGAACAGCTCGGCCCCGGCGCAGGGTGTCCATTTGAAGATGGAGTTGTTCGGAATGTCTGAAAAAAGAAGATCGTTCCCCTTGCTGTGCCACACCGGGCCTTCGACCCAGGCAAACCCATCAGCGATTTGTTTCACCTGAGCGTCGCGGGGAATCAGTCTGTCGATGCGGGGGCCGAGACGGACAATCCGCACTGAGTTACCGGGCACACTCTTATGAAGTGCAAACAGGCGAGGAATGATCGCAGTTCCGCCGAAATGCAAGGCAGCAAGCGACAGAGAGACCGTTCCCACTATGGCGGCAAGGCGACCGGTGTTGGTCTTCTTCAACATGGTGTAGCTCCTCATCAGGGCTGCGCGAACCCGTGCGCCCCGACCTGGGCGATCTAGAAACAGGTTGACTGGGTCGCGTTTGAGCCTTTGCCCTCTTCCAATACTGCCGGCCAGAACAGGTGGATGCTTTTGTGGTTGCGGCTCGGCATTTTTGCGCCAGGTTTCCTGCAGTGTTCTGCGCCCGACTGCGTGCCGAATGCTGGAACCTCATCGTCCGGGCGGAGCACCACATTGGGATCTGTCCACTTTCCTCGCAAGGAAAACCCAACCTGCAGGACACTGAGCGCGGTGAGCACAGTGATCAGCAACACTGGTGGAATGCGGTGTCCCACGAATCCCGCCAGCAGGGCCAAGGCTGCCACGCAGACCTGGGAAACCGACTGAACTGTGAGCCACGAACATCGCTGTGCCGCTTCGGAGGTCGTGCCAATGGCGGTCAACGACGCCATCGTCAGCGCCACCGATGCACAGAGGATCCAGGCCTCTATGGGATGCAGGTGGGCATTGAAACTCAGGGAAACGACATGCTTCACCCCAACGGCTGCGAGCGCGATTCCAAGGTAGAGGGGCAAATGGGCATAGTTCCAGACGTGAAAGAGCATGGCCTGTCGGCCGTTGCGAATGGGTCGTTCCGCCGCGCCGGCAGCACCGTCGAAGTACCACCACCAGAAGCAAAAAGCGATGCCCATGCCCTGAAACGCAGAAAGCGCGGCCGACAGGCTCCAGGACTCTTGGCTCTCCATGCCGTGCATCACGGCGACAATGGACTCGCCCAGCAGGATGATGGTAAAGAGGCCAAAGCGCTCTGGCAGGTGAGCTGCGTCGGGTGGGATCTCTTCGGCGTGATGGACCGCCAGGAACGGAGTTCCCAGGTCAATGGTGAGCGCTACCGCCCACAACCAGTACCGAGCGGGAGGATCAACGAGCGCGGAGACGACCCAGAGGACGGCTGCCGTGCCGAAGCCGATGGCGTAGTGCGTGGTCAATTGCCTGGACTTGGGTACGCGTCGGGCTCGCAGATACTGAAATACCAGCACCAGCCGCATCGCAGCATAGGCAGCTGCAAATCCCGCCGAGTAGCGGCTGTCGAACGCGTCTTTAGCATTGGCGGCCATAGCCGCCACGGCGAACATCTGAATCAGAGTCAACAGGCGCTGGACAACATCGTCCGTGTCAAAACGCGTGGAGTACAGGGTGTGTCCGACCCACGCCCACCAGATCAGCACAAAGAACGCCAGGAATCGAAAAACCCCGGGCCAGGAGTAATTCACACTGAGGGGAGTGTCCACCTGCGCGACTGCAGCGACAAAGATCAGATCGAAGAAGAGCTCCAGCCAGGTGACCCGCCGTGAACTGGCGGAGTCAGCAGGCCAAAGACGCGGTGGCTGTATCAGATGACTCAGTGACATAGTGACCTATGAGCTCTCGAGTAGTAGTGAGCCGGTTCCTGAAAGACTCAATGGAGCGGCGCTCTATGCAACTCGTGGAAATCCGGCGGTCACAGACCGCCGCTGCAGCACCTGCTTGCAAGTCGTCGGGTTTTTCGGCAACCCGCCAGTCCCGCGCCCCAGCATCTTCAGCGTGTCTTGTTATTTCTTCGACATCATCGGTACTGGCGCACCCGGAACGTTCAGCCGCATCCGGTACAATCCGCCGCGGGCAGTCAGGTAGAGCGTTTTGCCGTCGTCGTCGCCCCACGCCATGTTATGCGGATGCATGGGAGCAAAGACGGTTCCCAGGTGCTTCCCTTCTGGCGAGAGAATCCAGAGACCGCCGGGACCTGAAACATAGAGGTTGCCTTTCTGATCCACTTTGATTCCATCAAGAGCATCCTCGCCCTTCGCACTCGTCATATCGAAAAAGACCTTGCCATTGGACAAACTCCCGTCCACGCCGGCTTCATAACGCATGACGACTTTTTTCTGCTCGTCCCAGTTCCCGACGTACAGATACCTTTCGTCTGGGGAGAACGCTATTCCGTTGGGTCCTTTCAGGTCGGTGCTGACCAGTTTCAGTTTGCCCTGATGCAGGCAAAAGACCCCGCTGTATGCGAGTTCCTTTCGCGTGTCATCGTAAAACTTGGGAAGCCCGAAGGGGGGATCAGTGAAAAATAGCGTCCCATCCGATCGGTAAACCAAGTCGTTGGGGCTGTTGAGACGCTTGCCTTCGTAGCGGTCAGCCAGAACGGTGAGATCACCGTTCTGTTCCAGCCGCGCTACACGTCGATTGCCATGCTGGTTGATCGTGAGCCGGCCTTGCGCATCGAGCGCCAGTCCGTTGGATCCGGGCTGGCCGTATTCAGCGATGTCAACGCCTTCGTAGCCGCTCTTCTCGCGAAACACTGTGAGCTGGCCGTCAGGTTTGTATTGGTAGATGGTGTTGCTGTTGGGATCGCTAAAGAGCAAGTGGCCGCCGTTGCGCACCCAGACGGGACCTTCAGTGAATCTGAAACCTTCGGCCAGCTTGTGGATCTTGACGTTCCGGGGAACAATTTCATCGATGGCCGGATCCAGTCGAACCACCTCGACATTCACTTCGCGCGGCATGCCCGTGAGCGGCACAACGCTGCTTTTGTAGAAGTCGAGCTTCGCAAAGCGCATCCAAATGTAGTTCGTTGGCGGATTCGAGAGCGGGCCGTTAATGCCGAACACGGCCAGTTGAATCTTCTGGCCGGGCTTCACGTTGCGTCCGATGACCAGCCGGTTGGGGGCGTTCCAGCCACTGACGACAGAGCCGCCACTCTGACCAGGCCCGCGCGTGAGTTCGCCATCGATCCAAATCTCTGCATAGTCGTCCAACGAGGTTTCAAACACGACTGTGGAACCCGTGGGATCGAAACTGCCGGCTCGCTCGGGAATCGTCAGCCGAAGGCGGTACCAGTTGAAACAGAGCCTGCCCGTGGAACGCCGCTTGTCCAGGGTCGTTGGATCCAAAACTTCCCAGCGGGAATCGTCATAGTCTGCTCCGCCAGCATGTGGTGTGTAGTCGTAGGTCTTGATGGGCTGGGTGGTGGGCTGACCATCAGCGCCTGGCGCTTTGAAATCCACTTCGATGATCTTCGTATCGCTGTAGCGCCACTGGCCCTGGACCGTCTTGGCCCCTTCGGCAGTAGCCAGATTCACCGTTGCGTCCGGCGGGCCGTTGGGCGCTTCCCAGCCATTGCCATGCAAGAGCGCCGGATACTGGAGTACCGTTAACAGGGCAGCGAGGAAGTTCAACAGAGAGTTTCTGGGGCTCATTGGCCACCTCCATGAGACAGGCTGGTTTTTGCGATCGCCGCCGCGCCCGTTTTGGCGATGTCTTCATCTTCCTGCGGCGTGTTGCCGCTGACGCCAATGGCTCCCAGGACTTTGCCATCCACGATGATGGGGATCCCTCCTTGCAGCGAGGTCGCACCCGGCAGCGCGAGTGCCGCCACCCGGCCGTTGCGGATCTGGTCCTCGAATTCCTTACTGGGGCGGCGAAAGATGGCGGCGGTGCGTGCTTTTCCGATGCCAACCTCCACGCTGGCGACCTGGGTGTCGTCGAGACGCTCAAGCAAGAGCACGTGTCCGCCGTCATCCACCACAACAATCACCACGGTGGAACCGCGCCTCTTGGCTTCCGCCTCGGCGGCCGCCGCAACCTGCTTGGCTGCGTCCAGCGTCAGAAATTTCTTGGTCGGCAACTCTTCCGCCGGCAGGTTACCGGTGAAAAAACAGAGCAAAGATAGAAGCAGAGAATTCTTGATCCATTTCATGACGTGGTGTCCTCCAACTCTTTCCTTTCTCCCCCTTGCGAAGCGGTTAAGGGGGAGATGAAGAGGGGGTCTTTGTTTCCCTGAGTCCGCAGACCCCCTCGCGCCTGCGGCGCGGTCCCCCTTGTCAAGCGGGACAAAATCGATGGTTTCATTCTCAGAAAATAGAACCCTGTAGCGCAAACCTGCTGGCTGTGGAGTGGTCTGCGGCAGTCGAGGATCCCGCAACGAAAAAGCCGCTGACCACCAGAAGCACGGTCTGCGCTACATCTACATCATCTGCGCTCCTCGTGGCGCCCCCCGCCGCAGGGTCTCCTGGGCAGATCCTGGAAGTGCACCCTTCGAGTTTGCGCGTCTCCTGCGCCTACCGTGCTTTCACGACGTAGTAAGTCATCGTTCCCGGAACTTCCTTGAACCAGTGCGGGGTTCCAGCGGGCACGATGATCACGTCTCCCTTGCTAATCTGACGCGTTTCGCCGCCGTTGATCTGAGCGCCCCGAACCTCGTCGGAGGCAATGTTCTTCGGATCGACCACGGTGCCACCCGTAACAAACGTGGCGGCGCCTTCCTGCACATAGATGATGTCCGCATCTTTCAGGTGAACTTCCGCCATGCCGGCTTTCTCGCGGCGGCTGGCGTGCACCATGTATTTGTCGCTGCCGTCAAACAGCACAGCGCCTTTGGAAAAGGCATCCTTCACTCTTTCCTTTTCAAAGAAGGTCACGTTTCCCGATTTGGAGAATTCCTTGGCCTCATTGGCACCGGCAATGGCCAATTCCTCGTCCTGCTGGGCACTGGCAGCGCCACTGACCCCCACGCCTCCGATGACTTCACCATCCAGCAGGATGGGCACTCCGCCCTGCAGCGGCGTGAAGTCGTTGAGCGCAATCATTGGAGTCCGGCCATTCTTGATAATGTCTTCGAAAACCTTGGTGGGCTTTTTGAAGATGACTGCGGTCCGTGCTTTGCCAATCGAGATATTGGCGCCCGCCGCAAACGTTCCGTCCAGCCGCTCCAGCGCCATCAGATTGCCACCTTCGTCGACGACGGCGATAACGCCGCCCGGAGCGTTGAGCTTTTTGGCTTCAGTAATGGCCGCGGCAATGACCCTCCTGGCTCCGTCAAGCGTGAGAGACTTTTTAGACGCAACCTGCGCCTGGCTGGTCGCTGTTACGACTGAGAACGCCAGCGCCAGGGTGATGCCTTTTGTGCGATTCATGATCTGCTCCTAACTGTGAACTGAACTGGGGGTACCGGCCGGCCAGAGCTCAGTCCGGCCAGCCAGCGCCCGGGAGATTGGATAAGTTACTTGACCGGGTCGGCAAACTTGGCCTCGCCCAGCAGAGTCTCTGCAAAGGCGCACCAAATCTGCACTTTCGAAATGTCCTTCACGAACGCTGGAACCGTGATGACGTTGTTGACCTTGTCTCCCTTGATCTTCAGACGGTTCAGCAAGTAGACATTGCCTTTGGAATCGACCACCTGCCAGTGTGGAGCCGGCGTATCCGGAACGACGAAATCGTCAGACAGCGTCAGGACGTTCATGTTCCCCTGCTTGGAGTGGGATACGGTGCCGGTGTTGGCTTTGGGTCCCTCAAACTTGCTGCTGGTGTGCATGTGGTTGGCCAGACTGGTAGTGCCGAGCGCAAGCAGGCCGGCCAACGCCAGACAAGCCATCGCCTGAGACTTTGTGATACGCATAGAGTATCCTCCTGTAAGGTTGTTGTGATTTGCCATGCCTTTGCTTGGAATGGCGCCTGTTGCCAGGTTCTGCTGCATGAATGACGCTGAATCCTTCCTTTATTCCAAGTCACCCAAAGGGGCGTGAGATTCTGAGACCCCGGCCCTGCGTACCATTTCGGAGATCCTTCTCTTCAGCCCGTCTGGCACCTCACTGTGTGAAACCGTCAGCTGCAGCCGCCTTTTGATCTGTTCACGAACACTCAACTCCTGCTGACATCCCGCACATCTTCCTAAGTGGCCACTGATGTGTGCCGAGGTCTCAGCAGTGAACTCGTCGCTGAGATAGGCATCCAGCAATCTCTGCGCTTTCCTGCAATCTGCGTATTCAATGTCGACGGATCTCATGTCTGCCTCTTTACCTCACGACACTTTCACTGGCTCACAACAAATTGCGCCTGCCTTGTAAAGGTATCAGCGCCTCGCCTTTATTCCTGCGCCGCAAGGCGCTGTGAAACAACCCAAGAACTTCGCCTGCCTCTCCACCAGGGCGGGAGAAGCTTGGAGGGTGAGGGACGGTCGAGCACCCAGAAGAGACCTCGTCCCTGCTAAGACAGGCATCCAGTGGGTTAGCAGATCTGGACTCTCGCTTTCGCGGGAATGACGAAAGGCGCACGCCGCCAGTCTTGTCTCAGGAATAATCAGTGGCAGAGGCGGCATTTCCTGATCGGAGACTCAATTGAAAGGATGGGAAGCAATGAGGGTTTCGAATCGACTGCTTTCTTTAGCAATTCTGGGAATGATTCTTATGACCTGCGTGCCGCCTGCAGAGGCGGCCGAGTTTCGGAGAGTGCTGCCGGGTCTGGCAAACACGTTTGGCGCGAACGGAACTCGCTTTGAAACCAGCGTATGGATTACTAACCTAAGTTCTTCGACGGCTCAAATCGAGCTGGGGCTCATTCCGTTCTCAGGAACGGCCGCTCCGGCAGCTCAGGTCCGGATTGCAGGCCGAGGGGAGACCATTCGCCTGAATAATGCTCTGCTGGAGTTATTCGGACTCGAAGGAACGGCCGGGACCCTGGCGGCGCGCGCCGATCAACCCTTTGATCTGCGGGCCGTCACGGCTAATGTCGCCAACCCGAGCGGTACGTACGGACTGAGCCTGGAGTCCGTCAGCAGCCAGAACACCTTGACTGCGGGACAGGCCGGGCATGCCATCTGGTTATCACACGGAGCGGACCCGTCCCAGGGTTCGCGGACTAATGTGGCGGTGGCGTTGACTGCACCGAACAGCCAGGTGACGGTCTCTGTCTACGACTCCAGGGGCGTTTTGCGTGGTTTGCAAGTGGTCTCATCCGAAGCGCCGACCACCTGGCAGGCCTCGACTTCTCAACTGGTCAACGATCCGGAGATCTCCTTAGGACGCGTCAAGTTTGCTGTGGTCGCAGGAGAGGCTACCGGCTATACGTCGGTTGTGGACAACATCACGGGTGACGGCTTTGTCACCCAGTCGGAAAGAGCCGGGACTGGCGCCGCCGACTTGCTTCTCAACGGGGTTGCCCGCACGCCGGGCGCCAACAACACGCGGTTTGTGTCCGATGTGCGGCTCTTCAATCCGAACGAAACCCAGCAGACCGTTGCCATTGACGCCCTGGGCTTCGCCGTGGGTCCTCGGACGATTTCTCGTTTGCTGGGGCCCAACGCACTGCTGGAGATTGTGGACGTGCTGGGGCCCAACGGCTTCGATCTTCCGGATGGTGTGGCCGGCGCTTTGCGTTTTCGAGCCCCTTTGCCCCTGCTGGCAGCCGGGCGGACCCGAAACGTTGACCCGGCCGGCGGTCCGGGCACCTTCAGCACGTTTCAGAAAACGGTTGGTTACGAAACCGGATTCGCAACGCCAGCCCAGCCGGCCACGCTTATAGGCCTGAATCAGACTTTTACCGTTCCCGGATTCCGCAGCAATATTGCCCTCTTCAGTGGAAGTGGAGGAGCGGCTGGCACACTACGGCTGTGCGATCGATTCGGAAATCAGATCTCAGCAACTCCCTTTGGCCTGCAACCCAGCCAGTGGCTGCAACAGCGCATCACGGGCTGGTTTCCCACTGCAGAGATTCCGGGAGACGCCCGAGTGGACATTTCACTCACGAGTGGCTCAGTGCACAGTTACGCCGCCGTGGTAGACAACTTCACAGGCGATGGTGTCGTGGTGGCCCCGATTCCCCTGTCCGTGACTCCGCCGGCGGCGGCAAGCAGATTGTCCTTCTCCGCTGTGCCCGCAGCCATTGACGCAGGCAGTCCCTTCAGCGTTACCGTTCAAGCGGTGCGGGCCGACAACAGTGTTGATGACACCTTCACGGGCACGATCCAGGTGTCTGTCACCAGCGGGCCGGGCACCTTGGTGGGAACCACTTCTCGAGTCGCGAGCCGTGGAGTCGCTTTCTTTGATGGCCTCTCTCTGAATACCACGGGAACTCATATGCTGGTGGCCGCATCTCCGGGGCTCACCACTGCTGCCTCCAGCTCGATCGAAGTCACAACAATCGCACCGGCACCGACGGCACTTAAAGTCGGGATCTTCAGCGGCCAGAATGGCTATACGACGGCTGGGACTCTCGAAATCCAGCGCGCAAACGACGGAAGCGAAATCCTGAAACTCAACTCTGACTTTCGTGTCAGCTCGGGAGCCGGGTCGATTTCGATATGGCTGGCTAGATCTGGCGGTGATCTGAACACCGGGTCGAGCATCAAGCTCGGAACGCTGACCAGCCGCTTCTCTGGCGAATTCACGTTTCCCATTCCACAGTCTGGCTCGGCTGGATTCACCCATGTCATCACCTACTGCGATGCCTTCCGAGTGAACTTCGGGGCAGCAGAGCTGCGCAATCCATGAGCCTTGGAAAGAGGGGGCCTATGATCGACGCGATGTTGAAGAGACAGAGTCGTTCGTTGATTTCTGGGAGAACACGCTCTGTCAGGCGAAGCTCACAGAAAACTCAAGAATATCGACTCCTCTCTCCCCAAGGCGGGAGAGGGGTTGTGGGTGAGGTGGGATTTTCCGAACTGTTAAATTCATCCCCCTTAGCATCTGGACTGTCGCTCCACTCGATCAGGAGCAGAGCCTGGTTCGGGCCTTTAGCCGCACTCTGCATGCTCGCGCTCTTCGCCGGAAACGCCCAGGCTCAGTCGGCCTGGACCCGCAACAAAAATTCAGGATTTGCCCGGCTCGGAATTACCTCCCTGAACACTTCGAGCTTCTATACCCCGCTAGGCAAGAAGCTCAATTCTGCAAGGTACACCGACGTTACTGCCAATTTCTATGGCGAATACGGCATAACCAACAATCTGACCGGCATGCTCTATCTCCCATTTTTCCGGCACCACTCTTTAGAGACGACAGACTCCGTGACCAGGCCCGGTGATGCGATCGTGGGCTTCAAATATCGCTTTCTGCACGGCGCCACACCGCTGGCAGTCGCCGTTGACTTTGGCATTCCGACAGGCGAACAGCAAGGTTTGGTGGCCATCAAGGGGGTGCCGGATGGCGGCTTCCGTTTGCCAACCGGCGACGGCGAGTTCAATACGCGCATGAGTCTTTACGCGTCGCATGCCTTCCGGGAAGGCAACATGTTTCTTTCAGGAGGTGGCGGGTATAACCTCCGGACCCGCGGCTACACCGACGAGGTTTCCTATTTCGTGAACGCTGGCAATCACCTGTTCTCTGCGTTCTGGATATCAGGAACCGTGATGGGATTGTTTCCGGCCCATGAGCCTGACCTCGAGCGAGCCGTCGGATTTGGCGTAGGTGAGGGCGTTGAGTACGTCACTGCTGGCGGAGAGATTCAATACAACATCACCAAACGCTCGAGTGTTTCATTCGGCTATTACCGTCCACTGCAAGGAAAGAACCTCCTGGCCGGAGGCGGTTTTGTTTTCGCAGTGAGTCGGGAGTTTTGACCTGATCGCGCGCAGCCGGTTTTGCACCGGGCTGAAACTCCGGGGTTCCATCGTCTCATGAAGGCGTCCGGCGTCGTTGAGACCTGAAAGAATCCGTCGCGAGCAGCGCAGCCGAGCCACCCCGCCCGCTGCACATGGGGCCTGTGTGAGAACACGCTCGATTTTTCAAGCTTCTACACGAAAATCGGGAAATGAGTGAAGCGGCACGAGGCCGCTTCTTCCAACGGAGCTCCAGTAAGGCTTGAGGCAGAAGCGCAGAGCACAACCGAGCCGGGCTGGTGCCCTGGATGTGCGCCCAACCATTTCCCTCATCTCCGCTTTCGGCGCGAGAAAGGGAGCGAACTCCAGGGCGAGTTTTCCGATACTCTTTGGTATTTCGCCCACGCAGTTAGTTGACGCGGCGAATCGTCACCTTGGCCACCGGGTTTCTCCAGTCGCGCATGGAGGGGTTTAGATTGCTGGTCGCAACACCACCACCCGTACCGTGAATTCCCGAGTGAATGTGGACAACGAAATTCTCGGCAGTGCCTGTCCCGCTGGGAGGTGGCGTCATACAATCGGGTCCCGGAATTGACCCCTTCGGGTCCCCGGGTCGGCAGATCTCGTCATTTCGCTCTGTTCCGGCATCATAGGCCGGGGAAAAGTACGTCGCCATCCTGTTGCCCGAAGGTCCCTCAACGCCGCTGAGACCAACGAAAGCATCATTTGTTGGAATGAGCATAGCAGCGACACTGATCTGGTCAAATGCTCCACGAGTCTGGACAAAGAGAGTGACGGAACCACCTGGAGAAAGCAGCCCCATGGGAAGCAAAGAACCGGAATCCGTCACGTCTAAGACCTCGGGCATCCCCCGCAGTAATGCTGTCAGCGGAGCGGTATCTCCATCTTCAGCGAGTATTTCCAGTTGTGGACTGGCGGCCTGACCTAGCTCGAAGAGTTTCACGCCTTTCCTGTGAGTCGCAACCAGAATTGGGGTGAAGCGCTGGCCCAGAGTCAGATTCGTCACCGTGACTTCAAATCGCTTTCCGTCATTTTCATTGTCGCCAGCCCAAAGGAGCCTGCTTGGCGCTACTCCAACAAGGCACAGGAACGGCAGAGTCAGGGCTGCTGTGGCCAGCGGACGCCGCCTGGGTTGCGTGATCGAGTTTCTCATCGTGAGTTCTCCTCATATTAGGGATTGGCCTCCGCAGAATGGGTAGTCGCGACTCCTGATTCCCATAGCGGCGGCAGAGCAGATGGACGATTCGGCTTGCTAATGGAAGAGTCGCGACAGATTTCGAAATCCCCCTTGCACCGCCGATTTTTTTTCAGTGGTCCGCTTGGATGGCCTTAGAATGTTTGCTGAATCTTCGTGGAGGGCTCTATCTGAAAAACCGATTCCTCGCACTGGTGTTGGGAGGTGTTTTGTGTTTGGCGGTTCAGCTGAGGGCCCAGAGGACGCCGTTCGCCGGAGGCATGGCAGGGATATCAGCGTTGTCTGCCGATGGGCGATCGCTGACGTCGGGAAGCACGTCAGCCGTCTCCCTGTACAAGCCTGAAAATGGCGCCGCTCTCAATCTCTTTGCGGGGGTCCATCTGACGGAATTCGTAAGCTTGCAGGGAAATTATGTTTGGAACCGGAACCACCTCACACTCACCTCCACGCAAGCCTCGGCTGGCGCGGGTCTCTTTTATGAGGAGTCGCGGACCAGCGCTCAACATGGCTTCATTGGCGACTTGTTGGTTTACTTCCGCAACAGAAGTAGCTGGGCGAGGCCTTATCTATCGGCAGGGTCAGGCCTGGTGTATTTCAGCAGCAGGGAGAAATCGATTCTCGCTGTCAGCGGAATGCCTCCATTGCCGCCGCGGGAATTTACATCCAGCGCTCCCGCGCTGCGCGTCGCTGTGGGAATCGATTTCACCCTGAGGTCAAACTGGGCTTTCCGGTACAGCTTCAGCGAAACCATCCGAAGGAATCCCATCAGTGCGCAACTCGCTCCCCCAGGACAGAGGAACTTGGCCAACTTTCAAAATCTGTTTGGATTTGTCAGACGTTTCTGACGTGCTGTCCAGGCAGGATGCCGAAAAACTCTCCAGACAAGAATTGAGTCGCCACTTGCTCACGCGCGCGGTACTGTCACTGCGCTGGCTTCAGTACAAACTTTTTTGTGCCGCGACCGCCAGGGAGCGGTTTTTCGACTTTTCAGCATCCTGTCTAGCGGTTCTGGAAGCCAACGTAAGGACAGTGAGGCCAGTAGATAGGCGCATTCTCTATATTTTCGGCTGCCACGCGAGCGTGGCAAACACTGCAAAAGTTGAGAGACTTGATTCCGTCGCCCACCGGCAGTACTTCGACTGCCTTCTCAAAAATGCACAACGATTGACCACTGGCCTCGCAGGCTGAAACACTCAATAGCGGGCCGGATACGGTCTGATGGCGGACGAGGGCTGAATAGACCTTTGCCTTGAGCCGAGACGGAGCCTTCATCGTGGTGGGGCCGGCCAGCTCTTGCCTCACCATGCGCTTGAAGAACTGCTCTTCTGCATTCGGCTTACTCATCACTCCACCTCCGCATGAATTGCTCCCGCGCGCGTGCCAACAGGCGTTCCACTGCTTTCTCCGTCCGACCCGTCTGAGCCGCCATCTCAGAAGCGCTCCGATTTTCCCAGTATCTCCAGAGAAGGGCCAGGCTGTAGACATCCGGAAGGCTCTTTAGCACTCCCCGGATCCTTTCGGCGAGCCGCTTCTGGTCAACCAGTTCATCAAACTCCGGGTAGACGGGAATGGGAAGGGGCTCGCCGTCATCTCCATCAAGGGATACCGCTTCGCGCAACCGCAGCCTGTAGTAGTCCTCCACTTTGTGCCGGGCAATTCCCAGCAGCCAGCTCCGCAGCGACGAGGTGCCCTGGAATTTCGGCAGGTTCTCCCAGGCCGCCAGGAAAACCTCCTGGACTAGATCCTCGACCAGATCCGTCCTTGGAATCAGGCGGTTCCAGACAAAGTTATAGATAGGGTCAGCGTGAAGAGAGACAAACTCGGCGGTAGCCTTTCGGTCTTTGCGCAGAACTGCGGCCACAAGCTGGAAGTCGTCTTTCACCCCAGTGATGTCACTATTCTTGGCCCTCGATGACAACTGCGACTTGTGCAAGGACTCTCCGCCTCCCACTTTACCTTACCCACGTCGTAATTGTCGTGATTGCTCGACTATTCCCCCTTGCCAACGGTAAAAATAGTCTTCATTTGCTTTTTTTGCGTGAGTCTAGCTCAACCTTCTGAAACGCGCGAATGTGATTGATCAGGTTGGGGCACTCGATGATGACGCGGGCCAAGGGCTAGCGTCCGGCTGACCACCGCCGTTCCGCGACCTCGCGAACGAGCATTCGATCTCCATCGCCTGTGCCGCGCTTGAGAAACGCACGACGTATAATGCAATCAGAACGGTTGACGCATGGCCAAAAGCGGACCAACGGGACAGCGTCTTTCTGAGGAAGGGAGTAAGGTGGAACGGAATCCTGGGCAGAGGCATAGGGTTGCGCTCTGCCAGCGAACTGAGGAAGTAGGTTCCCGAGAAGAAGAGCAGACCCAGTTGCAATGGAAGGGATGTTGTACGTGCCAAGCATATCAATCTCCTTGGATGCCTCTTGAGGTTGAGGCGACCGGCACAATACAGTGAATTTCCTGATCTGTAGAGACTAACACCTCCCCTATTCTATGAAAGGTGTAAAAATCGACTTCAGTGAGGCCGCGGGAAAGGTCCCATTGGAACGTGCCGCCCAGCTCTCTGAGAGACATCTCCCTGCACGCCGAAGCTGTGAAACAATGGATCCACCTCGATGGGCTTCGAAAGCAAGCAACTGCAAGTCCTTGGTGTAGTGTCCGTTCTCAGAACGGACCAGCCGCTCATAGAGCGGCCGCTACAATTTTTCACAGCTCCCCTTCAAAGGGGGAATCATGGCGCCGCCCAAGGCGGAAGGGACAACTCCCGAGAGACGCCACCAGGAAACCAGGCGCTGAATGACGGCACGCCCGAAGATTTGGGTAACAACTTGGTCAGCTTATTGAGCGCTTTTGGCAAGCTGCGCCGTTGCCGGGCAACTCGCGACCGGGCCATGAATTTCCAGCATGGGATGGTCGGCGATGTGCGATTTCAGCAGCGCAGGATCGGCGGCGGCCGGACGCGTCTTGAACCAGAACCAGGAGCGGTTGACGGTGTTGTAGGCCTGCCCGAGATACTCGCACTTGAGAACCACGCCGCGCTCCTGCCGGGCTGCATTCACATCCGCTTCAAGCAGCGCCTGCTCTTGCGGACGATTGCGGTAATCGAGATCGTTTCGAGTCAGCGCACCCCAGAAGAACGGCAACACGCTGACGCGGATGATGGAGCCGGGGACTTGTTTGTCCATGCTGAGGACCAGAAATTTGCTTTGCGGAAGTTCGGCGGGCATCGGTGGAACGAAGTCATCGCGAACCGCTCCGTAGTCGTAAACTCTGTAGCTACCCTGGTCCTTGATAGTGGGCGCAGCCGGAGCGGCTGGGAGATTGGCGTTGTTCGCAGGCTGCCGAGGGGCATAGATCCGTTTCCTCGGCAGCGCCGGATCGATCTCGGCGGGACATTCCCAGCGCGGAGAGCCGTACCAGAGAAACGGATGCGTGACTATCGCCGAGCCGTTGGCCTTCTGAAGCCTATCCTGGTTGGTCCGGAGAAACGCACTGGCGACCGTGGGAACCATGAATCCGAGGGTGGCCGGTGAATTGGCGCCCCAATAGTATTGAACGCTGTAGTACATCGGATCCTTGTCGGCGTACTTGCATTCGAGCACCGTCAGACCCATCGAGGCGGCTGAATTGAACTCTGCCGCCAGTTCGATGGAGCCGGGCGTCTGAATCTTCTCCAGCCCCTCGCCAACGGTGTCCTTGCTCGAGATGAGGGCAGACTGTTCGGAAACGAGATTGGGCGCGGAGGCTTTGTCGCCATATAGGGGTCTGCGGCCGGAGAGCATCCGGGCAAGGTTGGCGCCGAGTTCCTTCGTTTCCCTGGCCGTGCAGCCGGGAGTCAGCATCAGAGTGATGGCATCGTTTCTGGCGTCCTTCGACATGAGGTTCGTGATCCCGGCGTTGAGAAGTGCGCTGGCCACGGTTTGCAGGCCGTTGCCCCCCGCCGTCATCGACCCAAATCCGTTCCCCATCCACGAGAGGAAAAAAGCTTCGCTTTGATCTACCGCACCTCGCGGGAGAGCCTGCGGACAAAGTTGGTTCAGGCCTTGCATCAGCCCGCGTCCGTATGCCAGCAAGGTCGTGTCCTTCACAGGGAAGGCGGTGGACCAGACGTAATCGCCTTGCTCGATGCGGAGAAGAAGGTCTTTGTGAATGAGCCGATGTGGAGGATCGTCGAATGCTCGTGCGGAAAACGGCGAAAGGCATACGGCACTCAGAGCAATCCACTTTACAAGGCGCGAGAGCATCATGGCCTTCTCCTGGAGAGGTACGATCGCCGGGACTCGCTTTGCCTTGGTTCGTAGCCTGGAACCAACTCAAGAGGGTCGTGCCAGAACTGCCTGGCTCAGTGAATCGCCATCGACCCGTACAAGCCCGTACTGTCAAATCTGGGCCTCGCTGACCATTCCGACCTTGTTCCCGTCTCGCGAGCCGATTAGCAAGCAGTTTCATTCCAGCAGGAAGTCTTTCAGTGCTGAAATCATCCAGAGCCTGATCTTAACTGTGGCATGTTCCCCTTCTCCGGCGGCCAGCCATTGGCCGTCCGGGGAGAACGCCAGCGCAGGGCAGTCCGAAACAGTCACGCGCCCCCGAATTCGCCCGGCGGGGATGTCCCAGAGCGCGATCTCTGATGTTTCTGCTGCGCTCGACCAGCTAGAAACCGCCAGGAGGCTCCCATCCGGGCTGAGCGCCGCGCAGTAAACGCCAAAAGTGACACCACTCTTCTCCGGTGGGTCCGCGAGGCAGCGGGCTTCCTTTCCGCTTGGCACATCCCAGATCTTGATCGAGCCATCTCCCCTCGCTTGGACCAGGGATCGTCCGTCAGGAGTGAAACCCAGAAACATGGAAACAGCGTCGGAAAAAGGCTCGGGTCCGAAGGTACGCACTTCCTTCCCGCTGGAAAGGTCCCAGAGCGTTGCGGGGGAAGCTCTGGTAGCCAGGAATCGACCGTCGGGGCTGAACGCCAGTGAAGAACCTCCGGTCCCGCTAAGCAACTTGGAACTGATCCGACCGTGCTTGAAGACCTTGATGATGCGACCGCTGGTGACGTCCCAGAGATTGATGAGTGCTCTGCCGTCGGTGGAAGCGAGCCAGCGTCCATCCGGGCTGAACTTGACGAAGAATACCTGGCCTTGATGGCCGACAAAATTGCGAAGCTCATTGGGAGTAGCGGAATCCCAGAGCATAATCGCGTTGCTGATCAGCTTTTCATCGCAACCGGCGAGCACAAGTCGGCGCCCATCCGGACTAAACTCGACACAGTTAAACATGAGTCTCCCAGTAAACGTGCGCACTTCGCGACCATCCCGTACATCCCAGAGCTTGGCGGTCTTATCCGAACTGCCTGACGCCAGCCAACGGCCATCAAGGCTGAATGCCAGGGACCGAATGTGGAGCGTGTGACCAGTCGAGAATGTGCGAACTCTTTCTGCAGATGCACTGACTTGGCTGTCTCGCTCCTTTGCCGCCACAGGCGCTGCACCCTGCGAGCTCGTTGGGGCAAGCTTCTGGGCAACCTCTTCCCGTGGGGCCACGTTCGCAGACGATCGGGCGCTGGCTCTTCCGCAAGTACTGCAGAAAGAAGCGTCGTCAGGGTTGGGTGCACCGCAGTAATTGCAGAACATGATTCTCCTCCGCCCGCTCGGCCGGGCGAGCGACTTGGTGAGGGCTGCTTTCGGAGACTCGTTTAACCGGCCAGTAGAAGGATCCCAAATTAAGGTTAGGCAGCGTCAATCGATAGAGGTTGCGATTGTACTCTGTTGGGTCGTGTTGACTCTTTGGGTGGCACACACATGGCGCAGTTTACCAGGTATGCGATCAGTCGCCGCATACATCGCAAACGACGCCGTGTCACCCTAGTCCGTTTTGCTGTTATTTGTGAATAACACCCCTTAGTCTTGTTGCTCAAAAACCAGCGCCAACAACATTCGCTCGCTGGTACAGAGCCATGCAGCCGTCATTCAAGCTCGTCAACGCAGGCGCTGGCGGGGTCGGTGTGTCCTCAATCCTTCCATGGCTTCAGGCTCGTCTTCAGGGTCTCTGCGATGATGTCTGCAACCTCGCCAACACGATCAGGCTTGATGCCATAATCGAGCAGGTTAATTCTGTCCTTTCCATGGGTGGTTGAAACATAGAGCAAATACACGCCATCCCTTATTTTCTCGTCCTTGACCTCCAACCTGACAACATCTCGCGCATAGATCTTCTTTCCTGCAAAGGCAACATAGTTATCTCCTATTTCGAGCGGATCATTCCCCTGTGCAAACCCGTATACGATCACCCCAGCATAGATCAGGCAAAATATTAGAACGACTACGCCGACGATTTTCACAATGATTCCAGGCGACAATATGAGACCAAACGCGACAAACGCTATGAACACCAAGACTAAGCCACACCCTACGCCTGAGAGTTTGTTCACCCTTCTTTTCTCGAATCGAATTTCCGAGCTCTCGACATTCTCTCGCTCCGTTGCGGCCACAGGCGCTGCAACCTGCGAGCTTGTTGGCTCAAGGTTCGGGGAAGGCTCTTGCTGTGCGGCCACTTTCGCAGACGATCGGGCGCTGGCTTTTCCGCAAGTACTGCAGAAGGAAGCGTCGTCAGGATTGGGCGCTCCGCAGTAATTACAAAACATGATGATTGCTCTGATTCCTCGCGCCAGCGGGCAGCGTCACTGGCTCAGGCCTTCCGTGAAGCGCGTGACTTGTTGGCTCTGCTGCACCGCAACGATGGCCAATAACATCAGGTCACCGGCGCACAACCATGTTACCTGCATCATGCAAGCTACATAACCTGCTGAGGGGCTGGATGGCGGTCCGGTGCAGGCGCCTGTGTTTCGCTGGCTCGAGGAAGAGACTCGGGTTGGTCGATGTTTGGCCGATGCCTTTTCCACAGGAGCTACAGAATGCGGCACCGTCCGAACTGGGCGCACCGCAACACTTGCAGAACATGATTCCTCCGCTGTCTAGGAATTATCGTTTCGGGGAATGATTTCCTCTCTTTGAATAGAGCATCATCCCCATCCTTGACGGGAAAGAGGTCGACATGGCCCGGCCCAATATCCGAATCCCTCCCAGGAGTCACTGCACCTCACGTACGGCCTTGGCGTAGTCCCACCCACAGGCCCGAGCGATGTTTGGCAAGTGATTCTTGACGCCGGTCACCGTGAATTCGAGCGTCACATCCGGCCCCTGCTTGGGCGTGTAACGGAGGAAAACCTTATCGACCAGAGTTAAGCCAGCCGCAAAGTTAATCGGATCCGCTTTATCGGGCATCACTAGCATCGCCCCTCCAGCTCGGGAGTCCCAGTCGGTGGTTACGGGTTTGAAGCTGCCAAATCGTGTGGTCGCCGAGACCTTGCTATTTTGAGACGTCATGGGAGGCTTGTTTATTTGAAACGCAAAGAAGTTATGCCTGTTCTCACAGCCTATAACGATTCTAGGCCAGCTCTGGCTCACAAGATTTCCGAGGCTAAGGATTTCATGATCGGCAATCCGAAACATGTAAACCTTCCTGCTATCCGTCACGGGATCCGTCTCACTCTTCTCATGCCACATGTCAGGATTGTCTTCGCAGAGTGATATCACGGGAAGGACCCAGAAGAGAGAAAATACCAAGCAAAATTTTCTCAAGAGTTCAACCTCCAGTACGGGCTGGTCTGGGCAGCGCCGAATGCCGCGCAACACGCCGATGGACTGTGGAGCCGAATCGATGGGTTCTTATCTCATGAACCGATTTACTGTGTTAATTTAGAAGCAATTGGCGTTCGCATTGAACCCACATCGTTGCGTCCTGGCCCAGTAGTCCCGATCTGCCTGTCGCTGCTCGGCGGCAGCTTCGCGGGCAGCATTTTCACTGGCGATGTGGTCCTGAAGGATTTGGGTTGACGAGTCATTCGTCGAGCCGGATGTATCAATGGAGGAACCCGTGCCGCCTGAGGTTGAACCAGTCGTGTGCGAACTGCTGCTGGGTCCACTCAGCAAAGTGCCAACAGCAATGACCCCCAATGTCAACACGGCCAAACCGAGGAGGGCGTCGGTATCTTTACTTGAGCTTTGGGCTGTAGCCACCTGGCTATTCTTCACGTATGTTTTGGCGGCATTGGCAATCTCAGGATGGGGACTGCGAGCCGCTTGCCTGAAAAACTCACTGGCCTTGGCCAAGTCCTGATCGACTCCCCAACCTTTTTGATAGAGTACTCCCAGGTTAAGTTGAGCCGCGCCTGCATCCTTTTGACCGGCAGCTTTGCTTAGCCAATAATATGCCTGCCGGTAATCTTGGATCCCTTGACCTTTATCCTGGCCAAGGCCCTGCATGTAGCCCCAGCCTAGTGCTGTCTGGGCATCCGTATCCCCTTTGTCGGCGGCCTTCCTGAACCATTGCATCGCCTCACGCTCACTCCAAGACACTCCCTTCCCCTCGCGAAGGTGATAACCCAACTGCGTCATGGCATAGGGATCACCTTGTTCGGCGGCCTTTCGGTACCAGGCTACGGCCATGGGTTTGTTCTGGGGGACACCCTGTCCGTTATCGTACATAGCAGCGACCCAGAATTGGGCGTCCACTTTCCCCGCTTGGGCCGCTTGACTGAACCAGACAAAGGCCGCCTGAGGGTCTGCCGCGACACCCTGCCCACGCAAGTACATATGGCCCAGTTGATCCTGTGCGTCTGCATGTCCTTGTCGTGCCGATTGTTGGAACAGATTGGCTGCGGTAGTGTAGTCTTGTCTCACACCTTCGCCCTGAAGATAGAGTAAACCAAACAAATATTGCCCCTGCCTACTCCCCAGCTGAGCTGCGGAAGTGTACATTTGTACCGCTCGAAGAACGTCTATCGGAACACCCAGCCCAAACTGATAGAGCCAACCCAGGGATGCGTACCCAAACGCTGATCCATTCTGCACCGATTTTTGAAGCCACTTTGTTGCTTCCGCGTAGTTCTTGGGAGTCCCTTGCACGTAAAGCATGCCAAGCGCAGCGTAACCATCCGGGAATCCCGCATCTCCAGCTTTGGCGTACCATTTTATGGCTTCCCCCCAATCTTGAGGGACACCGCTGCCATTCTGGTAAAGAATGCCCAAGTTAGAGTATGCCGGCGAGACCCCGGCGTTTGCCGCTTCGCGGTACAAGCTTGCGGCTTGCTCAAAATTCCGCGAAACGCCATGACCGGTGTAATAGAGAATACCCAAAGCATTCGCTGCCCAGGCATTACCGCCCTGAAGAGCCAGAGAGAATTGCTCAAACGCCTCAGGATATCGTCGGGCCGCATCCAGAACTCGGCCGTAAAGAAACTGGTAGCGCGCACGCCCCTCGGAACGGGTCGCTGCTTGCTGACAGACGGGGAGCGCCTCGTTGATGTTGATCTGATCGGGCCGCACACCAGACCCCACTCTTTGGGGATCATAGGGTGAATCTGCTAGCTCATCGCATCTGAGTTGGATCGCGTCCTTCTGAGTGAGGGAGTGCGGGGAAACCGGACCCAGCGGCGCAGCATAGAGTTGCGTGCCGTCAACCAACGGTGGTAGCGAGGTCTGCAGAAACAAGGCAGCTCCGGTTAGCAAAGCTATGATCTGGCGAAGGCACAACATGTTGACCTCCTTGGACGTCATGACTGAGTCGTGTTGCGGTGTTGTACTTGGCAAGGGTCACGCATCGAGGATTCAACGACCCGCCTTGTGGCCCGCGAAACAAAAAATTTCGAATGCATTGTCCTTGATCCTGCACTGAACACGCCGATCGCCATGCGCAAGGATGTAGTCTCTGAGGAGGTTCTTGAAAGCGTCCATCTCGCTGCCGGGATACGGAGAACGCCATGACTCGTTCTTGACAAGATCCGGGCGACACAAACTCGCACCAGGAAATTCTTTGACGTTTGCGAGCTGCCAGCCAGCGGCAGAAACAGGGTCTGAAAAAGAAGAGATAACCCAGTCAGTATTGAAGTGACTCTGCGTGGGTCAGGCATTTTGACCTCCCTGGAGGCGTATCGAAATGGAGGGAATGGATCGAAGGTCCATCGATAATATTTAGAAATGGTGCCAACCGGCAATTACTTTCAAAATTTCGTGGGACCCGTGGAAGCCTCGAATCGGTGCGAAGCTGGAACAGGATCTCCACAACAGCCGTAGGGTCAGTACTGGAGCCACGATCAAGAACGACTCACTTTGGGGGGCGAGGCGCCAATCGCCGGCCTCGCGAACTGAAGCGCAGAGTGGCGATTCGCTACCCGGAATCGACGCTATAACTTGTCCACACCTAACCGCTTGTAGGTGATGCTTAACCCTTTCGATTGAATGACCTTGTCACCCGCCCGACCGTTCATGTTAATCAACACCAAATCAATCGACGTGGATCCGATCATCCACCTAGCCTCCGCGTCGATGCCTTGTTTGGTGTCAACCTTCCGCGTTCGTGGAGGGTCGTATTTTGCGGTCAGATCGGCTTCCAGGCGGTTAAAGTCAGCGAGGGTCAAATAGTCCACGTCCTGGCATACGAGTTCCACCAGATCGAGACCCACCACTTCGTCCACGAAGAAGTAAGCCCGAAACTTCAGCGTGTTGAGCGCAAAATCCAAGCCGAGCCTGCTTTCGCGCTTCGGACCCCACACGGTTTTGAGAGGAACATACTTTGCTCCGAGGCGTTCCACCAGTTGCTGCTTTGTCATGCCCCAATGGGCGTTTCCCCAGCCGCTTGGGTCTGTCTGCCCAAAATTCAACGCCAACAGTGCGAACAACGTCAAAAATTTCACCAGCGCTCTCCTTTCGAAGCTCTGTGCTCGGTCCGGTTTCCGTTCAGTCCCTGGCGGGCACGCCGCCTTCCCAGGGGAGCTGTGAAGAAATTATAGGGCTGCTCTCAGGGGCAAGTCCGTTCTGAGAATGGACGCTACACCACGCTCCTCACAGCTTCAGGGCACGGCTCAACTTGAGCCAGACCGATCTCAGCGGATGACCGCTCCCTTGAGCGCGATGCATGGTGCTCATCTGCGGGCCTCCTGCAATGCGATCATGGGTTCACGCGAACCAGTGCCTGGTAGTTTGTCGCGCTAATCGTGGGCTCCGCAAAAAAATACGTGAGGTGCCTGGACTGCCCAGCCTCCAGCAGCAGATCCTGCGAGCGGGCCCACTGACCTTCGGAGCATGAAAGAGTCACGGTGATATGAACCATACCGCGCTCGCCTTCGTTCTTCACATCAAAACCAACCTCGGAACCCCAATCCATCTCGCCGTTAATCATTGCGGGGTGCTCTTGCCGCGTGACATTCCAAACGCTGCCGTGCGGTCCCCACACGCAGCTGCCGAGCAAGGCGACGGCGAGGAGAACCATTGCGATTGCTTTCCATTTGATGAGCACTGTTGGAGCAGCCTCCTTATGCGAGCAGATTGTTGCACTCAAGATTGATGTTGTTACTAGCGGTTCCGTGCTAGTTGCAGTTAACGTTTGCATTGAAACCACATCGTTGCGTCCTTGCCCAGGTATCTATCTCTACCTGTCGCTGTGCGGCGGCAGCTTCGCGGGCAGCATTTTCGCTCACGAAATGGTCCTGGAGAATTTGGGTAGACTGATCGTTTGAACCTGGATAGGAAGTGGGAGTTGATGCGGGACTATGCGAACTGCTGCTGGGGCCGCTCAGAAGGTAGGCCAGGGCGGCGATGCCGCCCCCGATCACGAGCCAAGGCACCCACTCCGGCGTATCCTTCGACTGGCCGGAAGGTCGAGGCGGTCCGGTCTGGGCCACTTGACCACCATCGTCTTCCTGGAGCATGACCTTGGCCATCGCGGCAACGTTCGGATAGCGGCTGTTTGAGGCTTGGCGATAAAGGCTCATGGCTCGCTGCGGATCGCGCTCCACACCCCAGCCTTTGTCATACAGCTCCGCGAGCTCAATGAGCGAGGCATCGTTACCGTGTTGTATTGCACTGGTGAACCATTGCACAGCCTGTCGAAAGTCCTGTTGGCCTTGTCCAGCGCTCTGGCCAAGACCTTCCTTATACCCATAGCCCACAGCCCACTCGGCCTCAGCTAATCCCTTGTCTGCAGCTTTCTTGAACCATTCCATGGCCAGCGCTTCGCTCCAGGCTGCGCCCTTGCCCTGCCGAAGGTGGAGCCCGAGCTGGTACATGGCATAAGCATCACCCTGACCGGCCGCCTTGCGAAGCCACGCGACCGCTTCAATATCATTCTTGTTCACACCCTGGCCTAGTTCATACAGGGCGGCCACTGAGTTTTGGGCGGAAACAATCCCGGCTTGAGCCGCCTGAAGATACCAGCCGAACGCGGCCTGGTCGTCCTTCTTTGTCCCCTGGCCGTTGTAAAACATGTTGCCAAGTTCCGCTTGGGCCAGGTGGTGTCCCTGCTTCGCCGCTTGATACAGCCACTGGGCAGCGGTTTCCAGGTCGGGCGCAACGCCTTCGCCAGTCCGATACATAAGCCCCAGGCGATACATCGCATTGGGGAGCCCATGCTTCGCCGCCTCGTCGTAGTAGCGCTTGGCTGCCACAGGGTCCTTGTTGATACCGAGTCCGTTGAGGTAATGCCAGCCTAGCTGCAAGGAACCCCAGGCGGATCCGCCCTGCGCCGCCTTTTGAGACCAATTGGCAGCTTCGGCATAGTTGGGGGGACTGCTGTTGCCATAGTGATCGGCGATCGCAGCGTAGCCATCGGCATTTCCGATGTCTGCCGCTTTCTTGTACCACTTTGCCGCCTCCCCCCAATCCTGGGGTACGCCCCGACCCATTTCGTAGTGATGCCCAAGACCGAGATACGCACCAGAAACGCCCTTTTCAGCAGCTTTGCGAAATAAACTCGCTGCCTTCTGGAAATCCCGGGGAACGCCAAGTCCCTCGTCATAGAGCGCTGCCAAATTGCTAGCAGCCATAGGATAGCCAGCCTGTTCGGCCAGCGAGTATTCCTTTGCGGCGTCTGCGGGACGATTGGCTGCCTCCAGGACTCGCCCATACAAGAATTGGTATCGTGCCTGGGGAGGTTGGCGTTTGGCTGATTGCTCGCAGACGGGAAGCGCCTCGCCGACGTTGATCTGGTCGAATGGAACGCCACGGCCAACTCTCTGGGGATCGTAGGGGTTGTCTGCTAGTTCCTCGCACGTCGGCTGGGCGCCGTCCTTCCGACTAAGAACCGCTGCCAGTGCGGCTGCAGCAATCCCGGTGACAAGCGGGTCGGCAGACTTCGACGAACCTTGACTGGAGGGGACTTCCAGCGTGTTGGGGTAATTCGCCGGAGGGCAGGCCTGCTCCGAGCCGACCTCTTCCAAAAGATTACGAGGGTCCGGCGTGTACGGAGCTGAAGCCCGGCGGGCCTGCTTAAAAGTCTCGAATGCAACGGCCTTGATGCGGTACTGCACTCGCGGGTCTCCATGGGCGAGGATGTAGTCTGCGAGCAGCCTCTTGAAAACATCAATATCGATGCCGGGATACGGATAGGTCCACGATTCTTTCGTGACAAGATCTTGAGGGACACAGACCACCACCTGGGATTTCTTTGACGTCTGTGCCCTGCCAGGCAACGGGAAAAACAAGGTCTGAAAAAGAAAAGCAAAACTCGTCAAGACGGAACAGACTTTGCGCGCACCCAGCATTTTTGACCTCCTGGCAGTGGGACATGTCTTCGATTGAGGAATCGCTCGAAGAGGCATCACTAATAGCTAATCCGGAATGGCCCGCCCGAGATACTCGCACTTAAAAACCATGGCGCGTTCTTGTGTGGCAGCACTCACGTCGGCTTCAAGCAATGCCGACTCGTACTCCGCAGGTAACCGGAGGATAAGCAACATTAGGCCAGGGGCACGGTTGACCGAACCCCCGTTATGCGACCTGGCCCTCGCCTCCTCCCGCTTACACGGCCTCACTTCGCCATGGGTTGAGTTCGAGGTGTCGTGCTCGATGGCGCAGGCGCGGCCTTCGCGGGCGGACCGCCAATGCCAAGCTTGGAGGCACATTCGGATACAAACTTGTGCAACACTGCGTCCTGTGGGTTGAGTTCCAGATAGGGCTTATCGTTGCGATCCCTTAACGAGAATTCGACCCGAATACTCTTGGCATTCAGAAGATCGGTGAGCGGCCCCGCGGATTTTGCGGCAGCGTCATTAGCATCTGTCTCCGCAGCTTTTCTTACAATCGAATCGAACAAGCTACCCAGCGAATCGAGCCCTGTGCCGGTACGGATTTGCCTCTCCGTTGCAAAAGTCTGCTGTATGGCCAAATCGGGCTTGTAAAAGAAGATTCCTAACTGATTGCTGTAAAGCTTGTCCGATTCCTCATTGGGAAAGCCTTTGGCCGTGTGGCTGACGCCATCCGCCTTTACGACAACGTCCGACGCCCACTCATTGTAGTTGTCTCTGTACCAAGCAAAGGCGAGAGGGCTGGCCTGCAGGTCAAGGTAGGAGCCCCCGTTTATGAAAAACACGCTCATCCCGTTCCGGTTGCAACTGACCCTGGCGTCAATCAAGTCGTAGTGGTTTGAGTCGAGGAACGTGTGTGCCGACGGGTGGGGCGAGGAGCGTCCCGTGGCGGGATCTTCAAGCGTCTTCATCTCCCATTTGAGGACGGCGAAGTTGGGCGGTTTTGATTCTGTCGGCGGCGGGCCTCCGGCGGCAGGCTTGGCCCCTGACTGATTCGCAGGCGGCGTCCCTGGGCGCTGCGCGCTGGCGGTTTGAGTCCCTTGGGCCCGGCTCGATGGAGCCGGTGGCGTTGCGGCAGGAGGCTTGGGTTGCGTGGTATTCGCTGTGGGAGGGGCGCTGGTCGCCGGAGAGCTCGCCTGAGTGTTCGCCTGCGCTGCGGCCATTTGAGCAGTCCACGAGGACGGAGTCACGGGCTTCCCACCGTTCTTCTGCGCGGTAATGACGGCGGCAATGTTGGCCGTTTCCCCCTTATCCCGCGTGAGGTCAAAGGTGGTACATCTGCCGCCGGTGACTCTCCCCGACAGCCTGTCGCCGCTGAGCGCGCCGTCCATTCCCACCATGCCGAGGTTCGCAGCATGTTCGGTTTCCCAGCGCACCGGTGTCAGCAAAACTTTTCCCGTCTGCGGCTCGAACTGGCCGTGCAAGCTGTAGGTATATCCCTGCTTGGGCGCCTCGGCGGGAAGGTAGAACGTGAACAAAGCGGACACGTCGCCGATCGGCGAAACCACGACCGACAATTTCAGATTCGTGGGCCCCTGCGCGCAGGTGTACTTGCCGTTGTAAACTCCTGTCAGAGTTCCGGCCGTCTGCGCTTTGCCAACGAATGGTTGAAACAGGATTTGAAAAAGCAAAACAAAACCCGTCAAGACGAAACAGACTTTGCGCGTACCCAGCATTTTTGACCTCCTGCCTGTGGGACGTGTCTTCGATTGAGGAATCGCGCGAAGATGCATCAGTAATAAAGAAAGATGGCTCGAGACGGCGATTACTTTCAAAATTCTTTGTGACAGAGCTGTGGAAGGACAAGGCGGTACCTCCAAAGTAGCCGGGTTGACGCTTGATGATCCGATCGGCGACTCGCAAACTGATGCTCGACCTCTATAATTTGTCCACAACAACGCGCTTGTAGGTGATGCTCAATCCTTTCGATTGAATGACCTTGTCACCGGCCCGACCGCTCATGTTAATCAACACTAAATCGATTGACGTGGATCCGATCATCCACTTAGCTTCCGCGTCGATGCCCTGTTTGGTGTCGACCTTCCGCGTTCGTGGAGGGTCGTATTTTGCGGTCAGGTCGGCTTCCAGGCGGTTGAAGTCAGCGAGGGTCAAATAGTCCACGTCCTGGCATGCGAGTTCCACCAGATCAAGACCCACCACTTCGTCCACGAAGAAGTAAGCCCGAAACTTCAGCGTGTTGAACGCAAAATCCAAGCCGAGCCTGCTTTCGCGCTTCGGACCCCACACGGTTTTGAGAGGAACATACCTTGCTCCGAGGCGCTCCACCAGTTGCTGCTTTGTCATGCCCCAGTGGGCGTTGCCCCAGCCACGGGGATCCGTCGAGCCAAAACTCAAAGCCGACACCACCAACAAGATCAAAGATTTCATCATCACCTCCCACACAAGAACTCTCTCTGTCCGTCTTCGGCTTCACTTCACGACCCGGACTTGCCGCAAGGGTATGCGAGCGATGGGAAAGGGCCTCTTCCAGCATCTTCCTGAGGCAATCACCAGATTCTAAAGCCCCGATCTGTTCCCCACCTCAGCGGCCCAAATCGCGTCAGCACGTCAAACCCTTAGGGGAGCAGTGGCAAAACACACCGCCCGGCATTGGACCTCCTGCGTTAGAACATTTCTGTCGGGCGATAGAATTGTTCGGAAGCCACAAGAGATAATAAGAAATGTTCCGGAGACAGTAAATCTTTCAGAATTGTTTCGGCCGTTGACTCTCCTTTGGCCACCAAGATTTCGGGTTTGCGGTCCGACGTACGCTTCCAGAGTGCGAAAATTCTTCCCTGCATCCACTCTTGCGAGCTTAATCTTCTCAGCTAAGAGCGATCGGCCACTGCCTGCTATATTGCTCAAGATATCGAGCGAGTTGCTTAGGCAGCCGTTGCGGAGTCTACCTGGTTAGGAACTGGCGAAACGCTCGATCCGGCAGCGCTGCCTGGTTTCGGTGCAAGGAACACGCATGCTGTGCTTGCTTGTGTCGCTCGAAGAACGAAAGGAAATGAAATGCCTCGATTCAATCCAGATACGCTGCGACAGATTGGTTACCAACTCTTCGAAGCAGCAGGGTGTTCGCGTGAAGACGCTCGCTTCGTGGCTGACCATCTTGTGGAATCCAATCTTTTTGGTCACGACTCTCATGGAGTGATTCGCTACCCGGAATACATCGGGGCGATTCGGGACGGGCGGTTCAAGGTTGGTGGATCAGCCGTGATTGTCCGAGAGACCCCATGCACAGCCGTTATCGATGGAGGCAGTGCCCTCGGCCAATTGGGGGGACGATTCGCGATGCAATTGGCCATGAAGAAAGCAGGAGAGCATGGATTGGGAGCGGTGACTCTGCGCAATACCTGCCACCTAGGCCGGATTGGGGCTTATCCTCTGTTGGCTGCCGAAGCGGGATTCATTGCCCTCGCTTTCGTCAATGCCGGCCACCTGGGCTACCAGATCGCACCCTTCGGCGGTATTGACGGCCGGCTGAGCACGAATCCGATTGCGTTCGCCGCCCCCCGCCGTGAGTCGAAGCCCATCATGGTAGACATGACCACGTCGGTGGCGGCTGAGGGAAAAGTTCGCGTCGCTATCAATGAGGGACGTTCCGTACCAGAAGGCTGGCTGATCGATTCCGAAGGACGTCCAACAACCGACCCACGCGCACTCATAGCTGATCCTCCGGGGGCCATCCTGCCGTTGGGCGGCGTCGTGGCCCATAAGGGCTACGGGCTGAGCATCGTTGTCGAGTTGCTGGGAGGCGCTCTCAGCGGTGAAGGCTGTGCGGCCGGTTCCAGGATTTTGCACAGCAATGGCGTCATGTTTACCGTTTACAACATTGAGCACTTCACGGAAAGAGACTCTTACTACAACGAGTTGGAAGCCCTGCTGCGGCATATCAAGTCCAGCCGTCTCGCTCCGGGCTTTTCGGAAATTCTCGCTCCTGGAGAACCGGAGTTTCGCAACGCGCAAAAGCGGGCACAGGAGGGTGTTGAGGTCGATGCCACGACTTGGGAAAAAGTCATGTCGGCCGCACGCAGCGTTGGTGTTGATCCCGCTGGCTGGAAGTTGTGACGGGTACGAAGGGCAGCACCACAGACACAAAGTGGGAGGCGCTGTCCTCAGCGGCGACCTGAAGGGCTGGGTTCAAATGTGGGAAGCGGCGTCCTCAAGGGCGGCCGGGATTTAGAAGGACTTTTGGTCGCCCGTCGGAGACGGCCTCCCATCTTACTCTGCTATTGTTGTTATGTGTGGGAGGCGGCGTCCCGCCGGCGACCTGACCGCCCAAAAGTGGGCACAGGAAGGTGTTGAGGTCGATGCCACGACCTGGGAAAAAGTCATGTCGGCCGCACGCAGCCTCGGTGTTGATCCAGCTGGCTGGACGTTGTGACGGATACGCTGAAGGGCAGCACCACAGACACAATGTGGGAGGCGCTGTCCCCAGCGGAGACCTGAAGGGCTGGCTCCAAATGTGGGAAGCGGCGTCCTCAAGGGCGGCCGGGATTTAGAAGGACTTTTGGTCGCCCGTCGGAGACGGCCTCCCATCTTACTCTGCTATTGTTGTTATGTGTGGGAGGCGGCGTCCCGTCGGCGACCTGAACCACTCAAGCCAAAGTCGCCTGCCGGAGGCAGCCTCCCACTCTCACACCCACTTTTGGCTAATCCTTCTCAAAACTCCAAGGCCAAGGAACAGTTAGGTAAGGCCGATAGTGCGGATGAGCGGATGACCACTTCCAATCAGAGGGAGAGTTGACCAGTCCAGCCCGTACCGGGTTTTCCTCAACATAAGTGCAGACAAACCGAAACTGCCTGGCGGAACGAATTCGGGTCTCATGAAAACCATCCTGCCAACGACAGCCTTTTAGAGATCGAAAGTCACCGCAACTCCGCGTGATCCAGCGGACCAGATTCTGGATTCTTTGTGAGAGCGGCATGTTATCAATTGTAGCCAGGACGACATGCCAGTGGTCCAGCATGACCACAAACGCTCCCAGATCCACCTGCTTCTTCACGGCATAGAAACACAGAGCGGAGCAAATCTCCGAAGCGACCTGCTCATCGATGATGGGCTCGCGCGGCTCAACACATTTTGTAACAAAGAAACACCCTGGTCCTTCCATCTGGCGGTGTCGGCGGAGATTTTGCGAGTGAGGAGGAGAGTCGGAAGGACGCATGGGGCGGCAGTATACCGCAATCGTGAGTCTGACTAACGAGGCCGGTCTGCCCCTGCTGGAGGACGAATGCGGGAGGCGGCGTCCCGCCGGCGACCTGAACCACTCAAGCCAAAGTCGCCTGCCGGAGGCAGCCTCCCACCTCCTCTGTCATTGTTCTTGAAAATGGGAGGCGGTGTCCCGCTGGCGACGCGGCCCCTCGATTTCCGGTCGAAGGAGCATGCCTCCACGGTTCGAGATAGGATGGGATAGGATGCGGTGAGCTGTCGAATTTTGTCGAATTGTGAAATACTCCCGCCAAGGCCGTCTGTTTTAATACCTCATCTCCAAGATTCTTGAAAGTAAATCGGATGCTCGCCTCATTCTCTCATGAGCACTGCACCCACTCGTCTTGACACGTAAGGGAGGTAGGGATGTGGATTCGCACATTTGTCGCGCTGTGGCTGGTTTTCCTTCCCGTGATCTCCGCTTCGGCGCAGACGCCGGACCCGTCCCGCTATATCTTCCGAACTTTTAACGCCCGCTTTCACTGTGGCGGTAAATGGTACGACTTCCAGTTGACCGTTTCGCCGGCCACGGGGTTGCTGGGAACTCAAGATCCGGACGCGGGGATTGTCGCGCAGATCAATGTGATGTTTATGCGCTCCTTAACGCGAATGGACCCAGCCAGCTACATGCTGACCGGTCCCTATGACAGGAAAACCGGGCATTTCCGTCTGGAGCCCAAGAAGTGGAACACAGACAACCACCCCTCGGGTTTCGAGATGGTGGGGATGGAGGGCAAGTTCGATTCGGCCACCGAGACGATCACGGCGAAAATGCTAGGTAGCGCCTGCGACTCCGTCGAAGTTGGCCAGGGTGGAAGGGCTTTGCCTCCGTTGCCCGCTCCGCCGCCCAACCGCAAGATCGATCCCAACCGGGCCGAATTTCGTGTGACCCCGAGCAATGTCACGAACGATCTGGATGGGCAAAGCTTCAACTTTGAGTATTGGATCCCGGCCTGGTCTGAGCCTGAAAATACGGTCCATGAGGGTGAACCGATCGACGAGGCAGTCAATACCATGAAGGAGGGCAAGTGGGCCTGTGTCGGGTCGCAGCACATTGCCTGGGACGCAAGTGGACTCAAGGGGACTGCTCCCGACCAGGTTGGCGTTGTTCCGCAACGCTACGTCATAGAGTGTGTGGGTGATTGCAAGGGTGTTTTCTACCGGCCCTGGATTGGTGCAAACGTCACACACTTTGGCCTTTCAGCGCCCCTTCCCACCCTTCACATCAAGAATGTCATGTTCGGCGAGCTGAACTTTGAGTGGAGATTCTCACGCAAGAACAACAGCCAGCCGGCGCCGCAGATCTATGTGCACCGCTGGACACCGCTTTATGGCTTCGGGCCCTTCGACGCTCCCCCGGCCGAAGTGGCCCGTCGCCAGGCCGCAGCCCCTCCCTGCAGGGCACCGAAGCGTTAGTCGAATTCCGAGGTTTTGGAGTGCGGGAGCTTGCTCCCGCTTTGAGTAAAGCCAGCTTGCTGGCGGGAAGCTACTCCCATCGGGCCACGGCAAACAGAGGAGTGGGGAACACAACGGCCGCATGACTCCGCCGTGTAGTTCAGAGCGGCTGCAAGCTGCCGCGGATGTAAGTCGAAAGCTGAAAGCGGGAGCAAGCTCCCGCACTCCACATGGCATAAGATTTCTTGTTCCCGAGGGTTACGTCAAGGGCGGTAGTAGTTTCAAGCCCAAAACGGAAAGAAGTCAATCCGAGGAGGTTCCGTGTTCAAGTCATTCGCAATGGCCTTTGCTGTACTGCTCTCGGGTAGTTTGATGCTGTCAATCTCGCTTCACGCCATGGAGATCGAGAAGTTCGACAAGATGGCGATACCGGACAAGGGCGATTACATTGCATTATTGCTAGGGGGCGCGCAGAAGTTTTTGATGGATGAGGGGAAGCATGACCTCCTCGCCAAGGTCAATAGGCTTTTCACAGAGGTCCATGAAGGCGACCAGATGTCGATTGGCATGATTGAGTTTGAAGAGAATCTGGATCGGGCGCGGTTATTGGACGCCGAACGATACGCGAAAGATCATAATACTCCGCGGCTCGAGGTCGAGCATGCCATGCTTTTAACTCTGAAGAGGAACGGCATTGTTTTGCCCAAGACCTTCATGACCGTGGGCAACAAGTTCAAGCCCAAGCATCCGGCGAGAGAAGAGAAGAAATGAGTCTTGGCGAAGCAGGTTATTTTGGAGTGCGGGAGCTTGCTCCCGCTTCTGGAGTTTCTACATTTTTGTTTTCACCAAACAGGCTGGGGGTCTGGGTGTGAGATAAGAAAATAGGTCAGTCTGTTCATTTTTGTATTGACATACCGACCTGATTCTGCCATTCTTGCTT
>Ga0187892_10000389_pt1 | contig 115048 bp, 120 predicted proteins | sample MA1701073metaG_FD_139345 | JGI IMG/M metagenome (GOLD analysis project Ga0187892, IMG submission 139345) | Bio-ooze microbial communities from a basaltic lava cave in the Kipuka Kanohina Cave System on the Island of Hawaii, USA - MA170107-3 metaG ... | reverse complement strand
TTTGACTCAAAACGGGATTGACTTTTTCATCGCCGTTTCTGGCGTATAGTGCTGCTATTTAAAAACCAGAGGACATCCGTTCAGCACCACACGTGTTGAGTCGGTTTATGAATAATGCAGGTTATGGAGATTAAGATTCTGAAGTTGCGTCAACTGACCAAGCGACTCCGGTATTCCGGTGAGTTGATTGAAAGAGAGAACAAGCTGTTGAAGTTGCATCAAATAGCCAAGTGACTGTGGAAGGGCGGTGAGTTGGTTGTTATGGAAATTAAGCGTCTGAAGCTGTGTCAACTGGCCGAGCCACTTTGGCAGTGCCGTGAGTTTGTTATCAAAAAGAAGAAGCACCTGAAGCTGCGTCAACTGGCCGAGCGACTCTGGCAACGCCGTAAGATCGTTGGAATGGAGATCAAGCCTCTGAAGCTGCATCAACTGGCTGAGCAACTCAGGCAATTCCGTCAAGCCAAGTCCGGACAAATCTAATTTAGTCGTGCCGGTCTTGCGGGCCTGCTCAATGCGCGCCAAAGATTCGGAAAAGGCCTCGGCATTCGGTTTATTTTCGTGCGGGGGTTTTCTGCTCATGTTTGTGGTTCAGTAAATGAGACAGTTTATGGGAAAAGCTTTTCAAGTTCTTTAAGAAACGTCGCGACGTTAACGATGCGAATGCCTTGATAGGATTTACGGGGAAAATGCTTCAAATTTTTCGTGACAAGAAAATCAGCGCTGCCGGCAATCGCGGTTTCCAAGAATTTGTCGTCATCGGGATCTTTGCAGACATGAAGGGCATTGGCAATTTGAACGAGAATGGAGCGTTTCTGCAAGAGATGCAGGAAAATTTGCAAACTGGTCGGGGAGATTTTTTGCGATACTGACAAGACACCATGATATTCATCAAGAGTTTGAGATGAGTTAACCCACTCAAACTGCTTTTGAAAGAAACGCTGCAGAATCTTAAAAGCAGCGCCTTTGGGGTTGGCCAGCGCTGCAAAAACAATATTCGTATCAACGACGGCTTTCAAGTCGTTTCCCCTTCTTACGTTTGTGGCGACGATAAGCACCTATGTACGCATCAATCTCTTTCGCGGTCACGCCGCCGGCATTTTTAATCTCGTCCTGAATTTGCTCGACAATCTGTTCGAGGCGAATCATATCCAGCACGTCTTCCGAAAGCAGAGATTTGAGCGCTTGCTCAAAAGCTAAAGAATCATCCCCTTGAAATTGCTGCAACGAGATTCTTTTGAAACGTTCGGCAAGATTATTATCCACTTTAAGAACCAGCTCAGTCATGGCGTTCTCTCCGGTAGCGCAATTTTTTTATTCTTCACATGAAGCGATCAAGAGGTGTATATAAAAATAATGCTCTTCCTTCTACAATGCAATTGAAAAATTGGCTTTATCTCTTTTATAAAATCTTCAGGTGCAACATTCACAAACCCACAAACTCTCCGTAATTCTCGCTGTCAATAAACTCAACGCGGCTTCCCGCATAAGTCTCCAGAAAAATTTTGGGTGGCCGCCGCTTGCCGCCTTTCCATTTAAATTCAAAACCGGCGAGCGTGCCGCCGCGCTCTTCCACGTAATCGATCTCCTGTTGCTGGTGCGTCCGCCAGAAATAGGCATTGACGTGATTGCCCTGGTTGAAATTTCTTTTCATTCTCTCGCTCAACATGAAATTTTCCCACAACGCGCCGAGATCCTGCCGAAACGGCAGTGGGTTGAAGTTGTTGATCAACGCGTTGCGGATGCCGGTGTCATAGAAATAGATCTTGCGCAGCTTCGTCAATTCGCTGCGCAGATTCCGGCTGAACGGCGACAGGCGAAAAATCACAAACGCCTTTTCCAAAAGCTGAATGTAGCTGGCGACGGTGTCTTTATTGACGCCGAGCAAATTCGCCAGCTCGGGGTAGGAAACTTCGCTGCCGATTTGCAGCGCCAAAGCCACCAGCAGTTTTTCGAGCAACTCGGGACGCTTGAGGCTTTGATATTGCAGAATATCTTTGTAAAGATAACTGCCGGCCAGGCTCTTGAGCAGGACTTCGGCTTCCTCCGGCTTTTCCACGATCTCGGGATACATGCCGAAGATGATTCTTTTTTCAAGCAGGCGATTGATCTCGAGCGCGGAATATTTTTGGCGCAATTCGGCCAGCGCAAAGGGAAAAAGCTGAAACTCGTATTTTCGGCCGGTCAGCGGCTCGATGCTCTCATTCGACAAATCCAGTGACGACGAGCCGGTCGCCACGACCTGCCGGTCCGAAAAATTATCGACGAAGAGTTTTAGCGTGATGCCGATGTTCTTCACGCGTTGCGCCTCGTCGATGAAAATCATTTTCTTGCCCCCGATCAGCTCTTTCAAAGCCGTTGACGTGACCTCCGTCAAAATCGTTCTGAGATCGGGTTCGTCACAATTGATATAAAGCGTTTCGGCTTCGGAAAATTTTTTCCGGATTTCCTGAATCAAAGTGGTTTTTCCGACCTGCCGCGCGCCATAAATAATGACCGCCTTGCCTTTGAAAAAGCAATTCTCGATTTGGCTCTGGATGGCTCGTTGAATCATTGAAATGTCCTAAATTATATAAATTGGGCTGTTGTACTGGCCTAATTTAGGCTAATTTAGGCTGTTTTGCAAGTTTTTTTATAATTCGTAAAACGTTCTTACGCTTCACGAATTACGTTTTTACGTTTTACGCCTTACGCTTTTAATCTTTTCAAAATCTCCAGCGCCGCCAACCTCCCCGGCGCGCCGGTGATGCCGCCGCCGGGATGCGTGCCGGAGCCGCATTGATAATAGTTGTGAATCGGCGTGCGATAGTTGGCGTAACCGGCGGCGGGCCGCAGGAAAAATAATTGCGACAGCGACAGCTCGCCTTGAAAGATGTTGCCCTGCGAGAGGCCGATGGTTTGCTCGATGTCCCACGGCGTCATCACTTGGCGATGCAGAATAATGTTTTTGAGATTGGGAATGTATTCCGACAACGTGTCGACAACGGCATCGCCGAGCGCCTCGCGCTTCTGCTCCCACGTGCCCTCGCGCAATTGATACGGCGCGTATTGCACGAAACACGACATTACGTGCTTGCCGGGCGGGGCCATGCCGGGATCGATCATCGACGGCAAAATAATGTCGATATACGGCTTTTGCGAAAAGTTGCCGTATTTGGCGTCATCATACGCGCGTTCAAGATAATCGAGGCTCGGGCTGATGGAAAACGCGCCGCGCAAATGCGGGCCGTCGCCGGACATGCACGCCCAATTCGGCAGCGCCGCCAGCGCCAAATTCACTTTCGCCGATGAGCCGCGAATGTTGAAATTTCGAATCGCGGTGATCAACTCCTCCGGCAGGAGGGAGGCGTCAACCAATTTGAGAAACGTGAGCTTGGGATCGAGACTGGAGACGACAACCTTGCCGTAAAATTCGTCGCCGTTTTCCAGCGCGACGCCGGCGGCGGTTTCATTTTTGACGATGACTTTCGCGACCGGCGCTTCGCAGCGAATCTCCGCGCCAAGCTCTCGCGCCGCGCTCGCAATCGCCTCGGCAATGCCGCCGGTGCCGCCTTTGGCAAAGCCCCAGGCGCGAAAACTCCCATCGATCTCACCCATATAATGATGAAGCAACACATACGCCGTACCGGGAGAGCGCGGCCCGAGAAAAGTGCCGATGATGCCGCTCGATGAAAGCGTCGCTTTCAAAACATCCGTCTCGAACCATTCTTCCAAAAAATCGGCTGAACTCATCGTCATCAATTTGGTCAAGGTATAAATATTTTCTTCACCCAAGCCGAGAATGTGCTTGCCGAGTTTGGCGAGTCCCATTAAATCTTTCGGATGGAGAGTCGTCGGGTCGGGCGGGATGATGCCGAGTATGTATTTTACCGCCTTCGCCATGAAATACATCGTGCGGCCGTACTCGTCATACGCTTCCGCATCGCGCCGCGAGTGCCGCGCGATGTCGCGCAGCGTGCGGAAGTGATCCCAATCGCGATAGAGATAGTCGCCGTTCGGCATCGGCGTGAGCGTGCTCGTCAAGGGCAGAATCGTCAAGCCGTGCCGCGGCAAATCGAGATCGCGGATGATTTCCGGTCGAAACAAACTCACGACATAGGAGAAGACGGAAAATTTAAAGCCGGGAAAAATTTCTTCCGTCACCGAAGCGCCGCCGACGAGATGGCGTTTTTCCAGGACGAGGACTTTTTTGCCGGCCTTGGCTAAATAAGCCGCTGCGACGAGGCCGTTGTGGCCAGCGCCGATGATGATCGCATCATAAAGTTTTGACATAGTTTTCAGTATTCAGTTTTCAGTGATCAGTATTCAGTGTCAACTTGTTTTATTGCTGACGAAATACTCAGCCGCTTCTTCGCGAATAACAGTGGTCGGCGCAGTCGAACAAAATTGCTCCGATTTGGCAATCATTCCGCCAATCAAGCGGCCAATTTCTTCGCATTGTTGTAAAAATGACGAGGCTTGTTTTTCGTTCAGATAGCCGCAATCTGCTGCGGTTTCAATCCAATGTTGAGTTTCGTTCTGTTCACCGTCGGCGTCGGTAAGCTTACTGATGAAATGTTTCTCGTAAGGCCGTTTCGCCCAAGCTTCGGCAATCTGCGCGCCGATCGAGCGCGAGGATCGACGAATTTGATCCGTCAGTGAATATGTTTCTTCTTTTGGAAAAGATTTTGTCAGTTGAAAAATCTCCTTCGACAGCGTTTTGGCTTTCTGATAAGCAACAAGCTCACGAAAATTTTTGACATAAGGTAAATAACTCATAGCACTTCATCCTTTGTTCACTGCAAACTGATTACTGAAAACTGCTTACTGATTACTACGCTTCCTCGCCGGATCAAAAAACGGCGTCTTCACAATTTTCGCCGGCGCGTGATGGCGGGCAAATTCGACGGTGATTTCCATCTCGACCGGCGTGCCGAGGCCGGCGGAGGGGCTTTCGACGGTGCCGATGGCGATGAATTTTTTGAGAATAGGGGAGAAGGCGCTGCTCGTCGCCTGGCCGATTTGTTTGCCGTTTTTGAAAATCGGCACGGCGAGGCGCGAGGCGCGGCCGGCGACTTGCGGCGGCAAATCGGCGGCAGCGTACAAAGCTTCCAATTCGTCCCAATTCACTTCGAGGCCGACGAATTTCCATTTTGGGCCGCGTTGTTTTTCTGCCAACAAGGCTTTGCGGCCGACAAAATCGCCTTTATCAAATTTAACGGCCCATTCTAAACCGGCTTCGAGCGGGGAGGATTTTCGGGCTTCGGTGATGGCTTTTTGGCTGGAAACATAATCGACATCACCGAGCAGGAGCGCGGCTTCGACGCGGGCGATGTCCATCGCCACCATGCCGGCGGGCATCGCGCCGTAGCCTTTGCCTTTTTCCATTATAACATCCCACAACGTTTCGGCATGTTGAGGGTTTACCCACAGCTCGTAACCGAGATCGCCGGTGTAACCGGTGCGCGTGATGGTCACCGGAAATTCTCCAATTTTCCCGTGCGCCAACCGGAAAAATTTCAGGCTGGCGATATCCGCGCCGGTCACCACCTGTTGCAGCAGCTCGCGCGACTTCGGACCTTGGACCGACAACGCGGCGAGATCAGCAGAGACATCAACGACATTGACATTCATCCCGAAGCCGCAATCTTGAAACCAGCGCAGATTCGGGTCGGCGGAGGTGAGGCGAAAATGATTTTCGGACAAGCGCGCCACCGTGCCGTCGTCAACCATCTTGCCGCGCTCGTCGCACCACGGGGTGTACACGACTTGCCCGACGGCGCATTTTTTGGCGTCGCGGGTGATGATGCGGTCGACGAGGCGGACGGCGTCCGGGCCGCTGATTTCATATTTGAACAGCGGCGTGACGTCGATCAGCGCCGCGGCGTTGCGGATGGCGTAATACTCGCGGTCGTGCGACATTTCATAAACACTGACCGACAAATAACCGGCCCAATTGCGCCAATCATAACTTTGGCACAACGGCGCCATGCGGGAATAAAAAGGGGTGGGAATGGGCATAGACTCTAAAGCGTAAAATGTGTAAAACGTAAAGAAGCTTCGACTGACGGAAAATGTGCCTACATTTGTCCATAAGTCTGCGGGTGTAAATTTAATCGAAAAAATCTCAAAGGCAAGTCCGGCGGCAAATTTTTTGCGCAAAAAGAGCTTGACTCTGAAGGAAATTTTCTTAGCATGTAGTGTAAACTCAGGCAAAATTTAATTGAAGGGTCGTCTTACCGATTTATTTAATGCAGGAAGGAGTCAAGTATGCGTCATCGCTACGTCGTCGCGGTGCTGTCAAGTGCGGTTTTACTCCTGGTTTTTTCGGTACTTGCGCTCAAAAAATCGAATCTCCCGCCGGGCCGGAATGGAGCTGATGAATCGTTTTCCAAATACGAAGAATACGAGGGGGAGGAAATGGACAGTCCGGAATTGTTCGCGGAATTTCATCATGGCATTCGGACGCGCGAGGGCGAAGCCGGGCCGTCGTATCCGATGAATTACCAGATTGCCGAGTTGCTGAAGGCCAAAGGCGTGACCTCGACGCTGGCGCTGAGCAAAAGCAGCGGCGCGAAAAAATTGAGCTGGATCGAGCGCGGCCCGGGCAACGTCGCCGGGCGAACGCGGAGCATCATTGTCGACCCGGCTGATCCGACGAACAACACGTGGATTGTCGGCTCGGTCGGCGGCGGAATCTGGAAAACGCCGGACGCCGGCAAAACCTGGCAGGAGATGACGGCCGGCTTGACGAATCTGGCGACCAGCACGTTGGCGATGGCGGCGTCGAATCCGAACGTGATTTATGCCGGCACCGGCGAAGGTTTTAACAATGTCGATCAGATTAGCGGCAACGGCGTGTGGAAATCGACGGATCGCGGCAAAACCTGGCAGCAGCTCGCCAGCACGATCAATAATGATTTTCGCAACATCACCCGCGTGATTGTCGATCCTAAAAACGAAAATGTGGTTCTGGTCTCGACGGCTGCCGGCTTTAACGGCGAGGGACGAAACGGTATTTTTCGCAGCACCAACGGCGGCCAAAGCTGGACGCAAGTCTACGACAGCGGCTCGCAAAGAGTTCAGCAAATTTTGGCCAATCCGAAAAATTTCAATACCCAATTCGCCACGGTTAATTCGAGGGGCGTGATTAAATCCATCGATGGCGGCAGAACCTGGCCTTTGGCTTCGGTCGGGGTGAGCGGCGCGCGGTTTGAGATGGCGATGGCGCCAAGCGACACCACCCGGCTTTTCGTTTCAGCCGAAGGCACGGTGGCGGCGCTTTATATCTCGGATGATGCCGGCGCGACGTGGGCGGCGGCCAAACTTGACCCGCCGGATGCCACCGCGGTGGATTTTCTCGGCGGACAGGGTTGGTATGACAACACCATCGCGGTTGATCCGTACGACAAAGACATCGTTTACGCCGGCGGCGTTTCAATTTTTAAATTTGTGGTCAAACCCGGCGCTTCGCAAAACGAGCGCGTGCTGCTTGGAATTGACTATGTCAACATCTCTTCATTTTTTGCTTTGGTGAATATCACTGGCTCGATCAGTGGCGTTGTGACCAGTGGCGCCGGTTATGTTCCAGCGAGCGATCAGGTCACGGTTGAGCTGCGTTTCGGGCCGGGCCGAACGCAAAAGGCGTATCGCTTCACCGTGCCGGCTGGCCGTACCAGCGGCGTGGCGGATGCCGACTACACTTATCGCGATTACATCGACGTTCCGTTCGAAGTTTGGGATGTCGACAACAATCGCCAGCTCATGGTGGCGTTTCGCGATCAGCTTGCCGACGGCCAGTTCAACATGGAAATCAATACTTCCGAGCGGTCACGTGAATACATTTTGCCGCAGTTGGTGCCGTATGCAACAACACCCTCGCCCGACATCGCCAAAAACGGCGGCCAGGCGTTCAAGCGCTTGTATTTAATCTGGCCGGTTTTGCCGGACGGCGGCACGTGGAATCCCGGCAATCTGCCCAATTCCGTGTTTCGCGTGCGCTGGGGAAATATCAACACCAAAACCGTGACGCGGACGATTTTTCAGGATAGTTACCAGCAGTTCGGCGGCTCGAATAAAGGCGTTCATCCCGATCATCACAATCTGCTGTTGATTCCGACCGACGCGACGCAAAAAAAATTCCGGCTGATTAACGGCAACGACGGCGGCTTGTCTTTTTCCGATGACGGCGGCGCGACGTTTTCGCAAACCGGTTATTCTTTTAACACCAGCCTTCCGGCGACGCTGCGCGGCTATAATACCTCGCAATTTTACGGCCTCGACAAAATGAACGGCGCCGATCGCTATATCGGCGGCACGCAGGACAACGGCTCATTTGTGTCGCCGAATAATCCTGACGCGAAAAGCGAGTGGGTGCGCGCGCCCAGCGGCGACGGTTTCGAGGCAGTCTGGCATTATCGCGATTCGCAAAAACTTTTGCAGTCGGCGCAATTCAATTCCATTCGCCGCAGCTTGAACGGCGGCGGCTCCTGGAGCACGGCTTCCCCGCCGGACAACACCGGCATCAACGCGCCGTTCTTTACGAAAATCGCCAAATCCAAACAAGATCCGGAGCTGGTTTTTGCCATCGGCTTGTCGGGAATCTGGCGCTCCGACAATTTTGCCACAAGCTGGACATTGACGCAGATGCCAACCGGCTTTGTCGGCACCAGCAGTTTTTCGCAGGTTAAAATTTCGCTGGCCTCGCCGGATGTCGTTTGGGCCGGCCGTTCGATGAGCACGACCACGCCGCTGTTTGTGTCAACCGATGGCGGCGTCACGTTTAACCGCACGCAAACCTACAGCCAAAATTTAGGCTCGCTGACCGGCATTGCCACGCATCCGGCGGACGAGAAAACCGCCTACGCCTTATTCTCATTCGCTCGTTCGCCGAAAATTTTGCGGACCAGAAATTTAGGCCAGACTTGGGAAGATATTTCCGGTTTTGGTACCAACACAACCAGTTCCAACGGTTTCCCGGACGTGGCGACGTTCAGTTTGCTGGTCATGCCGTATGACAACAACTTTATTTGGGCCAGCACCGAGATCGGCATTTTTGAATCCACCGACGGCGGAAAAAACTGGAAGTATGCCGACAATGGCTTGCCGCCGGTCGCGGTTTGGGAAATGCTGATCGTCAATGATGAAGTGGTGGTGGCTACACACGGCCGCGGCGTCTGGTCGGTGAGCTTGCCGCAATTGGCCGGCTATGAACCGCCGGTGGCAGTTTTGTCGCCGCGGCTGCTCAGCCTCGCCGGCGGTTTGGGCGGCGTCGTGGCAGCCAACGTGAGCTTGCGTTCAGCTTACGATTCCAGTCTTGTCGTGGTCGATGGCGCAAAAGTTCTGCGCCTGCCGGCTAACCGCGCCGCCAAAGACACTTCGGTGCAAGCCATCGTTCCGGTGACCGCGCCGAAGACGGCCAATGTGTCGCTGCTCTCATATCGCGCCGGAAAAAGCTACAGCTCCGGCGTCGGCACGCTGCCGTTGCTGCCGCTGCAACAGGCGACGGTTAAATACAGCAACAATTTCAATAACCCCACCCAAGCGGCTCAAGAATTTGCCATCGACGGCCTCAATTTTGATTCGCCGGATATTTTTACCTCCGGCGTTTTGAACTCGCCGCATCCGTATTTGGTGAATAAAGACCATACGGCGATTCTTCTCAAGCCCATTACTGTGGCTGCGGCGAATGCCACGTTGCAATATGACGACATCGCCATCGTGCAGCCGGCGCAAGATTACGTCGCCATCGAAGGCACGGCGGATTTTGGAAAAACCTGGAAAGCGCTGCGGCCCAACTACGATGCCAGCGCCGATACCAGATGGCTGGCGGCATATAACACCAATCAACCCGGCGCGGAATCGATGTTCAAGAAACAGGAAATCAATCTGCTCAACACCTTCGCCGCCGGAGAAAAAATCGTCATCCGCTTCCGATTATTCTCGAATGCGCAAACCGTGGCGTGGGGCTGGGCCATCGATAATTTGCTGATTCAGGATAAAGTCACCGCCGTCGAAGCCGAAGCTCCGGCGGTTCCGCTCGTCTTCAATCTCGCGCAAAATTATCCAAATCCGTTCAACCCCAGCACGACGATCAAATACGCGCTGCCGAAGCCTTCCGACGTGCAATTGACCGTTTACAATGCGTTCGGCCAAAAAGTTCGCTCGCTGGTTGATGACAAGCAAGCGCCCGGCAATTATCAAGTCGTTTGGAACGGAACCAACGACGCCGGCGAACCCGTTGCGACCGGCGTCTATTTCTACAAGATCGCCGCGGCGGATTATGTGCGCACGCTCAAAATGTTGTTCGTGAAATAGTGAAACGTAATTCGTAATGCGTAAAACGTAATTTACGGATTACGCATTACGTTTTACGAATCACGTTTTAAAACTTTGCCAACTCTTTGAACCAACCACCCGAAGCTTACGTCGAGCGCATCGTCGCCCTCGCCGGCGTCATCGTCTTCGCGGCCTTTTTGTACAGCCTCCGCGAAATTTTAACGCCGTTTGTGGGCTTTGTCGCGCTGGCGGTTTTCTATTTCACCATGCGCGAGCGGCCCGCGGCCAAGCCCATTTTCGTCGTCGGCCTCACGCTGATGGCGATTTGGATTTATCAACAACTCGCCGGCGTCCTGGGGCCGTTTCTGTTTTCCATCGCCATGGCCTATTTGTTGGATCCGCTGGTCGATTGGCTGCAAAAACGCCGCCTGAGCCGAACGTTGGCGAGCGCGCTCGTTCTCGTCGTCTTCATCTTGGCCCTGGCGACGCTCGGCATTTTTCTCGTGCCGCAGCTCATCGGCGAAATCGGCGACCTCATCGATCAAACCGTCACCGCCCTGCCGCAGGTCAAAGCGTGGATCCAGAACACCGTCGTTATTCTCCTTGAGCGTTTCCCCCTTGATTTTCAAAAATTGCAAAATATGCTCTTGGAAGATTTGCCGGGGAAATTGCAAACCGTGCTCGGAACCGTCTTGCGTGGCGCGCTGAATTTCACCGCCACCACTTCCGCGGTGTTGGGGCAACTGCTCAACGTCATTCTCATTCCGGTTTTGACGTTTTACTTTCTCAACGACGGCGAAAAGCTTTGGCAGCAATTCGTCCTGCGGCTTTTTCCAGAAAATCGCCGCGCCACGATTCAAAGCAAAGTGCACATCGCCGACGCGCTGATGAGCGGCTTCCTGCGCGGCCAGTTGACTGTCATGACGATTGTCGGGGTCATGACCGGAATCGGGATGTCGCTCGTCGGCGTTCCGTATGCCTTATTTGTCGGCTTGATGACCGGCCTGCTCAACATCATTCCGTATCTCGGACTCTTGATCAGCTTGATTTTGACTTTGGTGGTTGCCCTGTTTACCGCCAATCCGGTTGCCACGATGATCAAAGCCGCCATCGTTTTCGCCATCGTCCAGGGCGTGGAAGGCGCCGTCATTTCTCCAAAAATCGTTGGCCAGAAAGTCGGCTTGCATCCGATGATCGTCATCTTGAGTGTGCTCGTCGGCGCGCAGTTTTTTGGATTTTGGGGCTTGCTGCTCGCCGTTCCCGTCGCCGCCATCATCAATGCATTTGTCAACCAGCCCAAAACGCCAGAGCCGACGCTGACGGCGGAAACGCCGACTTGAGCGCCGCCTGAGAAAATTGAATTGACTGCAACTGTTTAAATTCGTATATTTTAGCGCCCCCCGATTTTCCTTAAATAAAACTTTCAAAAGGAAATTCGGAGGGCGCTTTGTGTTTTTAGGCAAAATAAAGTAAACAAATTATCAGCTTAATCTGAAAGATTGTTTTGAAAATCATAGCCATCGACAAAGCCAGCACCGGCGCCGAGCTTGGCCTGCGCCCCGGCGACGAAGTTCTGCGCATCAACAGTGAAACCGTTCGTGACATTCTCGATTATCGTTTTCTCACCGCCGACGACGCGATAGAAATGGAAGTTCGCCGCGGCGACGAGCAAATTATTTTTGATATTGAAAAAGCCCCGGACGACAGCCTCGGCTTGAACTTCGCGCCGCTCAAAATCCGGCGCTGCGGCAACGATTGCATCTTTTGCTTCGTCGATCAAAATCCCGCCGGCATGCGCCAGACGATGTATTTTCGCGACGAGGATTTTCGGCTCTCATTTCTCTCGGGGCATTACGTCACGCTCAGCAACATGTCGCGCGCCGATTTGGAGCGCATCGTCCGCCAACGCTTGACGCCGCTTTATATTTCCGTTCACGCCACCGAGCCGGCGAGGCGAAAATTTCTGCTCGGCATCAAATTCGACGACCGCTTGCTGGAGAAATTCGATTATCTCACGCAAAACGGCATCGAGCTGCACACGCAAATCGTGCTCTGCCCGGAGCTGAATGACGGCGAAGTGTTGCGAAAAACGTTGTCCGATCTGGCGCGCTATCATCCGCATGTTCGCAGCGTCGCCGTCGTGCCGGTGGGATTGACCCGGCATCGCGACGGCTTGACGCGAATCAAACCGGTGACGAAAGCCTACGCCCAAAGCTTTCTGCGGATTGCCGACGATTACGCCGCCGAATTTCGCCGGCGTTTTGACACGCATTTCGTTTATCCTTCGGACGAATTTTACATCATGGCCGGCGAGCCGATGCCGCCGGCGAGCCGCTACGACGCCTTCGAGCAAATGGAAAACGGCGTCGGCATGTTGCGCGATTTGCTGGATGATTTTAATGGACGGCAAGTCAAACGCCTGCCCAAACGTTTGCCGAAGCCAACAAAAGTCACCCTCGTCACCGCGACGCTGGCCGGCGGCTTTCTCGCGGAAAATATTTTTCCGCGCCTGCAACAAATCAAGAATTTTACGCCGGAATTGGTGACCGTCGTCAACAAATTCTACGGTGACACCATCCGCGTGACCGGCTTGCTTACCGGACAGGATATTTTTGCGGCGCTCAAAGATCACGATCTCGGCGCGGCGGTTTTTCTGCCAAAAAGCTGCCTGAACGACCAGCAGATTTTTCTCGACGATTGGAAACTCACCGAGTTGCAAGACAAGCTCGACGTGCCGGTGATGCCATTGAAGAATGATTTTGGCGGGATTTTTGAGTTTTTGAAGTTTGGGAGAGTTTCGGATTTTGAGACGGTTAAGAGTTTTGAGGCGGAGCCGGATTTTGCAAGTTAGCGGGATTTAAAATTGATGAAAATTACAGGAAACTTGAAGTTTTCCTATGGTTTTGCTATATTTGTGTTGCCAGTGGCTTGATCATGTAGGCAGAATTGAGAATAACCAACAAGTGCGAGGTGTGCTCATGAGAACCTGGACCGTATCTGATGTGAAAGACCGCTTTGCGGAGATTGTACGCGCGTGTTTGCAAGAGCCGCAGTTCGTTTATGACCAGAATAAGCCGGTCAGCGTCGTTGTCAATGTCAATTTTTTTAATCAGCTCATGAATCTTCGCGCTCGCCAAGCCCGACCGACTATAGCCGAGCTTCTGGATGAGTTGCGTGAAATTCATAAGTCTGAACCTGTCGAGATTGAGGCGCCAACCCGCCAAGATCGCTCCAATGCCATGTTCGAGATCGCCGTATGAAATATCTTTGTGACACCAATCGAGATTGAGGCGCCAACCCGCCAAGATCGCTCCAATGCCATGTTCGAGATCGCCGTATGAAATATCTTTGTGACACCAAGCGGTGAGTTGCGCGGAAATTTTCGGAAAAAGGGCGTGATCAGAACCCAAGCCGATCTCTTGATTGCCGCCACGGCTTATGAGCACAATCTGACGCTGGCGACGCGAAATACGAAGGATTTCGAGGATTGTGAAATTCAATTGTTCAATCCGTTTGAATGAAAGGGTTTCCTCCTTAAAACAATAAGCCACCTATGCCGCAACGATTGAGGCGTTCTTGAATACAACAAAAGCAAGCAAACAGCGCGCAGGCCATGGCCAGGCCGCGTTGCCACAGTTTGGCGAGCGCCTCGCGGGAAACAACTACACGTATCGCCCCGGCGCTTATGCAGTCGTGTTCGATGCAGACAAGCGCGTCGCCGTCGTGAGGAACAGGCATGGCTATTATTTCCTTCTCGGTGGCGGCATTGAGCCAAATGAGACAATCGAAGAGACACTGCATCGTGAAGTGCTTGAAGAAAGCGGCTATGGCATTCACATCCACCGCAAGCTCGGCGAAGCGATAGAATGCTTTTGGGCAGAAATAGAGCAGCGATATTTTGAGGTACACGGCCATTTCTACGCGGCAAGCTTTGGACAGCAGTTGCGTGAGCCGGTTGAAAAGTATCAAGTTCTTGTCTGGCTCACCACAGAAGAAGCTGAGAAGCAGCTTTGCCGCCAGAGTCAGGCTTGGGCAGTTCGGCAAGCTGTGAAGCGCAATAACGAGATAAGACTGTAATCAAGGCAAGTTGTCGTTTGTTTTGTAAATTACAGGAGGCGCGATATGGAAACTAAAAATTCGTTTCTCGATAAATTCTTAGAAACATTTGAGGAACTTTCGCCGGAAGAGCTTGAGCGTGTGGAAAAGCGTCTTGTCGCGGCACGCGACAAGAAAAATGGCGGCGCACAAGTTCAAACTTCGACGCCGGTTTCGAGAGATCTTTTTTCCATTTCATTTGAGTATTATTTGGCGATGTCCAAGGAAAAGCGGGATGAATTGCAAATTTCCGCTTATCGAAAATATGCAAAGTGGATCGAGCAAGAGCTTGAACGACATGACGCCAGATGGATATTGGTTTGCGGAGGCAAAGTTGTTGACTCAGGGCCGACATTGCGAAATTATCCAAGAGCGCCAAGAGTAAGAATGGCCGGTGAACAATCAGGATTGATGCCTTTTGTATTTGTCCGAGGCCCTGTCATCGAAGAATCGATTTGGTCGGTCTTGCCTCACGATGACTCCTATCCCAATCTCCCCATTTTTATAGCTGCGGAGGGCTCTAATCCATCCAAATTGAAATCGAATGGATTAGCCATGGTTGCCGATCTTGACACAGGATCGACTGATATTCTATTTGATTACGAACAATTGCTGGAAAAAGGTATAATTGAGAGCCAAGATACCGAGTTGCATGAGCATTCTCACTTAAACCGTGCCTTTAGTTATTACTCAGTGCCGGTTTTGATAGGCGTTATCACTGAACGCGGCAAAATGATTTCAGGAATTGTTGAAATCATGTGTGTAAAAAACTGGTCGCGCAGTCCCTTGCGTTTTACTAACCCATTTCGCCAAGCTTTTGCCGGACGGAATTTGCTTATGGAATTGCCGTTGCGACTTGAATTGAATGGCAGTAAGCGAATTACTAAAATCCTTGGTTAGCATCTCAAGGATGGATTTTTTTGAATACCATAACGATAAATAAATACCGTGCGAGCAACGTTCAAACCGCCTTGCCACAATTCGGCGAGCGCCTCGCGGGACAAATTTATACGTATCGCCCTGGCGCTTATGCGGTCGTGTTCGATGCTGACCAACGCATCGCCGTCGTGAAGAACAGAGATGGCTATTATTACCTGCTCGGTGGCGGCATTGAGCCAAACGAGACAATGGAAGAGGCGCTGCACCGCGAAGTGCTTGAAGAAAGCGGCTACGGCCATTTCTACGCGGCAAGCTTCGGACAGCGGTTGCGTCAGCCGGTGGATGATCATCACGTTCTGGTTTGGCTGACAGCGGAGGAAGCCATGAAGCAGCTTTGCCGTGAGAGTCAGGCTTGGGCAGTTCGGCAAGCGATAGAGTGCAACAACGAGATAAGAATGTGATCAAGGCTTTTTGCTAACTGAGGAAGGAAAAATGGAAACGAAACCGAAAAAATCCCGCAAACTGCGCTGGTTCATTATTTTAATCGTCACACCGGCGCTGCTTTTCGCGTTTTATACTTGGCTCTCTTTGACGTGGAGTTACTCGTCAGGAGAACGCGCCGGTTACGTGCAAAAATTTTCGAATAAGGGGTGGATTTTCAAAACCTGGGAAGGCGAGTTGGCGATGGTGACCATGCCCGGCGCGATGCCGGAGAAATTTTTCTTCAGCGTGCGCGAAGATTCCGTAGCGGCGAAAATCAACCAAACACTCGGCAAGCGTGTCGCGCTGGTTTATGAACAGCACAAAGGCGTCCCGACCGACTGGTTTGGCGAAACCGAGTATTTTATCACGGCTGTGAAGGTGATTGAGTAGGCCGATGGTTGTTAGTTAGAACTTTTCGTAAGAAATGGAACGTCTTGTACTCATTGTAGAACAGCTTGAAGAAGCTAAACGCTTTATTCAAGCTGACGATTTAGCGCATTACCGCATGGCACTTCTTCTATTGGATAATGTTGCTGAAATTTTAATGTATAGAGTCATAAAGGATGAATTTAATGACGACAAGGAAACGAAGAAGCTATTTGAAGTGTTTCAAACATATCTTCCAGAAAAAAAATTTGAAAAGTACAAATAAGGAAAGGGGATTTAAACCTAAGTTACTGTTATGACAATTGAGTAGTATGGAAAAACTTATTACACCTGAACAAATAGAAACCTTACTTAAAATTTCGGAAGAGGTTCGAGCGGCTTCTGAAGAACTCTTCTTGGGATCTATTAAAGTACGTAGGGCACTGGATAAAAAAGGTGTCAAATTTGATGCAGCGATTCTTAACGTTTTCGAGTTTGTTCAATTATTAAACTTTGATCTTAGCTGTCTTTTGAGTGATATGATCAAATGTAATTCGCCATTACGCCAAAATCTCTATGCTCGTTTTCTAATTCTTACGATACATGAGTCCTGCCTGACTCTACGGAAATTGTTAGCGAGTGAGTTTCGCTATGAACTTAGCCAAAGTCTTGGCCTGTCGGATGACAATGACCTAAAGCAGATTCATTCAAGAGTTTGCCAATTATTCGAACGATGCAATGAAGATTTTGGAGATGTACGTGATGGAATGGTTGCCCATCGTGATAACGACCCAGAAATTAGAATAAAACTGCTGGAACAAGCACATATCCCAGCCATTGCCGACTTAGTGATAGCTATGGGCGAAATCGTGAAAGATTTGCAAAAAATTCTGCTATCCTATATGCATCATCTCTCTCGGAAGGTTAATTTTTCATTAGATTCATCTCGAACTTTGTGATTGAATGATTTATTGAACTACTCTCTTTAATGAAAAACAAACCCCCATACGGGCGTCGCCTCGTCGCCATCCTCGGCCGGCCCAACGTCGGCAAGTCGACGCTGTTCAACCGCATCATTCGCAAGCGCGAGGCGATTGTGCACGAAACGCCCGGCGTGACGCGCGACCGCAATTACGCCGAGGCGGATTGGGCGGGCTACGAGTTCACGCTGATGGACACCGGCGGCTATTTTCCCGACAGCGGCAATCTCATCGATCAAGCCGTGCTTAAACAAGTCCATGATGCCATCGAGGAAGCGGACTGTTTGATTTTTGTCGTCGATGCGCAAACCGGCGTCACCGCCGCCGACGCCGAGATCGCCCGCATTTTGCGCCGCAGTGACAAGCCGCTCGCGCTCGTCGTCAATAAGATTGATGACGCCATTCACGAACCTGCGCTGGCGGATTTTTATAACCTCGGTCTCGGTGAACCGCTGCCGGTTTCGGCGGTAAGCGGCCGGCAGGTCGGAGATTTTTTGGATCGTCTGGTTGCGCTTTTGCCGGCTTCGGCAAAACGAAAACCGGACGATGATAAGAATGAGAAAGAAGAGGAAACCGGCGCCTTGCAGCTCGCGGTCATCGGGCGGCCCAATGTCGGCAAGTCTTCATTCGTCAACGCCGTTCTCGGCCACGAGCAGGTGATCGTCACCGATATTCCCGGCACGACGCGCGACGCCATCGACACGCGGCTGCGTTACAAAAATCAGGAGATCGTGCTGATCGACACCGCCGGTTTGCGCAAAACTGCGCGCGTGAAAGAGTCGATTGAATTTTACAGCACGCTGCGCGCGCGCGAAAGCCTGCGCCGCTGCAGCGTCGCGCTGGTGTTGTTCGATGCCCTGGAAAAAGCCGTCGATCAGGATTTGCACATTATCAGCGCCGCCGCCAAATTGCACAAGGGCATTGTCATCGGCGTCAACAAGTGGGATTTGGTCGAGAAAGACGCGTTGACGGCCAAAAATTTTGAGAAAGAACTGCGTGAAGCCTTGCGCATTTACAGCTACGTGCCCATACTCTTTATATCGGCGAAGACCAGACAGCGCGTGTTCAAAATGCTCGACGCCGCGCAGGCCGTCCATCGCGAGCGGCAAAAGCCATTGCGCACCACCGAATTGAATGCGTTTTTGCAGGAGGCGGTGCAAAAGTATCCGCCGCCGGCGATGAACAAACGCGAAGTCAAAATCAACTATTGCACGCAAGTCAAACACGCGCCGCCGGTGATCGCCTTTTTTTGCAATCACCCGGACGCGATCCGGCCGAGTTATCGCCAATATTTGGAAAACCGTTTCCGCGCCCGCTTCGGATTTGCCGGCGTCCCCTTGACCTTCAGCTTTCGGAGAAAGTGAATCAACATGCGTCGTTCATTCGTTTTTTTCATTCTCATTTTTGCGGCGGCCGCTTTTGGCCAGACCCGTTCGCAAAATGAACAAGCCTTGCTGCAAAACTTTGCAAATATTTCCAACGATCCCAAGTTGCACGGCAAGTGCGGGCTTCCGGCTTTTGCGGCGTTGCATCAAGCCGCGTCGAAACGCCCGGAGCTTGCGGCGCTTTTTAAAACGGCCTTCCAGCGTCCGAGCTTGCCGCTTTCGTATGCGACGCCGGATGGCCGGTTTCGTTTTCATTATGCCGTCACCGGCAGCGACGCGGTTAATCCAACTGCGACGAAATTGCCCGGCGTGCCGGATTATATTTACGAAGCGGTTTTGGCGGCGCAGAAAGCGCATAATCTTTTGGTCACCCAGCTCGGTTTCGATCCGCCGATGAGCGACCGCGGCGTTCACGGCCCGGAATACGATTTTTACGTCATCGACGAGCCGGCGGATCGTTACGGCGAGACGGCGTGGGATTTTCTCGACGCCACCGGACGCGCGCCGGCATATTCGATTGTCGACAACGATTTCACCGGTTACAACACCCCCGGACTCGCCGCGCTGCGCGTGACCGTGGCGCACGAATATTTTCACGGCGTGCAATTGAATTACCGTTTTCGCGACGAGGATATTTTCTTTCTGGAAATGTCGTCGGTGTGGTTTGAAGATTTTGCTTACGACGAGGTCAACGATTATTATTTTTACCTGCGCGATTTTTTTAATAACCCCGATCGCTCGCTGCACGAAACCGACGGCTACGAGTCCGCCATTTGGCTGCATTATCTGGTCAAGCGCGCCCGCACCAGCCGCATCATGCTCGATTTGTGGAAAAACGTCAAGCTCGAATCGGCGATCCGGAGTTTTAAAACCGTTTTGGAGTCGTCGCCTTACAGCCTGCCGTTCACGCAGGCTTTTAGCGAATTTTACAACTGGTGTTATTTTACCGGCCCGCGCGCGGATTCGTCGCGCTTTTTTGAAGAAGGCGGCAAATATCCGCAAATCAAATTGAAAAGAACCCTCACCGCGTCGCGCGATACGACGATCAGCGACGGGCTGTCATCGGTTGCCGCAAATTTTTATCGCGTCATTCGCAATCCGCAGAGCATTCAAATGTTTCTGCAAACCGGCGAACCGAGCCGCTGGATGGTCACCGCGATTTCGAAAAATAATTCTCGGCAATATACTTTGCAAAGCGGCGGCGGGTTGACGCCGATCGCCGTGGCGGCGCCCTCGCGCGAGGATACGGTCGTCGTCGCCGTGGTCAATACCAGCCAGCCGGCGAGCAACGGACAGTCGGTTTTTTCCAATTACCAATTGCAGGTTACTCTGGCGAGCAAATTGGAGATCGCCAATTTGTTGGAAAAGCCGCGCCCGAATCCTTTTCGCGGCAAAGGCCTGCTCTTTTTTCCGTTTCGTATCGGCGAGCGGACAACAGTTGACGCCGCCATTTTGCGCGAAGACGGAAAAGTGCTGCGCAGCTTCAAGCTGGGCGAGCTTGGCGCCGGCGTGTATGCGGATAAATTATTCTGGGATGGCCGCGACGCCGCCGGCAATCGCGTCGCCAGCGGCGTTTATTTCTGCCAGCTCATCGCCGGCGATTTTCACGAGATCGCTAAATTCGTCGTGATCAACTGAAATTTAAGCAACAAAAATTTTTATACACAGAGCAAGTTTTCGCCCACAGAATTGAATTCCCACAGAATGAAATTCAACAAAGTTTCTGTGGGATTTCAATTCTGTGGGCGAGGCTTCGCTGGCCTTTTACAAGTTATTTCTTTAGTTAAAACTTTGTCGTCCAAGTCGGGGTGTTGACTTTTAAGGGATTTTTGTTTATCATTCAATTGGTCCAAATTTGAGGAATTGTTATGGCTCGTGGGAGAGATTGGTTTTTGGGATTGCTGTTGGCCGCTGCTTTGGGCGTTTTTGTTTTTTTCATCTTCTCGCTGTTGTTCGGCGTTTCGGACAATAGTTTCTCGCTGCACAGCGGCAAACGTCTCGGCGTGGTTGAAATCGAAGGCCTCATTCTCGACAGCAAAAATGCGGTCGAGCAGTTCGAACGGTTTGAAGAAGACGGCTCGATCGCTGCGGTGATTCTTCGCATCGACAGCCCCGGCGGCGGCGTTGCGGCGAGCCAGGAAATTTACGAAGCGGCTAAACGTCTTCGTCAAACAGGCAAGGTCGTCATTGCCTCAATGGGCTCGGTCGCGGCGTCGGGCGGCTATTATATCGCGTGCGCTGCCGAAAGCATCATGGCCAATCCCGGCACCACCACCGGCAGCATCGGCGTGGTTTTTGAGCTGATCAACATGACGGAATTGCTGAATAAAATCGGCGTTCGTTTTGACGTGATCAAAAGCGGAAAGTATAAAGATAGCGGCTCGCCGTTCCGTCCGATGAACGAAGAAGATCGCAAATATTTCCAGAGCTATGTCGATGACGCTTATGAACAATTTGTCGGCGTGGTGGCGGCGGCGCGGCGGATGGAAAAAGCGGAAGTGTTGAAACACGCCGACGGCCGCGTTTTCACCGGCCAGCAGGCGTTGGGGCTCGGTTTGATCGACCGGCTCGGCACTTATCAAGACGCCATCGCGCTCGCCGCGGAAGTGACCGGCATCGAGGGCCGGCCACGCGTGGTGACGCCGCGAAAACGGCGGGTGACGATTTGGGATATAATATTCGGCGATCTGGAAGAGCAGGTGATTCGCCTGCAAACGCTGCCGGTTTTGCGTTACCAATGGGTTTTGTGAAAAACTGTTGGCCGGTTCGCCAGTTTGCCGGTTAGAAGCGAATATAAATTTTAATCCGGAGTTGGTATGCCAATCTACGAATATTATTGTCAGCCGTGTGAAAAACGTTTTGAAGAATTGGTTTTTGAAACCAAACCGGCGGTTATTCAGTGTCCGAAATGCGGCACGCAAGAAGTTAATCGGTTGATCTCATTGTTTGCAACTGCCTCGAACACCAATAACCCGGCACAACTGAGCGGAGCAGTAAGCGCTTCAGGCGGCTGCGGTTGCGGCTCCTGTTCTTGCGGCCACGGCTGATCGATTAGAAAAACGAATTTCACCGGCTACCGGACTAACCTTTCCAAGGAGGGTCAAGTGAGTGGAAACAAAATTATTACGAAAACGCAGATTGTCGATATTGTCGCCGAGGGCACGGGCCTGACCAAAGTCGAAGCCACCGCCGTGCTCGATGGTTTTCTGGCGACGATCAAATGGGCGGTGAGCAATGAGACGCGGGTGAATCTGCGCGGTTTCGGCAGTTTCAATCCTGTCCAACGCAAATCACGGGTCACGCGCAATCCCCGCACCGGCGAAAAGATCACCGTTCCCGCCTACCGCGCCGTGACATTCCGTCCCGCCAAAGAGCTGCGTGAAGGCGTCAAGCAAGGCTTGCCGCAACAAGAAGAAACTGCTGTAGCATCCTAAACGTTCTCGGCAAAAAACCATGGCAACCTCAAAACCATATCCGGAACAAGAGACCTCGCCGGCAAATCAATCCGGCAAAGTTGCCGAAGCGGTCTCTCCTTATATCACACGTTCGGAAACGGAGCGCGCAACACTTCGTCACCAACCCGAGCTGCGTTATATCGCCGGTTTGCCGGCTTCCGATGAGGTGTGGCGTTTCGCGCAGGAAAATGCGCTGGTGCCGCATGTCGAGACGGCCGTGCGATTGGCGCGGGAACACTTTAAGGAAATTCGCGAAATCAAATTGACTTACTCGCCGGATCCGGAAATTCCACATTGGGAGACGATCGCTATTGATCTTCATGTTACAGGCACGATGGATGAATTGTTGCAAGCGGATAAAAAGTATACGCGCGCTTTCAACACGACCATTCCTGATGAATATCATTTAAAAATCACCCCACTCCTGTGGGGCGCTGTAAAAGAAAAGTAAAAAGCTTATGGAAGGCAAGGAATTTCTAACTGTCGCGCAAAAACTCGTGCAAATACGCAGTGAAGCGGCTATCCGTTCGGCTGCCAGCCGAACTTATTACGCCATTTTTAATACGGGCATAAAGCTGCTCACCGATTTGGGTTTTTCTTTCCCAAAAGATGCTTCTGCAATCAACTCAAAACCGGCATTCAAGAATACGAACGAAAAATCAAATTGCATTCATAAAAAAATAACCGCAAAGGAGGTGAAAGCTCTTGCCCAGTGGTAAAAAGCGTAAACGGCATAAAATGGCCACGCACAAACGCAAAAAACGTCTGAGAAGAAATCGCCATAAAAAGAAACTCAGATGAGTTCGGCTTCATCCCGCCTTTCCATATTTTCATGGAAAGCGCGGGATGAATGTGAAAGATTTTTTTTACCTCGGTGTGATGGTTTGATGTCCACAGACGAGCCGCTCACAATTCTTTTGATCGACGACGAGGCCACGCTGCACGATCTGGCGCGCGCCCATCTGCAAAAAGCCGGTTACCGGCTGTTGTCGGCGTATGACGGCGCTTCCGGCCTCGAGTTGATTCGTAAAGAAAAGCCCGCTTTAGTCCTGCTCGATTTCAAGCTGCCGGAAATGGACGGCGAAAAGGTTTTCCACGCGCTCACCACCGAGCCGCTTTACGAGGCGGTGCGCAAGACGCCTGTTATTATGATCACCGGCCGTGGGGCGGACGAAAATTTGAAGAAGAAAATGATCGAGCGCGGTGTGAGCGCCTTTTTGCACAAGCCGTTCGGCTGGTTCGAGCTGGCCAATGTCATTGAAAATCTTTTTATCATCCGCGACATTCGCCGGCGCAACCTGCAACTGCGCGCCGAAATTGAAGCCACGCGCGATTATTTGGCGCTCATCCTGCACAATGCCCCCATCGGTATTTTCTCGACGGATGCGCACGGCAATATCCGCAAAGCCAATCCGATGCTCGGCCACTTGCTGGGATTGGCGCCGGAGTCGATCATTGGCAGCAGCGTTTTTGAAAAAGCAGGCTTGCGCGAAACTTTCTTGCGCACCGCGGTGGCGCGCGTCAACACCGGCCAAAAGCCCTGGAAGGTTCGAGGTTTCAACTTTAACAAGTCCGATGGGCAGATCGCGGTGCTCAACATTCACGCCGTGCCGTTGTGGCAGTCGCCGCAGAAAATCAACCACTCGGAAGTTTCGAAAGATCTCGAGGCCTTTTCGGGCGTGCTCGGCATCGTCGAAGATGTGACGGAGAGCCAGAAGCATGATTATCAGCTTCGCATGCTCACCACCATCGGCTTGGCGCTGCAGGGCGCCATCAATCTCGACGAGCTGTTGCATTTGATTTTGACCGGCCTCACCGCCGGCCCGGCGCTGGGCTTCAATCGCGCGATGATTTTTTTGCCCGACGACACCGGCTTTTATCTCGCCGGGCGCATGGGCGTCGGCCCGGCCGACGGCGAGGAAGCGCGCCGCATTTGGGAAAAGCTAAAAGAAGAGCACATTTCACTTGAAGATTTTCTGGTGAAATACGGCAAGCGCCGTCCCGAGCCGGATGACGTTTTTAACAATCGCGTGCGGGCGCAAAAACTTTTGCTGACGGCGGAAGATTCGGATTTTGTCGCGACGATTCGCCGCAAACGGCCCTATCGCCGCGCGCCGAATCAACCGATTTGCGCGAGCTGCCAAAAGTTTTTTGAAAAATTGGCGCTGGAAGAATTCATCGCCGTGCCGTTGGTGGCGAAAGACCGGCTCGTCGGCATGATTATCGCCGATCATCTTTACAGCAAGCGAAAAATCGATGACGACGCGATCAAGGCGCTCGAAATTTTCGCCAGCCAGGCGGCGCAAGCCATCGAGCGCGCCGATGCGAATCGCCGTTTGGAACAAGAAAAGAACAAGCTCGAAGCGGCTTACAAAGAGCTGCAGACCACGCACGAGCGACTGGTGCATGCCGAGCGCCTGGCCGCGATCGGCAACATGGCGGGACACGTGGCGCACGAAATTCGCAACCCGCTCGTCGCCATTGGCGGGTTTGCCCGCACATTGCGGCGCCTGGCCAAAGACAATGCCGCTATTCTCAACGTGGCGGAAATCATCGCCGAAGAAGTCATGCGGCTGGAAAAGATTCTCGCCAATGTTTTGCTCTTCACCAAATATCCGAAGCCGTCTTTTCAACTGACCGAGTTGAACCCTATCATTGCCGAAGCCTGCAACTTGCTGCAAGCCGAAGCGCAACAGCGGCATGTCAAACTCGTGAAAACGCTGGCTGCTGATTTGCCGAAGCTCCTGCTCGATCCGGTTCAAATCAATCAAATGCTCGTCAACCTGATGCGCAACGGCATCCAATCCATCGCCGAATCCGGTGTCGTCGAAGTCTCGACGCAGTTTGCCGAGCCGAACGAGGTATTGCTCATCGTGAACGATACCGGCAGCGGTATCGCGCCCAATGTTCTGGAAAATCTTTTCAATCCGTTTTTTACGACCAAGCCCGACGGCACCGGCCTCGGGCTGGCCATCTGCCAACACATTGTCAACGATCACGGCGGCCGCATTGCGGTGGAGTCGCAAGTCGGTTATGGAACGACTTTTTCGATCTCTCTGCCGCTGCCGCGCCACTCTAATTTACCGGTTAACGGGCTTTTCAACGCTTCTTTAATCAAGGAAAACTTCGCGTGAACAAACTGAAATGGCTTTGGCAAATTTTGTTTGTCGTCCTTCTTCTGGTTTTGCCTTCGGCAATTTGGAGTTGGGGTTTCCTGGCGCATAAATGGATTCACCGTGAAGCCATCGCGCTTTTGCCGCTGCCGCTGCGCGATTTTTATCAAAGCGTTTCGGATTCCATCGTCGAAAAATCTATTGAGCCGGACCTCCGCCGCCGGCGCGTTAAAAACGAAGAGTTTCATCATTACATCGACATCGATCATTACGGGCGTTATCCGTTTACGGAAATGCCGCGCGATTATCAAGCCGCTGCGCAAAAATTCAGCGCCGACACTTTGCTGCGCTACGGCGACGCGCCATGGCATATCGCCAAAGTCACCGATTCGCTGACCGCCGCCATGCGCCAGGGCCGGACAAAAGCCATCGTTCAGTTTTCCGCCGATCTCGGCCACTATGTCGCCGATTTGCACATGCCTCTGCATTCCAGCGAAAACTATGATGGGCAATTCTCCGGCAACAACGGCATTCACAGCCGCTTTGAGCGGCACATGATCGAGCGTTTTCAAAATAAGCTTTATCTTAAACCGGGCGGCGTCGAAGCGATTGATGATCCCGCCGGCGCGGCGTTTGAAATTATTTTGAACAGCTACATCTGGGCGGATAATTTGCTGCGCGCCGACACCCACGCGCGCGATCCCAAAAGCGTCTACGCGAACTCCGAAGCTTTTGATGAAGCGTATTATCAAAAGCTCTTTGCTCTCACCGGGCCGATGGCCGAACAGCAGATGAGCGCCGCCGCAACAGCCGTGGCGAGCTATTGGTATACCGCGTGGCTGCGCGCCGGCCGGCCGCAACTAACGGGCAAGTAATGTGGATATAGAAATGACTCGCAACGAAAAAAGAACTGCAACAAAATAAAAATTTTTCGTTGCAGTTCTCTTTTCGTTGCAAGATTTATAAAACAGGACACGTTTGTTGGACTTCTTTGATTTTCGTCGCGCCGAGCACAAGCAGGAAACGTTGACGGTTTCGGGGCTTACGCAGCAGATCAAAATGCTGATCGAAACCGGGCTGGCGCCGATTTGGCTCACCGGCGAGATTTCCAATTTCAAGCGCCACACCTCGGGGCATTTTTATTTTTCGTTGAAAGACGAAAACGCGCAAATTCCCTGCGTCATGTGGGCCGGACGCAATCGCAATTTGCATTTTTTGCCGCAAGACGGCATGCAGGTTTTGGCGCACGGCCAGGTCACGGTTTACGAGAAGCGCGGCTATTACCAGCTCGACGTTTGGCAGATGCAGCCCGCCGGCGTCGGCGCGCTGCAAATGGCGTTCGAGCAGCTCAAGCGAAGATTATATGCCGAAGGCCTGTTTGATGAAGCGCACAAAAAGCCATTGCCGGCTTTTCCAAATACGGTTGGCATCGTCACCTCGCCGACCGGCGCGGCGATTCGCGATCTGGTAAGCATCCTGCGGCGGCGCTGGCCGGCGATCAAAATTATTTTGCGTCCCGTGCGCGTGCAAGGCGAGGGCGCAGCGGAAGAAATCGCCGCCGCGATTGCTGAATTTAATGAATACAAAAAAGTTGAGGTCTTGATCATCGGCAGGGGAGGAGGCTCGTTGGAAGATCTGTGGGCGTTCAACGAAGAGCGGGTGGCGCGCGCGATTTTTGCCAGCAAAATTCCGGTGGTTTCGGCGGTCGGCCATGAAATTGATTTCTGCATCAGCGATTTTGTCGCCGACCTTCGCGCCGCCACGCCTTCAGCCGCGGCCGAGCTGGTGGCGCCGGACGCTGAAGAAGTCAAACAGCAGTTAAAATATCTCGGGCACAAACTCCTGCTGCACGTGCAGCGACTCGCGCAAACCCAACGCGAGCGTCTGAATCGCTTCGCCGCAAGTTATGGCTTGCGGCAGCCGCTCGATTTGGTGCGCCAACGCAGCCAGCAGCTCGACGACATGCAGAGGCGGCTATTGCTGGCGATGCAAAATCGTTTGGAAGCTTGGAAGCAACAACTCAAAGCCAAAGAGCAGCGCTTGCGCGCCTTGAGCCACGAGAGTATTTTGCGGCGCGGGTTTGCGATTGTCTATCGCGAGCCGGAGCGAAAGCTCGTTCACGAAGCGCGTGAGCTGCAAGTCGATGATCAGATTCACATTCAGTTTGCGGCAGGCAGTGCAGACGCTAAAATTGAGAAAGTGAAAAAATCTATGCGGTAAAATTTTGTCTCAATGTCATGCTGAAAGGATCTTTTTGCAAAGGGTTTTATTGCAAAAACGATTCGGTCGAATGGCATTTTTGACGGTCAGGATAATTCAAAAAAGCGCGAACTTTTAAGGATGGAGACAGGACGGATGAGTAAAAAAATGACATTCGAAACGGCCATGAGCCGCCTCGAAGCGATCGTCCAGCAGCTCGAACAGGGCCGCATCGGCCTGGACGATGCAATCAAAATTTTTGAAGAAGGCATGACGTTGTATAAGCAATGTCAGTTGCAGCTTCAAGATGCGGAAAAGAAAATCGAGGTGCTGGTGAAAACCGACGAGGGGTTTCAGTTGGAGTTGATGGAGGTGGAAGCGTGATACGGAATACGTAAAACGTAAAGATTAAAACGTAACGCGATCACGCAGATTTGCCTGCCCTGTCGCAGGCCAGAGACGGATTGCCACAGATTGGAAAAATAAAGCATTGAAGAACGCCGATCAAAAAGATCAAATCGACAAAGACGACTTGACCACGCCGTTGATGCGGCAGTATTTGGCGATCAAGGCGCAGCATAAAGACGCCATTTTGTTTTTTCGCATGGGGGATTTTTACGAGATGTTTTATGACGACGCCAAAATCGCCAGCGAGGTGTTGGGCATTACATTGACCTCCCGCGCGCACGGCAAAGCCTCGGAAGTGCCGCTGGCGGGATTTCCGCATCATGCGCTCGACACTTATCTCGCCAAAATGATTCGCGCCGGTTATCGCGTGGCGATTTGCGAGCAGGTCGAAGACCCCAAGCTGGCCAAAACCATCGTCAAGCGCGATGTCACGGAAGTCGTGACGCCCGGCAGCATTTTATCGGATGATCTGTTGAGCAGCCGGCGCAATAATTTTTTGCTCGCCGTGCATCCGTTGCAAAAAACCGCGGGGCTGGCGCAGATGGATATTTCCACCGGCGAGTTCATCGTCGGCGAAGTTCCGATTGAATCGGCAGACGGCGGCCCTACGGGCGGCTTGCGCGAGTCGATTTTGAACATCGAACCGGCGGAGATTCTCGTCGCCGAAGAGCACGCCGATTGGCTGCGCCAGAAAATTCTGGCGAACCACCCTTTACTCGTCACCCGCCGGGAAGGCTGGCAATTTGCTTATGATTATGCCTATGAAACGCTGACCAAGCATTTCCAAACGATGACGCTGAAAGGCTTCGGCTGTGATGATTTGACCGCCGGAATTTGCGCCGCGGGCGCGGCGTTGTCTTATTTAAAAGAAAATAAAAAAAACGAGCTGGCGCATTTCGCGCAGCTCACGCGGCGCAGCAATCGCGAATCCGTTGCCATCGATGTCGCGACGCGGCGCAATCTGGAGCTGGTACGGTCGCTGCGCAACGAAGATCAGAGAGGAACTTTGCTGAGCGTGCTGGATCGCACGCGCACGGCGATGGGCGGGCGGCGCATGGTGCAATGGATTCTGCAGCCGCTGCGCGATGCCGATAAAATCAATGCGAGGCTCGACGCGGTCGAGGAATTGATTCAAAAGAAAAGTGAGCGCGAAAGCCTTGCCGAGCTGTTGCGCGGCATCGGCGATCTCGAGCGCCTGGTCGCGAAAGTCACCACGGCGCGAGCGAATGCGCGCGAGTTGCTGGCGGTTCGTTTTGCGCAGCAAAAAATTCCCGAGCTGAAAAAGAGCTTGGAAAAATTTGAAGCGCCGCTGCTGCGAAATATCTTTGCCGGCTTGCAAGAATTATCGGAATTAACCCAAGAAATCGCCGCGGCCCTGGTCGATGATCCGCCGCTGGTTGTGACCGACGGCGGCATCATTCGGCCCGGTTATTCCGCCGAGTTGGATCGTTTCCGCAGCCTGTCGCTGTCGGGAAAAGATTGGATTGCCAAATTGCAAGCTTCGGAAAGAGAGCGCACCGGCATCGGTTCTTTGAAAGTCGGTTACAACAAAGTTTTCGGTTATTATCTCGAAGTCACCAATCCGAACCTGGCAAAAGTGCCGCAAAATTACATTCGCAAGCAAACGCTGGCGAACGCCGAGCGCTTCATCACGCCGGAATTGAAAGAGTACGAAGAGCAAGTCTTGCAGGCCGAGGAAAAAATGGTGGCGCTCGAATACGAGCTTTTCGACTGCTTGCGGCAAAAAGTTGCGGGGCAGGCGACGGCGCTGCAAGAGAACGCCAGATTGATGGCCGTGCTCGATTGCTTGCTGGCCTTTGCCGAGCTATCAACTGAGCAACATTATTGCCGGCCAGTGATCAACGACGGTTTGACAATCGATATCAAAGATGGCCGCCATCCCGTTGTGGAAAAATTGCTGCCGTTCGGTGAAAAATTCGTGCCGAACGACACCTTTCTCGACGACACCGGCCATCAAATCATCATCATCACCGGCCCGAACATGGCGGGCAAATCGACGTACCTGCGGCAAGTCGCATTGATCGTGTTGATGGCGCAAATCGGCTCGTTTGTTCCCGCGGCGAAAGCCGACATCGGGTTGGTCGATAAAATTTTCACGCGAGTCGGGGCCTCGGATAATCTGGCAGGTGGCGAGAGCACGTTTCTCGTCGAGATGAATGAAACCGCGAATATTCTGCACAACGCCACGGCGCAGAGTTTGGTTCTGCTCGATGAAATTGGCCGTGGCACGAGCACTTATGACGGCCTTTCCATCGCCTGGGCCGTCGTTGAATATCTGCACGATAATTCGAAAGTCGCGGCTCGGACGCTCTTTGCGACGCATTACCATGAATTGAACGAGCTGGCGAATCGGCATCCGCGCGTGAAAAATTATAATGTGCTGGTGAAAGAATGGGGCGATCAGGTGGTTTTTCTCCGTAAGATCGTCGAAGGCGGCAGCGATCATAGCTACGGCATTCAGGTCGCGCAGCTCGCGGGCTTGCCCAAGCCGGTGATTCAACGCGCCAAGCAAGTGCTGGCGACTTTGGAGCAACAGGCCATCGAGCGCGACGACTTGCCGCCGGTTCAAACCAATCACCGCCAGCGGCAACAACTGGATATTTTCGCCGAACATGATCGCCGTTTGCAGGAAGTTTTGTTGGAGATGGATGTGAATCAGATGACGCCGTTGGAAGCGTTGCAAAAGCTGGCGAGTTTGCAGAAGCTGGCGGCGGAAGGAAACTCTGATTAGTTTGGGAAGTTGAAGATTTGGTGAGATTTGTTTATGTCAAAAATACCAAAGTTTAAATCCATATTCACAAAATTGGACATCGCCGAGACATTTAGCGGAAGCGATAGCGCGTTTATCATTATCAATATAACTACCTGGAGCTAATCATGCGCCTTTTATCAATAAAAGTATTTACCCTTTTAACCATCATAACAATAAGTTTTTCCACCACGACTGCCGGCGGCTTCAAAACCGCCAAATATGCCGGCGAGTTTCTCAACCTCGGCGCCGGCGGGCGCGGCCTCGGCATGGGCGGCGCGTACGCTTCTCTCGCGCGTGATGTGAGCGCCACCTATTGGAACCCGGCAGGTTTGGTGAATATCGAGTATCCGCAAGTCATGCTCATGCACGCGCAGCAGTTTGCCGGCGTCGTCAAATATGATTTCGGCAGTTTCGCCGTGCCGTTCGGGCCGCATCGCAGCCTCGGCATCAGCTTGATTCGCCTCGGCGTCGACGACATTCCGGAAACCAAATTGGAAAACCCCAACGCCAAATTAAGCCCGACCAATCGCGCTTATATCGCGCGCTATTTTTCCGACGCGGAATACGCGCTGTTTCTCACTTACGCGGTCAAGCGCTCCAGCAAGCTTTCGTTCGGCGGCAACATCAAAATTCTTCATAAAGGCGTCGGCGATCATTCCGCCTGGGGTCTCGGATTTGATCTTGCCGCGCTTTATAATCCGTTTGGCAATTTGAATGTCGGTGTCAATTTGCAGGATGTCACTTCTACCATTCTCGCCTGGGATACCGGCCGCCGCGAGCTGATCGTTCCTGGAATGCGAGCTGGCATTTCGTATCCGTTGGCGATTCCCGTGGTCGGCGGTTTCATGTCTCCGGCGCTCGATTTTGAAGTGCGCTTTGAGGGCCGTGATTACGCCGCGCAATTGGCGGCCGGGCCGGCCAGTTTTGACACGCATCTCGGCTGGGAATACCAACACGATGTTTTTGCATTGCGATTCGGCTCGGATGTCGGCCGGTTCGCCGCCGGCGCCGGTATCAGCCTGCCCAAGCTGCAAATTGACTACGCCTTTTTAAGCCACAGCGATCTCGGCGACACCCACCGTATTTCGGCGCGGCTCAGCATTGAAGACGCGAAGTATCGCCGGCCGAGGTGAGCCGCACACAATCATTTTTAAAGACCTTTTGGCGGCAAATGGTTAAAAACTAAGTTCGGTGGAACATGAAACTTTTAGATTTTTCTAAATTTGGCTACTTTTCCATCCGGCCTCATTCCTAAATCGCTCACCTCTATTTTCTCAAAAAAGCAAAAAAATCTATTGAATCTTAACGCAATTTTTCGTAAAATCTAAGTTAAGTTTAATTTGTGACTTATTCGCTGATGGAACTGGTTGTAACTTCCAGCAGCGGGAGATAAAGTCAATCAGCTTGGCAAGATGACGTCCGTAGGAATCGGTTATGATCATCAGCATGACGGGTTTTGGCCGGGGGCAATATAGCCTGGACGGGTACGAGGCGGTGGTTGAAGTGCGTTCACTCAACCATCGTTTTCTCGATGTCGCCATGCGGTTGCCGCGTGGTCTGGGCGCTTACGAGCAGGCCGTCAAAGATTTCGTGCGCACGAAAGTCAATCGCGGCCGGATCAATGTCGCGGTAACGTTGAAATCGGCGACCGATAATGAATTCGGCCTGAGTGTTGACGAAGAAACGGCGCGCCGCTACAAGCACCTTTTGGAAACGCTGATCAAAAAACTTGATCTGCCAGGGCCGGTGACGCTGGAGCATCTGCTGCAATTTTCGGATATTCTCACGATAGCCGAGGAAAGCGCGCTGCCGGAGCAGGCCTGGACCTGTGTTGAAAAAGCGCTCGGCTTGGCGATGGAGGAGATGAACGTGATGCGCCTGCGTGAGGGGCAGGAGATCATCAACGATTTGCGCGACCGCCTGAACGGATTGCAGGAAAAAATCGAACGCATCAAAACATACGCCGCCAGCCGGAGCAAGAGCGAATTTGAAAGACTTTATAAGCGGCTGGGCGCGATGATCGACACCAAAGAGTTGGATCACACGCGGCTCGAGCTGGAAGTCGCCCTGCTCGCGGATCGCGTTGACATTACCGAAGAGTGCACCCGTTTTCAGAGCCACAATACGCTTTTTCTCGAAACGCTGGGAGATTCCGAGCCGGCCGGGCGCAAATTGAATTTTCTTTTACAGGAGATGAATCGCGAAGCCAATACCATCGGCGCCAAGGCGAATGATGCGCCAACGGCGCATTTGGTGGTTGGCATCAAGGAGGAAGTGGAAAAGCTGCGCGAGCAGATTCAAAACATCGAGTGAGGTGCAGCAGCATGCAACAGCCGGAGACTTCTGTTGGCGGGCGCGCCAAGCTCGGTTATTTAGTCGTCATTTCCGCGCCTTCCGGCGGCGGCAAAACCAGCGTGATCCGGCGGTTGCTGGAAAATCGCGAGCCGGATTTCGCTTATTCGATTTCGGCGACGACGCGGGCGCCGCGACCGAGCGAGCAGCATGGCCGGGATTATTACTTTCTGTCGGACGAGGAATTTGCCGCACGGATTCGTGACGGCGGTTTCATCGAGTGGGCGCGCGTGCATGGCAATCTTTACGGCACGCCGAAAGAGCCGGTTGAAAACTGGATGCGCGCCGGCCTGTTTGTGTTTATGGATCTCGACGTGCAAGGCGGCATCAACGTCAAAGCTCAATATGGCGACCGCGCCATTTTGATTTTCATCAAGCCGCCGTCGATGGAATCGTTGCGCGACCGCCTGACCGTGCGCAACACCGATTCCACCGAAGCGATCAAAACGCGCTTGCAGAATGCGGAAGCCGAGATGAAGAAAGCGGAGTTTTACGACCACGTCGTGGTGAATTATAATTTGGACGACACGGTTGCCGAGGTGCGAGCAATTATCAATCAATACCGTAATTTAGGAAGCCTGCATTCGTAGGCCGGAAAACATCGGAGGTTTTACATGGCAAGTACCATTCCCATTGAAGAATTGAAAAAACACAGCAGCAACATTTATGAAGCGATCATGATCATTGCGAAACGGGCGCGTCAAATCAACGACGAGCAGAAGCGCCTGATCGAGCAGGAAACCGGTTACGACAGCAGCCTGGACAATGTTAACGACGACGACGACGACGATGGCGAGGCGCCGGAAGAGCGTCAAACGCTGCCAGTCAAATATATCAAACTCCCGAAACCGACGACCCTGGCGTTGGAGGAAATGCTTTCAGGCCGGCTGGCTTATCAGTACGCTGAAAAACCTTCCGAAGACGAACCCAAGAAATAGCCGTGCCTTTCACCGGAAAAAAAATTTTATTGGGGGTGAGCGGCGGCATCGCGGCTTACAAAAGCTGTGAATTGGTGCGCGAGTTGCGGCGGCGCGGCGCCTCGGTGCGGGTGATGATGACTTCGCGGGCCACGGAATTTATCGCGCCGCTTACGTTCGCGGCCTTGAGCGAGCAGCCGGTTTTGACTAGCATTTTTCCACAGAATCAAAGCCCGGCTTCCGGCGGGGCGATCGAGCATATTGACTGGTCGCGCTGGCCGGAGGTGATCGTGTTGTGTCCGGCCACCGCCAACTTGCTCGCGAAATTGGCGAACGGCTTTGCCGACGATCCGGTGAGCGCCACCGTCCGCGCCGCGAAGGTTCCGATTGTACTTTGTCCTGCAATGAACTCAGCGATGTGGGAAGACCCGCTGGTGCAGCGAAATATCAGCCTGCTCAAAGAAAATGGGTATCTTTGCGTTGATCCGGAATTTGGCGCGTTAGCCACCACTGCCGAAGGAGAAGGCTGGGGCCGCCTGGCGAGATTGGAATGGATTCTGGCTGAAATTTTAGCTGCGCTGCAAAAGCAAAAACCGCTGGCCGGAAAAAAAGTTTTGGTGACAGCAAGCCGCACCGAAGAGTATCTCGATCCGGTGCGCATGATCACCAATCCCTCGACCGGGCGAATGGGATTCGCGCTGGCAGAAGCCGGCCGTGCGTTGGGCGGACACGTTACGCTGATTAGCGGCCCGACGAATTTAAACTCGCCTTATGGTGTGGAATTTGTGCCGGTGGTTTCCGCGGCGGACATGGCCGAAGCGGCGCTCAAAAATTATCCTGGCACGGATGTTCTCGTCATGGCGGCAGCGGTTTCAGATTATCGCCCGCGCGCCGTTGCCGCGGAAAAAATGAAAAAATCCGCCGCGAGTTTTCAGATGGAATTTGAGCGCACCGCCGATATTCTCGCGACGCTCGCCGAGCAGAAAACCCGCGCGTTGCACATCGGCTTCGCCGTTGAAACCGAAAATGAATTGGAAAACGCCAAAGATAAGCTGCGCCGAAAACGGCTCGATCTGATTGTGCTGAACAACCCCCGCCAGGCCGGCGCCGGTTTTGGCGTGGAAACCAATCGTGTCACGTTGATCGACCGCGAAGGACGCATGCAGGAATTGGAATTGATGTCCAAGCTGGCGGTGGCGTTCAAGATTTTTGAGCGGGCTTTAGAACTAAGGTGATGCCTCTGCAATGGATTTTAAGATTGTCGGTCGAATCACCGGCATTGAACCCATCGCGATTGGACACGGAATTCGTGATCTGACGCGATTAAATAAGCAGTATGGTAGAGCTCGCTGGCGAAAGTTAAAAGGATTTACGACTGTGATTCTTGAAGATGGCACGATACACAAAGCCGAAATACATTGGTATGAGGCACATGGTGTAGGAAAAAGGGAATTCAAAATTAAACTTCCTTTACTCGATTAGCCATGAGAAAGCAAATTAATTCAACACCATACTATGCAGTTTGTATTAACAACGAGGGCTACAAAGCTTCGCTTGAAAAAGGAAAGCTATACCGCACCGTATCCGATGAGAAAGCGGCTTCACATGGTTATATCCGTGTGATAGATGAAAGTGGCGAAGATTACGGATATTCAGCAACACGATTTATTCCCATCGAACTGCCGCGTGTAGTAGAAAAGGCCCTTTTTACTGGTGCCGATCATACACTGCCTTCGTCGCAGAATAAGTCTTCGCGCCGGAGACATGCAAGAAGCCCTAAACAATATGCCACGCAAAGATAGCAGCGCCGGTAACGGCAACGTGGTGACTTCCGATCAGATCATCGACCGGTTGCCGCCGCAGGATATGAACGCTGAAGTCGCAGTCTTGGGCGCCATGCTGCAAGAGAGCAACGCCGCGAGCAAAGCGTTTGAAATCCTCGAAGATTGGTGCTTTTACAAAAGCGACCACCAGCGCATTTTTCAAGCGATGGCCGCGCTTTTCGAGCACAACGAGCCGCTCGATGTGCTGACCGTCGGCGCCGAGCTGCAGCGCCGCAGCCAACTCGACGCGGTTGGCGGCAATTATTATTTGACCGAGTTGGTGGCGCGCGTGCCTTCCGCCGCGAATGTTGAATATCATGCGCGCATCGTGCTTGAAAAAGCGATTCTGCGGCGCTTGATCGGCGTCGCCACCGAAATTACCACCGAGGCTTTTGAGGAGCAGGAACGCGTTGATGATATTTTGGACAAAGCCGAGCAGCGCATCTTCAGCCTTTCCGAGCGCCGTTTGCGCCGCGGCTTTGAGTTTATCAACCCGATTCTGCACAAAACTTTCGACACCATCGAAGCGTATCATCAGCGGCGCGGGGCGGTGACCGGCGTGCCGACCGGCTTCACCGAATTGGACGAAATGACTTCGGGGTTGCAAAAATCGGATTTGATCATCATCGCCGGTCGGCCGTCGATGGGCAAAACCGCGTTCTGCTTGAACATCGCCCGAAACGCTGCAGTCGATCACAAGATCGGCGTCGGTATTTTTTCATTGGAAATGGCGAACTATCAACTCGCGCTGCGCTTGCTGTGCAGCGAAGCGCGGGTGAATTCGCACGCGGTGCGGACCGGCAGATTGCCGCGCGAGCAATTTTCCAAGCTGGCGCTGGCGGTCGGCAAGCTGGCGGAAGCGCCGATTTACATCGATGACGCGCCGGCGCTGACCGTCATGGAAATCCGCGCCAAAGCCCGCCGCCTCGTCGCAGAAAAGAAAGTCGGGTTGTTCATCGTCGATTACCTCCAGCTCGTTCGCGGCCCGCGCAATTCTGAAAGCCGCCAGATTGAAATCTCCATGATCTCGCAGTCCTTGAAAGCGCTGGCGAAAGAGCTGGATGTGCCGGTGATCGCGCTTTCGCAATTGTCCCGCGCTGTAGAACAGCGGGGAGGGGATCGCCGCCCGATTCTCTCGGATCTTCGCGAGTCCGGCGCTATCGAGCAAGACGCCGACGTCGTGCTCTTTATTTATCGCCCGGAAGTTTACGACCGCGTCGAGTTTGAAGGCATCAGCGAGATCATCATCGGCAAGCAGCGCAACGGCCCGACCGGCTCGGCGAAAGTCATGTTCCTGAAAGATTATGTCTTGTTCGCCAATTTGGAAAAAGGCCGTTCTGATTCGCCGCTTGAAACACCGTTTTGAGACGGTGTTGGTCATAAACGTTTGTAAAGGTTTCGCCCGCAGGGACTACGTCCGTAGGATGGCGCGGCGCATAGTTCGTCAACTTTGTTAATGCTCCGGGGAGAGCTGTGCCATGGATACAAAAGATTATGAAAAAACTTTTCGCTGGATTCAGCGCAAGCTGCGGCGATACAGTCATCACACGGTCGACATCGATTTGTTGACGCGCGCCTATCATTTTGCCGAAGAGGCGCATAAGGATCAACTGCGCAAATCGGGCGCGCCGTATTTCGAGCATTGCCTCGAGGTCGCTAAAATTCTCTGCGACCTGCGCCTGGACTATTTCACCATCGCCGGCGGCTTGTTGCACGATGTGGTGGAAGACACCGGCGTCAAGATTGCCGAAGTCGAAGAAAAATTTGGCCGCGATATTGCGGTTTTGGTCGACGGCGTCACCAAAATCTCCGAGTTGAAATTCGACAGCCTCGAAGCGCGGCAGGCGGAAAATTTCCGCAAAATGCTGCTGTCGATGGTCAAAGATATTCGCGTCATATTGATAAAATTTGCCGACCGGCTGCACAACATGCGTACCATCGAGTATTTGCCGGAGAAAAAACGCCTGCGCATCGCGATCGAAACCCGCGATGTTTATGCGCCGCTGGCGCATCGCCTCGGCATCGCCAAAGTCCGGTGGGAACTCGAAGATTTGGCGCTGAAGACGCTGGCGCCCAAAGCCTATTGGGAGTTGGTGCAGAATATCGCTGAAAAACGCGAAGAGCGTGAGGCTTATATCCGGCGAGTGACGACGCCGATACGAAAAGAGCTTAAACAGGCTGGCGTCATCGCCAAAATCACCGGCCGGCCCAAACATTTTCACAGCATCTATCAAAAAATGCTGCGGCAAGAAAAAACATTCGAGGAAGTTTACGATCTTTCGGCGATTCGCATCGTCACCAAACGGGTTGAAGAATGTTATTTCGCGCTCGGCATCGTGCACAGCCTGTTTACGCCGATTCAGGAACGTTTTAAAGATTATATCGCAACGCCCAAATCCAACATGTATCAATCGCTGCACACCACGGTGATCGGGCCGGGCGGCAAAATGGTCGAGATTCAGATTCGCACCGAAGACATGCACCGCACGGCGGAAGAGGGCATCGCGGCGCATTGGCGGTATAAAGAAGGCAAGCAGAAAGATGACGAGCTTGACGAGCATCTGGTGTGGCTGCGGCAGATGATCGATTGGCAATACGACACCAGCGATCCGCAGGAGTTTATGGAAAACCTGCGCATCGATTTGTTTCAAGAAGAGGTTTTTGTTTTTACGCCCAAGGGCGATTTGATCAAATTGCCGGTCGCCAGCACGCCGGTTGATTTTGCCTTTGCGGTGCACACCAAGATCGGCATGCATTGCCTCGGCGCCAAAGTCAACGGCAAGATCGTGCCGCTCAATCATAAACTGCGTAGCGGCGATTCCATCGAGATCATCACCGGCGCCAATCAAAAGCCGAATCCGGATTGGATTAAATTCGTCCGCACCTCCAAGGCGCGCTCCAAGATCAAAAAATGGATCAAAGAATCCATGCTGGAGCAAAGCCAAAAGCTGGGTGAAGAAATTCTGAACCGGCAATTCAAACAGTTGCATATCAAGAAGGATGAAGTCGATCTCAAATCCATTGCGCAGAGTTTTGGTTTAGGCGAGACGGCCGATCTCTTCAGCGCCGTCGGCCGCGGCGATGTTTCGCCCCAGCAAATAATCAATCGAGTTTCTCCGGAAAAACGCGAGCCTGAACGAAACGAAGAAAATTTCATCAAGAAATTTCTCAACCGCGCGCGCGGTTCGGCCAAAGGCGTTCGCGTTCAGGGGATCGATAATCTGCTCATCCACTTTGGCAAATGCTGCCAGCCGGTGCCGGGAGATCGCATTCTCGGCTTTGTGACGCAAGGCCAGGGCGTGGTGATTCATCGCGCTGATTGCAAAAACATTCTCAAACACATGGAGAATCCGGAGCGCAACATCGAGGTGGAATGGGACGTCGAGCAAAACAAGCGGTTTATGGTTCGCCTGCACATGCTTGGCGAAGATCGCAAGAATTTTTTGCGTGACGTGAGCGAGTCAATCTCGCAAACCGACACCAATATCGTCAGCGTCGAAATGCGCGCGCAAGATTCGCTGGTGCATAGCAACATCATTATCGAAGTTGAAAATTTGCAGCATTTAACCCGCGTGATCAATAAAATCAGCAAGGTCAACGGCGTGATCAATGTCGAGCGGCTTGACGGAGCCGGCGAGCCGGTTGTCGATCATTAACTCGCGCCTTCTCCGATTTTGGACTAACGTAAACTGAGGAGTGATTGTATGAAAAGCACGATCACAAAAAAAGACGTCGCCAAACGAACCGCTAAAATCGTTGGCGAAAAAATTTATCTCACCGAAAAAATAGTGGACGGCGTCTTCACGGCGCTGCGCGAATTTATGGAAGCGGCCAATCCCGAAGTCCGTATCGAAATTCGCGATTTCGGCGTGTTTGAAGTGAAAACGACGAAGCCGAAACCCAAGGCGCGCAATCCCAAAACCGGCGAGATTATTTACGTGCCGGCGCGGCGCAAAACCCATTTCAAAGCCGGAAAAATGTTGAAAGAAGTGTTGAAGCAGCCGTTGGCCGACATCAAGCCGCGTCCGGATATTATGGAAGGCTTGGACGACGACGAGTGGCAGGAAGATTGGAACGAAGAGGCGGCAATGACGGCGCCCAAGGCGCCGGAAAGCGCGACGCAAAATTGACCCCTTCGCCATTCGACGCTTTGGACACGCTCCGTCAAGAAAGCCACACCACGCCGCCAGCAGCGCTTGCCGGCCGCATTTTGGCCGTCGACTTCGGCTTGAAACGAGCCGGCTTGGCGATCAGCGATCCGATGCAAATTATCGCGCGCGGGTTGGATATCGTACTATACAAATCTCGCCAGGAGTTAGTGCAGCGTCTCGTTGCAATCATTCGCGAGAATGAAGTCGTTCGTCTGGTAATTGGATTGCCGCGCAACATGGACGGCAGCGAAGGCGAAATGGCGAAATTGGCGCGTGGCTTGATGCGTGATCTCGAGACGCGGGTATCAATCCCGATTGTGGCGTGGGATGAGCGCCTGTCTTCGGTTCAAGCCGAACGCGCGCTGCGCGAAATGGGCATCTCGTCGCGCGCGACCAAACGCGGCGAGGTTGATCGTATGGCGGCAGTTTTTATTTTGCAGAGCTATCTTGATAGCTTGAAACGAACCAACTGAAAGCAAATTGGCTGGATAACCATGGAAAAGGTAAGGGTCGCCATAATCGGCGCGGGATGGATTGCCCAGGTGGCGCATATTCCGGTTTGGAAAAAATTAGAGAACGTGGAGCTGGTCGCCGTTTGTGACACGGTTAAAACGCGCGCTAAAGCCGTCGCGGAGAGATACAAAATCCCGCAGTTTTTCACGCGCGACGAAGATTTGCTCAAGCGCGACGACATCGACGCGGTCGATATTTGCGTGCCGACCAATATGCACGAACGCTTGTCGATTGATTCGCTTTCTGCCGGCAAGCATGTGTTGGTGGAAAAGCCGATGAGTCGTACGGTCGAGGAAGGTGAAAAAATGGTGCGCGCCGCCCGCCAGCACAAGCGCCAGTTGATGGTGGCGATGAACGTGCGGTTTCGTTACGACGCCGCCAATCTCAAATCGTTCATCGACGGCGGCGAGTTGGGCGAAGTTTTTTACGCGAAAGCCGGCTGGCTGCGGCGGCAGAAAAAGTGGTCCGAGCACGCCTGGCTGTTCCAGAAAAAAATTTCCGGCGGCGGCGTGTTGATGGATCTCGGCGTGCAAATGCTCGACATGGCGCTTTGGCTGCTCGGCAACAAAAAAGCCAAAAGCGTGAAAGCTGCTACGTACAGCCACACTGCCAAACTGGAAGTCGAGGACACCGCCGTCGCGCTGGTGCATTTTGAAAATGGCGTGACGCTCAATCTCGAAGCGAGTTGGACATTTTTGCGCGAAGAAGATCTTTTCTATACGAACCTGCTGGGAACGCGCGGCGATGCGCAGCTCAATCCGTTGCGCGTCACCAAGGAAATGCACGGCAACCTCGTCAATCTCACACCGAGCAAGCCGGAAACGCCGACGAACCTCTACAAAAATTCCTACGAAAACGAGCTGCGGCACTTCGTCACTTGTTTGCGCGACGGCGCGCCCATGCTTTCCAGCGGCGAAGAAAGCCTCGAGCGTATGCGTCTCATTGAGGCGATGTACGAATCAGCCCAGCGTGGAAAAGAGGTTGCCCTGTGATGCGACGGAATTTAGGCTTGACATTGCTCTCGGCTTTTGCCTTGACCTTCGCGTTTCCGCCCTTCAAACTCGGCTTTTTGGCCTATTGGGCCGTGATTCCATTTTTGAGGCTTTTAGAAAATAAAAATGCCGGCGAGGCGTTTCGATGGAGTTATCTTCTCGGCTTGATCTTTAGCATCGCGACCTTGTATTGGATAAGCTGGACAACGCTTCCCGGCGCCATCTCAACCATACTGGTGCATCCGTTTTATTACGCGCTCTTCGCCGTTCTCATCCTGCCGATGCGACGCTTGTGGCCAAACGGTTATTTGCTGGCGGTGCCTTTTGTTTGGACTGCGATTGAATATCTCAAATCCATCGGCGATCTCGGCTTTCCCTGGCTGACGCTGGGTTACACGCAAACATATTATCTGCGTTTGATTCAGTACGCCTCCTTCACGAGTGTTTACGGCGTCTCGTTTTGGATTGTGAGCCTCAACGTCTTGTTGCTCGCCTTGTGGCGCTTTCGGGAAAATAAGCGTTGGGTGATTGGCTTGTCCTTCATTTTAATTTTGTTTTTTGTCACGCCTTATTTATACAGTCTCGCAGTTATGCCGCACACTGAAGAGCCGAAAGAGCAAATTCGTGTCGGCATGGTGCAAGGCAATGTCGACCCATATCAAAAATGGGAAAAAGATTTCGTCGAAGAAAATTTCAGAATCTTCGAGTCGCTTTCACGCCGGACGGCGCCAAACCAACCGGATGTCGTTATCTGGCCTGAGACCGCGACGCCGACCTGGCTGCTGCATCGCCCCGAACATTTAAACCGCGTGCGCGCGCTGGCCGCCGAGATTGGCGCGCCAATTTTGACGGGAATTCCCGATTATGTCTTTCTCAACGACAAAGATTATCGAACTTTTAATTCCGCGGCGCTGATTTATGGCGACGAACGGGAAATCCCGACGTACGCCAAGATGCATTTGGTGCCTTTTGGCGAGCGCGTGCCTTTCGAGGACGACATTCCTTTTTTTAAAGATTGGCTCGCAAAATTGGAGATGGGGGAAGGGAACTGGTCGCCCGGTTCGGAAATTAAACTGTTTGAGCTGAGCGGAACGATGGCGAACGGCCAAATTCCCGCAGTGAAACATCTCGCCGCCATCATCTGCTTTGAATCCATCTTTCCCGAAGAAGTGGCGGCGTTCGTGCGCCGGGGCGCCGATTTGCTGGTGGTGATCACCAACGATGCGTGGTTTGGCCGCCCGAACGCGCCTTTTTGGTTGAGCGGCGGTATTTATCAACATGCGCAAATCGCCGTTTTCCGCGCCGTCGAAAATCGCATCAGCATTGCGCGTTGCGCCAACACCGGCATGACCATGACGATTGATCCTTACGGTCGAACTCGAAAATACGCGCCGATTTTTGCGGAAGCCGTGCTCGAAGATGCGCTGCCGGCGCGGCAGGAAACCACGTTTTTTACTCGGCGCGGGCACGTGTTCGCTCATTCTATTTCAATTGTCGCTCTCGTCTTTGTCGGGGTGGCGAGGTTCCGCGCAAAGTCCGGTCAGGCTCAACCGCCGACCACGGTAAAATCAAAACGTCGTGTCTCGCGATCATAAAAAAAATTTTGCACTGCTGCTGTTGGTTCTGGCGCCGGGCGTGATGCTCGCGCAAACTCCGAGAACCAATTTGGAAATGATCTTGCAGCTTTTCGACCGCGCCGCGACACACGCCGCCGCTGAAGTTTCTCGAAACGGCGAATCGGCGGTTTGGATCAAGTCGCCCGCAAATCAAAAACCGGAAGAGCGGTTTTGGGTCAGCCGTCTAGTTACGGTTTTCAATGATTCGCTGCGATGGCCGGTTTTTAGCGAACCGGTTGATTCGTTGAACACGATGGTTTTGACGTACCGATTGACTCGTTGTGAAATCATCTATCAGCCGCTGCCGCGGCGGCGCTTTTGGCAAAAAGCGCGCTGGCAGCGCACCGCGAATGTCATCGTCGAGCTTGGTGCGCAAAACGTCTCGACGCGGCAGATCGGCTTTCAGAGAATTTTTTCGGAAAGCGCCGCTGATACGCTGGCAAAAAAAATCTTGCCGCATCTCGAAGATCAAAATTTCCCGTTTACGATAGGGAGGAGGGAAAAGCGTGAGGAAAGTTCCGGCTGGCTCGAGCCGATTTTGATCACCTCGGCGACCGGCGTGGTAATTTATCTCTTTTACTCGTTGCGCAGCCGCTAACGTCACTCAGACGGCTTGAAGGTTTTCATAAAAAATGGAGAGTGGTATTCACATGGAAGTTCGTTGCATTTTAAACCGCCTGTTTATTCTTAGTCTTGTTTTCCTCTTTTTCGCCTGTGGCGGCAACAAAGCGCGGCCGAATATGCCGACGGAAGAGCGTTTTGCGTATGCCATGAAGCTGTTCAAAGACAAGGATTATTTTGAGGCGCGAACACAATTTCGCATCGTCATTCTCAATGCGCCCGGCAGCACGCTGGTCGATCAGGCGCAATTTTATCTGGCGGAATGTCATTTTCACATGAATGAGTTTCTTCTGGCCGCTTCGGAATATGAACGTCTGCTCAGGCTTTACCCGCGCAGCACGTTTTTGGATGATGCCCAATACAAAGTGGCGCTTTGTTACGACGAACTGTCGCCAAAATCCGATCTTGACCAGAAATATACGTACAAGGCAATCGAAGAATTTCAGCGTTTTTTAGAAGATTTTCCGACCAGCGAATTAGCCGAAGATGTTGAAAAAAGACTCTTCACGGCGCGGACGAAGCTGGCGAAAAAAGAATTTGACACCGGTAATCTCTACCGCAAGATGACATTATATGAATCTGCGATTTATTCCTTTGACGACGTGCTGAATCATTATTACGACAGCCAATACGCAGAACCTTCGCTTTTTTATAAAGGCGAATGTTCGTTTAAACTGGAGCGCTGGAATGAGGCCAAGGCTGCGTTCGAAGCGCTTTTGGAAAAATTTCCTCAGAGTTCGTTCGTTTCGCAGGCCAAAGACATGCTCAATCAAATTTCGCGCAGCGCCAGCACGAACGGCAAAGACAAGCATTGAGAGGCGCGTGCCATGCGTATCGGCCTTTACGGCGGCACGTTCGATCCCGTGCATCTGGGACATTTGATTGTAGCGGAACAAGCGCGCCTCGAACTCCAGTTGCAGCGTGTTTTTTTTGTGCTCACGCCAAATCCTCCGCATAAACCTGCCACGACGATTTCGCCCGTCGAACATCGTTTGAGCATGCTTAAACTCGCCTTGAGCGATCATCCGCCTTTTGAGATTTCAACCGTCGAGTTGGAGCGCCCCGGCGTTTCGTACACAGTGGATACGCTACGGCAGTTTCGCGCGTCGCCGGAATTTGCCGGCGACGAGTTTTTTCTCATCATCGGCGCCGACAGCATGTTGGAGCTGAAAAGCTGGCGTGAGCCGCAGGCTATCATTCAACTGGCCAAACTTGCCGTGTATTTGCGTCCTGGCCTTGATTTGAGCCATATTGCGCAAGAGTTTCTGCAGCAGACACACGTGATCGACGGACCGCAAGTGGAAATATCCGCGACTGATATTCGCGAACGCTGCCGCCGCGGAGTCTCAATTCGTTATCTCGTTCCCGAGACTGTGAGAAATTATATTCTTGAACATAATCTTTATCAAGTGTAGCAGGCTTGAGGTGTCAAGCAGGAGGGAGTACAAGATGGTAATTCTAAGAAACAAAGACGGCCACTTAATTGTGGCCGTTTATATTTAAAACCTTAAAGTTTACATAACAGAAATTGGGTAAATTGGGTAAAACTCAGGGTTTCTGATTAGCCGTGTAATCGCGCCAACAATTTTTGCGCTTCTTCCTTTAGTGGCGTATTGATTCGCGCCGTTAAAACATTGTCCAAATACATCATGGCATTGTCAAGCCGATTTAATCGGATCAAAACCACGGCCAAATAATATTGCGCCATCAAATTCGATTTGCTCAATTTGACGGCTTGCTCGAGCGGCGTCAACGCTTCGGTGATTTGATTTAATTTGATGAGATTTTTCCCCAAAAGTCCCAACATGACGCTGTCGCTTTTTCCCAGCGCTTTGGCCTTTTCGAGCATGCGAATCACTTCTTGTGATCGATTGAGCGCATCATACGCCAAAGCAAGCTGTTTGTAATACAACGCTTTTGTCGTGTTGATTTTGACGGCGCGCTCGAAAGCGTTGGCCGCCGGCTGCGGCTGGCCGGCGCGCAATAACGCGGCGCCCAAAGCCGACCAGACGTAATCATCTTCCGGTTTGCGCTGGACATATTGCTGGTACATGTCAACGGCAAGCTGATAATCGGAGAAAAGAAAGGCGTTATAGCCGCGTGAGTACAAAGTTTCCAAATCCACCGATGCGGCGCTCGAATACGCGGCCGGTTCTTTCACGGCCACGATGCCGCGTTTGGCGTGATTGGCCAAAACGCCTTTGCTGTCCAGCTCAATGACTTTTCGATAATACTGATTTGCATTTTCCGTATCGCCAACAATTGAATAAATTTTGGCCATGCCAAAGTAAGCGCGAATTTCATTGGGCGACAGCTCGATCGCGCGCTGAAAGCTGAAAATGCCTTCCTGATATTTTTTGAGAATGCTGTACACCGCGCCCAGATTCAAATGCGCCAACGCATTGCGCGGATTAAAAAAAACGCTTTCTTTCAAATGATGTTCCGCTTCGGCGAACTTGCGGATTTTCAGGAGAACCGTTCCCAAAATCAGATGGGCGCGATAGTAGATCGGACAAATGGAGATGGTTTTCAGAAGATTCTCAACAGCCTCTTTGTAATTTTTGCTTTCAAAAAAAGCGATGCCCAGATTAAAATAGTAATCGGGATCATGCGGATTGAGCGACAGCGCTTGCGTCCACTTCGTGATCGCCGGCCTGAAATCGCGTTGGCGGGCATGCGTCAACGCCTCTTTGTGCAGGGATTCCGCTTCCGGCAAAACCCGCGGCAAAATCCACCGCAATTCCGCGGCTTCACCGTTAACCAGAATATCGACGCCGCCATTGTTGCCGTACCGGCGATAAAGATAATCCTTTAGGCCGGTGGGCGTCGAGCTCGAAGATAAAATTTGTTGAATTTCTGGATCGAAGTGACGAATCTCAGCAAAACTGATTTTGGCAGAGATCAGTTTTTTAGCCGTGTGCGGGCTCATTAAACCTTGGTTTTACGCGTAATAAATCTAGAATTGACTTTAAATTTTTTGTGCGCCAGGCGGGAATCGAACCCACAGCCTTTGGCTCCGGAGGCCAACGCTCTATCCAATTGAGCTACTGGCGCAAATCTAAAACGTGATTCTTAAAACGTAAAAAACGCTACCTTACTTGTTCAATGCGCTCTGCGGCAAGCACGGTATTTTGCATCAACATCATAATCGTCATCGGGCCGACGCCGCCGGGAACCGGCGTAATCGCCGCGGCCCTCTCCCCTACCCTTTCAAAATCGACATCACCGACGACTCGATACCCTTTGGGTAAATTGGTATCATCAACGCGGTTGATGCCAACGTCAATGACGACGGCGCCTGCGCGAACCATGTCGGCTGTGACGAAATTGGCGCGCCCGATTGCCGCCACGAGAATATCTGCCCGCGAAGTGAGCCTGGCTAAATCTTTCGTCGCCGAATGGCAAATGGTGACGGTTGCATTGGCGTTCGGACTTTTTTGCGCCAACAACAACGCCAGCGGCAAGCCAACGATTTGGCTGCGCCCGAGAATCACCACATGTTGACCATTCATCGCAAAGCCGCTGCGCAAAATCATTTCGTGCACACCGGCTGGCGTGCAAGGAACAAACGTCTCTTCGCCCATTTGCAGGCGGCCGCGGTTTATCGGATGAAAACCGTCGACATCTTTCGCCGGGGCGATGGTTTCGATCACGGAGCGCTCGCGGATTTGTTTCGGCAGCGGCAGTTGCACCAGAATTCCATGTATACGAACATCCGCGTTTAATGCGTGCAAACGTTGCAAGAGTGTATTTTCACTTGTCTCCTGCGGCAGCCGAATGGTTTCAGAGAACAAGCCGAGTTCCTGGCACTTTTTGGTTTTCGACTGAACATAAATCGCCGACGCCGGGTTGTCGCCGACCAAGACCGCCGCCAATCCGGGCGTCACACCCTTGGCCTTGAGTTGCTGAATCCGTCCAACCAATTCCTGCTGAAGGATTACTGCGATTTTTTTCCCATCAATAATTTGTGCAGCCACGTCAACTCCTCTTCCCCTCTGCGTTCGTCGTCGCGCCAATAGTCGCTATCGCGCTTTTACGAACGATCTACGATAGAAACAATCTTTCAATATGCCGAGCTTTTCCCGTTTCCCGATCAATTTTAATCACCACCGCGCAGAGCCGGACATCGCCCTCCGCCGGCTCGAAGTGAAACGGTATTTGCCGCATGAAACGCTTGATGGCAATTTCTTTTTTCATGCCGATCACGGAATCATAAGGGCCGGTCATGCCGGCGTCTGTAATGTATGCCGTTCCGCCGGGAAGAATACGTTCGTCCGCGGTCGGCACGTGCGTATGCGTTCCGATCACCGCGCTGACGCGGCCATCCAAATACCACGCGAAGGCCATCTTCTCAGCCGTAGCTTCAGCATGAAAATCAATTAATACAATGTTCGTCTTTCGATTGAGATGGCGCAAAATTTCATCCGCGGCGCGAAACGGGCAATCAATCGGATACATGTACGTCCGGCCTTGCAAATTGATCATCCCAATCGAAACGCCGTTCTTGGTCTGCACCACGATTGAGCCGCGCCCGGCGTTGCCCGGCGGATAGTTCGCCGGACGCAAAACATGCTGCTCTTTGTGCCAAACTTTGTAAACCCCGGCATTGTCCCAAATGTGATTGCCGCCGGTGACCACATCGATGCCTAAATCAAAGAACTGCTGGGCGACTTTTTCGTTCTGGCCTTTGCCGTCCGCTCCGTTTTCGCCGTTCGCCACGATCAAATCCGGCTGATATTTTTCGCGCAGCCCGGGGAGCAATTGCGCTGTGATGTTCAACCCGGGTTTGCCAAAAATATCGGCAATAAAAAGAACTGTGACAAAATTTTCATTCATAATCGAACAGCAAACAAGCCAATGTGAAATATAGTGCAAAAAACTGAATTTTCAAATGAAAAAATTACTTCGCAAAACTGATTGACCGGTACTCCCGCACCACCGTCACTTTGATCTGGCCGGGGTAATGCACCGAGTCATGAATTTTTTGCGCAATGCTCAACGCGATTTGCTCAGCTTTGGCATCATCCGCCAGATTGTGCTCGACAATCACGCGAATTTCGCGTCCGGCTTGCAGCGCATAAGTTTGAATCACGCCGGCAAACGAACGGCAAATCTCTTCAAGCTGGTGCATGCGTTGAAAATAACTCTCCAACATCTCTTTGCGAGCGCCTGGCCGCGCAATGGAGATTTCATTCGCGGCAGCGACAATGACGCTTATCGGCGACAGCGCCTGAAAGTTGTTGTCAAGATGATGTGCCCCGCAGATGGCGTTTTGCACGAGTTCATTCTCGCCGAACTTTTTGGCCACTTCGGCGCCCAAATCGCTCAACTTCCCGCCTTCGCTTTCATTATCCAACGCACTCCCAATCTCGTGCAAAAGACCGGCACGTTTGGCCGACTGCGCATCCAGCTCCAGCTCTGCCGCCATCAACCCGGCAAGCATTGCGACTTCAATGCTATGCTGCAATAAATTTTGGCCATGGCTCCAGCGATATTTCAGCTTGCCGAGCAGCCGGATTAACTCATTGTGCAGTCCAGGCACGCCAACCTCGATTGCCGCATGATCGCCGGTTTCAACGAAACGTTCGCTGATCTCCTGCCGTGTTTTCTCGACAACTTCCTCGATCCGGCCGGGATGTATGCGGCCGTCCATAATAAGTTTTTCAAGCGAAATTTTTGCAATCTCGCGCCGAATCGGATCGAAGCCGGACAGCATCACCATTTCCGGCGTGTCGTCGATCAGCACCTCGATGCCGGTCGCCGCTTCGAACATGCGAATATTGCGCCCCTCCCTGCCGATAATCCGGCCTTTGATGTCGTCGCTCGGCAGCGTCACCACCGAAACCGTGCTCTCCGCCACGTGATTGATCGAGGTGCGCTGCACCGCCTCCAGGATGATGTTCTTGGCGGTTTGATGCGCCTGCATACGCGCTTTGTCAAGAATTTCTTTCGCCGTTTGCGCCGCCTCCTGGCGGGCAATTTCCAAATAATTGTTTAATTGAATGCGCTTCGCCTCTTCATTGGTCAAACCGGAAATTTGCTCGAGACGGCGGTTTTCCTCGAGCATCAAGCGCTCCAGCTCCTGCTCGCGGGCCTTGTGCGATTGTTCGCGCGCGCTTAAAGAATGTTCGAGCTGTTTCAGCTCGCGTTCCTTGCGATTGAATAAATCAACTTTGCGGTCGAGATCCAATTCGCGCCGGGCAAGCTGATTTTCATTTTTTTGAACTTCACTGCGGCGATTTTTGATTTCCTGCTCAAGCTCTTGGCGTTTATGAAAAATTTCCTCCTGAAGCTCCAGTTGTTTCGCTTTTTGCAAATTATCCGCTTCTTGCTTCGCCTCGGCCTCGATTTGCTGCACATGCGCCTCGGCGCGGGCAATTTTGTCACGCGAAATTTTTTGGCGGAACAACCATCCGATATAAAAACCAAACATGCCGGCAACCGCCGCGAGTCCGATCGCGATGCCGATGTCCATTATGCCTCCGTAAACAACGAAAAATCCCCAAACATGAACTCGTTCGTCATGCGTGGTGGCCAAAATTCTTTGAATTGCCCACGTCGCATCATGGCAAAAGAGTTACTGCGGGGGATTTTCGCAACTTGCTTCCCGGCTTCGCCGCGCCGGGAATGCCCTTGAAGCTATTCTTTCAAATTCTCGTTGATCAGTTTTGAAAGATGGTTGAGCTTGCCTTCAAGGTTTTGCACCAGACTGTTTCTTTCATCGCGTTCGCGAAATAATTCGTCGGCGATGTTTAATGCGGCCAGAATGGCAACTTTCAACGATGACTTTGCCGCCGTGGTGTGATCCACCTCGCGCATTTTGCGGTCAACATATTCCGCGACCTGCCGGATGTATTCCGCATCCACTTCGCCGCGTATGGGATACTCCGTCCCATAAATGTTAACTTTTAGAACTCTGCCTTCTGGCGACATAATTTATCAAAAAGCCTGGAAAATGAATGCCAATGCGATCGTGGGTTACAACTCATTTCAATACTGCAATTGCAATTCTTCCAGCTTGGCGAGCATTTTTTCGACTTTGCCGCGGATTTCCTCTTCCTGCACTTTGAACTGTTGCGACGCCTGCGTATGATCTTTTATCTTTTGCATTTCTTCCTGAAGCGCGCCAAGCTTTTGGTCTTTTTCCTGGTTCTCCTCTTGCAAGGTTTGAAGCCGCCGTTGCAGCTCGTGATTTTCCTGCTTCAGCTTTTGAATCGTGCTGATCGCTTGAGAAATTTTTTTTTCTAAAATCTCGAATTGTTGCAAATCCATGAACTCTCCTCGTTTGTCGTAGTCCCCGTCCCTTGTGGGCGGCTGCTGCAATTAAAAATTTCGCTTTTTAACATTGCCCCACAAAGGGGGCAGGACTACTTTTACGCGCGTAATTGCGCGTCAACCTCCTGCTCGAGCTTCTGCACGATCTGACGGTGCCACGCCTCGACTTCCTCGTCCCGCAAATTGCGATCGGCGGCGCGAAAGATCATCGCAAACGCCATGCTTTTCTTGTCACTGGCAATTTGTTTTCCTGTGTACAAATCAAACAAACGCACACTTTCGAGAAACTCGCCGCCTGCCTGTTCAATCGTTGCCAGCACTTTTTCGGCTTCGACCTGCCGCGGCGTAATGATCGCCAGATCTCGTTCAATCGCCGGATAACGCGGCACCGGCTTGATCGTACGCTGCCAATCGACCAGCGCCGGCAAGTTTTCGATAATCAACTCAAAGGCAAAAACCGGTGTTTCAATATCATAAAGTGTAAGCACACCGCTTGACAGCTCGCCGGCAACGCCCAGCGGCTGGCCGTTACAACGCAGTTGCCAGCCGTTTTTGATAACCGGATGATTTTGCAGAGGCGCAAATTGCAGCTCGGGCAAACGCAGGCGCCGGCACATCTCCGTCAAAAAGCCGCGCACATCAAAAACGTTCAATGGATGGCTCGCGCCAATCCACGACGGTGGCGCGGCGTTTCCCGAAAACACGGCGCCGAGGCGGCGTTCTTCACAAATCGGTTTATCGGTTTCGCGCCAGAAGACCGAACCGATTTCGAATAACCATGTATCGAAGTTCTTGCGATTTAAATTATAGGCTAAAGAATTTAATAATGTCGCAATGACATCCGGACGCAAAACTGCCAAGTCTTCACTTAGCGGATAGAGCAGAGTCAAAATTTGACGATGGCTTTCTAAAAATTTCCCGGCGCGTTGGCGCGCCAGCAAGCTGTATGTCATCGCCTCATCCGCGCCGAGGCCGGTCATCGCCTGCCGCAGCTTTTCGTGAACTTCTTCTTGTAGATTGCGCTGATTTGAGAATGAAATATCAAAACGCGTTTTTGCCGGAACTTCATTGAAGCCATGAACCCTGGCCACTTCTTCGATCAAATCAATTTCACGTTTTAAATCCGGCCGGAAAGTCGGCGCCGTCACTTTCCAGGTTGCGCCCTTGGCAACGATTTTGCATTCCAATTGCGACAAAATCGAAGCCATTTTCTTTTGAGGAATTTTCGTCCCCAAAACATGATAGGCGCGCTTCGGGCGAAAATCGATTTTAACCGGCGCCATCGGTTTAGGATGGGCGTCAATAACACCGGCGGCGATTTCTCCGCCGGCGACTTCCTGCATTAATTGCGCGGCGCGATTGATCACAAACGGAATGTTGTTCGGATCGACGCCTTTTTCAAAACGGCGCGCGGCTTCCGAGGCGATGCCCAGACGTTTGGCGGTGCGGCGAACCGTAAGCGGGTCGAAATAGGCGCATTCAATCAGCACGTGGCGCGTGTTGCTGGAGACTTCGGAATTCATGCCGCCCATGACGCCAGCCAGTGCCACCGACCGCGCGCCGTCGCAAATCATCAAATCATCGGCTTGCAGCGCATGCTCTTTTTCATCGAGCGTTTGGAACTTTTCACCGGCGTTGGCGCGCTGCACGACGATCTTTGATTTTTCCAGCAACTCAAAATCAAAGGCGTGAATCGGTTGGCCGGTTTCCAGCATCACGTAATTCGTCACGTCAACGATATTGGAAATCGAGCGCAACCCGACGGCGCGTAAACGTTTCACCAGCCATTGCGGCGACGGGCCGATTTTGAGATTTTGAATGAGACGTGCAGCATAGCGCGGGCATCCGACAGGATCTTTGATTTGAACTTTCGCGAGTTTATCAATTGTCGCCGTGCTTTCTTTTAATTTTATTTTCCGGCGTTGCAACGGCGTTCCGGTCATCAAGCCTACTTCCCGCGCCACGCCGATGATGCCCAGGCAATCCGGGCGATTCGGCGTCACATTAATTTCAAAGGCAAAGTCTTGCTCGACGACGTCACGCAAAAATTCGCCCGGCTTGGCTTCACCATTCAAGACCAAAATCGTTTCAGCTTCTTCGGAAAGTCCCAGCTCGGCTTCGCTGCATATCATGCCGTACGATTCCACGCCGCGAATCGGACGCGCTTCGATCTTCATTCCGTCCGGCAGCGTGGTTCCCGGCGGCGCAACCGCCACAAGCTGGCCGGCAGCGACGTTGGGCGCGCCGCAAACAACCTTCAGCTCCTCCCTGCCGATATTCACCTGGCAAACATGCAGACGCGACGATTGCGGATGCGCTTCGCAGGCAAGCACTTTCCCCACCACCACGCCGTCAAGACTCGGCACCGTGCTGCTCATGCCCTCGAGCTCCAAGCCGAGCATCGTCAGGCCGGCGCCAATCTCCTGCGGCGAAAGCGGCGTGTCAACGTATTCTTTGAGCCAGTTGTAGGTGAATTTCATAAAACTCTATAACTTTTACTGCTTTGGAAGTCACAACCTTATTTCTTTCGCCACCAATTTTTTCCAAACATCAAATATCTCTTGCTCAACACCCGCCGCTCGCAATCGTTCAACCACAGGACCAGACTCACTTTTGAGCTCGGGAAAGGTCGACAGCAACATCGTCAAATCACGCCAATCTGTTTTGGATTTTGGCTTATCGCTTCGCCGATGGTAGGCGATGACTTTGCTCGCAATCAATTCCGCCGGTTCCATGACCAGAACTTGTGAAATTCGTCGCGCTGCCGGCAGCTCGGAAACCGGCCTCAGGTCAATCAGGACATGGTTGCCGGATTGCGTGGCTTGGTAAATACGGCGTCCTTCTCCCTTGTTGAGCCGGCGAATGAGCAGGAAAAGGCGGAAACGGCGATTGAGATAGTCGCGCAATTCCGTCGCCAATTTAGCGGCGCGGGTTGAAAGCAAATCCATTTCTTGCGTGGCGCGCTGCTCCTTGGCATACGCATTGACGGCGTGGCCACCGAAAACGACCGCATCTTCGCGGTCGCGCAAGAATTCTCTCACCGCAGTTAGAATCATGTCTCGCGGGAATTTTTCGCGCGTTTTAAAATCCCGCGGCGGATAAGCACGGCTTTGATACATGTTAAAACTGCCGTAAAAATCTCACGTCATTATCAAAAAAAATCCGGATGTCTTCAACCCCGAGTTTGAGCATGGCGAGACGATCGGCGCCCATGCCCCAGGCGTACCCGGTGTAGCGCTCGCTGTCGTAATTGACAAAACCGAACACTGCCGGATGGACCATGCCGGCGCCGGAAATTTCAATCCAGCCGGTATTCTTGCAAGTGCGGCAACCTTTGCCGCGGCACAGCACGCAGGTAAAATCATACTCGGCGCTCGGCTCGGTAAACGGGAAAAAGCCCGGCCGGAAACGGATTTTAATATCCGGCCCGAAAAGTTTCTGCGCGAAAGTTTGGAGCGTGCCTTTCAAATCGGCGAAGGAAATGCCTTCATCGACGCACAAGCCTTCGACCTGATGGAAAATCGGCGAGTGAGTGGCGTCCGGCGCATCGCGGCGAAAAACCCGGCCCGGGGCGATGATGCGAATCGGCGGTTGGCGTTTTTCCATCGTGCGGATTTGCACCGGCGACGTATGCGTGCGCAGCAGCCAACGTTTCGACTCGGCCTCGGAGCCGAGATCGAGATAAAACGTGTCTTGCATGTCGCGGCTGGGATGATCCGGCGGGAGATTGAGCGCTTCGAAATTATAATAATCAGACTCGGCCTCAGGCCCGCTCTCAATGGCGAACCCCATGCTGACAAAGATGCTCTTGATCTCGTCGAGAACCTGCAGCAAAGGATGGCGCGCGCCCAAGCGGCGGCGAATGCCCGGCAACGTGAGATCAATAAAATCGCCGTCATCCTGCGGCTTGGCCAGCGCAGCGTTTTTTTCCGCAAAGGCCGCTTCAAACGCATTTTTGAGATGATTCAATCGCTCGCCGGCGGCGGGACGTTCGGAGGCGGCCAATTCGCCGAGACGCTTGAAGAACTGCGCCATCTCGCCCTTGCGCACCAAAAAGACGAGACGCACTTGTTCGAGCGCTGCTGCATCGGTTGCGCTTCGCAGGGCGTCATCGAACCGCGTTTGCAATTGATCTAATTCGGCAAGAAGTGCATCAACCTTTGAGCCGCCCGCCTCCTCTGCGTGGTGAGATTGCGCTCCGTTCATGGGTTGTCTCACCGGATTATTGCTGTGCGAATTGAACGAGACTGTTGAAGGCCTGCGGATCGCGCGCAGCCATGTCCGCCAAGACCTTGCGATCCAACTCGATTTGTTTTTTCTTCAACGCATTCATGAAGGTCGAATACGTCATGCCGGCCTCCAAAGGCCCTTTAGTGGCCATGCGAACGGCAGCGTTGATGCGGGCAATCCACAACCGGCGGAAATCGCGCTTGCGTTTGCGGCGATCGCTGTAAGCGTAGGTCAAACCCTTTTCATACGTTTCACGCGCGGGACGCAGCAAATTTCCTTTGCCGCCCCAACGGCCCTTCGTCTTGTTGAGCAATTTACGACGACGACGATGTGAAGGAACCGAACCTTGTGCTCGAGGCATATTCTTTTACACCTTTCCTATTTCTTTTTTCTTTCGTAGTAATGCCCTCGGGCACCTATGTTTGACGGTACCCAAAAGCCTTTCAATTCAATTACTTTTTGCTTCTTAAAGCATAAAAAGAATGACAATTCATCGTAAAGCTCCTAAAGAGCTACTACGAAATTCAATCAAACATCAATCAACTTCTTGATGTTCTTGGCGTCTGCCGGATGAACCTGGGAATTGCCGCCCAAGCTGCGTTTGCGCTTGCGATTTTTAGAAGTCAACAAGTGACGCTTTCCGGCGCGCTGGCGTTTTATTTTTCCGGTCGCGGTCATTTTGAACCGTTTCTTCGTCGCGCGGTGACTCTTCTTTTTTGGCATTTATTTCCTCTCTTTTTCTTTCGCGCTGAAATTTCCAACGCCATAAACCATGCAACTCATTTTTTTACAAAATACACCACCAAGTTTCGGCCTTCCATGTGCGGCGTCCGCTCGGTTTTGGCAACATCGGAGAGCTGCTCGATCATACGCTCCAACACCGCCTTGCCGAATTCTTGATGCGCCATCTCACGCCCGCGAAACGTCACGGTGACTTTAACTTTATCGCCGTCTTCGATAAAGTCGCGCGCGTGCTTCACCTTGAAGTTGAAATCGTGCTCTTCGATCTTCGGGCGAAAGCGGATTTCCTTGACATGAATAACGGCAGCTTTTTTTCGGCTGTCCTTTTCCTTTTTGCTTTGCTCATATTTGAATTTGCCGAAGTCCATGACCCGGCAAACCGGCGGCTCGGCAGTCGGAGCGACCTCGACAAGATCCAGCCCCGCTGCCTCGGCGCGCGACAATGCCTCTTGCACTGACACGATGCCGACCTGCTCGCCATCAGCCCCAACGAGCCGAACTTTTGGAACCCGGATTTGATGGTTGATCCGGATAAATTTTTTCTTAGACGTAGAGCGAATTCTCCTCCGGACGAAGTCCGATTTGGTTATTAAATCGCATAGCGCAGAGAGCATGACGAGTGGCGCATATCATTTGCCCTCTGCTACTCCAAACGTTTTGACTGAATGTCTTCGACGATTTGGCCTACAAGCGCGTCGAGCGGCATGCTGCCCAAATCACCCGCGCGGCGCTTGCGCACGGCGACGCTTTGGCTTTCCGCCTCCTTGGCGCCGACCACGAGCATGTATGGAATTTTTTTGGTTTCGGCTTCGCGAATTTTGTAGCCGATTTTTTCGTTGCGGTCATCGCGCCAGCAACGAATATTTTTCGCCGCGAGTTGGCGCTCCACCTTCGCCGCATACTCGGCTTGCGCGTCGGTAATGGGCAAAACCGCCGCCTGCACCGGCGCCAGCCAGGTCGGAAACGCGCCGGCAAAATGCTCGATGAGAATTCCAATAAAGCGTTCCAACGAGCCGAACGGCGCGCGATGAATCACCACCGGACGATGCTTTTGATTGTCGCTGCCGGTGTATTCCAGCTCGAAACGCTCCGGCATCACGTAATCGACCTGCACCGTGCCAAGCTGCCACGAGCGGCCCAACACGTCACGGATGATGAAATCGATCTTCGGTCCGTAAAAAGCCGCCTCACCCGGTGCCACGACGTATTGCAATTTGCACTCGTCTGCCGCTTCTTTGATGTCCTTTTGCGCCTGCTCCCAAAGCGCCTCGCTGCCGCCGTATTTCTCTTTATTATCGTCGCGAAAAGACAAACGCGTGGTGAAATCGCCGAAGCCGAGGGTGCGAAACACCAACTGAATCAAATCAATGACGCCGCATAATTCATCTTTAAGCTGGTCCTGCCGCACGAACATGTGCGAATCATCAACCGTGAAGCCGCGCACGCGGGTTAAACCATTCAGTTCGCCGGATTGCTCGTAACGATACACGGTGCCGAACTCCGCCAGGCGAATCGGCAGATCGCGATAGCTGCGCGGTCTGGAGGCGTAAATCTGAAAATGGTGCGGGCAATTCATCGGCTTCAGCAGATACTCTTCGTCCTCGATTTTGATCGGCGAGAACTGGCTGTCTTTGTAGTACGGATAATGCCCGCTGGTTTTGTACAAATTCAAATTGCCGACGTGTGGAGTCACCACCGGCAGATAACCGCGCCGGCGTTGCTCCCCGCGGAGAAACTCTTCCAGCGTCTCGCGAATGACGGTTCCCTTCGGCAACCACAACGGCAAACCGCCGCCGACTTTTGGCGTAATTAAAAAAAGCTCCAACTCCTGCCCCAACCGGCGATGATCGCGGCGCTTGGCCTCTTCCAAAAGCCGCAGATGCTCATCCAGCATTTCTTTTTTTGGAAAGGAAATGCCGTAAATACGCTGGAGCATTTTGTTATTGACATTGCCGCGCCAATACGCGCCCGCCACGCTGAGCAACTTGAAATGTTTCACGCGCCCGGTCGAAGGCAAATGCGGCCCGCGGCAGAGATCGACGAAATTTCCTTCGTGATAAACGCTGGGACGATTGTCATCGAGATCGCGCAACAGCTCGAGCTTGTATTTATCACGGCGTTGTTCGAAAAGCCGCACCGCCTCGTCCTTGCCCAACTCTTCCCGGCGAAACGGCCGGTCCGCCGCGATGACTTCTTTCATCTTGGCCTCGATCTTCGCCAACTCTTCAGCGGTAATCGAAGTATTCACATCGACGTCGTAATAGAAACCCTCTTCAATCGGCGGCCCGACGCCAAACTGCGCTTCCGGATAAAGCTCCCTGATGGCGTGCGCCATGATGTGAGAAGTCGAATGCCGGTAGGTCTCCTTCCCCTCCGGATCATCCCACGACAAAAAGCGGATCTGGCCGTCACCTTGCAGTGGACGATCCAAATCGACGACCTTGTCATTGAATTTGGCAACGAGAGCCTTCTCCGCTAACGAGCGCCCCAGTTCTTTCAATATATCGTTAGGACGAATCCCTTTGGGATATTCCTTGCTTTTGCCGTCGGGGAATTCGATTCGTATCAATTCATTCATCAATCCTGCTGGCTACCTAAAAAAATCCGATACCCATTTGCTTTTTTCTTTTTGCTCTTTGCCTTTTTGCCATTACAGTGGTGGGCGGTACAGGAGTTGAACCTGTGACCTCTTGCATGTCAAGCAAGCGCTCTAACCAGGCTGAGCTAACCGCCCGTTGAAAGACAAACAGCAAACCCCAAAAAGCAAAAGGAAAATTTGGCCTTTTGCCTCTGAGCCTGGGCAAAAGCCCAGAATAGAATAATTTAATAGAGAATGGCTACAAAGTCAACACTTTTTTATGGCAAATATGCAGAAAACTGAAAGTTAGAAAGCTTGGTATAGGTAGGTGTTTCCCCGATTAAGAAGAATGGCGTAAAAGGCGTTTACCATGCCAAACAACGGTAATCTGAATTTTTTTGAGCCTCGATTGGAGACGATACATGATGCGGTAGTTGCCATGAAGCAATTCACGACGTATGGGATTCCCAAATTCTGGAATAATTCGACCCAATTGAGGCGCTTTTTTAAGCAAGCCAACCTTTTGAATGATCTCTTGCCGAAAATTCTCTGCGGCCAAAGGCTTGTCATTTGCAATATACTCGACAATCTGATTTAACGACCTTTGCGCAGTTTTTGTCCATTCGATTTCGTACTCTTCCTGCGATTCGCTTTCTTTATCCACTCCTTTGACTCCTTTTCAAGTTGTTCATGCGATATCACTTCACCGCGATCGGCTTCGGCTTCAGAAGCAAGAATAGTTTCATGAAGTTCGATTAACTCTAATAGACGCTCATATTCTTCAATATCCATAAGAACGCCCGCTGCTTTACCTTTGTTAATTAAAAAAACGGGGCGGCGATTTTTTTGAACGTCTCTCAGAAGTTTCGCCGTTTGGCTGCCTAACTGAGTAATCGGTTGGATATCTTCAGATGGAAGTATCGGGAGCATATTTATTCTCTCAATTTAGTTTTTGTTAATCCGCCCTCATCAATTCAGCCCACGGTCAACCTGTTCATCTGCATGATACGAGCTCCGCACCAATGGTCCGGACTCGACATGGCGAAAGCCCAGCGCCATGCCATAAGCTTTCAACTCGGCAAACTCCTGCGGCGGCACGAAACGTTCGACGGGCAGATGCTCGCGCGTCGGTTGCAAATATTGCCCAATCGTTGCAATGTCAACATTTGACTCGTGTAAATCGCGCAATAGCGTTTTCGCTTCATCAAGGTTCTCGCCGAGTCCCATCATAAAACCGGATTTGGTCACCGCGCCGTGCTTCTTCGCGCGCGCCAAAACTTCGAGCGATTGCCGGTAATTCGCCTGCGGCCGCACGCGGCGATACAAGCGCGGAATCGTCTCCACATTGTGATTGAGAATTTCCGGTTTCGCCGCGAGCACGGTGAGCAGCGCCTGCTCATTTCCTTTAAAATCCGGAATGAGCACTTCAATCGTGCAATTCGGCAAACGCCGCCGAATCTCGCGGATCGTCATCGCAAAAATTTGCGCGCCGCCATCGGGCAGCTCATCGCGATTCACCGAGGTAATCACGCAATGGCGCAAATTAAGCTGCGCCACCGCCTCAGCGACTCGGCGCGGCTCATCCCAATCGAGATAAAGCGGCCTCCCCGTCTTCACCGCGCAAAAGCCGCAACTCCGCGTGCAAACGTCCCCGAGAATCATGAACGTCGCGCTCCGCCGCGACCAGCACTCCGCAATGTTCGGACACCGCGCCTCCTCGCAAACCGTGTGCAGCCGATGCTGATCGACAAGCTGCTTGGTCTCGGTGTATCCAGGGCCGCCAGGAATTTTGACTTTGAGCCATTCCGGACGGCGAGGGATTTGGCGACCTGCCTCCTGCCCTGTCTCAATTACTGGTAATGACAAACCCATAGAAACCAGAAATCATTTTCGTTGCAGTTCCCTTTTTGTTGCAAGTTATTTTAGCGATCCTCAGGATTAAAGCTTTCCAAATAGTAAGCAACTCGTTGCAAAAACTGCCCGCCGTACGCACCGTCGATAATACGATGATCGTACGAAAGCGACAGATACACGATATCGCGAATTGCAATCGCATCGTTAATTACCACCGGACGCTTGGTAATCGCGCCGATGCCCAGAATCGCCACCTGCGGCTGGTTGATCACCGGAATGCCAAAGAGATTGCCAAAACTGCCCATGTTGGTGATCGAAAACGTGCCGTTCTGCACCTCGTCCGGCTTGAGCTGCTTGTTGCGCGCGCGATGCGCGATGTCATTCGTCGCCCGCGCCAAACCGACGAGATTGTACGAATCGGAATTTTTGATCACCGGCACGATCAACCCTTGCTCCAACGCCACGGCAATGCCGATGTTGATGTACTTCTTCATCAAAATCTTATCGCCGTCAATGCTCGAATTAATGAGCGGAAAATCCTTGATGGCGCGCACCACCGCGTCGATAAAGAACGGCGTGAACGTCAATTTCGTGCCCTCCCGCTTCTCAAATTCGTTTTTGATCGCCTCGCGATAGCGCACAATGTTCGTCATGTCGCATTCGGAAACCGAATACACGTGCGGCGAAACCTGCTTGCTCATCACCATGTGCTCGGCGATGCGCTTGCGTATATGATCCATCGGCATGATCTCGACGCGCGTCTCATCAACCGGCAGCGAAGGCATCACCGCCGGCGCTGGCATCGGCGGCGCCGATGGACGAGCGGCAACACTTGGCGCTGGAGTTGGCGCAGATTTGCCCACGGCGGGTTTGGGCATCGAACGATTTTCCAAATACGCCATAATATCATTTTTGGTCACGCGTCCCTGCACGCCACTGCCAGGAAGTGCTTCAAGCTCCTGCATCGAAATATTTTCCTGCTTCGCAATCGCTCGAACCAGCGGCGAATAAAATCGCTTGTCTTGTCGCGACACCGGCTCGGCTTCCGCCATCATCGGCGCAGGAGCGGCAACCGAGGCTTCGGCTTTCTTCGGCGCAACTGCGGGAGCCGAGGCTTTTCCATCAGTTGGCTTCGCTTGGCCGTCGGTTGGTGCTGCTGCGACTGCCGCTCCAGCTTCAGTTTCAATCTGCGCGATGGGTGTGCCCACCGCAACGGTTTGGCCTTCGCCAACCAGAATCTTGGCGAGAACGCCGGCTGCCGTAGACGGAATCTCCGAGTCGACCTTGTCGGTGCTGATCTCGAGAATCGTCTCATCGCGCTCGATGCGATCTCCTTCTTGCTTTACCCATTTGATAATCGTGCCCTCGGCGATACTCTCGCCCATCTTGGGCATGACCAAATCGATTTTTGCCATGGTAAAATTCCTTGGTTATTTATCTGTCAAAATACAAATATAAAGATACGAAACGGATAGCTCTTTGTCAAATGCCGATTTTTTATCAGCTCAATCCGTTCAATCCGCTTACAAAGCTTTCGTAAGCGGATTGAGCTGATTTAGCGGATAATTTCCTTTTCACTAAACTCGATCTTTGGTAACGGCTCTGCAAAAGCTGCCTGTAAATATTCTTTTTGAATATAGGGCTGAACATCCTGAAGCAATTTTTCAACATTCACCCCAAAACAGCGCGCCGGCACTTGCGATAATTTATCCATGCCCTTCTGCAATTGGCTTTGCATGCCTTTGCGGTTGCCCATGCGGTAATGATAAAAGCCGGTGGCGATATTGACCAAGCCGTGAAAGAGATCGCGCTGGGTCTGCTCGCGCGCTTCCATCCACAACTCTTCGAGCGCATCATGCGCCTCGAAGAAATATTCGCGGTTGAAAAAATCGATTCCTTCCTCCAGCCGTGCATGTAAATTTTCGATACCTTCCACGATGAATCTGCGTTACAGTTTAGCATAAGCTTCTTTGTCAAAACCAACCACGCGCTGTTTGCCTCTGATCACAATGGGCCGGCGAATCACGTTGGGATCTTTTAAAATCGCCGCGATGGCCTGCACCTTCGTTGGAGTTTTCTCCTTCCAGCCGGAGGTTTTGAAGACCACATGGCGTGTGTTTAAAAACGCTCCCACGTTGTTGGCGTCGATCAATTCCTCGAGCTCCGCTTTGGTCAACGGCTGCTTGGCGTAATCGCGTGCTTCCAGCTCGACGCCTTTTTCGCGCAAGAAACTTCTTGCCTTGCGACAAGTGTCTCAGGTGGATTTGAAGAAGAATTTGATAGGCATAAAATCATGGAGTACTGGATTTCTGGATTGTTGGATTACTGGATCGGTGGATTGTTGGAGCTCATTAATCCAACAATCCAATAATCCATCAATCCAATTTTAGGCTCACCGCCAAGCCATCCCGCACCGGCAAGATCGTCGTCCACAAATTTTCGGCTGATATGACGAGTTGGTTATACTCCAAAACGCCTCGGGTGTACACATCCGGCTGCGGATTGTTGACGATTCTGCCGTGCCACAACGCATTGTCGGTGATCAACAAGCCACCAACGCGCAGCTTCGGCACCGCCACTTCGAGCGCGCGGGGGTAGTCGTCCTTGTCGACATCGTTGAGAATAATATCGAACGGCCCCTCTGTTTGCGAGAGAATTTTAATCGCGTCGCCTTTTTTAAATTCGACTTTGTGCAACAGACCGGCGGCTTTGAGATAATCTTCCGCCATATCGATGTTGTTGCTCGCCGCCTCGGTACAAATCACCTTACCGTCCTCCGGCAGCGCCAGCGCAAACCAATATGCCGAATAGCCGAACCCGCTGCCCAACTCGAAAATCCGCCTCGCGCCGATCAGCTTGGTGTACTGATAAAGAATCCGCCCCACCTGCGGCCCGATGATGGGAAAGCTGCGGTCTTTTGCCAGCTTTTCCATTTCCTGCATCACGCGCGGGCGCTCGGGCAAAAGGTTGTCGAGGTAGTTGTTAATATCAGAATGAATGATGTCCATAAGATAAAAAGGATAAAGAGTAAACAAGGATAAAAAGATTTGATGCAGATCAAAAAAGCTTTTTTCGTTGCAGTTCCCTTTTCGTTGCCAGCCCCAGCTTTTAACCCCTCTGTTGCTCATAACCAACATCCGCCGGCAAATCCTCTTGTTGCGCCGCTTGCACGGACAAAAAATCGCAGCGCTCGTTTTCGCGGTTGCCGGCGTGGCCGCGCACCCATTTGAATTTCACCTCGTGCTCCATCAACAACGCCGCCAGCGTTTTCCAAAGATCGGGATTTTTCACCTTCTTCCACCCTTTCGCCTGCCAACCTTGCAACCAACCGAGCGTGATGCTGTCCACCACATACTTCGAATCCGAATAGATCGTCACTTTGCATTTGGTTTTGAGCGTCTGCAAACCGACAATCACCGCCATCAGTTCCATGCGATTATTCGTGGTTTTCCGAAAACCGCCGGACAACTCCTTGCGATGTGTTCCGTGCATCAAAACTACGCCGTACCCGCCGGGACCGGGATTGCCCTGTGAGGCGCCGTCGGTGTAGATGGTCACTTCTTTGATGTCGCTCATAAAATTTAAAAAAAGATAAAAAGCAAAGAGGATGAAAAGGATAAAGAAAAATGGAGTGGCAGTTCAGCCCGTCCAACCGAAACGTTTATCTACATCATGAAAGCGCCACACCTGAAGCCCAGTGTGAGTAACGCGTATTATCGCTCCCATGCGTTTGGCATCCGTATTAAATTCGTGGTGATGCAGGAAGCGGCGCAAAAAGATTGCTGCTTCATACTGCCAAACATCCAAATAAACCAGACAGTACCGCGAATGACAATATTGGCGTTTGTGAAGATCGTTATCAAGAGTGAAGAAAGTTGGACGACGGAGTTTGAGCAAGAATGGGATAAGTTCAGGGTCTTCCATTCCTTTTCGTCCTATCTCATAGCCAATTTGTCGGATGCGAATACGCCATCCTCGCAAAAGTTGACGCTGACCTTCGGGAAAGTTTTCATCCAACACTATCACGCGGCTTTGGACTCCAGCGTATATTCATCGGCATGCTCGATGAAAGCTTTGCTTGACAAACGTATGGCTTCGGCAATAGCTTCTTTCGTAATACTGCCACGCCACTCTTCAACGATGGTATCCCATGACATCCCGTTGGCCAACTGATCAAGAACTTGCCAAACCATAATTCGTGTTCCACGAAAAGTCGGTTTGCCGTGGCAAATATTCGGATCAGCAACGATGTAACGACCAAGAACTTTGCGTTTCATAAAAATCATTTCCTAAATTTGCGCTTGTTCGCGGAGTTGGCGCGCGTAGGCTGAACTGTCTTCAATATCGTCACGATCTTCCCAAAGCCCGATCAGCTCGGATTGCAGCAGTTGGCGAGCCGTTAAACGCGAGCGATTGAGCGCCGCCGAGCCGTCGCTTAACAAGATCATCTCAACGAATTGCCCCTTTTTATAAGGCAATCCGGTCAAAAAGATTTCGCCATCTTTCTCGACCGCTTTTTGCATACGAATGGCTTCCATGATTTTTCACCTTGTGAATTTCGTTTTTAAAAATGCCTAAACTCAGCTATTGCAAATTAGCAAAAATTTGCTAAAAAAGCAACATGCCCGCTCACGCTGTCGTCGATTCCACCGTATACTCATCAGCGTGCTCGATGAAAGCTTTGTTTGCCAAACGCACGACTTCGGCAATAGCTTCTTTCGTGATACTGCCTCGCCACTCTTCAACTATTGTGTCCCAAGACATGCCGTTGGCTAGTTGATCTAATATTTGCCAAACCATGGTTCGCGTGCCGCAAAAGGTCGGTTTTACGTGGCAAGTATTCGAATTAGCCACAACGAAATGGCCGAGGAATTTGCGTTTTATAAAATTATTTTTTCAAGCGGTTCAATTTCAAGTCGGCATCCTGCCGCAAATGCTTGGGGCCGCGATGATATGTTTATCCCGTGGTATATATTCGTACCATTCGCTGCTACACAACTCACGCGTTAATTCTTTCGAGTGATTGGGCAAGTAAAAGATCGTCCTTGTACTCGTTTAATTTTGTTTTTGATAAAGTTTTAGCTTAATAAAAACTTTCACCAAAGGGTTTTGAAAGCGATATTTGATTTGTTTACCCTTTCCTACTTTTTCAAGTAATGCGCCTTTTTCTTCTTGACATAATTTCCCTAAATTGTATGTAAATGCTTGTGAGATTAATTTGTCGCCAGTAACTTTAAAGTAGGCATCAATTACATCTTTTGTACGAAAAGCCCCATATTCATCCTCTTTGGCGATTGCACATGCAGATACGACATTTTCAAATTTTGACTTTTCTTTAGAAGTGATTACTGCTTTTTGATATGCGTTTCTTATGGTCGCATCGGCGTTTTCTATTGCTTCGCGAATTGCATTATAAAAATATGGTTTATCTATATTCAAACTTTCTTTTAATAAAGCTTGTTTTGCAGAATACTTTGTTAAGAGGTGAGTATAATGTGGGAAGCCCTGCGAAAGATCGACTATATTTTCTCTTACTTCAGGATTGATAGTCATGCCAATTTTACTCAATCCTTTATCAATTATTTCTTTAAGTTCATCATCCGACATTCTTGGCATTGGTATTTGTCTCAAACATCTCTCTACCGATCTATGTTCGCCAATCAAATTGTTGACATTATCAGCAATCCCAACTATTAATATTGTGACATTTGGATAATTATCCGATAAATCTTTTATCAGATCAGCGAATTCTGATTTTATTCGTTGATCTCTAACTGTATCAAACTCATCAAAAATGAGCAAAAGCTTTATGTTAAGCTTTCCAATTAGTGCACTTACATCGGAGGGGGTAAGTTTTTCTTTTTGTGGTAGGAAGTCGCTTAAAGCTATTGTCTCCTTTTTGCCTCCAGGCTTAAAACCCATCCCTTGAGTTTGTATGTCAATCAAGACTTTGTCAAGAATTTTTCTCCACATTGTACTGAACTCGTCTGTTCTGCTACAATTTATTTTTTCAGTAATAACCTCATGACTTTTAAATCGCTCCTTTATGATATTCGCGAGAGAAGTTTTGCCTACACCGCGTTCTCCGTATAAAACAGCATGTTGCCCTCTTTCCGTTATAGCTTCCAGAATTTTTGTAACTTGTTCTATTCGGCCAAAAAATAAATCATTTGTAGCTATTGGTGCTGATGGTGAAAAAACTTCGCCTAATTCAGCAATTTTGTCAACAAAAAGCTTCTGCATATTCTTTCCTCATCAAAGTTATAGAAAAAGTTTACTTTGAAATCCATTTAGAGAGCAGCAGAGTAATAAAGACTCTCTAAGATATTTTGCTACAAATTCCTATAATTCGGCCCGCTCCCTCCCTCCGGCGGCACCCAGGTGATGATTTCATACGGATCCATGATGTCGCAGGTTTTGCAATGCACGCAGTTGGAAGGGTTCAAATGTAAACGTTTTTCGCCGTTCTCTTCCACCATTTCGTAAACATTGGCCGGACAGAAATGCCGGCATGGGTTGCCGTATTCGACGGTGCAGCGATTGTGGCAAATATCGTAGTCGGCGATCAGCAGATGCGCCGGTTGGTTTTCGTCGTGCAAATTGTAGGCGTTGAAAACGTCCGTCACTTTGTCGACGGTCAACTGGCGGTCGAATTTCAGATCGGCATATTTATCATCCGGCTTTTGCTCGCCGTAATAATCTGCGATCTTGCGCATGCGCGTGTGGCCGGCGGCAAAATGTTTGCGTTCTTTGAAGCCCCAGCCGCCGGTCAAAAATTGCAATCCGGCATGGAACAACGCGGGAATCAGGCCGTGTTCCCAAGCTTGATGGAAATTGCGGCCTTTGCGCATTTCTTCATACGCCCAACTGGTTTTAAAACGTGATTCGTAACCGCGTAAGGTTGTGACGGAGAAATCGTTTTGCTTGAGCGCATCAACAATGGTTTCCGCCGCCAACATGCCGCTTTTCATGGCGAGATGGATGCCTTTCAACTTCATCACGTTTTGAAATCCCGCCGTGTCACCGATGAGCAGGCAGCCGTCGGTGTACATTTGCGGCATCGCATACAAACCGGCTTCGGGAATCGTCTTCGCGCCGTAGCTCACCATTTTGCCATTCTGCAAAATCTCGCGAATCAGCGGATGCGCTTTGAGACGCTGAAATTCATGATGCGGATCGAGAAACGGATCTTGATAATCAAGGCCGACGATCAAGCCAACCGAAACCAAATTGTCCGGCATAAAATAGAGAAAGCCGCCGCCCATGGTTTGCGTGTCGAGCGGATAGCCCATGGTGTGAATCACTTCGCCGGCGCGATCGTGGCTCGCTTCCCAAACCTCTTTCACACCGATGGCATAAACCTGCGGGCTGCGGCCGTTTTGCAGTCCCTTTTTCTCGATCAGCGTTTTGGCCAACGTACCGCGCGGGCCTTCGCCGAGCACGGTGACTTTGGCGCGAATATCGACGCCAGGTTGGTAATTCGCTTTCGGCTTGCCGTCTTTGTCCACGCCTTGGTCGCGCGTCCGCACGCCAATAACGGTTTCATTTTCATACAACAATTCCGCCGCCGGAAATGACGGAAAGAGATTGAGACCGGCTTCCTCCACTTTTTGCCCGAGCCACGCGACGAGGTTTTGTAGCGAGAGCACGTAACTGCCATGATTCTGCAACGGCGGCGGCGTGATCGGAAATTTTAGCTTCTTCTTTTCAGTGAGAAAATAAACTGAGTCTTTCGTCACCTCGGCTTTGGGAATGTTGCAGATCGCATCAAAATCCGGATACAGCTCCCGAATCGCCCGCGGAATAAACACCGCGCCGGAGAGCGCGTGCGAGTGCACCTCCCTGCCCTTCTCAATGATGGCGATGGAGACGTTGTCGAGTTTATTGGCCGCCAGCAGCTTTTGCAAGTGCAAGGCGCCGACCAAACTCGCGGGGCCGGCGCCGACAAAAAGCACATCTACTTCAAGAACTTCGCGCGTCGAAGACATGGGAATGAAGGAATAAAGTTTGAGTCTGGTTGTGTCACGCGCTCAACAGCAACGATGGCGCGTGAATGTGCGAAACTATTTTTATTTTTCATTGCTCTGCTCTCCCAACAGAACAATAAAAATCGCCGAACCTCGCCGGCAGCCGCTGAGGCGAAATCTACTCAGCGCACTTCAGCGAAATCCGGCGAGAGTTTGTAATTCATCAATTCTTTTTTGAACACGGATGACGCGGATAACACCGATTGTCACGGATTCAAGCATTAAAAAAAATCCGCGTAAATCCGCCCAATCCGTGTTCAAAGATTTTATTATCTGTCGACCTCTCCCAACACAATATCAATGCTGCCAATGTTGATGATCATATCCGCGATCATGCAGCCGCGGCTGATTTCGTCGAGCAGGCTCACGTGAACGAAACACGAGGAGCGGCAGCGCACGCGGTCGGCAATATCGGTGCCATTGGAGCGAACATGAAAGCCGATCTCGCCGCGGGGCGCCTCGCTGCGGACGTAGCACTCGGTGCCGGCAGGGGGTTTCATGCGCCGCGGAATCGCTTCCTTCACATCGCCTTGCTCCGGACATTGCAGCAGCGCCTGGCGCAGAATTTTGACGGCTTCTTCGATTTCACGAATGCGCACAAAATAGCGATCGAAGGTCGAGCCGATGGGGCCGTATTTTCCTTCCCCGACCGGAACCTCGAACTCGAATTGCGGATAAATCGAATACGGATCATCTTTGCGGCAATCCCATTTAATGCCGGAGCCGCGCAGCACCGGACCGGTCGCGCCGCAATTGATTGCGACTTCCGGCGGCAAAATGCCAACGTCGGCGGTGCGCTTGATGAAAATGTGATTGCCCGAAAGCAGCCGGTTGAATTCTTTCATGTTGCGCTCGAACTCGTCGAGAAACTCGGTCGCTTTCTTAATCCAACCGACAGGCATGTCGCGCGCCAGGCCGCCAACCCAAATGTAATTGTACAACATGCGCGCGCCGGAAATCCACTCGAACAAATCGAGAATGCGCTCGCGGTCGCGAAACGCCCAGAGGAACGGCGTAACCGCGCCGACGTCGAGGCCGAAGGTGCCGATGGCCATCAAGTGGCTGGCGATGCGCTGAAACTCCGCGCAGATGAGGCGAATGTATTCGACCTTCTTGGGCAGCTCTTTGATGCCGAGCAATTTCTCGACGGCGAGGCAATAACCATGATTCATGTTCATGGCCGCGAGATAATCGAGCCGGTCGGTGTAGGGAATGACTTCGTTGAAACCGACGTTCTCGGCGTGTTTTTCAAAATTGCGGTGCAAATAGCCGATGTGCGGCGTGACTTTCTTGACGATCTCGCCGTCGAGCACCAGCTCGAGACGCAACACGCCGTGCGTCGAGGGATGCTGCGGCCCCATGTTGACGATCATCTCATCGCCGGGGAAATTGCCGGTTTGCCGCGCTTTGATCAGCTCGTCACGGCGTTGATCCAATGCGGCGGTGGGATCGAGATCGACCACCATCTCGCCGTCGCCTTCAAAATAAAATCGCTGTTTCTTGAAAATATTTCCGAGTGCACCGAATGTGGACATGGAGTTTCCTTCATTTTATTTGACGATATCCCATTCCTGGACTGCTCTGTTAGGAACTCTTTGCAAGATGCCACTTACTCTTCTCTTCAAGCTTGAAATAGATTTTCGGTTAAGCCTGGATTCCAACATCGAGACCATTTCAAGCTGAGTTATCTGAATATTGAGCATGTAATTGGCCAATTGATTTAATGATACCCCTTGATGTTTCGCTTCTCGCTCCAACCTTACCTTCAATTCGGTCGGCATTCGTAAGGTCAAGACTTGGGTGTTATTCATACTCTTGTCTCCAAAATTGATAGAAATCTCCTGGAGTAATAACCTGAAATTTAAAGCCTTTTAATTCTCCACTTTTGAAATCTCTAACGTTCGACGTGATCAAATACTCGCTGTTGCTGGCGAAAGCACATTCAACGAATAAATTATCTTTTTCGTCGATAAGGTTGGGGCGCAGCAAATAGTATATTGCATGTTTTTTCGCTAAAAGAGCCAGCAAATCTAAAACATCTTCGATTTCAGTGATTGATAAATTGAGCTTCTTTAAATTTGCACCTCTGGTCAAAACATCGTAATATTCGAAATATGTCTGAACCGAGAGCGCTAGCGTTAGTTTTTCATCAAGAATGAGCTGAAATATACGATGGGATGCGCCTGTTTTGCTGTATAGCGCCGCAAAAATGACATTTGTATCCACTGTGACGATCATCATAAATGATAGCATCTATGAATACAAAACGCAAGCATTATTTTGGGACGGTCTTCTCGCAACTCTCAAGCGCCACACGTTTTCATCAATGATGCGCAGCGGCTGGAGCCGCTTCTTTCTTCGGCGCCGCAGCGGCTTTCGCGGCTTTGGCTGCGGCGGCAGCCGCTTCTTCTGCCGCTTGCTCGGCGAGCATTTTTATTGCCAGCGCCGGCTCGTATTTGGAGAAATGATAGATGCCGTTGCTGCGCTCGTAGACCGAAGCCTCAAACTTGTCGGTCATGTAAAGACACTCGGTCGGGCAGACCGTGGTGCAATCGTCGCAATAACAGCATTTAAACATGTCGATGTCGAAGCGCACCAAATGCTGGCGAATCGGGTTGCCGGTCGAGGCTCTGCCGAGGTCTTCGGTGGGCTTGGCTTTCACCGTGTCGATATAGATGCAGTTGACCGGACAAATGCGCGCGCATTTGAAGCAGCCGATGCAATCGTCGAAATTCATGAACAACTGCTGGCGGGTGCCGGCGGGCAGATTGAACCGCACGTGCGGATATTGCAATGTCGTCGGCGGACGAAACACGTGATTCCAGGTTTCACGCATGCCAATGAGCACGGTGATGACGCCCCGCCAGACATCAGAAAAATATTGGCGCATAATGTTTTCTATTTGCTCGTTACTGGTTCCCAGAGATAAATCTCTGGGCTATTTTCATGTCGTCCTCTTCGGGACTGTTTACTGATTACTCTTTTCCACTGTCTTGCCATTGTCACTTACAACGGGTAGCCGCTTTTCAAACTGAAAAACAAAATGCCCGCGCTCGGGGTTGGCGGCCAGCGTGTCGAAATTATTCCAATCTTCTTTGTACGGCACGCGAATGCCGTGATAGTATTCCTGCACGACGTAATCCTTGCGCAGCGGCCAGCCTTCCCAATCATCCGGACAAAGAATGCGGCGGTGATCGGGATGGCCGTCGAAGCGAATGCCATACAAGTCAAACACTTCGCGTTCGTGCCAATCTGCCGTTCGCCACAACAACGCGACAGTTGGGAGATACGCCCCCTCGCGCGGCACTTCCGTTGTAATCGTGAACCAATGGCGATGCTTAAAGGAAAACAAATGATAAATTACCACGAGATTCTTGCCGGCGCCGAGATCGTAGCCGGAAAGATTGTGGCACATGTCAAAATACAATTCGGGATCGTCTTTTAAAAATTTGCAAATGTCGTACACCGCTTCCGGCGTAACTTTGGCGACCGGATCGATCACGTCTTTGGCAAACTCCAAAATTTTGTCGCCAAACTGGGTTTTGAGTTTTTCGGCAATGAGGTCTGGGGTCATATTGGTTTCTCTGTTAGTTCGTAGTCGTGCCTCAAATACGAAGCGTGGTTCCTAAAGGAGCTACTACGAAACTATGCGACTTTCTCCTCGAATTTGCGGCGGAGCAAACTCTCGCGGCGCATTTTTTCTTGCAGCTTGAGCAGGCCGTCGATCAAAGCCTCGGGACGGGGCGGGCAGCCAGGAACGTAGATATCGACGGGAACAATTTGATCGACGCCCTTCAAAACGTGATAACCGTGTTTCCAATACGGGCCGCCGCAAGTGGCGCAACTGCCCATCGACATCACGTATTTCGGCTCCGGCATTTGCTCGTACAACCGCTTGACGCGTTCGGCCATTTTGATCGTCACCGTGCCAGCCACGATCATCAAATCGGTCTGCCGCGGGCTGGGGCGAAACACGCCGGCGCCGAAGCGGTCGAGATCGTATTTGGACGCGCCGACCGCCATCATTTCAATCGCGCAACAGGCGAGGCCAAAAGTCATGGGCCAAATCGAGGACAGGCGGGCCCAATTCAGGATGGTATCAACGGAAGTGACGACAACGTTGTCGCCATAGCGCCCTTCTTCCAGGAAGCGTGTTTCTTTGGGAAGAAGCGGCTGCAGGGTTTTGCCCATAATCCTCCTTGAAATATGAAATGTAGTCCTGCCCCCTTGTGGGGCACTCTTGCAAAATCGAGTTGTTGCCACGAAAAGCCGCCCACCCCGTCCCGCTTCCATAAAAAACTAAGGAGACGGGGCGGGACAAGGCTACGCCCGTAGGGGGCGGGGACTACGATTAATTTATCGAACCAATATAAAAAATTTCAAACCGAATAGCAAGCACTCTCATGACTAAAAAATGATCAAGCGGCCTTTCTCACGACGGGCTTTATCCGCTCATACTCAGTTTTATTGGATTGCAGGGTTTCCCACATGTCAAAGTTTACCTGCAGGCCCATCCAAAAGTCTGCCGTCGTATTAAAAAGTTTCGCCAACCGAAAAGCGGTATCCGGTGTTATAGAACGCTTTCCCAAAACAATTTCGTTGACTCGAACGCGAATCACACCGATGGCATCGGCGAGTTCTTGCTGGGTCAAATTCAACGGTTCCAAAAACTCATACCGGATAATCTCACCAGGATGCGTTGGATGTCGATATTTAGGTAACATGGGTTTTCATTTTTAATGATATTGCGTCAAATCAACGTCAAAAACATCTCCAGCTTCAAACTTAAAGCACAATATAATATGCAACGACATTCGTTGCAAGGAAATTATGGACAAAATTGCCTGCCGGCGCATTATCTCAATGTGCCGCAACGCTCATTGCCTCCTCAGTTCTCATTGCCACCGGCTTCGCTGCTGCCTCCAAATCCTTGCGCGCAGTGTAATATTCCGGACGCGGCTCAAGGCTCAACAATTTTTCCTTGGTCAAGATCAAATCCCTGCGCGAATACGCCGCCAGCTCGATGATGCCGGTGTCCATGCGAATGGCATCTTCAGGACACGCCTCGACGCAATAGCCGCAAAACACGCACATGCCGAGATCGATGTCGAATTTGACTGGAACTTTTTCAATCTCTTTTTCCGGACGCTGGCCGGCGACGATATAAATGCACTTCGCCGGACAAACGGTTTCGCACATCATGCAGGCGACGCAGCGCGGTGTGCCGTCATCGCGCTTGGTCAACCGGTGCAGCGTGCGCAGGCGAGGATACAAGGGCCGGCGCACTTCGGGATACTGGAAAGTCACCGCGCCCTTCCACTCTCTTTCGATGCCGAAACGGGCCAAAGTAAAATGCCACAGGTTGCGAAAGAAATGATGCGCCGTGATGACTAAGCCGTCCCAAATGCGCGGCAGATAAGTGCGCTCCCAAAAAGTGAGCGGCTTGTATTTGTCGTGTACGTTCATGGTCTGGTTGCTGGTTGCCTGTTTGCCAGTTAGTTACGGACGATTCGGATTTGGTCTTCCGTAGATTGTAAGTTTGACAGCTTCGCCAATTTCTTCATACAATGGCTTGCGGCCGGAAATTTTTTCGCTTTCACGAATGATCAGCAGAACGCCTTCGCCGCGTGATTCCATGAAAGCGCGCGTTGTTATCGGACTCATGTACTCTTTCAGGAATCCGACGAGCAACTGATTGCGGCGATACGGCACCGCACCGGTATAAAGCGTGGCGATGGTAACCGTATTCGGCAAACCTCCGGGGCTGGTGATTTCGAGACGGTCGTCAAACATCAACAAGCGAATGCTCGATCCGGAAATGGCATAATCGCGATGCGCGACGGCATTGACGATGGCTTCGTGGACCGCGCGCAAAGAATATTGCGGCAAATCTTCTCGCCCAATCTCGTTTTTCTGCGCCGGTATTTCCATGTAGCGCTTGACAAATTCAGCGGCGCGAACAATCTGTTCGGCGACAGTGCCCGTGCATTGCGTCGCATTGATCAGCCGGTTGGAATCGGGAATGGTTCCCGCATAGAAGGCGCAATCTATCATCGCATTCGGCAAATATTTCTGCGGCGCTTTGCCGAACATGAGCAATCCGATCACCGTCGGAAAAATCTTGCCTTCCTCCCTGCCGGCGATTTTAAGATTGACAAAGATATCATGAAGCGGCAGCAACGATTCATCTATTGGCACCAGTTGGCGCAGCTCGTGATACTTTTTGTAGAGATCGACGTCAATATCCTCAATAAAGGCTTGTTGAATCGTTTTCTCCTCGAAAATATATCCTTGACCGCGCTGTTGCAGCAATCTCGCCAAAGCCTGTAGTGAGAGTTTTTGCTTGGATGAACCAACGCGATGATAACATAATCCGCCGGAAGTCGCGTGCGCAAAAATGCTCCGCGGAATTTCCACTTTGATCACCGTTGCTTGTGAACCAGTGGCATTTGGCAAAAGGATTTTGGTGATTATCGGATTCAACGGCGGCTCGCAGTTGTTTTGGCAAATATTCTCAATCCATTGTTGCACAATCGCAAGCTGATCCGGCGGAATGCCGGCAATTTCTCCGTTATCCTTGACGCCGAGCAAAATAACGCCGCCATACGCATTGGCAAAAGCGGTGCACTCGCCGGCCATGCTTTCGGCGTTGGGATTGATTACCCGCTGCCCTTTGATCTCAACTTCTTTGAACTCCAAAAAAGAATCTTCGCCGAGTGGGATTTTTTGAAGAAGTTCTTTGGTATTTTCAAACATTTTATTTAGATGGCAGTTTTTTACTTCTTTCGTTTTCTAGTTTTATCCCTTCCAGAGCAATGAAATGAATGCGTTTTTCTGGATCATGCTGATATAACCAGGTTGTAAGATTCGCTTTTCCATAATATAACCACAATCGAAATAACGCATCTGAAGCTAATAGTTTTTGAATAGACTTAACTCTAGCGGATGAATCAACCTCTATGGCAACTATAGGTTTTCGTCCTTCTAACCATACTACATCAATTAGTCCAACACGTTCATCATCTCGCCAATGGTATACACGATATTCAGCTTCTCCATAAAGTCCAAACTCTTTGGCTAAATTAACTAATCTATGTTTCATTAACTCATGAAACTCTCTTCTTAGGCGTCCTTTTGATAGATGCCGTGCTATTTCCCGAACTATTTGTTCAATTCGGTTTATATCGTCATTGCCCATATTTTGAGAGTCCCGATATCGGAGTCTGGTACTCGTATATTTTCATATCTAACTTGATTTACAAAAACACAATCACCGCCGCTGTGATGATAATATTCGCCAACGCCACCGGCAGCAGAATTTTCCAGCCGAGAAACATGACTTGGTCGTAACGGAAGCGCGGCAGGGTCCAGCGGATGAGCATCATGAACCACAACAGAACCGCGACTTTAAACGAGAAACTGAGAAATTGCAAAATGGTCACGGTCAAATTTGACAATTGCCACATACCGCCCCATGGAAAATGAAAACCATCTGGCAACAAATACGGCACTTGCCAGCCGCCGAGAAAGAGTGTCACAGTGATGCAAGCGATGAGCACGGTTTCAATCAAATCCGTGAGAAAGAACATGCCGAATCGCATGCTGCTGTATTCGAGATGATAGCCAATGATCTCGCTCTCTCCCTCCGGCGTATCAAAGGGAATGCGCTTGGTCTCAGCGATGCCGGTAGTGAGAAAGAGCAAGAAGCCGATGGGCTGATACAGAATGCCCCACTTCGGCAGCCAGCCGCCGATGAGCGCACCTTGGGCGCGGACGATTTCCTGCAAGTCGACGGTTTGATAAACCATCAGTACGCCGATGATGGAAACGCCGATCGCCACTTCATACGAGATCATTTGCGCCGAGGCCCGCAAGCCGCCCATCAGCGAATAGTTGTTGTTCGAGGCCCATGCGCCGATGACGACGCCGTAAACCGCCATCGACATCACCGCGAAGACGTACAGAATGCCGACGTTCAGGCCGGCGATTTGCATGACGATTTCGCGCCCGCCGATCACCAATTTGTCGGCAAAGGGAATGGCGGCAAACGCGACCAGCGCGAAAAACATCGTGATGCCAGGCGCAATCGAAAAGAGAAAACGCTCCGCGCCGCGCGGGGTGAAGTCTTCTTTCACAAACATTTTGAGCGAGTCGGCGATGATGTGAAACAACCCGAAGACACGCAAGCCGAGAATGGCCGCGCGGTTGGCGCCGACGCGATCTTGCATCACCGCGCTCTGCTTGCGCTCCACCCACGTGAGCAAGGCCGCCGTGCCAAAAACAAAGATAAAAATGAAGAAGAAGCCTTTTGCTAAAGCGATTCCGATTTCAGCCATGTTTTAAATCACCTTAATTCAATTTTGCCGTCAACTCGATTTCGTCGAAGATTTTTTCAGCTTCGGCAAGGCTCTGGGCGTCATATAATTTTTCTGATAGCTCTTCCAGAATTTCTAAACGGTTCACTTCGCGGGCACGTTCGGCCAGTTGTTGCCCCAGCGCGCCAAATTTACGCTTAATAAGCGTGGCGATTATTCGATGGATTGAGTCGATCCCTTTCTCAAGTCCAACTTCTTCTGCGCTTGTGATGAGTGACATATGTTTTACCTCCTCGATGGTTTTCATTTCAGCGACAATTGCTTTGTTCAAATCCTTTGGCAATCTGATCATCCAATCAATAAACTTGTAAATCGCCCACAGAGTTTCGCGATCCATGCCGGATTCATAAAGCTCCAGCAGAAAGCGTTTTTTCCACGAATATTTTTCCTGCACGTTGCCAACAATTTCCAGCGCTTTCAAATAAGCCCGCACGATGATCGCGAAAGGATGCGGGTTGGTTTCCAGCTCGGCCCACTGGTCGCGATAGTCGATGAGCTTGACCACCGGAAAACGGCATATCACTTCAAATCCCCAGTCTCGTCGCGAGCGGGAATATTCGTTCGGACGGAAATTCGGATTCTCATCCGTCAACAGCGCCAAGCTGATCACCTCGCGCCGGAATTTGTCAAAGATGCGATAGTTGTAAACGTACATGCGCTCGGGAAATTCCGCCTGCTCATATCCCTGAATTTCGATATGAATCAGCAGCCATTGTTCCGAGCCGTTGCGAAGATACACTTTGACGAGTTTATCGACGATGCGCTTGCCGCTTTCACTTTCAACGGCTATTTGTTGCAGTTCATTGTCAAGAAACTCGAAACCGCGAGAGAAATCAATATCTTTATAAATCTCCGGAAAGAAGAATGAGAGAAATCTCTCAAACAACTTTTCCAAAACTTCCTTCCACGCGCTGTCGTGTTCCATCTCCCTACCCTTTGATGTTTGCCAGTTTGCCTGTTGGCCGGTTAGCCAGTTTAAAAAACAGGCAAACAGGCGAACGAGCTAACCGGCTAACTCTTAAACATTGCGCCATCATTGCCGACGACTTCATAATTCAACCCCGCAAACGCGGGCACACTTTGGCCGATGGCCGCAAAAACATCACCGGCTTCGAGATACGGCACTGAGACGCCAAGCTCTTTGCCGAGCCGCTTTAAAATCATCCACTCCGGACGCGCGTCTCCCTGCGGTTCAACCGCAGCATGAAGTCGTTGCACTCGCCCAGCAAAATTCGTAACCGTGCCATTCTTCTCTGCCCACGAAGCGGCGGGCAGAAGAATATGCGCAAATTCGCTGGTGGCGTTGCGGTTGGGCCCAATGAAAATGATGGTCGGCACGTTGCCCAACGCGGTCGGCAGATGTTCCGGATCAAACCCGAGCGCGAGATCATGATGAAAAATAATGAGAACGCTGAGCAAGCGGTCAAACGCTAAGCGATACAAATCGCGCGAGGCTTGCATATCGACATTGTAGCCGAGCGCCGCGGCGCCGCGCGTGTTGGGGTTTTTGTCCTCTTTAATGAGATAATCGTCGCTGAAAGGCTTTTCCTTCGGCGTAACGGTTATGGCGGCTTGACCGACGCCGAGTTTCTGGGTAAATTGGCGCAGCACAAAAAGATCTTCGTTGGTCATTTGCGGCGAGGCCCAAATGCCGACTTGCGCGTTCTTTTTCATCGGCAAAACTTTTTTGATCTTGTCGCTCACCGCCTCGAGCGCAACGTCCCACGTGGTCTCAACCCAATTGTTTCCTTGTTTGAGCATCGGCGCGGTAATACGAGAGGGATCATCGACCGGTTTGTATGAATAGCGCCCGAAGTCGCACATCCACCATTTGTTGACGTCGGCGTTATAACGCGGCTTCAAGCGCACGACGCGGCGGCCATCGGCGTGATGATCGCGCACCGTGTTGGCATGAATCGAAATATTGCAGCCGGTGCTGCAGCCAGGACAAACCGACTCGGTCTGTTTCAAATACCACACGCGCGCTTCAAAACGGAAATCCTTCTCGGTCAACGCGCCGACGGGGCAAATATCCACGGTGTTGACCGAGTAGTTGTTGTCCAAACGCCGGCCAGGATACGGCAGCAACTCGGCATGATCGCCGCGGTTGAAAATGCCGAGTTCGTAGCTCTTGCTCACTTCGTTGCAAAAACGCACGCAGCGCGTGCAGAGAATGCAGCGCTCCGAATCCAGCATAATGTGCGGGCCGATATCCAGCGCCTTGTGCTTCTTGTTTTTGTCCTCGACCATCTTGCTGTCATACTGGCCGATCTGCATGTAATAATCTTGCAAGTAACACTCGCCGGCTTGGTCGCACACCGGACAATCGAGCGGATGATTGACGAGCAACAATTCCAGCACGTCCTTGCGGCCGCGCACGGCTTTGGGGCTTTCCGTATGCACCACCATGCCGTCGGTCACCGGCGTGTAGCACGCGACTTGCAGTTTGGGCATTTTCTCGATTTCCACGAGACAAATGCGGCACTGGCCGACGATGCTCAGGCCAGGGTGATAACAATAACGCGGCAGGTTGATGCCGAGGCGTTCCGCGGCTTGAATAACCGTCGTACCTTTTTCGACTTCGATTTGTTTTTCGTCTATCGTGATTGTGGGCATGGTTGTCTATGGGTTTATCTAGGCTGTAATCAAACGTTCCCGAACCGATTGTCGTTTTGCCTTTTTCTTTTTGCCGTTTAATTTAATATGCGACAGCGATGGCTCGAATAACTGTGTCAATTCGTTTGGCAATTCAATCGGCATGAAATAACCCGCAGGATATAAATAATCTTCGCCGGTTTCATCAATAATTCGTAAATAGTTGCTTCGCACGGCTGAATCGTCGGGCAGAACTTGATAAACCGTTCTCACCTTCAGATCATCGACATAACCGCCATTGTTAATGCAAATTGCAAAATGCGGATTTTTGTTTTGACGTTTCATAGCAGTTCAATCCAAATATCGTTTTATTTTCATCCTTCTCTTCCCGATGCCATGAGCTTCGTACCAATGAATTTCCGCCAGCCTTTTTGTTCCATCGAAGAGACTAACCGTTGCAATACCTTTGACTTTTCTCCAATGACCTTTGCCAAACCGCTCTTCCAAAGACGACAACTCACGGATGTTTTTGCCAACCGCAATCGTTTTGATGTTGGTGATCTTGCTGATGACTGTGAAATCGGCCGGTGGCATAAATCCGTTTCAGCCTATATAGATTCTTCTAACAGTTCGGGTTCATCATCATACGGCAACTGAAAATGTCCGGCCACAACACCTGGAACGGTAATATCTTCATCCAACGATTCCCAACGCAGGGCGTAACCATCCAAACGCAATGTGACTTCTTGCAATTGTTCATCCGTCGCATTTTTCAAAATCCGAAAGCGATTGGCCGGAAAGCCGATAATGCGTCCATCAGTTAATTCAAGGAAAATGGTTCTGCCCTCAGCCCACGCGCGCATGGCGGTTGGCTCGACATCGACTCCTTTTTCAACGATTATGGTGCTCATGATATTTTTCTCTCAACAAATCACGATGCTGAAATACCAGTTTTTCAATTTCGCGAACGACGTCGGTGCCACTCTTTTGTTTCTGGCAAGCCGGACAGGCTCCAGCCAAAATTTGCATTCACCATCCGGTGTCGCCACATGAATATGAGGTGGCTCATTGCGCTCATCCGAATAAAAATGAAAACGAAATGAGCCGATTTTTAAAATTGTTGGCATTGCTTAGACGGTTTTTTCAATAGTTTCGATTCTAAAATTATTTTCTTTGTATACTTCAAAAATCCAAATACGCTTCTTTGTGTTTGCTATCAATAATCGCTTTTATATTGACTCCTTCTCGAATCATTTTCTCTACATCTTCTGGATTCACTATGTAAGCATCCTTTATTTCAAAGGAATTTACTGCTAAGTCAATTTTTTCTCCGAACAAATTTACAGAGACCTTTCGATCAGCAGGAGTGTATTTAGTCTGAAATGTCTGGCCGCTGAGATATTCGCTGATTTTTTCTTTGTTTGTTACATTTATGGGAAAGCTGCTTATCGGCATTCTCTTATTTACAATCATCTCATTCAATACATAGATGGTCAACACATCATCTTTTGATAATTCAACTGGTACTTTAATTGTTCTTTGAATGTGAGTCTGAATAGTAAAAAGCTTATCATAAATATCACTTACTATCCTGAAATCATCTTTGTATCCAGATAATGCAATTGAAATTTCCTCGGGGAATTCAACCAAGATAGATTCTATATTGTTTTGTACAAGTAAATGATCACCACTTAACCAAGTATGAATGAAAAGAAACAGGTTTCTACCTTTGATTACAGTGTTCGGGTGATGAGTTGTAAAGTTTAGTTTAACATTGTATTGGCCATTATGCTTACTTGTTTTATCTACTACAATTCCCAATTCAATTAATTCACTTGTAAATCTGAATTCTACTTTGCTGTTTGATACAAAAGTTAGTGCAGTAACATTCTCAATTGTCAATCTGGATGATTTCAAAAGCAGAGTAACAGGCACGCTTTTCAAAGGTAATTTTTTAAGCGTTACTCGAGGCTCGTTAATCGGAACATTAATACCATTAATTTCACTATGAAAGTTTTTTATTTTCTCAGCAGGAATAACCAAATCACCAAAACGTTCACCGTCAAAAAAATCTCTATTCTTTTCAAAAAACGCTTTTTCAATGACTAATGATGTTTTTGCATCTAACTTTTCCTGAAATCCCTCCACTACACCAATGCGGGTTTGGCTTATTTTACCCTCTTTGTTAAGTTGAGAAGTTACTTCCAGTTCCTTTTTGCTAAAAATTTTACTTGCAAGCCTAAAATCTACTTTGCCATCAATGGCATCTTCTAAGATATATTTATGTATTTTTTCTCTAAGCTTTTCAATCAACTCCTCGCCTGTCATGTCAATGTAAGAGATGAATTTTTCTGATAGAGCACGTTGTTTGTGAATAGGTAAGCGGGGTGAAACAAAAAAGCTTTGATTAATATAAGGGCCCAGATATTCAATTAAATAATCAAAAATCATTTGAATATTTGGGTCTTCAAGAGAGTAACCTACGAATAATATAGGATGTCCAGCTACAAGCGCTTGAATCTGAACCCAGAAGGGTTCAAATTGTCCTTTTCGAAAAAAATTGGTGTAATCCGACTTTGTAATGATCAAATTATCAGGATGTGAAAAATCACCGTGAATCTTATATAGCTTAACTTTATTCGAATTAACGGAGAGGGGTATCATTTTGCTTTGAGCGATTACCTCAAGTTCATTTGCATAAGCAATCTCAAACAACTTATCATAGTTAGTTGTAATAATAGTTCTAATTTGGGGAATCTCCGTAAGCCAACTATGAACATGCGTATCCTTGTAATCTTTATCGATTTCATTTTTTATCAATTGATATAATTCCTCCCTTGAACCGCGTAATTGCACAAATTCTTCCGCCACATCAGGCAGTGAACTCAAACCACTTACATATTTTAACTCTTCATCTGTCAACCGCTGTTTGATTTTTTCAGTCAACTCTTTACCATCTGGTAAACCTGCATAATATGAAAAACCAGCACCAGCCCATAGTATTATCCTGCCCTCTCTTATTCTTTCCGTGAGTCGTTCTAAAAGGTCTTTTTCCTCATCCTGTGCTCGCACAAAAAAAGGTGCCGGTATAATATCCGCAAGGCCCGCATCAACTAAATCAAATGCACTATATTTCTCCATGAAGGCGGCGATCTCGTCGTCGTTTCTGAATTTGGGAATTTTCGAAGGCACCTTTTTCTTCATTTTCTTTTCCTGAATTGCTTAAAACGTTTTCGCTCGGAATCTTTCATATCATTCGCGTGGATAACACGATAAATCCGTTCTGTTTCTTTTATAAATCCAATGACCAAGTATCGCCCTGCCTCGGATACTCCGAGAGCATTATAAATCTTTTCCGTTCCACTCTTCTTGTAAAGAACAATCATGCAAGGCAGATTGCGATTAAGTAACACCTCCCATATCTCATCTTCAATGACACCATGCTTGAAAGCATTATCAGCAAATCTTAGCTGTAAAGGTGTCATTATCGCATCCTGCCTGTTTCAATTTCTGGTACAGGCAAATTATGCCTTCACCGCCGGTTTCCAACTTGTAAACTCGCCTTTGTGGCACTTGCCGGTTTTCGCATGCGACTCGAACTCCTCGCGGAATTTTTTGAAATAGCCGAGCACCGGCAAAGCTGCGGCGTCGCCGAGCGGGCAGATGGTGTTGCCCATGATGCCGTTAGCGATATCCGGCATGTTGTTCACATCTTGAATGCGCCCGCCGTCGCGCAACATGCGGTTGAGAATTTTATCCATCCAGCCGGTGCCTTCGCGGCAGGGCGTGCACTGGCCGCAGCTCTCGTGGTGATAAAAGCGCGTCGTCACCATGAGCATGTCCAGCAAGCAGGTGTCTTCGTCCATCGCAATGATGCCGGCGGAGCCGAGCATCGAGCCGATGGCCGCCAGCGAGTCGAAATCCATTTTCACATCGATCTCTTCCGGACGCAGCGGCGGCGACGAGGAGCCGCCAGGAACGACGAGCTTCAATTTTTTGCCGCCGCGAATGCCGCCGGCATAATCGTACAGCATCGTTCGCAAGGTCGTGCCCACCGGCAACTCGTAAACGCCAGGACGATTCACGTGGCCACTGATGCTATAAAACCGATACCCGCCATTGCGTTCGGTGCCGAGCTTGGCAAACCATTCCCACCCTTTGTTCATGATCATCGGCACATACGCGATGGTTTCGACGTTATTCACGATGGTGGGACTGCGAAACAAGCCTTCGATGGCCGGAAACGGCGGCTTCATGCGCGGCCAGCCTTTTTTGCCTTCGAGCGATTCGAGCAGCGCCGTTTCTTCCCCGCAAATATAAGCGCCGCCGCCGCGATGAATATAAACGTCGAGCGCATAATCAGTGCCCAGAATTTTCTTGCCCAAAATCTTGGCTTCATAAGCTTCATCAATAGCCGCTTGCATAATCTGCGCCGGCTCGACATATTCGCCGCGAATGTAGATGTAGCACGTATGAGCATTGATAGCGCGGGCCGCAATGATCATGCCTTCAAGTAAAGCATGCGCAGCACCCAAGATGATATATTTATCCTTGCATGTGCCTGGCTCACTTTCGTCAGCGTTGATGACGAGATATTTGGGCTTGGGCGAGTCTTTGGGGATAAAACCCCACTTGCGACCAGCCGGAAAGCCAGCCCCGCCAAGCCCGCGAAGATTCGACTTCGTCACCTCGTCAATCACTTGCTCGCCAGGCATATTCAGCGCTTTTTTAGCTGCTTCATAACCGCCAAGATTCAAGTAATTCTTGAGCTTATTGCACTCTTGATTAATGTAAGGCGTTAAGACGCCGCCTGTGTCGTCGGTGAAGAGTGTTGAAAATGGTGTAGTTGAATTTCGTACTGACGTGGATGTATCATCAGGAATGAGTATTTCTGTTTTAAAGGAAAATTCTGTTTTGCTTTTCTCGAAATCGCGGAGCCGCAAGGCTCGCAGGAGTTGGGTCAAGCCTAATTCATAAACTTGAAAATCTATGTATAATTGGTTTGCTAAAATCGCTGGTAATTTATTATTGCTTAACAGGCAAGGAATAATTTTTTTTCTTAAGGCAATTGCATTTGTCCATTCAAGTTCGACCCAACTTGAACTTTCAGCGGCTTCTGACCAAATGAGTATAAAAGTATCGCACGATTCTAAAGCTTCGCTGATTCGCTTGGGAAGATTATCACCTCCGCGAGTCTCACTATGGTCAATCCAAACTTCAGCATCAGCCAACTTTAGATCAGTTTCTATCCGTTTTGCTAGAGCTTTATCTTCCCAAGAGTGGCTAATAAATATTTTCGGTTTAGTCATTTGTATAAACCCTTCTGTAATTTATTTTCTTCCCACGGTCTCAGCGTGCCAATCATCAAAAGTCGAATCATCTTTGAACCAGAAGATTGTCGGTTTAATTCGGCAGCGACATGTCGATCTTAACGACTTCGGCAAACAAAATATTTTGGGCGAACAAAGCTTCCAACGCAGCTTCGGGAACTAAATGCTCACCCGAACTGAGCACTCGACCTGAAAAGCGCCCGAGCAAAAAGGCCAGCGCTCGTTTCTCGGTTTCGCGATCAGGAAAAGTAATGGTGACCATATACTGCATATCTCCGTTTAAAAAGCTATCTAAATTTCAGCTCTCGCAGACAGGCTGCCTGCGTTACGCCAAGCTCGCCACAATCTCATCAATCCGTTGCGGCGTTAAATTACCGTAGTATTTGTCATTGATTTGCATCATCGGCGCGGTTTCGCAGGCCGCCAGACACTCGACGACGGTTAGGGTGTACTTGCCGTCCGGCGTGGTTTGGCCGACGGCGATCCCGAGTTTTTCTTTTGTGTACTTGAGCAGATCACGATGACCGCAAAGCGTGCATGAAATCGTATGGCACATTTGGATATGATACTTGCCAACCGGCCGGCGATTGAACAGCGTATAAAATGAAAGAACTTCTCGCACCTTCACGACCGGCACTTCGACGATTTCCGCAATATCGGCTTCCAGTTCTTCGGGAACGTAACCCATTTCTTCCTGCACGATGTGCAGAATCGGCAACAGCGCTGCTTGCTTGTTCGGATAATGCGTCATCACTTCTTTGACGCGCTGTATGGAATGATTGGAAAGCTTCAAACTCATTTACTCGTCCATTCTATATGCTGTGATCTTCATTATCGCCAAACAATAGCTCACGAGTCATTTCTTTTGAAAAAATCATGCGGCTGCTCGTTGCAATGCGAAAGTAGCAACGTCAAGCGGCTTCTGTTTTGCAAAGCTTTTGCGATGCAGTTTGATGCGTTCTATCTCGTGCAAAGTTCTGGCTTCCAAGTAGCTCGCATCACAATGCGGGCATACGATGACGGGCACATTCTCGATAATCAGCGCATTTGAGCTGCGTCCGTAAACTCGTGTAATACGTTTCTCTATTACGCCAGTTTTACCGCAGTTGTCACATCTTCTTTTTTTAGAAAGCGACATAGACTTCTTGCTTCAATGATAAAAGCCCAGACGGGCCGTCTGGGTTACCGGTCGAGTTCGCCGGCAATCATATTCACCGTGCCGAACGTGGCAATGATATCGGCGACCATATCGCCTTCAACCATTTTGTGAAATCCCGACATCAGCGTGAAGCATGGCGGACGCACGCGCACGCGATAGGGCTGGCCCTTGCCATCGCTGATGACGTAGAATCCCAACTCGCCATTGGCGCCTTCGACGGCTTGATAAGCCTCTCCTGGTTGCGGTTGAATGCCGTAACCCTCCATGATCAACATAAAGTGGTTCATCAAGCCTTCGATGCTGCCATAAGTTTTTTCTTTGGCCGGCAATACCGCGCCTTTGGCGTCCGGAAAAATGTTATCGTGCAACCAGGCATTGCCGCCGGAAAGCGTCGGGTCGGTTAAAGCTTGAACTTGCAGCAGGCCCTTCGTATAGCCAAACTTGCCAAGGTCCGCCATTTTATCGGCGGGAATTTCTTTGCCTTCATAATCTACATTAAGCGGCGCACCAGAAGTCTTCTCCAGCTTCTCCATACACTGTTCAATCAAGTGCATGCTCTGCTCGATTTCTTCCATGCGCACCAAATAGCGATCATAGTTGTCGCCATATTGGCCATACGGAACGTCAAAATCAAGCTGGTCGTAGACCAAATGCGGCTCGGCTTTGCGCACGTCGTAATCAATGCCGGTGCTGCGCAGAAAGGGGCCGGTAAAGCCGTAATCAATCGCCGTTTCTTTGGTGACGACGCCGATGCCTTTCATGCGGTCAACGAAAATACGATTGCGGGTGACCAGCGTGTGCATCTCTTTCATGGCAATGCGCAGCTCGCCCATCACTTTTTTCAAGTGCGCGGGGAACTCGGGCGTAAGATCGGCCTTCACGCCGCCGACGCGAACATACGATACGGTGAGGCGCGCGCCGGTAATCTCCTCCACCAACTCGTAAAACATGTCGCGCACTTTCACGAAATACAGAAAGGCAGTCATGGCGCCGACTTCCATCGTGCTGGCCGCGATGCAAGTTAGATGGTCGGTTATGCGCGAAATCTCCGACATCAACACGCGGAGATATTGGCAGCGCTCGGTGATTTGGAGACCCATTACCTTCTCCACTGCCATCGCGTAGCCGACGTTGTTGATGAGCGGCGAAACGTAATTCAAGCGGTCGGTGTATGGAAAGACCTGCGTCCAGGTCACGCTCTCGGCATCCTTTTCAAAAGCGCGATGCAGGTAGCCGATGCCGACATCCGCCACACGCTCGACTTTTTCGCCGTCAAGCTCAAGCAAAACGTGAATCACGCCGTGCATCGCCGGATGCGACGGTCCCATGTTGAGCAGCATGTTCTGCGTGTTCTTGCCGAGCTCTGGGCCTTTGAGGCGAAACGGCGCGCGCCCGTTACTCTGCTCTCGCGTCATTTTTTGATTATCGACGATGGGATGGCGCCGCGTGATGGGATAATCCTTGCGCAGCGGATAGCCTTTGAATTCGTCGTACATCAAAATACGCCGCAAGTCCGGATGGCCTTTGAAGCGAATGCCGAACATGTCCCACACCTCGCGCTCGAACCAGTTGGCGCCGCTCCATAGATGGCTCACTGTCGGTAGCTCCGGCGCCAATTCCGGAACCGGCACGCGCAAGCGCAGGCGGTGTTTTTCCGGCCAGGCAAAAAGATTGTAAACGACCTCAAAGCGTTCGCGCCGGCCATTCCGCGACTCCTGTGGCGGCGTTGGCTTTATGACCGGCTCGGCAGCGCCGGTATAGGCGGCGGCTTGGGTTGGCGCACCAAAAGTGGAATAGTCGACGCCTGCCAAGTCCATCAGAAAATTGAACCGCGGCTCGTGCTCATTTTTGAGATACGCGCAAAGCGCCGGCACGATATGGCGCTCCACTTCCAGCACCTGTTCGCCGCGCGGATGCGGCAGGATTTTGATTTTGTCCGGAAATTGGGCAACGATGTTTTCGAGAAAAGACATGGGTTATTGATTTCAGTTTCAATTTACGAACGCGGCGCTTCGATTTTCATGAGCACGATGCGCACGTTGTTTTTTGGCAAGGGCTTGCCTGCCGCCGCCAGCTTGCCGAGATATTTCGTGAGATACGCGATCATTTTTTTTTCGGCCTCGGCAGCCGTGGCGCCGCGCAAACGTTTTGCGGTGACGGCTGGGCAATAAACCCAATAGCCATGATCCCTCGCAGGCTCGATCAAGATCGTATATTCGCGGCTGCGGACTTTGCCTTTTTTCGGCGAAGCTTTTTTCAAACCCTGCTTGCGGCCTCGCCGCGCGGTGCTTGGCGAAGTTGATTTCTTCATGGCTATCCTATTTCGATGACGGCATGGCGATTTTGACTTTTTTAACACGCGCACCGGTTTTAGGCAGCGGCTTGCCTTGCGCAACGGGCTTCCCGAGGTTCATGAGATAAGACGTCATTTTGCTTTCCGCTTCAGCCATCGTTTCTCCATACAAGCCTTTGCCATTGACCGCCGGACAGTAGGCCAAATAGCCATGCGCTGGCGCCGGAGAGATTAAGATTGCAGCCTCGCGAATATGGCGTTTGTCCATTTTGGACGAGGTCTTTTTTCGATGCCTTCGTACCCAAGGCGGCGTCAATCCCTGTTCACGATGCCATTCGGCAATGATTTTGTGGGGATCGAAATCGTTATCGACTGGCGGCAGGCCTAATGCCTCACGACGGCGACTTATTTCCTCTGCAAACTCATGCAGGCTTGAATCATCTTTACGTCCTCGCCGTGCTTTGCTTTGTAAAGTTGGATTACTCATGGCTTGAATTTTAACTTTAATTTTCCTGTCGTATTTCCCAAGTATAAAGAAAGATGATGCCGCTTGCTCAAAGCTATATTCATTTTTAAAACGGCATCCGGTAATGATAAAGAACGCATATAACTTTTTGCAAGTTTTTTGGCGGTTTCCTCGATTTCTTCTTCATCAACAATTTGAGAAGCCAATTCAGTGCGCGCCAAAGCAAAAATTTGAGTGCCGCTATGCACAATTGAAAGATTCTCTCCGTCGGCAATTGTGCTCGCAATATCTGTTCCGCTAAATGCAACTCCCCGCCAGCCTCTCACATATGGATGCGTATGAAACGTGCCGACGAACTGCTGGCCTTGCTGCAGCCGATTATCCGGATCAACTTCGTCATTCGTGCCTTCGACAATGTTCGTAAGCCGCAAGCCTTCGCGCTCCCACACCAGCAGCGCCGCGTGCTCACGAACCACTCCTGATTCAATGTCTCGAATGCTCGCTTCCCACAGCCGGTTCATTTCCGGCGCGAGGCTGGACAAATTCAGTCGCGTGGGCAAGTCGCGGCTTTTGCATTTGCCGAGACAAACCGATTTTAAAAGAGCCTTGCCTCGTTTGGCCACAAATTATTTCCCCTCAGTATTCCTGCCTCTGCTTCTGTATCTTCTCCTGCAGCAGCATCAAGCCTTGCAGCACCGTCTCCGGCCGCGGCGGGCAGCCAGGGATGTAAACATCCACCGGCACGATGGTGTCGATGCCTTGCACGGTGGAGTAGTTGTTGTAAAACCCGCCGGTGCACGTGCAAACGCCGAAAGCGACGACCCATTTCGGCTCGCACATTTGATCGTAAACGCGACGCATGATCGGCGCGATTTTCTGGCTGATGGTGCCGACCACGAAAAGCACGTCGGCCTGGCGCGGCGTAAAGCGCGGCAGCGCGGCGCCGAAGCGATCCAAATCATATTGCGGGCCGGCCAGCGCCATGTATTCCATGCCGCAACAGGCGGTGACAAAGGGATATTGAAAGATCGAATATTTTCGCGCCCAACCTACTGCGTCATCCAATCGCGACGTAATGAAATTATCGCCGCCAAGAGCATTTTTCATTCCCATTCCAAAGCACCTCGCTTCCAAGCATAAATAAGACCAAGAACCAAAACACCGATAAATGTCAACATGCTGAAAAATCCCGCCGTCCCCAACTCGCGAAAAACCGTGGCCCACGGAAACAAGAAAATAATCTCGATGTCGAAGAGCACAAAGAGAATCGCAATCAAATAGAACCGGATATTCAATCTTTCGCCAGGAAAGGCGATGGGCGTCCAGCCGCATTCAAACGGCGTGTCCTTCACCGGATTTTTGCGTTTCGGGCCGAGCCAGGAGGACAAGCTGAGAATCAATACAACCGTTCCGCCGATTAAGGCGAAGGTTACCAATAAGGCAATTAGGTTTTCCATGGTTTCAGTACGTTTTTTTTCGACGCCGCGTTTTAGTCAAAATGTTTCTGTCATCTAAAAATGACACTGGTTCTTCATCACTGCCATTTTCCCACATGAGGGAGAAAAACCAGATGCCGCTTTCGCCAATACAAAAATCCGCTGGCGTAAAGGTCATGCTGGAATCCAGAGGCCGTTCTGCTCGTTTCGGATTATATTCGGCTTGCCAACCAAAAGCTTCACCTTTCCAAGCTTTTTTCTTCGCATGCAATTTGGCGGCAAATGCTTTGACCTTGTCAAGATCTGGAACGGCAACCGGCACGACGGCAGCATAATCATCATGCGTTTTGATTTGTGCTTTAAAGATCTGCTTCATAAAACCAAAATCTGTAGCCCTTAACCCGCAACACTACTGGCATATAGTTTCACTTATTTCATGATTACCGGCGACTGATTTACGTCAAATCCTCTCCGCAATCGCGTTCGCCATGTCCAGCGTCGAGGCGGCGCCGCCCATGTCATACGTCTTAACCTTGCCGTCGCGGATCACTTTTGCGATGGCGTTTTCGAGCGCATTCGCCATTTCCGTTTCCTTCAAATAGTCGAGCATCATGCGCGCGGCCAGAATCAGGCCGATCGGATTGACGCGATACTGTCCCGCATACTTCGGGGCCGAGCCGTGAATCGGCTCAAAGAGCGCATAATCATTGCCGATATTGGCGCTGCAACCGAATCCCAGTCCGCCCACCAATTGCGCGCACAGCTTTGACAAAATATCGCCGAACAGATTGCTCGTGAGCAGCAAGCCGTAATGCTGCGGGTTCTTTAGCAGCCACATGCACATCGCATCGACGTTGGCTTCATAAAAGTCGATGTCGGAAAACTGCTTGGCCACCTTGCGCGCTTCGCGAAACAACATGCCGCTGGTCTCGCGCGTCACGTTGGGCTTTTCAACGGCGGTCACCGAGCGATACCCAAAGCGTCTGGCGAACTCGAACGCGCTGCGCGCAATGCCTTCGCAGCGCTGTCGCGTCATCACGCGCGTCGACAGCGCGATGTCGTTCGGATTGATGCCGGCGTAGCGCCGCGCCCGCGGATGGTATTCCATCAGCGTCTCCAACACCGGCAGCGGCACCGGATGAAACTCGATGCCGACGTACAAACACTCGGTGCTTTCGCGAAAAACCACCACGTTGATGTCGTCGCGGTAGTTGAGCGGATTGCCAGGATACGCTTTGCAAGGCCGGATGTTCGTGTGCAAATTGAACTCCTGGCGCAATTGCAGAATCGGGCTTTGATAGAACAACCCCTTTCCCTGCAGCTCCGGCGCCAAATCCTTTTCCGCCTCTTCTTTGGGTTTGCTGGTGATGGCGCCGAACAGACAGGCATCGGTGTTTTTCAACAACTGGATGGTGCGTGGCGGCAGCGCGTTGCCTTCTTTGCACCAAAAACTCCAGCCGATGTCGCCGTGAAAATATTCGGCGTCAAATCCTAACTTGTCGAGCACAATTCGCGCTGCTTCCATCACATCCCTGCCGACCCCGTCACCTGGGAGCCAGCCGATTTTGTGCTTGGCCATGTCCTGAAACTCCTCTCTGAACTTTCCTTTTGTGTAATTTAGATCTTCCTTGAAACCAAACGTTTCTTCAAATGGCTAATCGCACTAGTGATATTGATTTCTTTGGGACACGCTTCAACGCAATTGAAAATCGTATGGCAGCGCCACACGCCGTGCGAGTCGTTGACGATATCGAGCCGCTCGTCTGCCGCCGCATCGCGCGTGTCGAAGACGAAGCGAAATGCCTTCAATAACGCCGCCGGCCCCAAAAATTTCGGATCGGCCCAAAACGACGGACACGACGACGTACAAGCGCCGCAAAGAATGCACTTCGTGGCTTCGTCGATGAAATCACGATCGGCATTCTCTTGCAACCGCTCCTTCGCCGGCGGCGGATCGCCCTCGACAAAATACGGCTTGACGCGCTTGAGATTGTCATAAAACGATTGCATCTCCACGACAAGGTCTTTGATGACCTTGTACTTCTTCATCGGTTCGACTATAATATAATCAGTTTTCAGGTCTTTCACAAGCGTTTGGCACGCAAGCTGGTTGCGGCCGTTTATCAGCATCGCATCCGAGCCGCATACGCCATGCGCGCAAGCCCGCCGGAACGTCAACGTGCCGTCCATTTTCCATTTAATATCGTGCAGCGCGTCGAGAATCCTGTACGTCGGCGGCACGTCGAGTTTGTATTCTTTGAAATATGAGGCCTTGTCAACTTCTGGATTGAATCGAAAAATTTTGAAAGTGACGTTCATAAATTCGTTTTCCTCTTTCCTGGGATTTTGTAGTAGTGCCTTCGGGCACCTATATCGAATCTTAAAAAAATCTACGTGGCGATAATGCGTTAATGCACAGCATGAGTGAGCGTCTCAGTTACCCACGTATTCACATTTTTCCCTGCTTTCTCAGCAGCCAGAACAACTTTCTTGTGTTGATCCGGCGACAAAAGAACGGTCAAACGGCCGCTGAACGGTTTATCCGGTTCCTCGCCACGCTCAGCGCAGAAAGCGAGGTAATCCTCCACCGAGTCTTCAAATGCTTTTTTGAGCTCTTCTGCTGATCGTCCTTGAAAAGTGATGACATCGCGAGTGTTAATGACTTCACCGTGAAAAATGTTCACATCCCCAGCAAACTCCACGCGCGCAAGATAACCTTTATATTGTATCATGGTTGTACTCCTGCTTCAATCAAGAACCGGCGCATTGACTTCACTGCGCCTTTATCAGTTTCTTTTCTTGGATGAGGCCGATGGAAAACGGCTCGAACATTGTTTAGTGCAATCCGAACTCTTGATCCTTCGCCTTCGCTAATCTCTGCGTCCAAAGCTTTTAGCAAACTTTCGATATCTGTCCATAAAATGCCGGCACGAACGGGATCGTCGAAGATCGCTTGCAGAGTTCGATGATGCTTCGATTTCATTTGATACGCAGATTAGTACTTCCGCTCCTTCGGCTGAAACTTGGTTATGGTCACGGGCCGATATTCCAGCTTCACACCTTTTTCGGTTTTATAGGCAAACGTATGCTTCAGCCAATTGGCGTCGTCACGCTTGGCATGACCTTCGCGATAATGCGCGCCGCGGCTTTCTTTGCGCGCCAACGCGCCCTCGACCATGATCTCGGCGTTGTCGAGCAAATAGCCCAGCTCGATGGCATCCAGCAAATCGGTGTTGAACGTGCGCGTGTGATCATCGATGTGAATATTTTGATAACGCGCTTTCAACTCACGCACGGTTTCGCGCACCGCTTGCAAACCCTTCTCGTCGCGAAAGACCGAGCATTTGTCCATCATCTCGTCTTGCAGTTTTTGCCGCAACTCCACCATCGGCTCTTTGCCGTCGCTTTTGGTGATGCGTTCGATCTTCTCGCGCACCGCTTTGTCGGCATCTTTGGGCAACGGCGCAAAATCGTGGTCGCGGATGAACTCGGTCATCGCCTTGCCGGCGCGGCGGCCAAACACGATAATGTCCAGCAGCGAGTTGGTGCCGAGCCGATTGGCGCCATGCACCGAAACACAAGCGCACTCGCCCGCCGCATAAAAGCCCGTCACCAGCTTGTCCTTGTGATTCGCCCGCACTTGGCCGTTGAGATCAGTCGGAATACCGCCCATGATGTAATGCGCCGTCGGCTGAATCGGAATCGGCTCCTTGATCGGCTCGACGCCGAGATAAGTGCGCGCGAAACCGGTCACGTCCGGCAGCTTTCTGTCAATGACCTCTTTGCCGAGATGCGTCAAATCGAGATGCACGTACTGCGTGCCGTCATCGCCCATGATGCCGCGGCCTTCGCGAAATTCGGTGTAGATGCAGCGGCTCACCACGTCACGCGGCGCCAGGTCTTTGATCGTCGGCGCGTAGCGTTCCATAAAACGCTCGCCGTTTTTATTGCGCAAAATGCCGCCCTCGCCACGAGCCGCTTCCGACACCAAAATGCCCAGCTTGAAAAGTCCGGTCGGATGAAATTGCACGAACTCGTGATCCTCAATCGGCACGCCGCGATTGTACGCCAACGCAATACCGTCGCCGACCAAGCCGTGCGCGTTGGAAGAAATGCGAAAAACTTTGCACGCGCCGCCGGTGGCGAACATCACGGCTTTGGCGTAAAATGTATGAATCTCCGAAGTGCGAATATCCATCGCCACCACGCCGCGGCAGATGTTGTCTTCGATCAAAACATCCAGGAGAAAGAACTCGGAAAAAAACTCGACGCCTTTCTTCACGCAATATTCGTGGAGCGTGTGCAGCATGATGTGGCCGGTGCGGTCGGCCGCAAAGCAGGCGCGCTGCACCGCCGCCTCGCCGAAATTGCGCGTGTGTCCGCCGAAACGCCGCTGCGCGATGCGGCCGTCGGCGTTGCGCGAGAACGGCATGCCGATGTGCTCCAACTCGTAAATCGTCTGCGGCGCATCACGCGTGAGAATTTCAATGGCATCCTGATCGCCGAGATAATCGCTGCCCTTCACCGTGTCGAACATGTGCCACTCCCAACTGTCCTCCTCCTCGTTGCCGAGCGCGGCACACACGCCGCCTTGCGCCGCTGCCGTGTGTGAGCGCGTCGGATACAATTTCGTGATGACCGCACAACGAACATCTTCCGGAATTTCCAAAGCCGCGCGGCAACCGGCGCCGCCGGCGCCAACAATCACAACGTCATATTGCAGAAACATTTTCCTTCCATCCCTCTTTCCAGTGAGCAGTAGTCCCCGCCTCTTGTGGGCGGTTTTTTTTAAACGAACATGCTCCGTTTTTTAAAAGTGCCCCACAAGGGGGGCAGGACTACGATTTTATCGCAATCAAAATTAATTCGGATATTTAAACGGCACGATCACGATCAGCGCCGCGATGAACGCCGCCAAGCCGAGCGTCCACAAAGTGCCATACACCGCCAAACGATGATTCTCTTTTTGAACGTAATCGGCGGCAATGATCCACAAGCCGTTCATGCCGTGATAAAGCGCAAAGGCAACGAAGAGAATATCAAACGCTTTCCAGAAAGGATCCGCGAGCTTGGCAGCGACTTCGGCATACGTATCCGCGCCAAATCCGCCCTCGCCGCCGGAAATAGAAAAGTGGTTTACCTTATAATGAATGAACAACAACGGAATGAGAATAACACCGGTCACCCGCTGATAAAACCACGCAAAATGTCCGGCATTACCTGAAGTTCTATTTTGAGCCATCGCTCCCTCTTTCGCAAATTATCTTTATGTAGTCCCCGCCCCTTGTGGGCGGCTATTGAGGTTATGAAGAGCGACCCACAAGGGGTCGAGACTACGGTTTAGTGCAACATCGTTCTACTCACAACAATCCACGTGCCGACAATGAACAACACCGCCGTCGCCGCCATCGCGCCCCAAAAAAGCTTTTTGTGATAGCGCGAGCCTTCCGCAAAATCGACGATCACGATACGCAGCCCATTGAGCGCATGAAAAATAATCGCGCCCATCAGCAAAATTTCGCTGATCTTGATCAACGGGCTTTTATAAAACTCCATCACCGCGTTGAACTTTTCCGGTCCGCCGTAAATTTGCGTCTGCGTCCAAATGTGAAATAACAAAAAAATCGTGATCCCGACTCCGGTAATGCGATGCAACAACCACGAGAACATGCCGGTCTTGACTTCATAACCGAGAAAACGCATATTTGCCACTCCTCCTGTTTCGAAAATTCTAGGCGAAAACCAAGCGACCCTTCGGTTCAGGAATTGGACGCCCCAACTCTTTCGCCGTCTCAATCCATTCCTGAATTATTACTTCGACGTTAGCCAAGGCTTCTTGATACGTTGCTCCATCCGCCATGCAACTTGGTAGCTCAGGGACGTCGGCGACAAAAACTTCGTCCTCATCGCTCCAAAATATGATTACTTCATATCGAACCATGTCGACTACTCAAATTGTAACAACCAGCAACTCAGATATGAATCGCCTCCCCAAACGCATTCGCCGCCGCTTCCATCACCGCCTCGGTCAAGGTCGGATGCGCGTGCACGGTTTTAATAATATCGTGCGCCGTCGCTTCGGCGGTTTTGGCCAACACCAGTTCTGCAATCAAATCCGTCGCCTCGTTGCCGAGAATATGCGCCCCGAGCAGCTCGCCGTATTTTTTATCAAAGATCAATTTGACAAAACCTTCGGTCTCGCCGACGGCGATGGATTTGCCAAGCGGGCGAAACGGGAAACGGCCAACTGCGACGTCGTGACCCTGCTCTTTGGCCTTCGCTTCGGTCAAACCCACGCTCGCCACTTGCGGCTGGCAATAGGTGCAACCTGGAATCGCGTCGTAGCGCACGGGGTGTGGGTTGTGGCCGGCAATTGCTTCAACGCAGCAAATACCTTCCGCCGAGGCCACGTGCGCCAGCAGCGGCGCGCCGATCACGTCACCGACGGCATAAATGCCGGGAACGTTGGTGCGATAATATTGATCGTATTTAATGAAAGTTTTCTCGACCGCGACACCAGCGTCCTCGAGACCTACGTTTTCCGTATTGCCCGCAAAGCCAATTGCCATCAGCGCGACATCGCCGGAAAAATCTTTTTTGCCGGATTTCGTGGCAACCGTCACCGTCACGCCGCCTGCTGTCTTTTTCACCGCCTCCACTTTTGCTTCGGCTTCGATGGCGATCCCGCTCTTTTTGAAGTTGGCGGTCAATGACTTCACGACTTCTTCATCTTCGAATGGCAAGATTTGCGGCATCATTTCGAGAATCGTCACCTTGCAGCCGAAGGCATTGTAGAAATACGCGAACTCGACGCCAATCGGGCCGCCGCCGATGATGACCATGGATTTCGGCATCGGATCGAGAATCATCGCCTCGGTGCTGGTGATGATTTTTTTGTGATCGATCTCGACGCCGGGAATGCTGCGATGCCTGCCGCCGGTGGCAATGACAACGTGCTTGGCGCGATATTCGCCGACCGCCTTGCCGTCTTTGGCGACTTCGATGATTTTATCTTTGCGCAGACGCCCACGGCCATCGACGTGCTCGATCTTATTTTTCTTGAAAAGAAAATGCACGCCTTTGTTGATTTGGTCGGCGATCTTGCGGCTGCGCTGAATAATCGGTGTCCACTCGAAACCGATCTGCTCGGCTTTCAGGCCAAAATCTTTGGCGCGCTGCATGAGATGATAAACTTCCGCCGACCGCAGCAACGCTTTGCTCGGAATGCAGCCCCAGTTCAAGCATAGCCCGCCCAGCTTGTCCTGCTCGATGACGCCGACCTTCATGCCAAGCTGCGCGGCGCGAATCGCGGCGACATAACCGCCTGGCCCGCCGCCGACTACGATGAGATCAAACTCTTTCAACTCTCCGCTCCTGTTATGTTAAAATTCAACTTTGTCGTAAATCTCTGCCACAGCCAGTTCACAGTTGAGCGAGGGTAACTTAATGATGCTCTGGAAATCACTGGTTTCGAATAGTAATCCCCATATACCATTTTCTTGCTTAAAATATTGCTCGAGTTGGCAACGATCTTGAGCGATCAACAAATACTCTCGCAATGAGGAGATGCGGCGATACTGCTCAAATTTTTTGCCACGATCATGCGCCTCGGTGCTTTCAGATAAAACCTCGACGATCAAGGTCGGATTGATGAGATTGTCGTCCTCATCATATTGCTCTTTTCCACAAACGACAACGACGTCGGGATAGGTATATAATTTGGTTGTGGCTACTTTTATACGTTGGTCACTTGGATAAACTTTGCAAGGATGTTTTTTGAGTTGGCTCCTTAACTCACCTATCACATTTGACGAAATCAAATTATGACGCGGACTTCCTCCGGCCATCGCAAAAATCTCACCGGCAAAATACTGGCTTTTGTACTCGGCGGCCCGTTCAAGCGCTAAGTATTCCTCCGGTGTATAAAGTTTTTTAGGCAAAGCGGACATATGACAACCTTAATCATCTATTTCGAGTAGCTCTAATCATTTCTTTAAGATTTGATGCAAGTAATGATCGAAGATGCTCGGTTGAGCGATAATAAAATACCCTCAGGCTACCAATATCAAAATGGATTGTAGTTCCTTCCTTTGCAAGTAGTAGAATGTCTAACGATTCATTGCCTACTCCGTGTGCATAGCCAAGTTCGTAATAAACATTAGGACGTTCATGTGTGAGATCGAAAATAATAAACTCTGCTTTTTCGATAAGATCAGTAATCTCTCGAATTATGAAGCCAGAGCCTACATTCTCATCTACGCGTTTCGCATTGAGGCCAAGCTTCGTACATTCATCTTTAACTGCAGAAAAAACTTCGCGCATTTCTTCGCCTTGGAACGGCATGCCGACGAAGACTAAATTACGCTCAAAGTCACCCTCATCCTCTGGGTTATAATCTTGACGGCCAAATTCACGATCCATAAAAGTGTGTTGTCTGCCCATATTTTCACTCTTTAGTAGATGCAAATCTCACCGTACATTTTCTCTCTCAGTGAATTTTTGAAAGAATATCCCGCACCACTTTCTTCACGTGCTCGCGGCCATTCTCGATAAAAATATTCTCGCCGCCTTTGCTCGCGGCGACGACGCCGGCAATGTACAAATTCGGCACGTTGGTCTCGAACGTTTCGGGATTGTAGCAAATCTTTCGATTCGCCTCGTCAATTCGCACGCCGGCGCGCTGCACGAACTCGAAATCCGGATGATAGCCGGTCATTGCAAACACGTAATCGTTTTCCAAACGCTGCTCGTGACCCTCGCCGTTTTTCACAAAGATGGCGTTTTCAGTGATGCGCGTAACGCGCGCGTTGAACAGCGCTTTGATGCTCCCTTCCTTGATCCGGTTGAGGATGTCCGGACGGAGCCAGTATTTGACGTTCGGATGAATCTCCGCGCCGCGGTGGATCAGCGTCACCTCGGCGCCGTGGCGATACAAATCGAGCGCCGCTTCCACCGCCGAACTTTTCGCGCCGATCACTGCCACTTTGCGGCGATAGAATGGAAACGGCTCGGTGTAATAATGTGAAACCTTCGGCAGGTTTTCGCCGTCGATATCGAGAAAGTTGGGATTGTCATAAAAACCCGTGGCAATGACCACGTGTCGCGCCAGATATTTTTGCTTCGCGCTGGCGACCGCAAAAAAATCCTTCCCCACTTTAATCTCATCCACGCGCTCGTCGAAATGAATAGTGAGCTTGTAGTGCTCGCTCACGCCGCGATAATAGTTCAGCAAATCCTGCCGTGACGGCTTGGTGTCGGTAATAATGAAAGGAATGTCGCCGATAGATAAAAGCTCCGGCGTGGAAAAAAAGCGCACATTGCTCGGGCAGCGAAAAATCGAATTGGTCAGGCAGCCTTTTTCAAGAATCAAATGCGACAGTCCGTTGCGCTTGGCCTCAATAGCACAAGCCAGGCCAACCGGACCGGCGCCGACAATCAAAACGTCGATTACTGAATCTATGTCCTGTCCACTTGATACGGATCTCACGGTTTTAAACGATTCCTTTCACTTTTCAGCGGCGCTTTCGTCATCTCGAACCTTTAGTATACTAAAATTTTCCGCAAATTTCAAGCGCTATTTCCTTTTATTTTTTCTCTTTACGACGTTTAACTTTACACCGCCTCGGCCAACTCCTTGCGCACGTGCGGAACCAGCCCGCCGTGGCCCATAATGCCCGTCATCACCTGCGGCAATTTTTCGCCGTGATAAATTTTGCCGCGATGCGCCACCGTACCGTTGACGAAATCAACTTCCAGCGCCTCGCCATCTTGGGCCGCGGCATAAAAATTCTCGTCGCGCACGATGAGAAACGAAATGGCCTCGTTGACGAGATTGCGCTTGTGGATGTAGGCAAAGCTCTTCGCAATGATCGCCTGCACGCCCGCGCCTTTCAGCGCCCACGCCGCGTGTTCGCGCGAACTGCCGCAGCCCCAACCTTCGCCGGCGACGATGATGTTCTCGCCGGCTTGCACGCGCTTGACAAAATCCGGACGGAAATGATAAAAGGCTTTCGCGCCGATCTCCTGCATATCCGAGAGATGGCAGAACTCGCCGGCGATGATCGCGTCGGTGTCGATGTTGTCGCCAAAGGTTTGCGCCTTGCCGGTGATCAGCGCATGTTGCATTTTGCCGTTGCCGCTCGCGCGTTGCGCCGCATGTGCAGTGTGATCCGGCTGCGGTTTAGTGAACACGACCGCCGGCAATCCCGATTTCGGCGCGACCAAGCGCTGCCATTTCTCGCGGTCAATTTGCGCCAGCAACGGCCGCGGGTCAGTGATTTTCATGTCAAACGACGAAGCCGCCACCGTCGCCGCGGAAGCGAGCCAAGCGATGCTGCCCTTGCCCATGCGGTTGTGGAAATTGCGATTCTGCGACGAGAGCCAAACTTCGTCGGGCAGTGCGCGATCGCTGGCGATGCCGAGACACATACTGCACCCTGGCTCGTTAATGCGATAACCCGCGCGCCGATAAATTTCGAGCAAGCCGGCTCGCTGCAAATTCTCGGCAATCTCCAGGCTGCCAGGCACGACGATGCGATAATCTGTCGAGATTTCCACCGGTTTAATGCCGGCGCGAAAACCGGCTTCCAAAACCAGCGCGCCGAGAATCAACTCTTCTTCCGTCGTCGTACACGCGCCGATGAAGCAGCCATCCAATTTTTGGTCGAGGGTTTCTTCCACATTAAAGACATTATCCGGTGAAAACGGTTTGGCCACTTGCGGCGCTAAACCGTTGAGATCGAGGCGAAAGGTTTCGAGATATTTGGCGTCTGCATCTGCGGCGAACCACCATCCTCCCTGCCGAAACTCCGGATCGCGACGCTGCTGCATGGTTCGTAGCACGTGGCTGTCCGCTGGAAAAATGCCGTTCAAGCCGCCGAATTCTGCGGTCATATTCGCAATCGTAAAACGAAAATCCGTGGAAAAATCTTCGAGATGGTCGCCGGTAAATTCGACCGTGCGTTCCATCGCCACGGTGTTGCGTCCGAGCTGGCCGAGGGTTTTGAGAATCACGTCTTTGCCGGTGAGGCCGAAAGGCAGGCGACCGGCGTAATGCACGCGAATCGCTTCCGGCACTTGAATCCACGAGCGGCCGAGCACCATCGCAATCGCGATATCCGCGCCGCCGAGGCCGATGGCTAGCGCCGCCATGCCGCCGTGCGAGCTGGTATGCGAATCGGCGCCAAGCACGATCTCGCCGGGCCGCACGAGCTGCCGGAAAAACTCGGTGTGCATGATGGTTTGGTTGGCGTCGTAAAAATATTTGAGCTTCGCTTCTTGAGCAAAACCGCGCGAAAGCTGCACGAGTTTTTGCGTGCGGCTATCGTTGGCAAGCGTGTTGCGATCGACGGTGTGATCGAGCGCGAGATAAAAACGATCTTTGTTGAACAGCGGCGGTCGGCCCAGCGCCTCGTAAGTGAGGTTCATGCCGTTCCACGCCAGCTCGCTGGCAATCGTCCAATCAACGGAAATGGTAATAATGTCGCCGGCCTTGACGTGATCTTTGGGCCAATCTATCGCGTGATGATACAAGATTTTTTCAGTGAGTGTCATTCCTGCCATGGTTCTCTCCAACAGGTTTCTTATTGATGCTTGCTCGCTACTTGTTGCTGGTTTCTCGTCATTTTATGCAACAAAAACCACCCTATTAAAATAATCTTTTTCTGATTGACCACAAGGAGTTTTTTAACAGCGGATTAACGATTAGCGCGGATAGTGAATGGAGAGAATAAACGCAGATACGAGGACCTGATGCTCCTCAAAACTCGTGGGCAAGGCAGGAATCGAACCTGCTCAAGGCTTTTAGCCCGCGTGATTTACAGTCACGCCCGTGTCCATAACGGTATACTTGCCCGAAAGATGTAACACAGTTTTCCAAACTGGGGACAAACTCGTGCGGATGATGGGATTCGAACCCATACGGTTTTGAGGCCATCCCGATTTTCGGGACGCGTCTGCAAGATTTCGCCACAGCCGCATTTCGTACAGGCGAGAGGATTCGAACCTCTACGACCAGTCACGGTCGCCAGCTCCTAAGGCTGGTGCGTCTACCAGTTCCGCCACACCTGCGCTGCACATTTAGCGTAAGGACTCGATATCCACATCATGTCATTTCGTAGAAATCTTTTTAATGCCAAGCCCGTGCTTGCACCAAAAAAGATTTTTACAGAATGACATTATCATTGAAGTCAAGTCATTTCAACTTCCCCCCTTTTCGATATTGTGTTTGGTTGAAATGGCGAAAAGATTTCGCCATGTGTGGGAAAAGGAGACAAGTTTACAGAATAGCCAGCAGATAGAGATAGGGTTCTAGTTTCATATTCAACTCCGTTTATAAAAATCTGCCTATTAAACGCGCCACCCACCGGCGCAGTTCCCAAGAATTTATTTCGATTTGCGAAAATTTAGCAATGACTGGAGGCGGGCGAGCGTCCGGTCATACGCCTCACCCCCCATTTCCGTGCGAAGCATCACCGCATTTTCGCGGAAGAACGCGAGATTTTTTTCGAGTTGTTCGACTCTCGTCGTGCTGTCGCTGGCCGCGGCGAGAGTTTGCGCGAGATGCGAAACGGCCAACACGCGATACGAGGAGTCGGGATCGGATTTGAGGAAATCGCGCCAAATTTTCTCGCGCTTTTTTAAATCTGAAGTTTGTTGCGCGCGTTGTTGCGCTTCATCGTACTCAGATGATTTCTGTGTCATCGCGGCGCGCTTTCCAAAAGCTGAAACGCCACCGCGGCCTTCGGCGGAAGACACCGCGGCGCGGGATCGAGACAACCTCGCTTGGTCATCGCGGTTTTGCGCTTCGTTTTCGCGATCAGCCGCTGAAAGAATTTTAACTTCCTGCTGCAGCGCCGCTTCTTCCGCCGGAGCCGCCGGTTGATCTTTGGCCTTCACAAACGATTGTGCGACGGGTTGAGATATTTTTTCTTCCGGAAGTGAAAGCGGCGCTTCCGTCTTTTTATCAATCTCACCCGCTTGCGATGGTGCGCGCGCCGCCAGGTTTCTTTCAGAAAACGTTATTGGCGAATCGGCTTTGGCATAAAGCGAAAGGCCAGCACCCTGCTTCCCCTCTGCTCCCTGTACTGCCGCGGCGACAAGAAAAGAGTCTTGCACTGAGCCTGTTTCCCGCTGCGCTGGCAAAGGTTTTTTTGCCGCAGCGACCGGGTTTTCAGTAAGCGATTCTTGAGCCGATTGCGGTGTTGCTGACAGCGATTTTTCAAACGTCGCTTCTGGCTCAAGCCGGGCGGCTGGTTGCTCTGACGTTGCAACCGTGGTGATCGAAGTTTCCGGTTTTTCCCATAGCTCGCGAATCATAAAAAAGCAAAATGCTGCCACCGCCGCCAACGGCAACACATATTTTCCCGAACCGCGCAAGAATTTTTGCATCGCCGGCGGCAAGTAGAGCAAATCACGCGTTGGCGTTGATTCGCCAAGCGACGTTCGTTTGATTGGAGATTTCAGACGCGGCAATTTCGGCAATGCCAGCAAACGGCGTTTCTCCGATAATTTCACGCGTTCCATCACGCGCGGCGCCAGTGTTTGCCAATATGCCTCCGGCGGCGGTTGGATTTGTTCATCCAGCCGGCGATGCGCGGTTTCGATCTGGCGCAGTTGCGCAAGGGTCGCGGCGCAATCCGCGCAGCTTGCGAGATGTTGCTCCATCGCTACGCGCGGCTCCGATTTTAATTCGCCGTCGAGATATTCATGCAGATGTTCCGCCGCGGCGACGCAGCCGAAATTTTTTTGATTAGTGATTGACATGCAAATTTAATTTATCATCTTGCGTGTCATTCCGCAGGAATCCTTTTGGAAAGCCAAGAGCGTGCTGAATACAAACAAGATTCTTCCAGAATGACATGCTATTGAGACGTTTATCGCTTGAGTTCAATGCTTGAAATTTCCAAATACGGCCTTAACCACGCCCGCAGCTTTTCCCGTGCCCGTGCCAGCCGCGACATCACTGTGCCGATTTCAATACCGAGATGCTCGCTCAATTCCTGATAGCTCATCTCCTCACGCGTGCGCAAGAGCAAAACCACCCGCTGCTCGGCGGGCAAGCGCTCGATTGCTTTCTCCAGCGCGGCGAGCATTTCGCTGCGTTCCGCTTTCTCGTCGGGATTATCCGTTTCCGGCGCCGTCGGAAAAATCTCTTCCGCATTCAAGCCGCTAAAATTGGATTGGCGCTTGCGGCGCTGGATGAAGGTGATCGCCAGATTCACCGCGATGCGATGCAGCCACGGATAAAACGGCCGGCTGCGGTCGAAGTCCTTCAAATGCTGGTACGCCCGCACAAACGCTTCTTGCAGCAAATCGTCCGCGTCGTCATGACGGCGGACGAGCCGGCGCAAAGCCGCATACAACGGCTTTTGATATTTCGCTACCAATTGCGCGAACGTATCTTTTTCACCGCGCAGCGTTGCTTCAATCCAAGCGCGATCTTCGGCTGCCGCCGTCGCCATCGTCTCTGCCGGCGCGGTGTCGCGTCCGTTATCAGTGTGTGATTGCATCAGCTTCATGCTTTGGGCGCGTGCCCGTCAGTTATATTACAAATGAGAAGAAAAAATATTCCGGCACAATGTTTCAGCAGTTTGACTGCTTGCCGGCTGTTCAGCTAGCAATGAATCGAAATCTGCAAACAAGCTCATCGATAAAAATCAATCCACTGAATCGACGCCTTTCGCGCGCCGCTTTGGAGAAAATCTTCCGGCGCCTCGACTTCGATATACCCCTCGCGCAATGGAATTTTGCCGCGCGACGCCACGCGCATCCTCATCCAGAATGGGCTATTTGACGTGAGCGCTTGCGCCTCTACCGGCTTCTCCCCGGTTCGGCTCATGCTCTGTCGAATGCCTTGTTCACCTGTGCTCGAAACCGAAACCGTAACCACGGTTTCGCCATAGGCAAAACGTAATTCTTCCAAACCGCGCAAATGAAATTGCATGATGATTCGTTTCGGCATTTGCCCGGCGGCAAGCTCAAAATCGGCGTGGCCAATTCCGCTCTCGCTAAAAATTTCAATAATCGCGGCGCCACCATCGGCGCGTGTTTGCAGCCGCGCATCATCTTTATGCGAAGTGACGACGATCATCGTTTGATTGCGTTGCGAGGTTTGGCAGACCGCCGCCAGGCAGAAAACGGTTGTGCCGAGCAGCAAACCATATCGCTGGCCGATCCGCATCGTTACTTTTTGTCGTCGGTGAATTTGGAGATCGCGCTGCTAAACGCGCCGCGCAGTTCCGTCCAGCTTTTTTCCACACCGGCTTTGATGTCGTCCCACGCTTCGTCGCCGGCTTCTTGCAATTGTTTCAACTTGCCTTGCGCCATCTCTTTTTTCGACCGCAGCTCTTCGATCTGTTTTTGCAGCTCATCTTGCGCATCGGCTTTTGCCAAATGGACTTTCACTTTCAGCCCGTCCAATTCCGTCTCCCATTCTTGCAATTGCCCGGCGAGCATTTGCAGATACGATTTTTTATCTTGCATGATTTGTTTCTCCGAAGCTTGAAATCAGAAAATTCGAGCCGGTGAATTGATTGTATGATACTCCAATTTCAGGAAAAGATCAAGAGGCGTGATGAAAATCGCGCCGAAAATTTTGCTGGAATTTTTCGCCCACAGAAATTGAAAATCCCACAGAAGTTTATGTGTATTTTTATATGTTACCCGGTTTTTTTGTTTTTCATTTCTGTGGGATTTCTTTTTCAGTGGGCGCATTTTTATTCATCCGCAAGCTTTCCAGCAATTGCCGCGCGCCGGCGTCTTGCGGCGAAAGCGCCACAAGCTTTTGCGCCCAGCGGCTCGCAGCTTGAAGGTCTCCGGCGTCGCGATTATACTCAATCAACGCCATCAAAATCTCGCGATCCTGCGGAAATTTTTCGTGCGCCGTTTGCAAAAGTTGCAACGCTTTTCGGACGTCTCCCGTTTCGTGCAATGCAACCGCATAAACATACGCATAACGCGGCGAGTCGGCACGCAGTTGCGCGGCCTTGGCCAATTCGTCGATTCCTTCACGCCGGCGGTTTTGGCGAACCAGCGACAGGCCCAGCGCGTGATGCACGTCGGCGTGATCGGGATCGGCCGACAGCGCCCGGCGCAGCATTTTTTCGGCTTCACCCTCGCGATTTTGGGCGCGATATAAATCGGCGAGATTGATGTAAGCCGGAATGAATGACGGTTGCAGCCGAATCGCGTTGCGATAGGAAGCTTCGGCTTCAGCGAACTCTCCAAGCTGCGTCGCCAGCCATCCGAGATTGACATGCGTTTCCGCGCGATCGGCGTTGCCAATTTGCGATTCGCGATATTCGGCAACAGCGCGGTCAAATGCCGAGCGCTGTTCAGTGTTAAAATATTCAAGCGGAACGCTCGCGAGCAGCGGCACAGCTTCCAAACGAACGCTGCGGATGTGATCATGCAACAATTGCATGCCTAACAAAAGCCGCGTTGGCGGATCAAACGACGAAAGCGTTGCTGCCGCCGCGCGACGCACCAAGGGGTCAACATCAGTGACGGCTCGCTCAATTGTTGGACGAATATTGGCGCTCAAATATTGTTGTAGAAGACTTAATGCCGTGGCGCGGACGACGCCGGGCGCTTTCTTGTTTTCGACGGTCTGCACGAGCTGGTTTAGAGCATCGGGCTGCCCGGTTTGTCCGGCATGAAGCGCTTCGCCAAAATGCCATTCGGTTTTGTGATTCGGCCCGTACCATTTCATCATAATTTCAGCCGCCCATTTCGCCGAACGATCTTGGTGGCACTCATTACAAGCATTCGGCGTATTCAATTTCATCGTGAGATCGGGACGCGGCACGTGAAAGCTGTGATCCCGGCGGCCATCGATCACCATGTATTTGCGCTCGACCATGTGGCAGGAAACACATTGCGCCGCGGCGGTATTGATTTTGTGAAAATGATGCGCCGGCACGTCGTATTTCGCCGGGAGATGACATTGCAGGCAAATCGCGTTTCCCGGAAAGCGGAGACGGAGACTGTGCGAATCGTGGCAATCCGAGCACGTCACGCCGGCCTCATACATTTTGCTCTGCAAAAACGAGCCGTATTCATAAACTTCTTCAACCGCCATCGTTTGGCCGTCAGCGTGATAAACACCTTCATCGAGCAGCGCGACCCGATGCGTTTCCGCCAGCGGTTTGCCGTATTCATACTCGCGCCAAATTTGCGCCCGGCGCGCGTGGCAGCGGGCACACGTCTCAAACTCAGCGCGGGACGACAGGGCGCGCGTGCGGGTGGCGATGGCTTGTCCGGGCTTGAAACTCCACGTTCCGTCCGACGTGTCCGCGAAAGTGACGGCTAATGCTTTGGTTGGATCGATGACGCGGCGGCCCTGCTTGAGTTGACGCGCCCAATCAACGTGACGGGAACCGGGGCCGTGACACGCCTCGCAGGAAACATTGATCTCCGACCAGCTCGTGGCAAAGCGATCTTCATGCACCGAATAATTTTTTTGCAGATTCGTCGAGTGGCACTCGGCGCACATGAAGTTCCAATTTTGGTACGGCCCCGTCCAGTGCAGAATATCTTTGTAGTCGATTTTCTCGTTGGGATAAAGATGAAACCAGCGCTGTCCCCCCTCCGCCGCCGGACGCGCATCCCAACAAATGCTCAACGCTTGATAACGGCCGCCGGGGAATGCCACGAGATATTGTTGCAGCGGATAAACGCCGAACGTGTAGGCAATTTTGTATTCGTGCAGCTTGCCATCCGGCCCGTCGGTGCGCGCGAAATATTGATTTTGTTTTTTGAAGAACGTTGTCGTGACCCCATCTTTTTTGAAACTGGCATTATTGAAATTACCCAGCACCGTCGCGCTATCGGCGACTTGCATGGCAAGATCGTGATGCGAGCCGCGCCAAAGCTCGGCTTGCGTTGCGTGACATTCGGCGCAAACTTTTTCGCCCACAAAAGCTGCCGCAGGCACAGCGCGGCGCGCGCTTTTATCCTCACAGCCGAGGCCAAACATCACGGCCAACACGAGCGCCAGTTTGCCGGCGGGTTGAGAGAATAAAGACAATTTCATACGCCGCCCAAAACTTTGAAGACATCGGTCAATAGCCACCAAATTCCAACCAAAAGTATCGCCCCGGGAATAACAAAACGCAGCCAATAATACAGCCCGAGAGCAAAACGCGAGTTTTCATTTTTCGCCAGCTCTTTGAGCGCGGCCGAGCGTTTCATCACCCACGCCACGGTGATGACCGCGAGCAGGCAGCCGAGCGTTTGCATGCCCGAACCAAAAGTCAAATCCCACGGCACGAAAATTTCCATGTTGATCATCGGCGGTATGGCAACGAAAAAAACGAGCGCCGCCAGGAGCCAGACCGCGCGGGTTCGAGGCCATGCCGTATTGTCGGTGAGGCCGGCGACCAAGACTTCAAAAGCGGCAATATTGGACAAGAGGCCGGCGCCAAAAAGGCCGGCGAAGAAGAGCAGGCCGAAGAGCCATCCGAGCGGAATCGCGCCAAACACTTTTGGCAGCGTGAAGAAAATAAGCCCCGGGCCGCTGCCGGGTTCGAGTCCAAACGCAAAAACCGCGGGAATGATGGCGAAGCCGGCGAGCAGGCCCGAGAGTGAATCGCCCAGCGCCGTCCAAATCGCATTCGCTTTCAAATCGTCATTTTTGTTCAAATAGGAACCATAGACCACCATGAAGGTGCCGCCGAGTGAAAGCGAAAAGACGGTTTGGCCGAGCGCGGCGACCATGACTTTGCCGGTGAGCGCGCTCCAATCAAATTTTAAAATGTACCAGTCGAGGCCGCGCCCCGCGCCGGGCAGGGTGAGGGCGCGAATGATGAGAACGATGAGAATGATTAACAAAATCGGCATGGTGATTTTGCTAATGATTTCAATGCCTGATCGCAAGCCTCTCAGCAGAACGACGGCGCAACTCAGAATCACGAGGCCGGTGCACAACAACTGCAAGAGGAACGATTTGGCCGCGAAGCCGGTTGGCGGCGGCAAAATTTCCGCGGCCGGATAAGAGAGCTGGAATGCTGCTGCCACTTCGGTGAGAGCGTGATACAGCACCCAGCCAATGGCATTGGAATAATAGCCGGTGGCTGCGACGACGATCATGAAAAAGAACCATCCGAGGCTGCGGCCATAAGGCAAGCCGGCGCGGGCAAAAGCGCCGACCGTTCCCTGGCGCGTGGATCGCCCCAGTGTCCACTCCGCCATCAGCGCCGGAATGCCGATCAAAAGATTGAGCAGCAAATAAAAAATCACAAACGGCGCCCCGCCGAATTTTCCTACCATATAAGGAAAGCGCCAGAAATTTCCCAGGCCCACCGCCACCCCGATCATGGTCATGAGAATAGCGAACCGGGAAGTAAACGTCTCGCGTGTGCCGTTGCTCAATTCGCTTCCTATTTTTACCTTACGTTTTACGCTTTACGTCTTACGTGTCACGTGCTTATCAACCACTGTTGCGATCATACGGAATAATGTTATCCCATTCATCGGCGCTGGAGCGCGCGACGAAAGCGACCACCGGCTCGGTAGCGCTCATGTTGAAAACCTCGTGGGGCACGCCGGGCTCGATGAAGATAAAATCGCCGGCTTCGTTTTCCACGGATTTTGTCAAGCCCGGGCCATACTCGTGCCGGACGCGGCCCTGCACGATATAAAGCATGACTTCAAAATCGACGTGAATGTGCGCGCCGGCAACGCCACCCGGCGGAATCGTGGCCACATTGATCGACAGCGCCTTCGCCCCGACATTCTTGGCGGACATGCCCTGCTTGTAGTGAATCCCATTCCATTCGCGCTTGTTCCCCCCGCCGCGAATTACGGCAATGCCGTCGTGGTTTTCGACTCGCGACGGCGCCTCGGGTTTTGGATTTGACATGGTTGCTCCTTGATTAAAAAGTGATGCGTAAAACGTAATGCGTAATGCGTAAAACAAAAATTATGTGTTACGAATTACGTTTTTACGGATTACGTTTTACGAATTACGCCTCACTTCACCGCATAACCATCGCCATAATATTTGCTCGTGGTTTTGGTGTGAAACTTAATCGCGGAGATCGGCTCATATTTCGGCGCGCCGAGGCCGGGAAGGACTTCCAGAATTTCTTCTTCCCAAACGTAGATGGCCATGGGAAAAGTGACGCGCGGTTGGCCGTAAAGCCGGGGCTGCATCGGCTTGCTGACGCGATGGGTGGTGGAAGGCAGGCGGTCGTTGGTGATCCGCTGCATGTAATCGCCGGTGTTCAGGATGATCGTTCCCACCGGCGGATTCAAGCGAATCCATTTCATATTTTGCCGGTTCAGCACTTGCAGGCCGTCGACTTCCTGCGAGGGCAGAAAGGTAAAAAGATCGACGTCTTCGTGGCCCAACATGCGGCCGGCGCCGGAAGCGGCCTCTTCTTTGCCGATTGGCGGATAGTAGTTCAGACGAAAGCCGAAATTCGTGCGTGTCAATTTGCGGTCGTAGAGCTGCGGATCGCAGCCGAGATAGCGGAGAAGGCTTTGCATAACCGGAAGAATGAGCTGTTCATGCTGCGCGCAGATTTGCCGAAAAAACGGCTCGAACCCGGGCAAGGGCCAAAAATTTTCTTCCTGATAATTCGGATCATCATCGAGATTGAAAGCGCGGCGGCAAAACACCCAGCCTTCGACGAGATCGGGATGAATGATGGTCGTCTCCTTGATTGGAAAATAGCCTTGATTGACCGAGCCGAATCTTTCCGCGCGGTATTTCATGCGCTCTTCGCGCGTGGTCTGAGCAAACAACTCGCAGGTTTTTTCTTTGGCTTCCGCATAAAGCTTGGGATCAACGCCGTGGCCGGTGAGAATGGCGAAGCCGATTCCCTCCAGCGCCGCGCCCAGTGCTTGCGCGAACTTCTGCTTTCCTTCTTCGCCGCCGGCAAAGAATTGGCGCAAGTCGCAGGTTTTAATCTCGTACTCCTCGTCGAATTGATCTTCTTTTTCGTTTTCCGCCAAACGATAGGTTTGCTCTTTTTTTACCTGATCGTAGCGGCTGAAATCCTGATTCACCGCGGTAATGCCTTGTTCTTGTGTCGCGCTCATGGTTTGTTTCTCCTTTTCTGTTAGGACTTCGCTTATCGCACCGCTTCCAACTCCTCAATTTTCGCCTGCGCGAAACGCCCGAAATCACTTTGCGAGCCTTGCTCCCGCACGATTTGCTGAAAAAGCTGCCGGGCGCGGTCGTAATTTTTCAGGCGCATGTAGCACAAGCCGGACTCGTACAGCGCGGTGATATCCCACGGCAACTTCGTCGGCTTGGAGAAAAATTTGACGCGCAGCAATTCGGCGATGGCTTGCTCGAATTGGCCGGCGTTGAAATAACTTTTGCCGATGTAATATTGAATCTCCGGCTCGGTCTCGGCGTCGGCCAACGGCTTGAGACGGCGAAAATGCGCGATGGCGTCATCGAACTGCGACAGGCTCATCAAAAAAACGCCGATCTTGACGCGCAAATTGAACGTCATCGCGTCATCCGGAAAGCGCGCGACGTAATGCCGGCACAACCCGACGGCGCGATCGTACAAACCGAGGCGATCATACACGTTGATCAAATAGCGCGTCGCCAAACGATAATTGTTGTCAAACGCCGAATCCTGCACGACTTTGTTGAAGGCGGTGAGGGCGTTATCCCATTGCTGCTGTGATTGATAAAAATCGCCGAGGCCGATGTAAAACGTCGGCAGAAACGGATGATTCGGATAGCGGCGCGGAATCTCGGTCAACACTTCGAGCGCTGGCTGAAATTTGTTTTGCATGATCAGCGCCTTGCCGAGGCCGTAATCGCCGTAGATCGCCGAGGGGGTGTTGCGATAATCGCCGCTCAATTTCTTGAAAATTTTTTCGGCCTCAGGAAAATTTTTCTGCGCGACCGCCAGCTCGCCGGCGGCGTATTGCATTTCCGCCAGGCTGTTTTTGTCGTCGGGAAAACGCGTCCGGAAAAATTTAATTTCATTTTCAGCCACGCCGGCTTGATTCGTTTTGTAGAGGCAAAGAATCGCGCCTTTTCTCGCGCGGAGTTCCCACGGCGTCGGCGGCGCTTTTTCGACGGTCGGCGCTTCTTTGGCCAAGTCCAAAAATAATTCGCGGGCGCGGGGATAATCTTCGGCGTCGTAGCGCCTCTCTGCCAAATTGAGTTTGGCCTCTCGCGCCTCCGGCGCATCAGGAAACCGCTGCAGGCATTCCTCGAAATAACTCGTGGCCAATTGCGCCGCGCCGATCTGTTTCGTCAAGCGCGCGGCATTGAGCAACACCGCCGCCGCTTCCGGCGCTTGCGGATGGTTTTGCAGAAACTTCAAATAAGATCGAATGGCAACCGGATAAGCCGCAATCGCCTCGGCAGCGCGCGCGCGCGTGAGATCGAGTCCATCATCCGCTTTTGAAGCGCCGTTGGTCAACGAGGAGAAACGATTCCCGCTTTGCCCCCTTCCCCTTGCCCTTTGCTCCATCTCCCGCAACGCCTCGCTGTAACGATTGGCCTGCATCAACAACCGCACGCGCCACAACGCCGCCGAATCCACCAGCGCGCTGTAAAAATATTTTTTCTGAATCGTGGCGAGCTGATCGAGCGCGAGATCATAATTTCGCCGCTGCATCAGCCATTTGGCCAAAAGCAACTGCCCGATGGCGATGTTGGGATCTTTGAAAGAAGAATTTTGCAACTGCGCCATCGCGCGCACGGCGCCGGCGGAATCGCCGCGCTGCCAATGCCAATCGGCCAATTCAAGCTGCGCCAGATTTTTCCACGGCGATTGCTCGGCGCCGGCGGCTTTTTGCAAAGCCTGCACGATGCGCACATTTTCCAGCGAATCAATTTCGGCGAGCAGCAGCTTGCGCGCCGGCGAGGGCGACGCCAGATTTTCCGCCTGCAATTTTTTTCGCGTTTGCGCCGCCCACAGCCGCAGATAATCGAGGCTGAAATTTTCGCCAAACAACGTGAGAATCGAATCGGCGCGGGCCAAAGTCTGCGGCGTGCGCGGCAGCGCCTCGGCCGCGCCAAAAATTATCGGCGGCGGCGGAAACATGATTTGCGCCAGCATCAATCCCGCGCACTTCGCCAAATCTTTTGTCTCGCTTGAATCAAGCCTGGTCGTGAGAAAATTCAAACTGATTTTCGCGCTATCCAACCAAACATTTTGCCACTTGCCACTTGCCACTTTCAAATATTCCTGCTGGCCGAGCTTGAAATAGCAGGTTCCCAGCAGCAACATGGCTTCATGCCAGGTTCGGCTGTCATCGCGCTCTTGCAGCGCCTGTTTGCAATAAGTGACGGCCTGTTGAAATTCGCGGCGCTCGAGATGCAATTTCGCCAATTGCACGGCGAGCGCGTTGGGCGCCAGCGTCGAGCGGCGGCTTTGTTGCAAAATCAACTGCGTCAGTTTTGCCATGCTTTCCGGCGTGTCGCTCGGCGCAAATTCATCCAAGAATCGCAGCCGGGCTTGCGCGCTGGCATAATGCTCGCTCGCCGGATAAAATTTCAGCAGGCGCTGCCACTCGGAAATCGCCAGACGCCTCTCGCCGATTTTTTCGTAGGTATCGGCGACCGCCCACTGCGCGTCATCCACCAGCGGGCTTTGCGGAAATTTTTCGAGCAGTTCCTGATACAAACGCAGCGCCGCCGGATAATCATCGAGGCCGTCGCGTTGAATGTCGGCTTCGAGCCGCAAAACCGCGTCGCCCAATTCGCCGCCGGGATATTCGCTGCGATACGCCCGGCAAAGCGCCAAAGCTTCATTATATTTTTGCGAACGCGAGAGAACAGTCGCGCCGCGCCAGAAACTGCGTTGCCGGCGATATTGCGGATTTGTCTTGGCGCTGTCGCTGCGTAATTCAACCGCGGCCGGCAGCAGTGTCACCTGGCGATACGCCTCCACCGCCGCGGCGTCGTTGCGCAAATTTTCCTGCAAAAGCCCGACGGTATAGAGATAAATCAATTTGTGAACGGAGTCGGTGTCGGCACGATCAAATTTTGTCAAGGCTTCGAGCGCGCGGCTATAATCGTTCGTTTCCGCCAGCATTTCGGCGCGGCGGAGAACGAGGCGATTTTTCGCGTGCGCATTCGGCGCGAGCGGTTCGGCTTTGTCCAAAAAACTCATCGCGCCGTTGAGATCGCCGCGCGCATTGGCCAATTCCGCCAAACGCCCGTAAGCCTGGCTCGTCCATTCTTGAGATGCCGCTTTTTGCATCTGGTTTGACGCCGGTTGCGCCGGACGCGATCTGCCGGCGGTTTTTTTGCTGTCGTCAAAACGCGCGGTCATTTCCTGATAACTGGTTTCCGCCAGTTGAAATTGCCCAAGCTGCTCTTGCAAGCGGCCGCGGATAAAATACGCCTGCGCCGTCAAATCATTGGCGGGAAAACTGCGAATCAGCCGTTCGGCTTCGTCCAGCGCCCGCTTGGTGTCGCCGCTGTTCTCGAACGATTGCACGAGCAAGAGATGGCCGGGCAAACGATAATCGCTGCCGGAATAATCTTCCAGCAAGCGGTACAATTCCGTCCGCGCTTTTTCCTCGTCGCCGGCGCGCAGCCACAATTCGGCGCTGCGGTATTGCGCTTCCGGCGCCTGGCTGCTTTTGGGATGCAGCAAGACAAAACGCTGATACGCCAGCGCCGCGTTTTCGAGCGCGCCCTGCCTGGCAAAACATTCGGCGGTGCGGAGCCGCGCCGGCTCGATGGCCGGATGCGCCGGATAACGAATTTCAAACGTCTCAAAAGCCTCGCGCGCCGTAGCGAATTTTTTGAGCGCAAAATTGGCCTCGCCCATCAACCGCCAGGCTTCCGCCGTCTGCTGCGCATCGGGATAACGCTGCATGAACAAGCGCAGTTGCGAAATGCTGAGGTCGTAATAGCCGTCGTTAAAGAGCTTTTGCGCGTACAGAAAATCGTCGGTGGCGGGCGTGTTTTGCGTAAACGCCAAACGCCAAACGGCGGTTCGACCGAGCTCGCCGAGGCCAAAAAGAAAAAAACAAGCGAGGGCGAGGGCGAACGTTTGGCGCTTCCTGGCGCTGTTGCGATAGATTTCCATTTCACACCAATTTTAATATGGCTCCAGATTAACTTGTGTTAAAAAGATACGCCGGATTCCGCCAAAAGTCAAGCGTCGTGATCCGAATGCTTGCTTAAAATGAAAAAGCCGGTGAGTTTGAGGCGCACCGGCTTTAAGACAAATATGGTTGCACGAAATTATTTCTTTTGAGTGTGTATCATTTTGCAGGAGCGTCTACGCCGCCCTGCGGTATGAATCTGCGTACAAACGGTTCTTTTCGGAACCGATGTAAAATTTCCAAAATTGTTCCCAGTCATTGTTTTTCATTACT